>Ga0181577_10000138_pt1 | contig 53196 bp, 57 predicted proteins | sample 101ome_21_FD_132468 | JGI IMG/M metagenome (GOLD analysis project Ga0181577, IMG submission 132468) | Coastal salt marsh microbial communities from the Groves Creek Marsh, Skidaway Island, Georgia - 101413BT metaG (megahit assembly) | ecosystem: Environmental > Aquatic > Marine > Intertidal...
AACTCATCAAATAAGCCTTCGACCTGGATAGCACTGCTGATGTGTGGGGTGTTCCTGGTTGGTCAAGGACAGGAGGTCCAACCCACTCCAAAGCCTCAGATTCTGATCAAGACCTCCGAGGGAACCCTACGAGCTGAGCTTTGGCCAGAGGCCGCACCTGAGACAGTTCAGCATTTTATCGAACTGGCCGAGGGCAAGAAGGCATTCAAGGATCCCCAATCGGGAGAGGAAGTCATGCGTCCATTTTACGACGGACTGACCTTCCACCGCATCCTGAAGGACTTCATGATCCAAGGGGGTTGCCCACTTGGAAACGGCTCGGGGGGGCCAGGATTTCAGTTCAAGGATGAGATCAATGCAAGCGGACTGGGTTTAGACGCCATCAAGGCCTTGGACCTTGATAATGATCGTCGCCCCCATCCTTGGCTACTGATCCGTTCCCAGCAGGATTTTCAGCGCATCGTCCTAAGCCCCCTGCTTCGCAGCATGGGGATTGAAAATGAAACACAATTCAAAGAGCAACTGGCAAACATTCAGGCCAAAGCGGACGCACTCTCCTTGATGCAGGTCTATGAAAATCTTGGGTATATTTTCAACGCTGAGCTTCGAGCTGAAAAGCCGCTCAGAGGTGTCCTGGCGATGGCCAATGCCGGACCGAACACCAACGGTTCTCAGTTTTTTATCAATGTGGTCGACACCCCTCACCTGACTGGTAAACACACTGTATTTGGCAAGGTCATCGAGGGCATGGATATCGTTGACAAAATCAGCCAGGTAAAGGCTGATGAAGCAGGCAAACCCCAGGAGCCAGTGGTCATCGAATCTATTCGAGCCGTAGCGAAGGCTGCATCACCTTGAATCCCTTTTTCAGGGCTGGTCTTGCCATGCAAGAGTAGCCCGCGAGGGAAGGCATGCAATGCCCCCTCGCGGTGAGATCATACCTACCGTTGCCTCGCTCCAGATCAGGATGACTGTGTTTTAAGGACCTGCTCGAGCAGTTCATTCAGCTGACGGACCATGGTCTTGGGATCTTCCACAACGCCGGCCGCCAAACGTGCATTGTCCACAAGCTGCTCAAGCACTCGGGTGGCAAGCAATTCATTTTGACTCTTCATTTCAGAGAGCCTGACCACCATGGCATGGCGCGGGTTGAGCTCCAGATCCAATGTCATGGGACCTGACTCCTGATTCATGGATTTCATGAAACGTCGCATGCCTGCGGTCATGGTCTTATCGTGATCCACGACCACAGCAGGGCTTTCCACCAACCGGGTGGATGTTCGGACTTCCTCTACCTTGGAGCCTAACTTTTCTTTGGCCCACTTTGCCAGAGCCTTAGCCTCTTTTTCGCTCAGCGAATGGGACGAGTCTGAGGCCTCCTCAATGGCCAGATCGGCTTTCTCGGCGGCTGTGAGGGCCTTTTCCTCGAAACGGCCCAGATGATCCATCACGATTTCATCAATGGGATCGAAGAGAAAAAGCACTTCCAGGTGTCTGGCCTTGAACACTTCGAGATAAGGGCTCTGCTCAGCGGTTTCACGACTTGAGGAGAGCAGGAAATAGATTTCTTTTTGATCCTCTTGCATGCGCTCCACATACTCCTTGAGGGATGTCCGCTTACCTTTATCCAAGGCGGAACTTTCAAAGCGTAGCAGGCCCGAGAGACTTTCACGATGTGTGAAGTCAGTGGCAGCGCCTTCTTTGAGAAAGCGATGATACTGATCGTAAATCTTGTAAAATGTTTCTTCGTCCTTTTTAGCCAACGAATCCAGATGCTTGAGGAATCTGGATGTGAGCACCTTGTTGAGTTTTTGCATCAAGGCGCTGTCCTGCATGGATTCACGCGAAATATTCAGCGGGAGATCCTCGCTGTCGACCACCCCCTTGAGGAAACGGCACCATTCTGGGAAAAGCTGCTCCGCCTTGGACTGGATCAAAACCTTACGGCAGTAGAGGTGCACCTCACTCTCACTCCTTGCAAGGCCCATGCTTTCCATGTTCTTGGCGGGCACATAGAGCAGTGATTTGATATCCAATGGGGCATCCACTGCAAAATGAAGCTTGGTGAGGGGGTCTTCGTGATCATGACCAATGTAATGGTAGAACTCCTTATATTCCTCCTCCTTGACATCGCTTTTGCTACGCGTCCAAATCGCGCTCATCTTGTTGACGACCTCCCCATTGAGTTCGATCGGGAATGGAACAAAGTTGGAGTACTGCTTGATGATGGACTCGACCCTGGAGGATTGGGCAAAATCCTTGTCCTCTTCCTTAAGCTTGATGAAGATACGCGTGCCCCGTGGCGATTCAGCAGCTTCTTCGATTTCGTAGCTGCCGCTGCCCTCTGATAACCATGCATGCCCTGGGGCATCGGGTTGGAAAGACCGACTGTTGACCTTCACCTCTGAGGCCACCATGAAAGCGGAGTAAAAACCCACACCGAACTGACCAATCAGGTTCGCATCGGGTTTTTCTTTGCCTTCGGAGATTTGCTTGAGGAAGGCCTTGGATCCAGAGTGGGCAATCGTTCCGAGGTTCTCGATCAACTCATCCCGAGTCATCCCAATACCGGTATCGGTAATGGTGATGGTGTTGGCCTGATCATCGGTAGCAATGCTGATCTTGAGATCAGTTTCAGGTTCATGAATGCTCTCACCTGCACTCTGACGAAATCGCAATTTCTCACAGGCATCAGCCGCGTTGGAGATTAATTCACGTATGAAAATCTCCTTATCGGTGTAGAGAGAATGAATGACGATATCCAACAATTGTTGAATTTCCGCCTGAAAGGTGTGTTTTTCAGTCTTTTGACTCATGGGCAGTGAAGTAAAAATAACTTTTGGCATTCGTCAAGTTTCTGACTCCAACTTTTATCGGACAATGATGGTCCCCGCCGAGCTTGGGTCGATGTTTTCGATCGCCAGACGACACTCCTGACCGACTCCAGAAAAGTCGTTGTTCATGGCGTCGTAGAGGAAGGGTAGCGCTGGCGATGCACTAGGACCCATGGCGCCGATACTCAGTGCAGTGGTCGCACGGACAGCCATGGATGGGTCCCGCAACAAGGGAATCAATGCCTCGAGGTAATCGAGGCTAGCAACACCCAACCGCCCGAGACCCTCCGCACCATAGCGTCGGATAGCCTCATCGCCGTCCTGAAGGGCCCGAACCAGCCATGTCATCTGCTCGAGGTCGGCCACAGCAATTTTGGAAAGTGTCTGCAAGGCGATACGTCGATCATGGAGGCTGCCCTCAAGACTTGCCTTGAGTCGCTTGTAGCCTTCGCGCCCATCCACACCAATCCAACCACCCACCAGAATGGCTCGCTGACGGATACGCCTGTCTTCATGCCCCATCAGGTCCAGGACTTCCCCGCCGAGCTCTCTGGCTGCAGGCCCCTGGTTTCGCACCAGATCCAGAGCATGAAGCAACATGACACGTTCCTCAGGCCCCACGCCAGTAAAGCGAAGACAATGGCTGAGTTCCTCGAGATGCTCACCCATCTTGGTGGGTAGCCCCTGAAGGATTTCCAGACCAAAGGATATTTCAACTGGATCTGAGCGACGGATCAGAGAAAGTGACCCGGTAAACAGAGCATCTTCCCAATTTTGCGGGGCTCCCAACAGAAGATCAATCAAGGGACGGACCCTTTTGACATGCTGAGCACGTTGTGACTGAATCGAAACCGGCAGGTAAGCCATCAAATCTAAGGATGCAGGAAGCCACCGTTGAGGAGCACCCAACCACGCAAAAGGAGCCTTGAGGCGCTTCAAAATAAAAGGAACCGCCTCAGGCCCCATTTGATAGATGGCTTGAGCCACCTCAGTGGATCGGTCTGGGTTGCTCTCCTGAGGTATTGAATCCAGCCATTGGGTAAGGGTTTTTTGATCATGGACAGGCCCTTGATCAAACCAGTCAACTCTGGCCACAAGCAAAAGTCCCACCGCACCCAGGCATAGAGCCCCATAGCAGGCCAAGCGCTGGAGACTCCCTGCCACACCTAAGCTCAACCCAGGGGGCTCAGACATCACAAGTACGAACCGCTTCGTACAAACTGCCCAGGGGGTGTCTTATGGGGATGAATTCCTGGGCCACGTAGCCTTTGAATCCGGTTTCAACAATGGCCTGACAAATCGCCGGGTAGTTCAGCTCCTGGGTGGCGTCAATTTCATGGCGCCCAGGATTGCCTCCGGTGTGATAGTGACCGATGTAATCGTGATAAGTCTGAATAGTGCGAATCACATCACCTTCCATGATTTGCATGTGATAAATATCATAGAGCAACTTGAATCGCTCTGAGCCGATGAGCTTGGCCAGCTCAACGCCCCAAAGGGTATGGTCACACTGGTAGTCCTTGTGGTTAACCTTGCTATTGAGCAGTTCCATGCAGACGGTCACTTTGTGCTTTTCGGCAAGATTCATAATCTGCTTCAGGCCGACGGCACAATTTTTCAAGCCCTGCTCATCATCCAGCCCATCACGATTACCAGAAAAACAAATAATATTAGGAAATCCTGCTTGAGCCACCAAAGGGATCATGCGCTCAAACCCTTCAATCAGCTCGGCATGGTGCTCAATCCGATTGAAGCCCTTGGTGATGCCCCCCGGACCATTGGCCATGGCACAGACCAGGCCATGCTTCTTGACGACCTCGTATTGATCGGGATTGAGTAACTCGACCGAATGCATCCCGAATTGAGCGGCTGCCTGGGCAAGCTCTTCAAGAGAGAGGTCAGGATAGCACCACTTGCACACCGAGTGATTCACATTGCCCTTAAGCTGCTGGGGTGCAATCTCCGCAGCCCTCAGGGAGGTCTCCACCCCAGAGGAAGCGGCCGCGGCCATCCCCACAACCGAGAGTGATTTCAGAGCCTTCCTGCGGGAGACTGTGTCGGGTTTTATTGGATCCATGATTCCTGGCATTCCAGCTGATCCTGGGCATCCCGTCAAACGCTTATCAGGCACCTGGCAAAGCTAGTCTCATTCCCACTGGGAACCCTTTTGCAGGACGACCCAGAAAAAGGCACTGAAACCCCATCGGTCGGATTTGAAGATTTTCTCCTTTATCGGTTCCATGGCTAGGCGTTACCTTCTTCACTCACCCAGGAAACTGGCATCCATGAGAAAACCGACCCTCTTCATCCTTTTTTTGATCGTATTTGTCGATCTGGTGGGCTTTGGCATTGTCCTACCCCTCCTGCCTCTATACTCCGAGCAATTAGGTGCTTCTGGAATCATGATCGGATGCATTGTGGCTTCCTACAACCTGATGCAGTTTTTCTTTGCTCCCTGGCTTGGCAAACTATCTGACCGCATTGGCCGACGGCCCATTATCCTGGTCAGCACGGCAGGCTCGGCTATCAGCTACGCCCTTTTTGGCTACGCCAGTGGTCTTTCGGGCACCCAAGGGCTCGTCATGCTGCTGATCTCACGCGTGCTTGCCGGCATCTGTGGGGCCAACCTTTCGGTGGCTTCGGCCTATGTTGCTGATATCACACCTCCAGAAAAGCGATCAAGTGGAGTGGGGATGGTCATCGGTATGGGGTTCGGGCTGGGCTTCATTTTTGGCCCCTTGATAGGGGGGCTCAGCAATCACTTCATTGGTCCCCAGGCTCCGGGGTGGGTTGCTGCCGGGATTTGTCTATTCAATTTCGTCACGGCCTTTTTCATCTTGGCTGAGAGCCGCTCCAAGGACGCTGCACCACCGGTCAAGCGCAGCCAGCTGGCTCAATGGGGCCACACCTTGAAGCAACCCAAGCTGGGTCTTTTGGTGTTGCTGGTTTTTCTAGCTACCATCTGCTTCGCCTGCTTCGAAACCACCTTGCCTCTGTTGCTGGTCAATGACATGCAATTTGAGAAAACGCAACTTTACTACTTGATGGCCTATTCAGGCTTCATCGCGGCCATGGTCCAGGGCGGGGCCATCCGCAAGCTGGTACACCGGTTCGGAGAAAAGCCTCTCATTCTAACCAGTTTCTTTGGTTTGACCCTGAGTTTCATCTTGATTCCTATGGGTTCAAGCCTGGTAGCCGTGCTCTGCTCCCTTGCCATTTACGCCTTCTTTTCCGGGATCAACCGGCCTCCGTTGACTGGGTTGATTTCCATCATCTCTCCGGACAATGAGCAAGGTGCGAACCTTGGCGTCTCTCAGAGTGCTTCGGCCATCGGTCGCATCATCGGCCCCCCTCTGGCTACAAGCCTCTATTTCATCAAGGCTCCCGTCCCTTACTGGGTTTGTGCGGGTATTTCACTCGTGGCTGGCCTCATCGCTCTGGTTTTCCTGGCTCGCCTGTTGGCGGATGTCCAAGGAGGCAAGGGAGGTGGAAGCAAAACTTCACCTAGCAGCAGCTGAGGCCACTTCTTTCATCCTGAAGCTCATGAACCTGCTGCTTCATCCGCCTAGAGGGGCCAGTCTCATGTTTTGGCTGCTTGCATGGCTGATGAGTGAGCAACCGCTCACCTCTGACCCATCTGCACAGTCCTCATGGCCGCAATTTCGCGGTCAGCAAGGACAGGGCAGAGCGATTCAAGAAGAGTTACCACTCCCCTTTGGTCCAACTCAATCCATCAAGTGGCAAAACCCAATCGGATCAGGCCACTCATCACCCTGCATCTGGGGCGACAACCTTTTCATAACCGCCCATGAAGAAGGAGCATTACAAATCCTAGCCTTGAACCGGCATGATGGTAAGCTGCTATGGAAGCATGGTCTGCCCCCTTCAAGCATCGAGCGCGGACACCGCAACGGTACGCCAGCCAATTCGACTTCAGCAACCAATGGTAGCATCCTGGTGACTTATTTTGGTTCCTTTGGACTCATTGCCCATGAGCTCAACGGCACGGAGATTTGGCGGCATCCCCTCCCAGTGCCCATCACGCAGCACGGGGCCTCGACATCCCCCGTCCTTCATGGTGATCGAGTGATCCTTCAGATTGATCAGGATGTGGATTCTTACCTGCTATGCCTGGAGATCTCCTCGGGAAAGATACTCTGGAAAGTCGATCGGCCAGGGTTTAGACGAGGCTTTTCAACCCCCATCCTCTGGCCTCCTGAGAGTGATGATCCAAGCATCATCACAACAGGAACCCTGCGCATTCAGGCCTACGATCCAGCGGGAGGCCAGCTACGCTGGGAGATCGGTGGGCTGCCCAATGAGATGGTGGCCTCCCCTGCCTTCGATGAAGACCACCTTTTTGTCTCAGGCTGGACCATGGGTTCGGGGGTTCCAAGCCTTCCTGAGTTCAAGACCTTAATGACTGAGGATGCCAACGACGATGGCCAGATCCAACGTGAGGAAGCATCAGGAGCGGCCCGCATGCATTTTCCTTACATTGATGCAGACAAAAATGGCGGCATCGACCAATCGGAATGGGAAAGCATGAAAGCAATCTTCGAACAGAGCGAAAACGCGCTGATTGCTCTGAAGCGCACACCTGATACCAAGGGGACGCCAGTCCTGGCCTGGAAACAGCAGCGAGGTCTGCCTTACGTGCCATCTCCCCTTGCCTATGCTGGACGTGTCTTTATGGTGAAAAATGGTGGGATGTTGACATGCTTGAATGCCCTGAGCGGAGAACCCATTTATCGAGAGGAGCGCTTGGGAGCACTGGGCGACTATTACAGCTCGCCCATCGGTGTGGGGGATCATGTCCTGGTTGCCTCGCAGCGCGGGGTGGTTACGGTGGTCAAGGCTCAGGCCAATGAACTGGAACTGGCTTATCAGATTGATCTGGGTCAAGGCATCATGGCAACCCCTGCGATGGTAGATGGAAACCTTTACTTGCGGACCACCGAGACGCTCTATTGCTTTGGCAAGCCATGATCCTGCCCAAAACAAAGGGGGTGATAACAGGCCTGATCGCCCTGGTCTGCAGCATTTGCCTAGCCACCCAATCCCTCAGCCTTCTGAGTCGGCTGAATCCTGCTCGACTCTCCCATCACTCTCACCCGGTCGCTTCGCTGGATACCATGGCACCAGCCACGCATGGTTGGCTTAATGAAGATGAGGTCTTTTTTTTAAGGGAGAAAAATCAGGGGGATTTTCTCTGTGTGAAGGTCAACATCCATACCCTAGCAGAAAGTGTTATCGAATCGGTTTCACCGTTATTGTTAGATCTTGAGGAACGCGACCAAATCGTTCACCTGCAAGCCTCCCCATCGGGCCGCTACCTGGCCATCATCACCGGCAACCCAAAACACCCCACCCGCACCCTGCTCCACCTTACCAGTGGCCAATCTGTCCCGCTTGGTTCAAGCCCTCAAATCGAAGCTTGGCATGAGGGTTGGTTGAGCTGGCTCCCAGGGGAACTGGGTTGGGTGGAGTGGCGTTTGGTGGAGGACAAAAAACAGAACCAATGGGGAATCCGAAGTGCTCACATCGTGCCTGAATCGATGGCTAAGCCCTTGACCGAAACCATCTGGATATCCGCTCAATACCCTTGGGTAATGGACACTCCTTTTGCCACCGAGGATGGAATCGTTCGCTGGGCTCAAGCCAGTTATCCAGATCCGCAAAAACGAGGTGTTATCCAGGTCAATCTGATGGGTGTCCAGCAGCAGAACCCCGTTCAATCAACAATCCAACCAGTCGGTCTGACACGTGAGGTCGAACCCACTAAATGGATGCAGGTGCGGCACTCCCTAGATGGGCTCACCTGGCTGGCATGCTACCAAAGCCCTCGCATCATTCCCCAGCTCAGGTTCACTCAGACATTTCCCTTTGTGGGGTTACGATGGCAAAGGATTCAACTTGATTTGTGGCATGCTGGCCATAATACCACGGAACTCAAGATGGAGGTTGAGCCCAATTTCTTTCCCGTGGATTTGAAGCTTAGTCCTTCGGGGCAAAGTATGAGCTTCGTGCATCAGGGCAAACTGATGGTGATGCACCGAAACCAACCAGTTCATGGAGAATCCAAGTAGGCATCGGCTAGGCGCCTACCCAACTGAAGAATACCTGAAGTCTTAAACAGAAGCCTATCTTGACCAGGCAGATCAAAAACCGGGACATGATACAGGTGAGCATCCTTCTCAGCCAGTTGAGCCAGCGCCCCGGTCACATCGATGTCGTTCAAATCGACATGGTCCGTAGGCGCCTGTTGGCTGACATACCAACGAAGATCTGGCAAGGCAAGGTCAGAGCGTGTCTGCACCATCAGGCGCTCAAGCCGATCGATCGACTTGGCTCGATAGGGGGCAAAGGACATATCGTTTTCTCCGAGATGGTAGAAGATACCAGCCAGCCTTACCTCATGACCACATTGCCTCAGTTCCTGCAAAGCATGGCGTATGGCTGAGACAAATTTAGGATAAAGGTTTCGCTCAGGGGTTTGACTGCCCTCAGGGCTCCAGTCAATGATCTGAGAACCGCTGTGGGTAAATTTAAGGATGGCAAGGGGTTGTTTGACTCGCTCACGCAACCTATACCCAAAGCTCACCTCAGGCCCAAAGGTGTCATAGAGCCCAGATGGTGCGAGCGCTTCCCATCCCGCTGATGCACGAACACCCCCTCCTAACCAGTATTTGTAGGCGACGCTAGGAAGAGGCGAAGCCAATCCCTTTGAATCAGGTATGGCCTGTAGTTCCTGAACAAAGCTCCATTCTCCTTCCATGTTACGATGCCCAGCCAGGATGAATAAATCAATGGGGTCGCCTGCTTCGAAGGGCCAGGACTTGAGTAAGGCATTGGCTGAGCGACCCTTGTCGATGGTTTGGAGGTAGGCTTCAGCAAATTCCACTCCCTGCTCCAATTGGCCAAGAGTTCCATAGTGGTAGTGGAGGCCCACTGGTTGCCCCATTTCAACACCGACATGGGCATTGCGCACGTAATAGGCAAGAGGATCCTCTTGAGTGGCTTGCTGCTGTCCGCGACTGATAGCTGCCATACGAGGGCGCAGGTCCATGCCCCAAATCGTTTTGGTGCACAGCTCACCGATAAAGAACGGCAGAGTTGGCAAGCTCAAATCATTGCGCAGACGCCGCATGAAGTGGGTCAGGTTCTCCCCATACCGAGCCATGTATTGAGACTCGAACATGTCATTTTCTCCCTGATGCCAGACCACCCCTTCCAATTGATAGGTCACGCCTTGCTCTTGGAGTTGCCCTAAGGCCTGCTTGATTTCATCCAGCAAGAGCGGATACATCTTGAACCCTGAAGGCTGGTCTGGATTCCAGTCCCCCCCCAGATGTGTGCCCCCAGCTGCACATTTGATGATGGCCAATGACCCCACCGAATGCTCTCTGAGATGGGCAGCAAAACTAAGTTCGGGACCCACCAAGCTGTTGACGGGTCCCAGAGGAACCCACTGTTCGGATCGTTGCTTCTGTTCCCGTCCCAGACAATACCAGAAACGCACCTCGGACTGGGCTTGATGCAGGCCTTGAAAAGTAGGGAACCGATCAATGTGATCAGCATTCGAATCCGATCCCACCATGTTGGATTGTCCTGCAAAAATAAACACCTTCACAGGCGGTGATGTTGTGCTGGCACGGGAGGAGGTCAACCATGGAGGCCCGGCCAGAAACAACATGAGGAACAGGCTGGCCCACGGCGAACCCCAGAAAAAACATAGCAACTGGGTAGGTAAGCTCATCGGTGATGCATCATGGAGGTTTTATGGGCTAGATGACAAGATCACTGCTCAGGACGCTTGACCTTTCCGTGTCCTTACTATTGAGGGAAAACAAATTCACTGACCGGGGATCCATACACGTCTCGATGCCGAAGCCGGAGCCGGGGCAAACCGTCCTCCCTGGCCATCACTTCACCGGTAAGATAACCCCCAGCCACCCTCAGGAATCGATGTTGAGGACGCTCATCACCCACCTTCCAGCCAAGCTGATGCTTGGCACTACCTGGCCCACAACCAAATTCCCAAAGGCCCGTTTCTTCATCAACAGAAGCGTACTGCCAATGCCGATCGCCGCAGAAAAGGATGACCCCGGGAATCGAGGCAAAGAAGGATCTCAGTTCGGCGCCTTCATGGGCAAAAACCGCATTGGCATGATTGTCTTTTTTATTGGGACGATCAGGGCCCACGATGGGAGTCGGGGTGAACACCAGCTTAAAGGTGGCAGAGGAGGCTGAAAGGGAGGCCTTGAGCCATGCTTTCTGATCTGGCCCCAAGATGGTCTTGGACGGTCCATCCTCAGCCGTGTTAGGACTGCGATAATCCCGCCCCTCGAGCAACCAGATACTGAGGTCCTTACCCCAGGCGATGGAATGATAGCGCGGGTTGCGGCTTGGGAATTGTTCTTCATTGAAAAGCTGAACCCCTTGTTCGAATGAAACATTGCCATAGCGTTGACCAGGCCAGCAATCATTGCGCAGGGTATCATGATCATCTTTGATGAAATAGGTGGTGTGCGAGGCGTAAAATGCGCGGTTGCGCGGCATTGAAAACAATCTCCCCCACTTGAATCGCATGAGCTCAATGGTCCAAGCCCAGGGTCCGGGCTTATCGTAATACTCAATGTCTCCGGCATGCACTACAAAGTCAGGCCGCATGGCCTGCATCGGGACGTAGATCTGGTGCCCCTCCAGCCCCCCGTCTCGACGTAGAAAGTCATGGCATGTGGTCACGCAGAAACTCAACTCGGATGACTGATCCATTCCTGGGGCTGTTTGGAAAGCACCCTCACAGGTGGCGGTCACTTCTCCTCCATCAACAGGGCGGGCTTCAACCATCACCCGATAAGTTTTGCCGGGCGTCAATGATTCCAACTTCCATTGCACGGCGTGGTCCTGATCGGCATGGGTTGATGTCCATGGTGTGCGCCGCACGCTTTCAGGGTGGTGTTCAAGGTGGTAAAGGAGACGCACTTGCCCAGGGGCACCCGGACATGCACCGAGCATCTCATCAAGTTGTGTTTGGGGGGGCATCTGGAGGGACGCATAGAGGGAAGGATCTCCGCCAGAGCGTGCTACTGATTCCACCGAAGCGGGCACTTGGAGAAAATCCGGCCCCTTTTGATTCATCTCGGCATGACGCGTGGTCCTGGTCCAGATGACGATGGAGTGCTGATCAGCCCAGCCATTGCGCAGCCCGTTACCTAACTGAGGAATCTGTTCCGCCTCGGCAAACGGGTAACCCCATGCAAGCCAATAACCCAGGCAGATGATCAGGCCACTGATGCGGGAGAGGTTCGGAGGGTATTGTGTGATTGTCCCATTGATCTTGGTGATTCTCATACAATTGTCATCGTTCACTTTAGAGGGTTTTTAGGATGGCAAAGGTTGCACCCTATGCTGTCTGCATTGCCTAAAAAAGAAGTTAGGACCCATTGATTCAGGGAATCATGACCCAAGAGATAAAATTCGAGAAATAGATGGCATTGAAAAATAAAATTCCGGAGTAACCCTTGTAGTCCTATGCTGGTCTAAAAACATTATTCGCATAGCAAGCTTTTGACAATTTGAGCACTTGTGACATGGTCTTATTTCACGTAAGACTTTGACGCTGAACAAATAAAAATGCAATACCTACTCAAGGGTGTAGCCCCTATCTCATTCCTGGCGATTTGCTTGGGCGTGGCATACGTCATGATGGCCACCAAACCAGAACCTTTTCGCCGTCCTCCAGCAGGGGAAACCATGACCGTGCGCGCCAAGCGGATGAGTTCGCAGGATTTCCAAGTCGTCATTCCGTCCCAGGGAATCATTCAGGCCAGAACCCAAAGCACCCTTATCCCAAGGGTCAACGGAGAAGTCATCTGGATCTCCGATAGCTTTCGATCAGGCGGTTTTTTCAAGCAGGATGAACCACTGGTTCGTATCGACCCCAGCGACTACGAAACAGCACTCAGTACGGCTGAGGCGCGGCTGCTGGCAGCAGAGGCATCTCTGGAGTTGGCTAGCCTGACTCATCAGCGCAATCAGGAAGTCATCAAGGAAAACCTGATCCCCCGAGCAGAACTGGATTTGAGCGCAGCCAATCTGAAGGTCGCTCAGTCTGATGTGCAATCCGCCCAAGCGGCGCTGGGGCGAGCCAGAAGAGATCTGGAGCGCACCACGATCAAGGCGCCATTCGATGGACGCGTGCTGACCAAGAGCGTTGACATCGGACAAGGTGTGGCTCCTGGCAACCAGCTTGCAGAGATCTTTGCCACTGACTACGCAGAAATTAGACTCCCCCTTCGGAATGACCAGCTCGATTACATCACCCTACCCGAAGCAGGTAACCTAAACACGGGAAGCAAAAGTATTATGCTTCCTGAGGTAAGGATTACCGGCAAATACGGCACTCAGGATGCCAACTGGATAGGACAGGTGGTACGCACTCAAAGCGCTTACGACGCGCGAAGTCGTGAATTGTTTGTCATCGCACAGATCGACGCGCCATTCGAACGTGAGAGCGATGAAGACCTACCACTCAAACTCAATCAATACGTTGGAGCAGAAATCCAGGGACATCGCCTCGAAGAAGTCTACGTGATCCCCAGGTCGGCACTGCGCAATCATGATGAAGTCATTATCATCGGGGCTGATGGAACCATTTCTAGGAGATCGGTCAAGGTGATCTGGAAACAGGGTGAAGACATTGTGATCAACGAGGGCATCGCGGATAACGAATTGCTCTGCCTTACCCCAATGCTCTTTGCTGCTGATGGAACCACTGTGATTCCATGGGTTGAAGGCGAGGCGCCACCGACTGCTTTGGATGACCCGCAAGTGAAGCAGCAGGGCAAGCCTGATGGGGCCGCCGATAAGAAGGGGTCGCATCAAAACAAAGGAAAGGATTCCTAATGCATGGCATGATCGCCTGGTTTGCTCGAAATGGGGTGGCTGCCAACCTACTGATGTTTGGTATCCTGTTGGCTGGGATCAACACGCTTTTCAAGCGCATTCCAACCGAAGTGTTTCCAGAATTTGAACTGGACATGATCACCGTGTCGGTTCCTTACCGCGGTTCAACTCCCGCAGAAGTGGAGGAATCAGTCGTCGTGAAGATCGAGGAAGCCATCCAGGATCTTCAAGGTATTAAGCAAATCAACTCCACGGCATCGGAGGGTTCGGGCAGCGTTTCCATTGAAGTGGACAAAGGATACGACTCGAGGGAGTTGCTTGATGATGTCAAGAACAGGGTCGATTCGATCAATACCTTTCCTGCCGAGACCGAGAAGCCCATCGTCAACCTTGCCAAACCAAGGGGAGAGGTCATTACCGTCGTGCTGGCTGCCGACATGAGTGAAAAGGATCTTTGCTTACTGGGAGAACAGATCAGGGATGAAATCGTCAATCTCCCAAACGTCACCCAGGTGGCTCTTCAGGCAGTTCGCCCCTACGAAATTGCGATTGAGGTCTCTGAACAGACACTCCAACAATATGGTTTGACTCTCGATGGGGTGGCGCAAGCCATCCGCACGTCATCGGTGGACCTTCCAGCTGGGGCAATCAAGACACAGGGAGGAGAAATCCTTCTCCGCACCAAGGGCCAGGCCTACCTCGGGGAGGATTTTGAAAAGATCGTCCTCCTGACTCGCAACGATGGCAGTCGATTGACGCTTGGCGACATCGCTGAAGTGATCGACGGCTTTGAAGAAACCCCTCTTTTTGCAAGGTGGAACGGCAAGCGCTGTGTCATGATCACTGTCGCAAGGGTAGGCAACCAAAATGCCATTGACCTGGCAAAAGAGGTCAAAGCCTATCTGATAGAGAGGCAGGCAACATTGCCTCCAGGGGTCGATCTCAGTTATTGGAATGACCGTTCCAAAATCGTCATGGGACGCATCAACACCCTTACCACCAGCGCAATTCAAGGGGGTTTTCTGGTGTTTCTGGTCCTGGCGCTGTTCCTTCGCTTTTCGCTGGCCCTGTGGGTGTGCCTGGGTATCCCAGTAGCCTTTATGGGAGCTTTGGCATTTATGCCTCAACTTGGGGTAACCATTAATATCATCAGTCTGTTTGGCTTCATCCTGGTGTTAGGCATCGTGGTCGACGACGCCATTGTGACAGGCGAAAATATTTTCAGTCACCTGCAGCGAGGTAGCAGCCCAACCGAGGCTGCCATCGTAGGAGCTCAAGAAGTCTCAGTTCCCGTCATCTTTGGGGTCCTCACTACCGTGGCTGCTTTTGTCCCCATCATGATGATTGAGGGCTTTCGCGGCAAAATATTTGCTCAAATCCCTCTGGTGGTCATCCCCGTTTTGCTTTTTTCGCTGGTGGAATCCAAGCTCATCCTCCCGGCTCACCTCAAGCACATGCGCTTACCTGATGGGAGAAATCAAAATCATTCTGTGCTGGAGCGCTGTCAGCGATTTTTTGCTGACGGCCTCCAGTCTTTTGCAAAACGGGTGTATCAGCCCCTCCTCGGTCTGGCCATGAAGTATCGCTACCTGACACTATCGGGTTTCACTGGCATTTGCCTCATCCTTTTCACACTACTAGCGAGTAATCGAATGATGTTCGTGTTTTTCCCAAGGGTGCCCACCGAGCGAATCACCGTGCGCCTGACCATGCCTGAAGGGACTCCATCGGAGACAACTCGCGAACACATCAATCACATCCTCAATGAGGCAAACAAACTCAAGGAAAGACCCGAATATATCGAACCTTCTACCCAACAAAGCATCATTGAAAATATCATGGATGTCGTGGGCGCATCAGGTATGACCGGGGGACGCAGAAGAAGCGCCGGCTTGACCCATGTAGGGGAAGTGGCCATGGATATGACCCCACCCGAGCAGCGTCAGTTGCCATTGACCAGTCAACAGGTCGTGGCCGAGTGGCGCAAGGCGATAGGGGTGATACCAGGGGCCCAAGAGCTTAGTTTTCGCGCCGAGATTGGTCGTGCCAGTGATCCGATCACTATCCAGCTGACCGGGCCCAGCTTTGATGACCTTCAACTAGCAGCGGCTCAGACCAAGGAAAAGCTGCAACAATACCCAGATCTGTTTGATATCCGTGACACTTTTGAGGATGGCAAACCGGAGCGTAAATTGAGGATCAAACCCGAAGCTGAAATGCTGGGTTTGACCATGAATGATCTCGCCCGCCAAACCCGCCAAGCTTTTTTTGGCAGTGAGGCGCAACGAATCCAGCGAGGCCGAGAAGATGTCCGAGTCATGGTTCGCTATCCCCAAGAAGAGCGGAGTTCGCTAGCCAACCTGGAGGCCATGCGCATACGCACTCCCGACGGCCAGGAGATTCCCTTCTCCTCGGTAGCCGAGGTGGAAGAAGGGCGAAGTTTCTCAAGCATTCGCCGCATCGATCGTAATCGCACCATTCAGGTTACCGCTGATGCAGACAAGGAAAAGGTGGATCTTCAAATCATCCAGGCCGACATCATGCGCTTCATGCCTGAGATCATCAGCGCCTTCCCTGGCATGCAATTCACTCTCGAGGGAGAGGCTAGAGAACAACGTGAATCCTTCGGCAGTGTGTGGCTGGGATCGGTGTTCGTCCTGTTTTCTATCTACGCGATGTTGGCCATCCCCTTCCGTTCCTACCTTCAGCCGCTCATCGTCATGTCGGTCATTCCATTTGGCCTGGGAGGGGCCATCATGGGGCACATCATCATGGGCCAAAACCTGAGTATCATGAGTGTCTTTGGCATGCTGGCGCTCTCGGGAGTGGTGGTCAACGATAGCTTGGTTTTGGTGGACTACATCAACCGCAAACGCAAGGCAGGCATGGACCTTATCCAGGCAGTTCGCACTGCCGGGGTGGCTCGATTCCGCGCCATCATGCTGACTTCCTTCACGACCTTTGCAGGTCTGATCCCGATCATGTGGGAAAAAAGCACGCAAGCGCAGTTCCTGATCCCTATGGCCATATCACTTGGTTGGGGCATCTTGTTTGCCACCTTCATCACCTTGCTGTTGGTCCCCATCAACTATCTGCTCTTGGAAGATGGCATCAAGCAGGTGCGCCGCTTCGTGCGCTGGCAGTTCAACCTTGCCCCGAGGGCTGCGATCGAGGCCGGACCCACAGATTAACAGCTCGAAGGCCAGAACAAATAGGAGTGCCAGAAATGACTCCATCAAAATCGAAGCCCCTCGAATGCCAGCTTTGAGTCACGGCATCCAGCTCAGCTGCAACATCATAGCTGAAACAAAAACGCTGGTGAGGCAAGATGAGAGGAATCATCTGCTTGAGTCATCGCTTGATTGGCTTAAGGCCAGGATTCTCTACTGACGGCTGGCAGCGATTTGACGGCTTGATGCCACACGCTTGACCACCTCATCGGCGACCACACCTACCAAAATCACCGCCCCAATCACGGCATATTCGATGTGGGTAGGGATCCAATCGACCAAGGTGATCATATTGCGAAGCACCTGCATGAGAGCAGCTCCAATCACCACACCAAGGATGGTTCCCTGCCCTCCTCGAAGGCTGCATCCACCCAATACAGCTGCTGCAATCGCATAGAGTTCGTAGAAATTGCCGAAGTCAACTGGCTGGGCCGAATTAACGTCCAGGATGAACAAGACACCCCCAAGGCCAGCCAATCCAGCACAGATCAGGTAGGCTACCACAATCATTTTATCGGTATGAATCCCGCTGTAGCGCGCTGCCTGTTCGTTACGCCCGAGAGCCAAAAGGTAGCGGCCATAAATGGTGCGATTGAGAAAAATGGAAGCCAGGATGGCAACCAACACTAGGATAAAAAATGGAACCGGCAAACCGAAGGTTTCCAGCGGTATACCAGGTAGGGCCACACGTCCTTCTCCCAACCATCGCAGTTCCTTGAAAACCTGACCAAACCCTTGGGTCTGATCACCAGTGAAACCACGGGTGAGACCACGATACATAAGCAGGCCACACAGTGTGACCACAAAAGGCTGTAGCTTGAGCTTGGTGATAAGCAAACCATGGAGCAATCCAATCATGAGCGTGGCCAGCAACACGACCAGGATTGCGATAGGCATAGAAAGGGAGAGCTTGGTCAATAGCCAGGGTAGGCCACACCCTATGAGGCAGATCACCGATCCGATCGATAGATCGATCCCGCTGGTGATGATCACAAAACCAACCCCGATACTGATGATCCCAAAGAGGGATGTGCGCAGGATCAGTCGCTCCATGTTATAAGGTGTCAGGAAGCTGGAACTCATTAAAGCAGTCAGGATAAAGACCACCATGAAAATGCCTGTAATACCGTAAATCTTCTTCATCTCTTGCAATTCAAATCGTTACCGAGCTTCAGGGCCTATCTCCACCGGTGGCCAGCTGCATGACAGATTGTTCACTTAACTCAGCCCGAGGTAATCCACCAGCAAGCCGACCCTCATGCATGATCAAAGCCCGATCAGACATGCCAATAATCTCTTCCATTTCACTTGAGACAAATAAGATAGCCACACCCTGTTCAGCCAACTTTTCCATGAGTCGGTAGATATCCTGTTTGGCACCCACATCAATCCCTCGCGTTGGCTCATCAAGCAACAGGATGCGAGGTTTCATAGCCAGCCATTTCCCTAGGACAACCTTCTGCTGGTTACCACCAGAAAGATACTGGGCTTGCTGCATGTCCGATGGCGTCTTGATCCGCATATCGGCAATCATTCGATCAGCGATATCCTGTTCGCTTCCAAAATCAAGAAAGCCCCTTCTTTGATCTCGCCTGAGACTGGCCAGGCTCATGTTTTCCTTGATCGCCATTTCGAGGACCAATCCCTGTTGCTTGCGGTCTTCAGGGACCAATGCCAACCCGCACTCGATCGCCTGAGCGGCAGATTGCGGCGTGAAAGATCGACCGGCTACCCACATGCTACCACCCACTGCCGGAGCCACCCCAAAGAGGGTTTGAAGCATCTCAGTTCGCCCTGCACCGACGAGCCCTGCCACGCCTACAATCTCGCCGGAACGCAATTCGAAATGAAGCGCATGTTCGGGGGCATGAGGTGTACGAAGACCGTCGACCTTCATGATCACCTCTCCCGTCTGGCGCTCTTTGAGTGCGTAGTATTGTGAGACATCGCGTCCCACCATCAATCGGACCATTTGGTCATGATGAATGTCCTGCTTTTCAATGGAGCCGGCATTTTCCCCGTCCCGCAACACAGTCACTCGATGAGCCAGAGCCTTGACCTCACCCAGGCGATGGGAAATGTAAACAATGGCAACTCCCTTGGCTGAAAGATCCCGAATGACAGCAAAAAGTTGCTCGGTCTCATGTTGGCTGAGGCTTGATGTGGGTTCATCCATGATCAGCACTCGAGCATTAACCGAGAGAGCCTTGGCAATTTCCACCAATTGCTGATGTCCAATGGTAAGATGCCCCACGATGGTCTCTGGAGGCACCCTCAAGCCAACCTTCTGCAACCAGTCAGAAGCCTGAGCATGCATGAGCGAGGTGTTCATCAGACCGAAACGACGTGGTTCTCGGCCAAGAAAGATATTCGCCGCCACATCAAGGTTGTCAGCCAGATTCAGCTCTTGGTGAATCAGCGCGATACCATTGCCAAGAGCATCCTCCACCCCAGAAAACCGCACAGGTTGCCCATCGATCCTCAATTCCCCCTCATCATGGCTCTGCACGCCAGCGAGGATTTTCATCAAGGTGCTTTTGCCTGCACCATTTTCCCCTATCACCGCAAGGACCTCACCAGGGGATAGTTTCAGATCGACTCCCTTGAGGGCCTTGACCCCTGGAAAGCTTTTGGTGATGCCGCGCCCCTCCAGCAGAAGGGGCGGACTCAGCCCTGCCTCATCCACAGAATCGAGGGGTTCTGTTGGAGCGGGATTCACCCTTCACCTGCCGAGGTTTCGCCAGTCTTTTCTCGGAGATCATCCCAAAAGGCCTGAGCGTTGTCCTGACGGATGAATCGAGCTGGGATGTCGATGAATTGGTCATCTGGAATCATCGAGAAGTCTCCCTGATGGATTGCATTGAGCACTTCAATGGACTTGTAGCCATACATGTAGGGATTCTGCACGATGGTACCGTGGACCGTACCATCCAGGATACCCTGCAGTGACTCATCAGCTTCATCAAAAGCTACAATTTTGACCTGATTTAATTTACCAGCCTGAGAAAGGGCCTCCAGGATAGCAGGTGGGTTATAGGCAAAGAGCCCAACCATGCAGGCCACATCAGGGTGCCTGGAGAGGGTGTCCTCCGCATTGGCCTTGGCTCTGACCGGATCCCCTTGATCGGTCAGTGTACCGAGCACCTCATAGCCATGACCAGAGAGACTGGCATCAGGAGGATCAAATCGCATGGGATCATGATCGCGACCGAGCAGCTCATCGATGACTCCCTGCCTGCGTCGGCGCCCATTGTCCTGCTCCACGCGTCCCACAAAAATCATCACCTTACCTCCATTGGGAAGGGCTTCCTTGATCAACTCGCCACACATACGTCCAGCGGTGTAATTATCCATCCCTATGTAGACCATGCGTTCAGAATCAGGAGCGTCGGCATCATGGGTGATCAAGGTGGTTCGGCCGGCTACCTCATTGAGAATGTCAGTCTGGTTAGCAGGATCGATCACGCTCACTGCAATACCCTGCACACCTCGGGCCAGCAAATCTTCAAGCACCCGCTTTTGGCCCGAAACCCCATCAGCCGGCATGTCCACCGAGACGTTGACATCAAGGTCTTGGCCTGCTTTTTCAACGCCTTTCTGGGCAATCACCCAGAAAGAGGCAGGCATGTTGGTCACAAAAGCAAAGCGAGGTTTACCATCACCCTCTCCTGAGGAACCACAACCTGCCAGACCAAGGGCGAGAGTCACCAACGCAACCAACCAAAACGTGCTTTGCTTCATATCTTTATTTGGGACAATTACTGAATCATCAATGTTTGAGAACAAGCCCCCGCTGCATGATGCTGATCACCGGCTGGCGACAGTCAAACTTCAGGAGCAAGGATCTTTTCATGTCAAATATTACGAGCGCCGTCAAGCCAAGCCCCTTCGCAATCAAGTGCCTAATGCTATTTCAACAAGATGTTCACCGGGCGCATCGAGCGAATTCAGTGGAGCGTCAGACCTCCGTTGACATGCAGATTTTGCCCCGTGACAAACGAGGAGGATTCGCTGGCAAGGAAGGTCACAGCCCCTGCCAGATCCTCGGGAACACCCCAGCGCCCGAGAGGGATCGTCGGGAGGTAGGCATCCTTCCATGCCTGAGGCTCTTTATCATGGCGTTCAACCGGAATCCACCCAGGAGAAATCATGTTCACAGTGATCCCGAAGGGAGCCAGCTCTCGAGCCATGCTACGGGACCAGCCATTCTGCCCTCCTTTGGCTGCCACGTAAGCACTGAATTCGGGCACCCCAAGATGAAAGACCTCCGAACCGATATTGATGATCCGCCCCCATCCTCGGCGCTTCATGGCAGGGAGGATGGCCCGGGTAATCAAAAAAGGACTCTTGATAAAAAAATCCAGCATCGACTGATAGAAGCTCCAGGTATAGTCCTCGATGGGCTTGTGGGGTTGATCGCAGGTTGCATTGATGACCGCCACATCCACCGAACCCAGTGTCTGCTCAATTGAGCTGACCATGGCGTTGACCTGCGACTCATCAGTCACATCAGCTTGAAAAAGTTCCCCTTGGCAACCCGCTTCCCTGAAATGATCCAAGGCCGTCTGAGCCTTGGCCTGGTCGTTGTGATAGTTGATGGCAACCTTGGCACCAGCTTGCCCCAGAGCCATCGCCATGGCACGGCCCAGGCCTTTAGTACTTCCCGTTACTAAAACCACCTTGCCTTCGAGCGAAAATCTTTGTGTGTGATCGGTCATGATAGCTGAACTCAGAGTTTCTCAGAGCTTATGGGGTGATGCAACCTCTAGGAGAGAACTTCCCGTCCCTCACCACTCAGGATGAAATCTTGTTTTGACTCAGAGACTCCTTCACCGCAGATTGGCCTCACACCACAAGTAATCGGCCTAAAACAGGATGCTCAGGTAAACCGCAGGCGATCTGACACGCATGGAACAAACCATTCTCAGCTACGGCGAAGTGCTCTGGGATCTGCTACCTGCGGGACCTATGCTGGGAGGAGCCCCGTTTAATTTTGCAGCCCGCATGGCTGCCTTTGGGCATCCCTGTGTGATGGTTTCACGCATTGGGCAGGACGCCCTGGGCAAGCAAGCCATGGCTGCCATCAGGGATCATGCCGTGGAGACATGTTGTATCCAGGTGGATCCCAAACTGCCAACCGGGACGGTCACCATCGAGCTGGATGATCTGGCAAACGCCCACTATCACATTACCGAGCAAGTCGCCTATGATCATTTGCAATTCGATCCAGTGATACGCCAGGTAGCAGACCATGCAAGAGTCCTCTACTTTGGCACCCTGGTTCAACGATCAGAGCAACCCCGCCAAACTCTCGCAGAGCTGCGGCGATGTCTGCCACAAGACGCGCTCTGCATCTGTGATCTGAACTTGCGCCAGGCCTGCTACAGTCTCGAGACGGTTCAGGCATCCCTTGGAATAGCTCATTGGCTGAAATGCAATCAGGAGGAAATACTTTGGCTAAGCGAGGCCTTAGGGTGGAGTCATCAGTCCCTACCTGGGCTGATCGAGCGAACGATGGATCAGTGGCAACTTGAAGGTATCCTGCTTACTTTGGGGGAACAAGGTGCTCTGGTAGCCGCAGCCTCGGGGGAGATGTGCTATCAGCCAGGTTTCCAGGTAAAAGTCAGGGAAACCATTGGAGCCGGAGACGCTACAACCGCTGCTTTCGTGCACCACCGCCTTAAAGGCGACTCATTAGAAACCTGTATCCTAAGAGGCTGCGCGCTGGGAAGCCTGGTAGCCACCAGAGCAGGAGGTACGTGCCCGGTTACCAACGAGGAATTAGACCATTTTCTGGCAAACCCACCAGCGCCGCACATCGATTCAGATCTCAAGTCCCTTTGGAAGGGTTATTGAATAACCCTTCAAGACCGCCACGCCATGCATTCCATCCCCACTATTCAGGGTACCCACGGTATCACCGGCAAGCCCATCGAAATCCGCTTCGAGCAGGGTAAGATTGAGCAGATCAAACCCCTGGCCGGACCATCCACCGTATCGAGCTCAATCCTGCCACCCTTGATTGACCTCCAGGTCAATGGCTACGGGGGGGTGGATTTTCAACAAGATGGACTGACCCTGGAGCAGATGGAACACGCTAGCCTGACCCTGGTCCGAGACGGTTGTGCGGGTTACTTTGCAACTCTCATCACCTGCCCCTGGGAGCAAATGTTGAGTCGCTTGCAGCACCTCAAACAACTCAGGCAAAGCAGCTCTGTCCTGAGTCGTCATTTGCTCGGATGGCACCTTGAGGGACCCTTTCTTTCCGAAGAACCAGGTTTTTCAGGGGCCCATGATGCCTGCTGCATGCTCGATCCTACCATCGAGCACCTCTTGGCGATCAAGGCTATCACCCAGGATGATCCCTGCCTCCTCACCCTCGCCCCGGAACGACCTGGCAGCATGCCATTCATTCAGGAGGCGCAAAAATTGGGAATCAAAGTCAGTCTTGGCCATACCAACGCGTCCAACACAACACTCAACGAAGCTCACATCGCTGGGGCCACGGGCTTCACTCATCTAGGCAATGCTTGTCCTCAGGCATTGGATCGTCACGACAACATCCTTGTGCGGGCACTCGATCCAGCTTGCTGGATCACGGGTCTGATCCCGGATGGCATCCATGTCAGTCCGGGACTTTTCAGACTGCTTCACCGATGCATCCCGAGCGGCCAAATCTACTACACGACCGACGCCATGGCTGCTGCCGGCTCTCCTCCAGGCCGTTACCCTCTGGGCAACATAGAACTGGAAGTAGGGGCCGACCAAATCGTCAGGCATCCAGGGCGATCCCACTTTGCAGGATCAGCTCTCAAACCTGTGGAGGGCATTCAGCGGGCCTCGCGCATGCTAGGATGTCACTGGAGTCAACTCTGGAAACACGTGTCCACCATCCCTTCGGAGTGGATGGGGCTTAATCTAGGACTGGCAATCGGAGCCAAAGCCTTATGCACACTGGCAAGCGAGGGCTCGGATGGTAACCTGAAGCTTGAGGTCATCGCAGCATGATAGCTTCCATCGCAATGCGGAGCGTTCACCAGTGGTTACTCTGTTGGCTTTGGGTCAGCGCAGGCATCAGCGTTGGCATGGCTCAAGACCCTGAGGCGGCTGAAAAACCACCTGCTCCAAGCAGAGATCTGCTTGAAGGCCTCCCCATAACTCAGACAGGTGATGAACTCATTTCATCCTGGAAGACAAGGCGCCTGGCCATTCAAGGGGCCTTGCAGGAGATCATGGGCCCCCTGCCGGTTCGTCGTCACAAAGTCCCATCAGTTCAGGTCATGGAAGAGGTGGATGCAGGCTCATATATACGCAGACTCATCACTTTTCAGACCGAACCAGATACCAGGACTCCAGCCTATCTATGCCTGCCCAAGCGGGTGCTCGTTCCAGGCATGCAAGCCCCCGCCGCGCTGTGCCTACACCCAACCGACAATCGGGTCGGGCATCAGGTTGTGGTTGGCCTGGGCGGCCGACCTGGACGCGCCTATGCGCATGAGTTGGCAGAACGAGGTTGGATCACCCTTTCCCCTGCCTACCCACTGCTGGCTCAATACCAGCCTGATCTACAAAAACTGGGATATGCCAGTGGCAGCATGAAAGCAATCCATGACAATCAATGTGGGCTTGATTTCCTGGAAAGCCTGCCATGGGTCAAACCTGGAGGCTTCGCGGCTATTGGCCATTCTCTGGGTGGGCACAATGCGATTTTCACCGCCGTGATGGATGAACGCATTCAAGTTGTGGTCACCAGCTGTGGTTTTGATCGATTTGTTGACTACATGCAGGGAGACCTCACCGGGTGGACCGGCCCACGCTACATGCCCCGCCTACTCGATCATGCCATGGACTCTCTTCCCTTTGATTTCGATCAGCTCATTGCCTGCCTGGCTCCTCGATCCATCTTCATTTCGGCGCCCCTATGGGATGAGAACTTCCGGAATGAAAGTGTGAAGCAAATCATTCGATCCGTTCAGCCGATTTATCAACTATTGGACCATCCCAAGGGGCTGATGGCCGTTTATCCGGCTGTTGGGCACGACTTCCCGGAGGCCACACGCATTGAGGCCTACCGGTTCATGGAACACGAGATCCAGGGTGTGCTGCTTCCCTGATGCACGGGGATCTAAACCCACTGCAGATCCAAACAATCAAGTTCAAAAGCCCTAAGATCAGGGCAAGTTTAACTTCGGAGACAGCACACCACGCCACGTCCCTATCAGGGGCCCTTTAGCCAACAGAAGCTTGGCTGGCAGTAGTAAGATACGCCTTGAGCAGCCATCCCAGATCAACCACTACTTGAGAGCCGCCCAGATGCGGTGAACGTCATCGTGATCATCCAAGGCCTCAAGGAATTCTGCCACCTCCTCCATCTGGTCATCACTCAGATCACAAACATTCTTTGGGACAAAGCCAGGTTCACTGGTGAAGACTTTCCATGCATGATCCGCCAGCCATCTGGAAACGGTTTGAATTTCGGTGCGATCACAGAGAAATCGTGCGCCGGTGGCCTCTTCAGGTACATCGTCATTTTGCTCATGGGTCAAGGGCTCCACTTCGTTGGCCCCTGCCTCGATGGCGACTTCTTCCAAATCATCGGCCTTGGACTCGCACCAAGCCTCAACCATGCCTACCTGATCAAAGAGAAATTTATTGCTCCCCGGCGCGCCAAGTTGACCCTTTCGAAAAAGGACCCTGATCTCGGGTGCCGTGCGATTTGGGTTGTCGGTAAGGGTTTCGATCATTAGCGGCACCTTGTGGGGGGCGTACCCTTCAAAGTAGAGCGAGTTGAGGGTGGATCCATCGCTCCCATCCCCTTTCTTGCAAGCACGATCGATCACGTCTTTGGAGACACTGTTCTTGCGCGCCTTCTCGCAAGCCTGCGCCAAACGGGGATTCATGTCAGGGTCTGAACCTCCCATTTTAGCAGCCACCACAATTTCACGCACCAGCTTGCCCGTAGCCTGAGCTTTTTTCTTTGAGGCTACTGCTTTCTTGGAATGAAGCCATTGTCTTCCCATGGACAAGGGCATAGCCGATAGCTTGCCTGATTTCAAGCCGGCTGTCGTAGCCAGGCATCATAGCGTTCAACTCCAAGGTGAGAATCTCAATGTATCTCAGGCTCCTGAAGGGTGGCTCCGTGGTTCACTTGCTCGTACCAATCCTGAATTTTTTTCACCATAGTACTAACCCTTTCAGGCTCTTTTGCCACCAGGTCGTGCTGCTCACCAATCCCTTGTCCCAAGTGATACAGCTCCCTTTTTTCTGGATGCTGTGCCTGCATCATGAGTTTCCAGGGTCCCTGACGCATGGCGAGCTGTGTGCCATGAGACCAGTAAAGTTCACGCTCTTGACTGTCCATCGCGCCCCCTCTCAAAGCGCGTATCAGGCTGACGCCGTCCAAAGGGTGGTCATCTGATGGAGTGGCTCCAGTCAATGCGAGCAAAGTAGGCATGACATCCAGGCTAGTCGCCAGATCCTCACAAACTGATTGAGAAGGGATAACCGATGGCCACCAGGCTATGGCTGGCACACGGTGACCGCCCTCATACAGCCCTCCCTTGAATCCGCGCAGTGGACCGTTGTTCCCGTGCCGGTTAGCACCGTTGTCGGAAAGAAACCAAACTAGGGTATTTTGATCCAACTCGAGCTCCTCAAGCAATCCCAGCACCTGGCCAATACCCTGATCCATGGCCTGTACCATTTCCCGGTAAGCTCTGGGTATGTGGTCCTTTCCATATTGATTGGGAACCACCTGAGACTCCACCCGAATGGGAGGATCGGAGGGGCCCTGATAGGGATCGTGCGGGGCCTCATAAGCCAGATAGAGCAGGAAGCGCTCCTGGCCATGTTCCCGAATGAAGTCCAACGCATGTCGGGTAATCAAGTGCGTGGTATAACCTGGTTCGTCGGCAAGCACATTGTTTTGCCACCAGTCGCGCACCCCCATGCGATCCAGGTGAGCATGATAGTCGACATTGCCACTCACATAACCGGCAAATTGATCGAAACCATGGTAAATGGGATTAAAAATTTCACGGTAGCCCAGGTGCCATTTGCCAAATACAGCCGTCGCATAGCCTTGCTTCTTCAAGGACTCGGCAAGGGTCCATTCCGATTGATTCAAGCCGTGATGCCGATTTGCACTGAAAGCGGCATTGATGACGCCCGAGATGCCGCTGCGCTGCTGATAGCGCCCCGTCAAAAGGCCCGCCCGAGTAGGGCTGCAGACGGCACCGCTGGAGTGAAAATCGGTAAACCGCATACCTTGGCTGGCAAGTTGATCGAGCCAGGGGGTTTGAAAGCGATCGTTACCATAACAACTCAGGTCGGCATAGCCCAGGTCATCAGCCAGAATCACAATGATGTTGGGCGTGGGAGGGACCTTGTTCATTGCCTGCGAAGGGGCATTGTCAGCAAAGAGCAGGTTCGGATAGAAAACGCTCAGAAGGCACCCAATCCAGGCATGCTTGGAGGAAGGTAACATCAGGCCAGATTAATCATTGCCAGGAATTCATGACCAGTAAGAATCTCTCCCATGCAAGTTGACGGTAAGGTAGCTTTGATCACAGGTTCGAGCCGAGGCGTGGGGCAGGCAACTGCCCTGCAGTTGGCAGCCATGGGTTGTTCAATCATCATCAATCATCGTGATTCTCAGGCACAGGCCGAAACCACACTGGAGGCCATCAGGGCCATGGGTGGCAAAGCCATGGTGGTCCAGGCTGACGTTTCCAGAGAGGAAGCATGCCAAGACTTGGTTAGAGCAAGCGTCGAGGCGTGGGGGCGACTGGACATTCTCATCAACAACGCAGCGACCACCGATTTCCTTCCTTTTGCCGACCTGGATGCTCTGGAAGAGGATCACTGGGATCGAGTCCTTCAGACCAACATCAAGGGACCATTTTACATGATACGCTCAGCCCGACCCTGGCTGGAGAAAGCGCCTGGTGGCGGTGAGATCATTAACATCACCAGCATTGCTGGATTAACCGGAAATGGAAGTTCTCTAGCCTATTGCGCCTCCAAGGCTGCCTTGATCAACATGACCCTTTCCATGGCGCGCATCCTGGCTCCGCGAGTTCGTGTCAACGCGGTGGCTCCTGGCTTCATCGCCGATCATTGGACCAGGGAGGGCCTGGGAGGAGGGTATGAATCCGCCCTCAATGGGCATGCCTCAAAATCTGTGCTGGGAGCAGTGTGTGAACCCGATGACGTGGCTCGGGCCGTGGTCTCCATCATCACGGGGTCTGACCTGGTGACCGGGCAGAACCTGGTCTGCGACGCTGGAGCCATGATCGGCCCGCGAGCCTGAATCGACTTAGGCAGCTCCCTCTGCTTCCCCCAATCAAGGGCTGGCTTCGAGCAAGGCGCGCACCCTTGAGGCAGGAATCGCCAGGGTTGCTACGCGATCATACCGCGAAATATTGATACCAATCACCTCTCCAGAGAACTGCATCAACGGCCCACCCATTGCCTTAGGTGGCAATGGCATATCATGCTGCAAGATGAGCCCAAAACCTGTCCTGCGTTTTGAAATATCCCCACTGAGGGTGATATTGAGGTCCTGCTCGGGAAAGGTAGCATCAAAAAAACCTAGTGTGGCCTGCATCGACATCTCTTCCTCCCCCCGGATGATAATCAAACCTATGGTTTCACCCGCCTCGTGTTGCTGGATGAGCTCGATCACCTCCTCGGATCGCTGGACCGGCTTACCGTCGATCTGCACAATGACATCTCCCTCCTTGATCCCAGCTTTGTCAGCGGCACCACCTTCAACCACCCGGTTGATCCTTGCCCCGAGGGCTGAAGAAGGCGTGTCACGCTGCCTCCTGTCGCTGAAGAACACGATCCCCAGGGCTCCAGGCTTGCGCTTGACTTCCCGAGCCGAGGTGCTGATCACACCGACCCTGACCTGCGATTCATCCTCGTGGGGCGCCATAACCCAGAGTCCCATGGCAACCTGACTATCATCCCCCCATCGAACCGGGCGGAGACTGGATGAGCGAATTTGCAGGATGGCCAAATCTATTTCGGGATCCACCTGAATAGAAAAAGGGACGTGGCGCTGGCCCTGGTGATCGCGGATTTCGAGATCGCTACCCAACTCACTGGCCTTGGTAATGATGTGGCCTGAATCGGAAACCACAGTTCCTAGAGCCACTTGATGCCCGCCATCGAGTATTTCGACCACTGAAGCGCGGTGATCCTGATAGAGGGCTTCAAAACCCTGACGAGTCTTCCAACCATTCACCCGATCGCCTCGCTCCAGGTAGGGCTCCTGTGCCCCGCAAACCATCCCCCACACCAAGGCGCAGATCAGCTCAAGAGTGGGCGAAACCAGGCGAGGGAGAGATGATTGAAACTTGTCTCGAATCACAGTGACCTCCTATGTCTTCTTCCCGAGGGTCCTAGCTCGATTTCCATTTCATGTTCGATGCCATCTCTCAGGTAAAGCACCTTGACTCGTTCACCCGGAGCTTTACTGCCGACGGCCCATCGTAGTGCCTCGATATCATCCATGGGCATGTCATCTATCTGGAGGAGGATATCTCCCACGTGCAGGCCTGAACGCTCGGCTGCTGAATTCGAACGAACCTCTTGGAGAACAAACCCCTTCTCGGCATCCTCAACCACCACACCCAGGTAGGCTTGCTGTCCATCCTCTCTGAATCCCTGAAGGTCTTCGCCAGATTTAAGGGCTTCCCAAGTTCTGTGAAAGGCATCGATCGGAGCGTGATAATTATCATCCATGGGTTCACCGATGCGGCTGTGAATCCCAATCACCTGTCCCTGCAAATTAAACAGGGGGCCACCGGAATCTCCTCTGAGCAACTCACAGTCACTGCGAATCAGCTGACTGCGAGAACGAATAACCTTGCCGACACGCAACACCAACCCACGCTCTGGCTGGTAGCCTCCAGGGTGGCCCAGTGCATAGCACCAGTCTCCGGCGCGCACACTGCCCTGTGATGCCAGAGCCACAAAGGGCCATGGCCCTTCTTCTTCAAGCTGAACCATGCCTGCATCGGCATGGTCAAACCTACCAAGGGTCCGGGCAGCCACCCGACGGCCATCGGGCATGATGCACTGAATCCTGCGATTGGGAGAACCGCTTACGTGGGCTGCGGTCAGCACCAACCCGTCAGCAGAAACAATCACACCACTCCCACCTTCCCCCACCCCAACGGTTGCGTTCATGGATTCGGTAAGGTTGGACTGGACCCTTTGTTGGGTATGGATGAAATCATCCAACCATGAACCAGCGATAAGAGGTGAAGTAATCAGCAACCCAAAGAACAGAACTCCGATTAGGGCATGGACTTGAGCGAGGAGCGAAGATTGCCGAAGCAGGCTGGGAGGTTTGAGTGGCGATGAGGACATATGAGACAATTGGGAGGTTATGAAAAGGGGTAAGGTGAGGCAAAACAGGGCTCAATCAAGCAACCAGTCACCGCCCTGCTGACGAATCAGATCGGGAACACTCACCGCGCGCCCACCCTGCTGCTTACTCACATCAGCTGCCTCCATGAATGCGAACAATTCTGTGGTTTCTCGAGCACTGATCGGTGCTTTGCCAGTCTTGAAGAAGGTCATAATCTCCCTGACAAGCGGCACGTAGTTGCCACCCCCTTGTTGGTTGACCACCGCTTTACTACCGAAAACAGTCACCTGGTAGGGCGTATGACCGGTTCTCAGGCCATAGACAATGCCTGTTTTGCCGTCCCCCCAAAGCCCGGTGACCACGTCTGTGGCCTCACTATGCACTCTGGAAACTGACACACAACCCACACCCATGACAGCGAAGAGGGCCTCAGTGGGATGAACCCCATACCAAAACAAATCAGGGTGATGAGGCTCTAGAGCGCAGGGTCCGTAAGAAATAGCTCCTTTGAGCTCGCCATAGTCGCTCGCCTTGAGATCGATCAGACTGGGATAGTACCTCAGAGAAGAGCTGGAGAAGCAAGGTACGCCCGCTTCCTTGGCAAGACGAAAAATTTCGATCACATCCCTCAAGGATCCCGCCATGGGTTTGTCTATGAACAGGGGTTTACCAGCTTCAATCACCGGCCGAGCTTGTTCGAGATGAGGGCGTCCATCCACGCTTTCCAGTAACACGGCGTCAACTTGCTGGCATAGAGCAGGGATAGATTCGACAATGGCTACCCCAAAATCCTCTTGAAGCTGGCGAGTGAACCCATCGACACGAGTGTGACTTGATTCCACATCTGGGCTACCACCCTTAAAGGCAGCCACGACTTGGCCACCAGAGACGTGATCCGGTCGGGATGCGTCGTTGAGGATGCGGGTAAAGGCAATCACATGAGAAGTGTCCAGACCAATCAAGCCAAGACGAAGCGGAGCCTCCGTCTCCCCAGATGCCTTGAACAAGCATAGGGACATAAAGAGGCACACAGGGAGGAAAGGCAATTTCATGATGCTTCCTAGGCTACCTCTGAAGTGAGGAAAATCAATGCCCCATGCATCACTTTGCCCAGAAGTATCTTGCGAAAAAGACACCTGGGCCAAATCCCCTGATCAAGGGATGATCAGCCCCAAGGACAAAGTGGTGGCACAGGCCCCAGAAAGTGCTTTGATTTGTATGAAGAATTCTCATAATCACAGGCTGTTCGTGACTCGAATTTTGGAATTAGAAACATAAACATCTATGGGAAAACTAGAAATCAAGCCGGCCGAATCCTGTCAATATGACCTGGTATCCCTTGGGGAAATCATGCTGCGCCTGGATCCCGGAGAGGGGCGGGTGCGCACCACCAGAAAATTTGACGTCTGGGAAGGCGGCGGAGAATACAATGTGGCCAGAGGGCTGCGACGCTGCTTTGGCTTTCGTACGGGCGTGGTCACCGCGTTTGCGGATAACGAGGTTGGACGTCTGCTGGAGGACTTCATCCTTCAGGGTGGTGTCGACACCTCCTGGATTCAATGGGTCCCCTATGATGGCATCGGCCGTTCCGTGCGCAATGGCTTGAATTTCACCGAACGTGGTTTTGGGATTCGTGGAGCTGTGGGCACCCCAGATCGAGGGCTGACAGCAGCCTCGCAAATGAAAGCAGGAGACATTGACTGGGAAGATCTGTTCGGTAAGCGAGGGGTCAGATGGTTTCACACCGGAGGTATTTTTGCTGCGTTGTCTGAATCCAGCGCTGGAGTGGTTGAGGAAGCCGTCCAGATCGCTCAGAAGCACGGCACGGTTGTCTCCTATGACTTGAATTACCGCCCCTCACTCTGGAAAGCGATCGGAGGCCACGCCAAGGCTCAAGAGGTCAACCGTAACATTGCCAGACATGTGGATGTGATGATAGGCAATGAGGAAGATTTCACCGCCTGCCTTGGCTTTGAGGTAGAAGGAGTGGATGAAAATATTTCTTCTATCGAAATCGACAGTTTCAAAAAAATGATCGAGCGGGCGGTGAAAGACTTTCCCAATTTCAAAGTGACTGCCACCACCCTGCGTGCTGTCAAGACGGCAACGGTCAATGACTGGAGCGCGATCTGCTGGGCGGATGGGCAGTTTCATCTGTCTAAGACCTACCCAGACCTGGAGATTCTCGATCGCGTTGGTGGGGGCGACAGTTTTGCTTCCGGCTTGATCTATGGGTTCATGGCTACAGGCGACCCAGCCAAAGCAGTGGACTATGGAGCAGCCCACGGGGCATTGGCCATGACCACTCCAGGCGATACTTCCATGGCTAGCCTGGACGAGGTAGAGAAGATCATGAAGGGTGGCGGAGCTCGCGTGGTTCGTTAAAGTTTCAATCGTGGAGGCACTTCCAAAGACCTCCTTGCAGCCTGCCATCCTGGCTTTCGGGATGGCGGGTTTTTTGCTGATTCGAGCCAGCCACAAGCAATCACTCAACAGATAAATACTATGAAACTTGACTGCCACATGCACACGCCCCTGTGCGGGCACGCATCGGGACACCCTGTGGAATATGTCAGCAAGGGATCGGCTTTGGGCTTGGATCTCATGACCTTCACTTGTCACATTCCCATGAGCGATCCTGATTTTGGTGGACCACGCATTCGCATGGCACACCACCAATTAGAGGATTATTTCAGGATGGTGGAGCAGGCCCGTGTGGCTGGAGAAGAGCATGGCATCGAAATCCTGTGCGGGATTGAGGCAGAGGTGAGTGCCGATTCAGGGGCACTTGATGAAATGATCGAGTTGCTCAATGCTCATGAGTTTGATTTTGTCTTGGGATCGTTGCACCACCAACTCAAGGTCTATCGCGACCGACTCAAGCGGCTAGGGATTAACGAGGATGATCAGATAATCCGAGACTACTTTAACACACTGACTCAAGCTGCCGCTTCAGGCCTTTATCATAGTATGTCACACCCCGATGTGATTCGCATCTACGGCACCATCGACTCGGCGTCTTTCTGCCCTGAAGCTTACGAGGGAGAAATACGAGCCTTCCTCCAGAGCTGCGTCAGATCTGACACTTGCATGGAAGTGAACACCAGTGGACTTTCCAAGGGTGTCTACACCCTACACCCGGATCCAATCATCCTGAAGTGGGCTCGAGAGGAAGGAGTCAAACTGACTCTAGGATCCGATGCTCACGCTCCAGAGAGTGTCGGTCAACATTTTGAAAAAGTGCTGACCTGTCTCCAGGAAGAAGGTTTTACCACCCTGCATTACTATCGATCAGGCCAACAACAGACCACTGCCCTGACCGGCTTTAACTGAAAGTTCTGGGATAAAACCAGTCGGTGCCATGGGATGGCACAATCGGTTATCGGATTGCGCTTTTCATTTGGGCTCTGGGACCTAGAATATCAACCATGTGTCAGGCCGCATCAAGGCGAGTGTCCTGTTGGCTGAGGCCTTTGCCATCCGCGCAAATCGGCGTTGCTCCTTGGTTGATGGGTATCCTCCTCACCTTTTGCCAAGTCACCTCGGCAGCTGATGCCCCCACCAACTGGGCTCATTATGGAGGCGATCCGACCAATGCCCAATATTCGCCGATCAAGACCATCCATCGCGGGAATGTGCATCAGCTCGTCAAGGTGTGGGAATACCACTCCGAAGGTAATGATCCACGACGAAAAGCCCAGATTCAGTGTAATCCTCTCATCATTGATGGCGTCCTTTATGGATCTTCACCCAGGCTGAAGATCTTCGCCTTGGATGCCGGCAGTGGTCAGGAAAAATGGACTTTTGATCCCTTTGCCGAGCAAAATCCAGTGGGTGTCAACCGTGGGCTGGTCCACTGGCGTTCAGAGGAAGAAGCGCGTATTCTGTTTACCGCTGGCTCTTGGCTGCATGCGCTTGACGCAGAAACCGGAAAACCTATTCCAAGCTTTGGGCAGCAAGGAAGGGTCAACCTCAAGGAGGGACTTGAGCGGGATGCCAGTGGCCTTTTTGTGCTCTCCAATACCCCCGGGGTGATTTTTGACGATCTGCTCATTCTGGGAACCCGGGTCAGTGAGGGACCAGGCCCATCGGCGCCCGGGCACATCCGAGCTTATGACGTGCGCACAGGGAAGATACGGTGGATCTTCCATACGATCCCGCAACCGGGCGAGGAAGGTTACCAGAGCTGGCCTGAAGGGGCATGGCAGCGCATGGGCGGTGCCAACACTTGGAGCGGTATGTCTCTGGATCTAGAGCGGGGATGGGTTTTCTGCCCAACTGGCTCGCCTGCTTTTGATTTTTGGGGAGGTAATCGTCACGGAGCTAACCTATTCGGCAACTCGGTTTTGGTGCTCGATGCACGCACGGGAAAACGCATTTGGCATTTCCAAATCGTGCATCACGATCTCTGGGATCGAGATCTGCCTGCCGCACCCAACCTCATTGAATTGACCTTAGGTGGCAAGCGTGTCGATGCCGTGGCGCAAATTACCAAATCTGGCCATATTTTCACCTTCGATCGGGAGACCGGTGCGGCCCTCTTTCCCATAGTGGAAAAGGTTTTTCCCCCATCCGACCTGGAAGGAGAGCAAGCCTGGCCCACCCAACCACTTCCATCCACAACCCCACCTTTTGCCCGGCAGCTCTTTGGCGTTAGGGATATATCCAACTTATCCCCTGAAACCAGCCTGGCAGTCTCGAAAAAGCTTCAGACCGTTCGAAGTGGAGGCCAATTCGTCCCCCCTAGCACAGCGGGCACCGTGATTTTTCCGGGTTTTGATGGAGGGGGTGAATGGGGGGGAGCTGCCTGGGATCCAGAAAAGGAGTGGCTTTACATTAACGCCAATGAAATGCCATGGATCCTGACGATGGTCAAAGCCTCCACGGCTGAAGACAAAGACCAGCCTATCAGTGGCGAGACCCTCTACGCGCGTCTATGTGCGGTCTGTCACGGTAGTGATTTAAGGGGTGATTCCCAGAAAACCTACCCTTCCCTGATCAACATCGAGCAAAAAATGAATGCTCAACAGATCATCGACCAGATGAGCCTGGGTCGCGGGCTGATGCCTTCTTTCGGTTTCCTAACCGAAACTGAGAAGCGGCTCCTGGCAGACTACCTCATGAGTGGAGGCACAAAGAGCACTCTATCCAGCAAAAAAGAGATGCCGCATGCCCCCGAAAACGCCCAGGGTCGTGAACCTTACTCGCACACCGGCTACAATCGCTTCTTGGATCCTGAAGGCTATCCTGCGATCAGACCACCTTGGGGTACCCTCAATGCGATTGACTTAAAAGGAGGAAGGATTGTTTGGCAGGTTGCACTGGGTGAATTCGAGGATCTCAAGGCCCGAGGCTTGAGTCCGACCGGGACAGAAAACTACGGCGGCCCCGTGGTGACCGCAGGAGGGCTGGTATGGATTGGGGCTACCAAGGATGAAACCCTCAAGGCTTTTGATAAATCAACCGGAGCCCTACTCTGGAAGGGGCAACTTCCGGCCGGCGGGTATGCCACTCCGGCAGTCTACTCAGTTGATGGACGCGCTCATGTCGTCATTGCTTGCGGTGGGGGCAAGATGGGAACCCGTTCAGGAGATGCTTACGTTGCCTTCGCACTTCCCGAAGCACCCGGCAGCTTAGAAGAAAGCGCAAACTAGGATGCCACGATCACCCAAGCAGGTCCGCGGCTTTACCTTGATTGAGCTGCTCGTCGTCATTGCCATCATCGCCATCCTTGCTGGACTACTTTTACCAGCCTTGACGAGCGCCAAGAAGAAAGGGAACCGGATTGTATGTGTTTCAAATATGCGCAACATCGATCTGGCCTTTCGCATGTATCGCTCGGATCATGAGGAGCGTTTCCCTGATCGCCGTGACCTTAAGCTAAGTCTGCCTGGAGGCTACCGTCCTTGGAATCATTGGCCACGATCAGATCCCCGAACAGGGTGGGCTGGCATCATCCTGTCTAACTATCTTTCGGGAACAGCCAAGATTTGGACGTGCCCAAGCCTACGCAAATCCCCTTTGGGAAAGGTTATTTCTTCGGTACAGCCCATGGGGCATGCCACCAATGCTCCCTTGAGTGGTTATTGGATGTGGCGCTTTGATCGAGCCACCGAAGACATCCCATTAGATAACTTTTGGGGTAAAACCGAGCCACAAGTCATCCAGCATCTACGACAAGAGGCCAATCCTTTCATTGGCATCCCGGAAGGTCCCACTGATGTCGAAATCATGGTTGATGTCTATTACCCGAATACGATTGAAGATCTCGATGAAAGCATTCGTGGTCGAGCTGTTCATCCACTGGGGCGCAATCGCTTGATGCTTGACGGTCATGTCCAGTATCTGAAGGACAAACGCACCAAGTAAGAAAAACGCTTACCCGTAAAGGTAAGCGTCGCAAAGTAGCTGTGAATCAAACTTGATGCCTAAGATGGCCCCTAGCCGAGATTTTCTAGCTATCGGTTTTCTTAGAGGTATCCTCTGCCCCAGAATCAGGGGTTTCTTCAGCTGAAACGTCGGAGGCTTGTGGCTCTTGGTCAGCTGGCTGAGCTTGTTCCTCGACCTGTTCTGGAGCCTGAGCCGTTGCGGTGTCTGCCTCTTCGGCAGCAACCTCAGCCTTGGCTGGTTTGGTTGCTTTGGCCTTGGATTTAGACTTGGACCCTTTCGAATCCGCACCCTGAGGGCTACCGGCTTCGACGAATTCTATGATCGCCATTGAAGAGGCGTCACCACGACGTTCGCCCAACTTAATGATTCTTGTGTAACCACCCTGCCGTGTTTCGAATTGAGGGGCAATCTCAGTGAACAGAGTCTTCACGGCATCTTCTTGATGCAGTCTAGACACCGCCAGACGACGATGATGGATGGAACCCTTTTTACCAAGGGTAACCATTTTTTCGGCTACAGGACGAACCGCCTTGGCCTTGGCCAGCGTCGTTGTGACCCTCTTGTGAGTGATCAGACTGCAGACCATGTTGGCCAACATCGCGTTACGATGCGCTCCCTTGCGACCCAGCTTGGCGTTACGTTTTAAATGTCTCATGGATGTGAATGATATTAACTATTATTCCAAGGCACTGAAATCGTCTTTGGAATCAATCAGGGAAGCGTCGATATTCATGCCCAGGGAAAGTCCAAGACCTGTCAGCTTATCCTTGATTTCATTCAGCGATTTCTTACCAAAATTGCGGTATTTGAGCATTTCAGCCTCAGACTTGATGGCCAACTGCCCTACGGTGGTGATGTTGGCGTTATTCAGGCAGTTTGCAGCCCTGACGCTCAACTCAATCTCGTTAACGCTCATATTGAGGAGCTTCTTCATACGAGATTTTTCGTCATCCTTCTGGTCGACGACCTCCTCAAATTCGATCGCGTTCTTGTCATAGCCGACAAAAACATCGAGGTGATGCTGTAAGATGGCAGAAGCCTGGGTGAGGGCATCATCCGGGCTCAATCTCCCGTCAGTGGTGACTTCGAGAATGAGGCTATCGTAATCAGTACGTTGACCAACACGAGCGCTCTCAACAGCGTAACGCACCCTCGTCACAGGTGAGAAGATAGAATCGATCGGAATCACCCCGATGACCTGATCTTGCTTTTTATTTTCATCGCCAGGACAGAAACCTCGGCCCACTTTGACCTCCATCTCCATCTCAAACTTTTTCTTCTTGTCGAGTGTGCAGATGTGTTGACCAGGATTGACCAACTCAAGATTTTGATTGAGTTGGATGTCACCTGCGGTGACGGCGCCCTCCTTGTTGACACTAATCAAGACAGTCTGTGGGTCGCGAGAATGGCAGATGAATTTAACCTTTTTAAGGTTGAGCACAATGTCGGTGACGTCCTCAGCGACGCCGTCAACCACAGCAAACTCATGCATGGCACCATCGATCTTAACAGAAGTGATGGCAGCGCCTTCCAAGGATGAGAGCAGCACACGGCGTAGGGAGTTCCCTACAGTGTGACCGAAACCCGTTTCAAAGGGCTCAGCGATGAATTTGGCATATGTATCGGTTGAGGAATCTTCTTCCTTAGTCAACCGTTTGGGCATTTCGAAACGACCTAATCTTACTGGCATATGATTTTGTAACAGTTTTAAACTGACTAACAGCCACCTTCCCAAGTGCCTGTCAGCCCATATAACTGAAGGGTGATTTTAGCGGGAATAAAACTCGATGACGGTTTGTTCGTTACCAATTGGCTGGATTTCGTCGCGAGAGGGAAGTCGCATGAGCACTCCCTTGAAAAAGTCCTTGTCCAAGTGCAACCACTCGGGCACTCGTCGGCTGGTGGACAATTCTAAATTTTTATTAGCTAGCTGCCTGGAGACGCTGGAATTGCGCACTTCGATCACATCATTGATCTGCACGGCATAGCTGGAAATATCCACTTTCCTGCCATTAACTTGCACGTGACCATGCCCCACCATTTGACGTGCGGCAGGCCGACTCGGAGCGAACCCAAGCTGGTAGACCAAGTTATCAAGACGTGTCTCCAGGATTTGAAGCATGTTCTCACCGGTCACCCCCTTGCGGCGCCTAGCGGTTTCGTAAATGGCACGAAATTGCTTTTCCTGCAGGCCATAGAAGTAACGGAATTTCTGCTTCTCCATGAGGCCCAGAGCATATTCGGTATTCTTCCTACGGGAGCGCGGTCCATGCATGCCTGGACCGTAATTGCGACGTTCTAGGTACTTGGACGGGCCGAAGATGGGTATACCAAATCGGCGGCTAATTTTGGTTTTGGGTCCGGTATAACGAGCCATAACAATACTAAAAAATGATTAAACGCGGCGTTTCTTGCGGGGACGGCATCCGTTGTGAGGTACGGGAGTCACATCTTTGATGGAGTTGATTTCAAGCCCGATGGCCTGTAAAGCACGGATGGCTGACTCACGCCCAGAACCTGGTCCCTTGACCTTGACTTCCACCTCCTTGAGTCCATGAGCCATGGCAGCACGGCCTGCATCTTGAGCAACCTGCTGGGCTGCAAAAGCTGTGCTTTTGCGTGAGCCTCGGAAGCCCACTTTACCAGCAGAAGACCAACTCACAACATTACCGTGCATGTCAGTGATCGAAACCAGGGTATTGTTGAAAGTCGCACAGATGGTCACCACACCAGCGACAACGTTCTTGGAGCCCTTGGCCTTGATGATCTTGGCCGGCCCCAGATCGGTTGATAGCAACTCAGCCGCAGAGGGAGCTTCTGCGGGAGCAGGACCATCAGCTGGCTTGTTGTCTGATTCGTCACTCTTGGCGGCAGGAGCCGATTCCTTGACAGGGGTCTCTTTGACCGCTGCCTCAGCATCCTGAGCCTGGGTGGCTTCTGTGTTTTTCTGTTCTTCCTCTGCCATACTAAAATTTAGAAAATGTTATCTTTTGTTTGGGAACGCGAGTTGAGGGCGACTGATTATGATTTGCGCTGAACTCCCACCGTCTTGCGCGGACCTTTTCGGGTACGGGCATTGGTTCCAGTGCGTTGACCACGCACCGGTAAGCCGCGGATGTGGCGGACTCCTCGGTAGCAGCGGATAGCCTGCAGTCGCTTGAGATTCATACTGATCTCGCGGCGAAGGTCACCTTCTATGATATATTGCCCTTCCTGAATCGCATGGACGATTTTGGTGAGCTGATCCTCGGTCAGGTCCTTGGCCCTGGTTGTAGGATTGATACCTGTCGCTTCAATGATTTCGTCGGAAATTGCCGGACCAATACCATACATGTATCGAAGCGCGATATCGATGCGCTTGTGTCCGGGAATGTCTACACCCATGATTCTTGCCATATAAAAGTCCTTTTAGTTCAGCCTTGACGCTGTTTGTGGCGAGGGTTGCTGCACACAACACGGATGACGCCCTTGCGTCGAATGATGCGGCAGTGCTCGCAAAGTTTTTTCACTGATGCTTTAACCTTCATAAATTTATCGGTCCATTTTCCTCAAAATGGTCGCCCTCGCCATGTCTGCCGGCGAGAAGAAAACGGCGACTTTATCCCCTGTCTTTAGCTCTGACAATTCAAATTTTATTTTTTTTTGAACTACGCCAAAGGCCTGATGTCCATTGGGCATTTCAATCAAAAACCGCCCATTGGCAACAGCCTTCACAACGATTCCGCTGGCTTCGAACCCATCCGGGTCGCACATGTGAGAATCTCCGGTTCACCATCGGTAACCAACACCGTGTGTTCAAAATGAGCTGATGGCTTTCTGTCTCGGGTGACAACAGTCCAACCATCCTCCAAAACCTGCACCTGCGCTGCCCCTAAATTAACCATGGGCTCGATGGCAATGGTCATTCCCGCCTTAAGTCGCGGAGAAGGGGCCCCGTCGACATAATTGGGAATCTGGGGTTCTTCATGCATTTTCCTGCCAACCCCATGCCCAACAAATTCGCGCACCACACTCAATCCATTAGACTCAACGTGCTGTTGAATCGCCCTAGAAATATCCGAGACCCTGTTTCCAGCGACCGCTTTGGCAATGCCACGATACAAAGATGCCTCGGTCACATCCATGAGCGTCTGAATCTCAAGACTGCAGCTACCCGCCGCAACCGTGAGTGCGTTATCGCCAATGAACCCCCCGTAAACTACCCCCACATCCAGACTGATAATGTCCCCAAATTCAATCAAGCGTGAGCCGGCTATCCCATGCACCACTTGTTCATTGACCGATATGCAGGTATGACTTGGAAAACCTCTGTAACCGATGAAGGCCGACTTGGCACCTAATCGATCAATACAAGCTGCCGCAAATTCATCGATCTGTTGGGTAGTGACTCCCGGTTCAATGAATCCAGATGTCTCCAGAAGCACCTGATTAGCCAATGTCCCGGCCAATCGCATGGCTTCTATCTCCTTCTCATTCTTAGTACGAATCATATGAAGAGTGGGAGGGAGAGAAATGAGAACACTGGCGACAACCAGTGAGCGAAAGCCATTCAATCAACGACCCTTGATGCGACCTTTCTTGAGGAACCCATCATAATGGCGTGTCAGCAAATGAGATTCCACCTGACGCATGGTATCAAGCACCACACCTACGGTGATCAGCAAGCTGGTTCCACCAAAGAAGGTAGCCGCTCCAAATGGAATATTAAGGCCCCGATTGATGATCAATGGAATGATGGCAATAGCCGTCAAAAACATGGCACCAGCAAATGTAATGCGGCTCATGGTGCGGTGCAGGAACTCACTTGTGGCATTACCCGGTCTGACACCAGGAATATAGCCACCATACTTCTTGAGATCGTCTGCGATTTGAATCTCGTTGAACTGAGTAGCCACCCAAAAATAAGAAAAGAAAAGAATCATCAAGCCCTCAAAGATCATATAACCAACACTACCGTATTGAATCATGGCAGCCATTTCGTCAAAGAGGGACACCTCCAAGGTTCTTGCCATGAGGGTTAGGATCTTGTCTGGGAACATCAAGATAGCCTGAGCGAAGATGATCGGCATGACGCCAGCATAGTTAACCCTCAAGGGCATGAATGAGCTGCCACCAGCATAGACCTTCCTGCCGACAGCACGTTGAGCGTATTGCACAGGGATTTTGCGTTGAGCCTGCGTGACCGCGATGACTACAGCTGTGACGATCAGGAAAATACCAATCATCGCCACGGCGGTAAGCGCTCCAAACTGAGCGTCGATGCCTTCTCCAGGGAAAAACATACCCAGGACTTCCTGCAGAGCCTGAGGAAGTCGAGCCAAAATACCAATGGTAATCACAAGCGAAATACCGTTGCCGATGCCTCGTTCAGTGATTTGCTCTCCCAGCCACATGAGAAGCAATGTTCCAGTGGTTAAAACGAGCACGGTTTGGATACGATAAGCCCATATCCAGCCCGGATCGAACAAAACTAGATTTCCGCTGAATCCTGGGAACAGCGCTTCGGGCTTTTCCCAACCCAGGGACATGAAGAAACCTTGTCCAAGACATAAGACCACAGTCAGGTAGCGACCAATTTGCACCACTTTGCTTCGTCCACCCTCTTCTCGTGCAAGCTTCCCTAGCCCAGGCAAAACCGCGGTCAACAATTGAATGATGATCGTGGCACTGATGTAGGGCATGATACCCAAGGAGCCAATACCGCATCGTTCCAGTGCACCACCAGTGAACAAACTGTACATGCCCAAAAGGCTGTTATCATTCTTCTCAGCCGCTTCAGCCAAAAATTCAGACAACAAAGACCCATCCAGGCCGGGCACGGGAATCAGAGAAATAAGACGAACCACAAAAAGAACCAATACCGTGAATAGGATCCGAGATTTCAGCTCAGGGATCTTCAGGCAGTTCAGGGTCGTCGAGAAGACACTGTTGATGCGGTCAAACATGATAGTGGAAAGAATTAAAGAGCCCTTGGACCTGTCTTGGGAATGCGGTCAACCACCTCACAAGATCCGCCTGCAGCTTCGATTTTCTGCTTGGCTGAGGCACTGAAGGCCTGAGCTTTGACGATGAGTTTCTTGGACAAGTCTCCATGACCCAAGATTTTGACACCTTCACCGCTGCCCTGCGCCAAACCAGCCTGCCGCAACACATCCAAGGTGATTTCAGCATCGCCTTCAAACTGCTCTAAGTCACTCACGTTGACGGGAATGAAATAAATAGTGTGCCGGGCGTTGTTAAATCCGCGTTTGGGCAATCGCCGATGCAATGGCATCTGCCCACCTTCAAAACCTTCACGGACAGTGCCACCGGAACGAGCCCGTTGACCCTTGTGACCCCGGCCACTGGTTTTGCCCAGTCCGCTACCTTCACCACGTCCAAGACGCTTTTTGCGGTGTTTGGCTCCCGGTTGGGGTTTTAAATCGTGTAATCGCATAAAATTGATCAGGCTTCTTGGGTTGAACTTTCAACAGCAACAGGCGCCGCTTCCGCTGGGGTGGCGACTCGAACTTCCATACCACGTTTGGCGTAAATGTCTTTCTTCAGCTTGAGCTGCTTAAGTGCCTGAAGGGTGGCTTTGGCGACGTTGGCTGCGTTCTTGGAGCCAAGTGACTTGGAGAGGACGTTACTCACACCCGCTGCATCAAGCACAGAACGAACCACCTTCCCTGCGATCACACCTGTTCCCTGGCAGGCAGGTTTGAGCAGAATGTTGGCGCCATCATAGATAGAATGGACCTCGTGAGGAATCGTATCATTGCGCAGGGAAACAGGTTCCATTTCTTTGCGTGCATTCTCGCTACCCTTCTTGATAGCGCTGACCACCTCGGTAGCCTTGCCGAAACCAAGGCCCACTTTGCCTTCACGGTCACCTACAACCACCAAAGCACTGAAATTGAAGCGTCGTCCACCTTTGACCACCTTGGATGAGCGGTTGATGTAGATGACTTTTTCAAACAGCTCAGGTCCGTTGTCCTCACCCTGCTTATCTTGCCCATCACGGCCACGAGGCCTGCGGCCGAAACGTTGGTTTGGCCCTCTTCCCCCACCGCGGTTATCACGTTGCGGCTGTGTTCTTCTTGCGTTTTGATTTTCAGACACGATGTGTTTCTCCTTAAATCTATATTAGAAAACAAGACCAGCTTCTCTGGCTGCATCAGCAAGGGCTTTGACCTTACCGTGATACTTGGCCCCGCTTCGATCAAAGACCACTCGTTCGATGCCAGCGGCCTTGGCCCGGTTTGCTGCCTCGGTTCCTATTTTGATGGCACTGGCCACATTGGAGGCGAGGGTTTCACGACCATCCATTGATTTGTGGAGGGTAGAAACAGATGCCACGGTGGCACCTTTGCCATCGTCCACAAACTGAACATAAATGTTCTTGCCTGTAAAACGAACACTCATGCGAGGACGTTCAGCCGATCCAACCACTTTTTTGCGGGTGCGCCACCGGCGCTTTTGGACCTTGGATTGCCTGGAATTGGATTTCATGTTTTTAGGGACACGGATTTTGCCGTGAGCTCAATTCAAAATGGGTTTACTTAACAGACTTGCCTTCCTTGCGTCTGACTTGCTCATCGCTGTATCGCACGCCCTTGCCTTTGTAGGGTTCAGGAGGGTAGAAACTGCGAATTTCAGAGGCAACTTTGCCTACCAGAGCCTTATCTGGGCCTTCGATCTTCACTTTAGTACCGTTTTCCTCAATGGTGACATCGATTGATGGTGGGACTGGGTAAACGATTTCGTGAGAATAGCCCAGGTTAAGGGTGATTTTGGCGTTGGCCAGGCTTGCCTTGAAGCCAACACCCTGAATCTCAAGCTTCTTAACGAATCCGACACTCACACCTAGAACCATGTTTTGGACAAGCGAGCGGGTCAGCCCATGCTGAGCCTTGGAAGGCTTGGTATCATCCTGACGGGTCACAACAACCTTGTTGTCATCCACGGCCACCTTGGCCATTGGCGGGATTTTCAAGCTGAGTTTGCCTTTGGGGCCTTCGACCTCCACCGATTGGTTGGAAACCTGAACCTTGACCTTGTCAGGGATTTCGACGGGTATTTTTCCTATTCGAGACATGTGATCAATCGTTAAAGTTTACCAGATGTAGCAAAGCAACTCACCGCCTACATTATTGCGACGAGCCTGTGTTCCAGTCATGAGACCATGAGAAGTCGAAACGATCGCAATCCCCATTCCGCCAAGCACTTTGGGGATGTCAGCAGCGCCAACATATCGACGAAGGCCAGGTTTGCTGATTTTCTTGAGCCCAGCGAATACGCCCTTTCGGCCATTGAATTTGAGGGTGATTTTCAGTCTTTTAAGGTGATCTCCCTCAACCTTATAACCAACAATGTATCCCTCTTTCTGGAGGATGTTGGCGATACTTTCCTTGACCTTGGAGTGGCGCATATCAACCTGCGGCAAGAGTGCAGCATTAGCGTTGCGCAGGATGGTCAGCATGTCAGCGATAGGATCCATAACTTATTCTTTCTTTACCAACTGGCTTTGGTGACCCCTGGAATCAATCCGTGGAGAGCCATTTCCCTGAAAGTGAGCCTAGATACCCCAAATTTGCGAAAGTAGCCGTGCCTTCTGCCTGTAATCTTGCAGCGGTTCACAACTCGCGTTGGGCTAGCGTTACGTGGCAACTGAGCCAAACCTGCATAATCACGTTTGGAACGTAGCTCCGCCCGCAATTCGGCGTATTTCGCAACAATGCGTTGCTTTTTCTTGTTTCTTTCTTTCCAGGAACTCTTGGCCATAATGGATATGGGTAAAATAATTAAAAACGTGTTTACTTGGTGAACGGCATGCCCATGAGGGTCAGCAACTCTTTAGCGTCTGAATCAGTGGTGGCCGAGGTGACGATGGTGATGTCCATGCCCTGCTGACGTTTCACCTTGTCCAGCTCGATCTCGGGAAAAATACTCTGATCATTGATTCCCAGCGAGTAGTTACCCCGCCCATCAAAAGAGCGCTTTGGAATCCCCCTGAAGTCTCTGATACGAGGCAGAGCCGCAGTCACCAGTCGGTCGAAGAATTCCCACATGATTTGGCGGCGAAGAGTTACCTTGCAGCCGATAGCCTGTCCAACCCGAAGTTTGAAATTAGAAACACTCTTTTTGGAAAGGCAATAAACAGGCTTTTGTCCGGTGATGAGCATCAGATCGGATGCGGCATACTCGAGGGCACCTTTTTCTAAAGTCCCACTCACACCCATATTGATCACGATTTTCTCAATCGCCGGTACTTGGTGCACATTTTTGAACCGATCTTCAGCCATTAATTTAGGCCGAATCTCGTTTTCGTATTTTTCGAAAAGTCTTGGCTTCATGAAAACTAATCCTTGGTCGCAGTTTAGGCCTTGGCCCCTTTGCGTTGATCGTAAGCATCCTTCTTCATCACATTGGAAACGTGAATAGAACCTTCTCGTTCGATGATGGCGCCTTCAGGATGCTCTTGGCTTCGCTTGGTATGCTTTTTGATGAGATTGAGCCCTTCAACGATGACACGGTCCTTCTTGGGTAGGACTTGGATAACCTTGCCGGACTTGCCCTTTTCATCACCAGCGATCAGGACAACCTCATCGCCCGTCTTAACATGCAATTTTGTAGACATGATGGTTAGATAACTTCTGGGGCAAGGGAAACAATCTTCATGAACCGCTTGTCGCGCAGTTCGCGAGCAACAGGTCCAAAAATACGCGTTCCCTTGGGGTTTTTATCTTTATCGATGATCACGACAGCGTTGGAATCAAACCGAAGCACCGATCCGTCGGGACGACGAATGGACTTTCTGGTTCGAACCACAACGGCGTTGACGACATCGCCTTTCTTTACCGACCCGTCTGGCGCGGCTTCTTTGATGTGCACCTTGAGCACATCCCCGATCTTGGCATAACGCTGATTCTTGCCAAGTGCGCCGATCGCAGAAGCCTTTTTGGCTCCTGTGTTGTCAGCGACATTTAAAATGGAACGTAATTGTAGCATACAATCTGAGTATTGATTATTAGGCTTCTGAACGGTGGGTCACTTCAATCAGGCGCCAGCACTTGGTCTTTGACAAAGGCCTTGTTTCCTGAATGCGAACCTGATCTCCCATCTTGGCTTCACCCTTGGGATCATGCGTGTAGCATTTGCTGAAGACAGTGATGATCTTCTTGAACCTTGGGTGACGAATGCGTCGGCGGACTCGTACCACAATGGTTTTGTCCATCTTTTCGGAAATAACCTCTCCGACTCGAAGCTTGCGGTGTCCGCGTGTGATGTTCTCTTCAGACATGGTCAAAAATTATTGATTGGCTGCCTGACGACGCAGTGCGCTCAACCGGGTTTCAATTCTTGCAATCCCACGTCTGAGATCTCTCAGTCGTGAGGGCTTTTCCAGCTGACTGCTGGCCTTCTGTAATTTCAGATTGAAAAGTTCCTTACGGAAGTCACTGGCCTTGGCCAGCAATTCGGTTTGAGACAATTCGGCGATTTCAGAAAATTTGATAGCCATGGTTAATCCTTATCGTTGTCGACTAATAAATTTAGTACGAATGGGTAATTTGGCTGCAGCCAGTCGGAAAGACTCGCGAGCGACATTTTCTGGTACCCCATCGACTTCAAAGAGCACATTGGCAGGACGAATCACAGCCACCCAGCCCTCAAGAGGTCCCTTACCCTTACCCATACGTGTTTCCAATGGCTTTTTCGTGTAGGACTTGTCTGGAAAAATTCGAATCCAAACCTTACCTCGACGTTTCATGTTACGGGTGATAGCAACACGAGCCGCTTCAATCTGCTTGTTGTTCAGCCAGCAACGCTCAAGGGCTTGAAGTCCGTATTCCCCGAAGGAAACGACTGCCCCTCTGCTTGCCAGACCGGCACGATTGCCGCGATGCATGCGCCTATACTTAACCCTGGATGGCATTAATGGCATAATTCAACCTTTCGTAATATTCTTAAATCAATGAATCAGGCAATTTCAGTGTAGGCAGCACGTTCTGCTTTTTCGACTTTCATGTCTCCTTTGCAGATCCAGCATTTCACACCAAGAATGCCATAGAGTGTCTTGGCTTCAGCGAAGCCGTAGTCAATGTTAGCTCGGAGTGTATGCAGTGGAACACGTCCTTGGTTGTAGGACTCCACACGCGCCAACTCCGCACCACCTAAACGACCCGCACAACGGATTCGGATACCGTCGGCGCCAAAGTCCATGGTGGTCTGGAGAGCCTTCTTCATGGCACGACGGAAGGCCACACGACGCTCGAGTTGAAGCGCGATGTTTTCGGCGACTAGCTGGGCATCCAGTTCTGGAGTTTTAACCTCCTGAATGTCGACATACACTTCTTTGCCGGTGACACGGCTCAATTCTTCCTTGATCTTATCAATTTCAGTTCCCTTGCGGCCGATGACCACACCCGGACGCGCAGTATGAATGGTCACACGACAGCGAGTCGCGGCGCGCTCGATCTGAATACGAGGCACTGCTGCTGTTTCGAGCTTTTTCTTGAGGATGGCTCGGATCCGGTAATCTTCGGCCAGTAAGCTACCAAAGTCTTTTTTGTCGGCGTACCATTTGGATCGCCAGTCACGATTCAAGGCTATGCGCAAGCCGATTGGATTGGTCTTTTGTCCCATAATAAATGATTAGCTAAGGTCGGATACGACGATTTTGACATGGCAACTTCTTTTGAGGATAGGCCCAGCGGATCCTCGTGCCTTGGGAATGAATCGCTTCATGGTTGGCCCTTGACCGGCAACAGCCAACTTAACCACGAGTGACTCAGGCTTGGCATTGTTGTTATGTTCAGCATTGGCAATAGCGCTTTTGAGCGTCTTAGCCACGACACGTGCCGATTTACGGGGGACAGCCCCGAGCACTGCTACCGCCTGCAGGGCGTTCATACCCTGAATTTGCCTGACGACCTCTCGCATTTTCTGTGCGGACATACGCACATTCTTGGTGATACTCTGGACTTCCATGTGATTACTTGGTCACTTTGGCGGTATGTGCGCCGTGGCCCTTGAATGTGCGTGTCAGTGCGAACTCTCCCAGTTTGTGGCCTACCATGTTCTCAGTAATGAAAACGGTCTCGAAACTGCGGCCATTGTGAACATTCACCGTGTGCCCCACAAACTCCGGGGTCACGGTTGAACGTCTGGACCAGGTCTTGATGGGTTTTTTCTTCCCACTTTCATTCATCTGGTCGACTTTACGCTGAAGACTTTCGTCGACGTAAAAACCCTTTTTAATTGAACGTGCCATAGTCGGTAGAAACCTTATTTAACTTTGTTTGGGCGGCCATCTCGGCGAACCAAAATAAATTTGTTGGATGTTTTGTACTTTTGGCGGGTCTTATAACCCTTGGCCAGAAGACCCCAGGGAGAAACTAGGTGCTGACGACCACCACCACTTTTGGAAAGACCATTACCACCACCATTAGGGTGATCCACAGGGTTGCGGGAAATACCACGGGTTAGAGGGCGACGACCACGGTGACGGTTACGACCAGCGCTACCGATGACAATGTTCTCGTGCTCGGTATTGCCCACCTGACCAATCGTGGCCATGCATTTGCAATGAATGCGGCGGATTTCACCCGATGGCATCTTAATCTGAGCGTAATCGCCATCACGTGACATCACGGTAGCAAAACTACCAGCTGATCGGGCGATTTGTCCACCGCGTCCAGGAGTCAGTTCGATGCTGTAAACAGAAGATCCGACTGGTACGTTAGCCAGAGGCATGGCGTTACCGGGGCTAGCCGGAGCTTCGGATCCGCTCATGACCTTCGCGCCAATTTCCAGCCCAACTGGTGCTATGATGTAACGCTTTTCACCGTCGCTGTATTGAAGCAGGGCCAAGCGAGCTGAGCGCATGGGATCATACTCGATGGCAATCACTTCTGCCTCGACACCAGCTTTGTTTCGACGGAAGTCAACGGTTCGGATCTTTTGTTTGTGGCCACCACCAATAGCGCGGGCCGTGATGCGTCCGTAACAGTTACGTCCACCAGTCTTTTTCTTGGTCTTGACCAGCTTTTTCTCCGGCTTCTTCTTGGTCAGATTGGAAAAATCTGCAACCGCTTGAAAGCGCCGGCTCGGGGTCAGGGGTTTGTAAGTTTTAACGGCCATGTTGTGCCTCTATGGTATGAATGAAACGGGTTAAACGAGTTCGATTTTTTCTCCTTTAGCCAATTTAACAATGGCCTTCTTCCAATGGTTGGAACGCCCAGCCTGCTTGGTTCGCTGCCGGCGTTTTTTACCATGCACACTCAAAGTGTTGACTCTCACCACCTTGACCTTGAATAACTCTTCAACCGCATCACGGATCTGAAATTTGTTGGCTCGGGTGTCTGCAACCACGGTGTACTGATCGTGTTCGCTCTGAGCAGAACCCTTTTCAGTCAACCGGACAGTTTTGATAATATCGTAAGCTTTCATCGTCTGACTCCTGCGATTAACTCAATCTTGATTCCAGTCCGCTGAGCGCATCCTTGGTAAGGATGATGCAGTCATACTTGAGGGTGTCGTAAGTATTGAGCGTGGCACTGGTGGTGACATCCACGTAAGGGATATTCCGAGCTGATAGCTGGGCATTGGTATTCACCTCACCGGTCACAATCAAAGCGGTACCATCCACTTTGAGCTGGTCGAGCAATTGAAGCACGTCCTTGGTCTTGGGCTTATCAAACTGAACCTGGTCAATCACAACCACTTCACCTGATTTGAATCGCTCGCTCAAGGCCTTACGAAGTGCCAATTTACGGGTTTTCTTGTTGATATCCTTGCGAAAACTACGGGGCCGTGGACCGAAGACGACACCCCCACCTCTCCAGATTGGGGATTGTTTGGAACCCACCCGGGCGCGCCCAGTCCCTTTTTGGCGCCAAGGCTTTTTACCGGTGCCAGCCACTTCCGATCGCGTTTTAGCGCAAGCGGTGCCGCTACGCTGGGAAGCACGGTAAGCCACCACTGCGTCGTGCACGGCCTGCAAACCCTTTGCATCATCCTCGAAAGCGTCGAAACCAATTTCCAACTCTTCAACGGACTGACCACTGATATTTTGAACGTTAATTTTCATGCGTTAGCTCCCCTGCTGAAGGTTCAAGCCTTCTGGGCGGGCTTTTTTTTGGCCCCGCGGACCACAACATAATCGCCATCGGCGCCAGGTATGGCACCGTGGACGAGCAACAAATTATCATCTCCAAGGACCTCAACCACCTTGAGGTTCTGGACCGTCCTGCGTCGTTGACCCATATGGCCAGGCATTTTCTTGCCCTTGGCCACCCAACCTGGGGTCGATCCCCAGCTGATGGCACCTGGACGCCTCTTCCAGCCCTTACAACCGTGCGTGGCTCGGCCGCCTCCAAAATTCCAGCGTTTCATCACACCTTGGAACCCCTTACCTTTGGTGGTTCCAATCACATCGACAAAATCGCCAGCGCCAAAGCAGTCTTCCACCTTAACCACATCCCCTGACTTCACATCAAGCGAGAAATCCCGGAACTCACGAATTCTTTTGAATCCGGTGGTCTTGTGCTTCGTATAATGACCCAATTTTGGCTTGGTGAGTCGGTGATCCTTTTGGGGATCAAATGCAAGCTGGACGGCACTGTAACCATCGCTCTCAGGAGTCTTGCATTGAACAACGTGGTTGGGCCCGCATTCAACAACAGTGACATGAACGGCACTGCCGTTGCTGTCATAAACACGAGTCTGGCCCAATTTCTTTCCAAGTAATCCTACCATGATAGTTTTCTTTCCTTAGATCTTGATAGTGATGTCCACACCAGCAGGCAGGTTGAGCTTCTTGAGCTCGTCCACCGTTTTGGCGGTAGGCTCGATAATATCCAGCAAACGCTTGTGTGTGCGCTGCTCAAAAGATTCATGAGACTTTTTGTCCACGTGAGGCGAGCGAGTCACCGTAAAACGCTCAATGCGCGTGGGTAGCGGGATAGGCCCAGCCACACGAGCACCGGATCGCTTGACGGTTTCGACAATTTCCATTGCGGACTGATCGATCACTCGATGATCGTACGCCTTGAGGCGAATTCTAATACGTTGTCCTGCCATAAGATTAAAGAACGATAGATTAAAACTGACTTATTCCCGGTTCACCATCATGGGTGCAACCGTTTCCAACATGTTATTTAAAATTTGCGTAGGAACCGGGTCAAAACGACAAGGTTCCATTGAGTAAGATGCCCTACCCTTGGAAAGGGATCTCACTGCCGTGGCATAACCGAACATTTCGGCCAGAGGCACCTCGGAATGAATGAGCGTTGCCTGAGACTTGGCATCGATGTGCTGAATCTTGCCTCGTCTGCGATTCAAATCTCCAAGAATGTCACCCTGATACTCATCAGGGGTCGTCACTTCCACTTTCATTAAAGGCTCAAGCAAGGTCATACCTGCCTTTTGGGCAGCATCCTTGAAGGCAAAAATCCCTGCCATTTTGAAGGCGAGTTCATTGGAATCAACCTCATGAAAACTGCCATCAGTGATTTCCACAGACAAATCAACCATGGGGTAGTTAGCCAGCACTCCGCCCGCAATAGCCTCATTCACACCCGCAATCACAGCTGGAACAAATTCCTTGGGGATCACACCACCGACAATCTTGCTTTCAACCGATATCCCCTTACCCCGCTCATTGGGACGGATCTGGATGACCGCATGGCCGTATTGACCTCTTCCTCCAGATTGGCGGATAAATTTCCCTTCGCCAGTAGCCTGGGTGGTGATGGTTTCTCGGTAAGCGATCTGAGGGGCCCCAGCATTGGCCACCACCTTGAATTCACGAAGCAGGCGATCACGAATGATTTCCAAATGCAATTCGCCCATTCCCGCTATAATTAGCTGCCCGGTCTCTTCATTGGTGTAGCACCTGAAGGTGGGATCCTCATCAGATAAGCGCTGCAAACCGTCCGATAGCTTATCTCGATCGGCCTTGGTTTTTGGCTCGATAGCCATGGAAATGACCGGTTCGGGAAAAGTGGGAGGTTCGAGGCTGATTTGGAGACCTTGCTCAGAAAGCGTGTCACCCGTGGTGACCTGGCGGACACCCACAATTGCGGCAATGTCGCCGGAGTAAACGGCCTCACACTCGGTTCGCTTGTCAGCCTGAATCATCAGCAGGCGGCTAGCTCGTTCACGCTTACCGGTCCTAGTGTTGATCAAGGTATCTCCCTTACGGAGCGTCCCACGGTAAACCCGCATGAAAACAAGCTTACCTACAAAAGGGTCGGTCCACAGTTTGAAAGCTAAACCGCAAAAGGATCCATTGTCATCGGCCTTGATTTCAACCTCGCCACCTTTGGCCAAATTGTTGGCTACGGCTGCTGGCACTTCAACGGGAGAGGGTAAGTAATCAATCACCGCATCAACCACCGCATGAACCCCTTTATTCTTGAAAGCCGAACCCCCCAACACAGGAACAAATTCGAGGCGACAAGTTAGG
>Ga0181577_10000144_pt1 | contig 52259 bp, 40 predicted proteins | sample 101ome_21_FD_132468 | JGI IMG/M metagenome (GOLD analysis project Ga0181577, IMG submission 132468) | Coastal salt marsh microbial communities from the Groves Creek Marsh, Skidaway Island, Georgia - 101413BT metaG (megahit assembly) | ecosystem: Environmental > Aquatic > Marine > Intertidal...
AACACCCGGCCGTCGCCGTCAGGCAAACCGTTCGGAGTGCCGTTCAAAACGTACCAAGCACCGCCCGTGAAGTCATCCATCAAAATGTCTTGCCCAGAAATAGCCTGACCAAATGCGAAAGCCGAAACCCAAGGTTGGGTGGAGCTCTCAACCGTGCTGATCGCAACCTGGTCCCCCACGTTTTGGCTCTCAATGCCAATCGTAACCCAGCTGTCTGCTGCCAAATCAGGGAAGAATGGCAAGAACGCAGGGTTGATCGCACTCGCTACGGCTCCACCAAATTGGCTGTTGTAGAAGCCCGTCGTCGTCGCCAAGCTGAATGGATCTTCGTTGTTTCCAAACACCGAACTCATGAAGTCATCCGTGTTGGCAACGTTCTGGTAGAAGCGGTACGTCGTTTGGCCCGGTACCACATCCTCCGCATAAACCTCTACCGTCATCGTGTAGTCGCTAACGACCATACCAGCCGTAACACAGCTGCAGAAATCACAGCTGCCGTCATCGTCCGTCGCTGCACCGTCATAGTTACAAGCGTTCGAAGCCGTGCAACCCGATACCTCAAACTCATCGCATACGCCGTCACCGTCCGTGTCGGACTCACAAGTACCATCACAGTTATAACCTGTTTCAGCATACTCGCAGGAACCATTATCCAACCAAGCCGCGGGATCGTAGTTACAAGCCGTGACATCGATGCAACCTGCGCATGATTCGGACTCACAGCTTCCGTCATCATCTGTGGCCAGAGGATCATAATTACAAGCCCCCGTATCCGTGCAGCCTGCAACCTCGAATTCATCGCAGATTCCGTCTTCATCGGCATCATTGACACAAGTTCCATCACACGTATATCCCGTGGGGGGATAATCACATGAGCCATCATCGGCTGTGGCCAATGGATCATAATTACAAGCTAAAGCATCCGTACATCCGGGCACCGCATATGTGCAACTGCCGTCATCGTATTCGGCGGTCTCATCATAGTTCTCAGCAGTTGGGTCCGTGCATCCGCAAGCATTCGAAACACCGGCAGTTCCAAAATCACCTACTCCCTCAAATGTATACGTATTATAAATTGACGCCGAACCAACCCCATTTTCAAAAATCTGCAAATTGATGGTTCCAGAGATTTCACCAGCAGTCGTCACCTGCATGAAGAGAACCCGACCGTCCGCGTCTGGCAAACCGTTGGGGGTGCCGTTCAATACATACCAAGCTCCACCTGTTGCGTCATCCATATAGACATTTTGACCTGAGAGCGTTTGACCAAAGGCATAGGCTGAAACCCATGGTTGGGTCGCACTTTCTACCGTGCTGATCGCCACCTGGTCACCCACGTTTTGACTCTCAATGCCAATTGTAACCCAACTGTCTGCTGCCAAATCAGGGAAGAAAGGCAAGAATGCTGGGTTGATCGCACTCGCTACTGCTCCACCAAATTGGCTGTTGTAGAAGCCCGTGGTGGTTTCGAACGCGAAAGGCGCATCTTCGTTCCCGTATACCGAACTCAGAAAGTCATCCTCATTCGCCATGTTTTGATAGAATCGGTACGTCGTTTGACCCGGCACCACATCCTCAGCGTGCACCTCAACTGTCATGGTATATGCACTGCCGCCCTCACATTCAGCTCCACAATAAACGCAACTGCCGTCGTCTTCTGTAGCATCCACCGTGTAGTTACAAGCTAAAGGATCCATACAGCCGGGCACAATCAACTCCGGTGAGTATGGGGTAAATGGAATGATTCCACGGAACTCTTGATTCGCATCTCCCTCTACAAACACCTGAACCTGCATTTGTCCTGTGATGTCTCCAGTCGTTGTAATCTGCCCTACGAGCACACGCAAGTCCTCCCCGGCAAAAGCCGCATGCGTGAAGTCACAGGTTGTTAGATCACTGGGATCACAAGGAAACAAAGTAAACAGGGCTGTTCCTGTTGGATCGTTGATCAGCACATTCTCCCCTGAAGCGAATTCCTCAATGAGATTAATTTCTCCAGCCGCCAGGTTCACCTCAACACCTTCATCCGCTGCACTTCCACCAATGGTCAACCAACTGTCGTAATTCAATTCTGGGAAAAACGGCAAAACCGAAGGGTTGACCCATGCACCAACTTCTTCCCCTAGCACCTCGTCATTGTACCAAGAAGGCGTCGACGAAGAATAAATCATCATGGGGTTTTCCTCTTCTCCAGAGATGCAGGACAGGAAGTCAGATTCATTGAGCATTTCCATGTACAACCGGTATGTCGTGTGACCGGTCAAGTCAACATTGCCGACTACTCCATCGTGCTCGATGTAACTCTCAACTACAATTTCATATCCTGGGGGCACACCGGGTGAAGGTGTTTCAGCAGGTGTCTGGGTAAATCCAGATAGAGCCGCGGCTACCGCGGAGAATAGGCATAACAGCTTTCGCATGAGGTGGCGATTTGGTATGGTTCAAACAACAGGATGTGCACGCAAAAGCACGCGCGCACGAAGCGAATGTAACCGAAAGGGGGGCAAAAAACAAACCGCTCCCTGCATTTCATCCGTATTTTCTACACATCCATCGAACACATTGGAATGTCCAGCGATTCTTTCTAAAATGATTCATTGAAGTAAGCAAATGAAGAATTGAATGGTTTGGAATGCATTCACGTTTCCCAACATTTTCCGTGCATACTTTGATTTTTCGATTATCTTTGCCCGCCCAATGGTACTATAGCTCAGTTGGTAGAGCAACGGACTGAAAATCCGTGTGTCCCAGGTTCGAATCCCGGTAGTACCACGAAAGCCAGCAATCGCTGGCTTTTTTTATGCGCTCACCTTTAGCTTTGCACTTCAATAGCTCCATTCCCTTGATCGATCATCCCCGTTTTTTGTATCTCGATTCGGCTCAATCCGAGACGGAAACTGGCGACCCTGTTTCAACCTCAATTTCTACCCGTGAATTGAATCGTTTGTTACAGCACGTTAAAGACCACGGACAAACTGAAAAGGTGTTCTTATTGATTGATGATTTCTTCGAAAACACCATCAACACTGAAACACATCATAATGCGCTGGAAAAAGCTCCAATTTTTTGGATGTCCGCAGGCGAAAAATCGAAATCCCTCTCAACCGTCCAGGCCATCTGGAAATGGATGCTAGAAAACAAGATTCAAAAGTCAGATGCGTTAATCATAGTGGGTGGAGGAACCGTATTGGATACGGGTGCTTTCGCTGCATCTACCTTCCAGCGAGGGTTGAATTTCGCACTGATTCCGACCACCTTGTTGGCCATGGTCGATGCATCGATTGGCGGGAAAAATGGCGTGAATTTTTTCTCGAATAAAAATTACATTGGTACCATCAGCCTGCCTCGATTCATTGCCACTGACTTTGCGTTTTTAAACACATTGAGCAAAAACCAAATTTTAGAAGGATGGATGGAAATGGTAAAGCACGGGTTGGTCCATGATGCGGCTCACTGGCATGATCTCAGCGCGCTGGAAACTTTGCCTGGACCGAGAGCACTCATCCCCTTTATCCAGCGGTCTACAAGAATCAAAGAAGCTGTAGTTCATGATGACATGCTCGAGTCTGGGGCTCGAAAAAAGCTGAATTTTGGGCACACCGTCGCGCATGCCTTAGAGGGTTTGGCTCAGCCTTCCGAAATCGCGCTCACTCACGGTGTAGCCGTGGGTATTGGGATGATTTTTTCAATCGAATTTTCGCGTGCATTGTCGACGTCCGAACGAGCCCGTTCAGATTTTGATAGGGCCCGTAAACGCATACAAGGATGGCTGGATGAGGGTGCAGAATCGAAGACCATCTCATGGGCCAAAAGTTGCAATCCAGAAGAGGTTTGGTATCAAATGCAAGGGGATAAAAAAAACCGTTCTGGTCAAGTTTTGGAAGTTGCGCTCAAAGAAATCGGTGCAGCCGATTGGGATCGACCGATGGAGATGGGGGATTTTTTGGCGATTTGGAAAGTAGCGATGTCCTAATTTTGCGCCATGGAATTGACGGCTGCAGCCTTGGCAGAACGAGTGCATGGAATCATTGAGGGCAATCCCGATGTCGTATTGAATGCTGTGGCCAAAATCGAAGAAGCCCAGGCGGGGAGTTTGACGTTTTTAGCGAACCTGGATTATGAACCTCATTTGTATTCCACAAAAGCAAGCGCGGCCTTAGTTCCCCAAGATTTTAAACCAAAACAACCCCTTCCGAATTCCCTGACACTTGTCCGCGTGGAAGATCCGTATGGGACCCTTGCGGAGATTTTGACTTTCGCTCAAGCCGAATCACGGTTCACTCCGGGCATTCACCCAACAGCTTTTGTTCATCCAAACGCAAGCGTGGGGGAAGGTTGCTACATAGGGGCATTCAGCATCATCGAAGAAGGCGCTAAGGTCGGAGCTGGAAGCCAACTTCACGGGCACGTGGGCGTAGGAAGAAATGTGACGATTGGAGAAGGCTGCACGCTGCACCGAGGTGTTCAAATCATGGACAGATGTCAAATTGGGGCTCAATGCATCCTGCAAGGCAGTGCCATCATTGGTTCTGATGGTTTTGGATTTGCCCCACAGCAAGACAACGCTTACCAAAAAGTTCCGCAAATCGGAAATGTGATCATCGGTGATGGGTGTGAGATTGGAGCTGCGACGACCATTGACCGGGCGACCATGGGTTCGACAGTTATTGAAATGGGAGTGAAACTGGATAACCAAATCCAAGTCGCTCACAATGTGCGCATCGGAAGCCATACCGTGATCGCTGCCCAAACCGGTATTGCTGGCAGCACCATCATCGGTTCACGTTGCATGATCGGCGGCCAGGTAGGCTTCGCAGGGCACATTCGTATTGCCGATGGCGTCAAAATTGCGGCGCAATCGGGGGTTACGAAAAGCATTCACGAAGCGGATTCCGTGTGGCAAGGAACCCCTGCATTGCCCATTCGTGATTATCAGGTTCAACAAATAACCTTACGGAAATTAATTCGATCATTAGCTTTGCAGCGCATTGACGCGTTGGAAAAGAAATTAAGCTAACCCATGTCGAACCTGACTCGCCAGAGAACGCTTACAAAATCTGCTGAATTCTCGGGAATTGGCTTGCATACCGGTGAGAAAACCGTGATGACTGTGCTGCCAGCACCCGAAAACCACGGTTACAAGTTCCAACGAGTCGACATCCCTGGGGAACCAATCATTGATGCCGATGCTGACCGGGTCATAGGAACTCAACGTGGAACGACGCTTGAACAAAACGGTGCACAGGTTCACACCACAGAGCATATTCTCGCTGCCCTGTATGGCTGTGAAGTCGATAATGCACTCATTCAACTCACCGGCCCTGAAATACCAATTATGGACGGGAGCGCCCAGGATTTTGTTGAGGCGTTTGAATCCATTGGTTACGAAGAACAGGACGCTCCTAGAGTCTATTACAAACTGCGTGATAACATCGCGTTCGAAGACAAAGAAAAGGACGTCGAAATGCTCGCTGTGCCCGAGCCATCAGATGAATTCCGGTTGACGGTCATGGTCGATTACCGCAGCCCGGTCCTCGGCACGCAGCACGCCAGCATGTATAAACTGCAGGACTTCAAGGAGGACATCGCGAAATGCAGGACTTTCGTTTTTTTAAAGGAAGTAAAGCAGCTCGCCCAAGCCGATTTGATCAAAGGCGGCGACCTGAATAATGCGGTGGTCCTGATTGAACGCCCCTACGAAGAAGACGAATTGCAAGAAATTGCAGACCTTGTAGGAAAGCAGAACCTGCACGCTCGGGCTGATGTGCCTGGTGTTTTAAACACCTCTCCCCTGCGCTACCAAAACGAACCCGCTCGGCACAAATTGCTCGACATCATGGGGGATTTGGCCTTGACAGGGAAATTTATTCAGGCGCATATTCTGGCCGCTCGACCCGGCCATGCTGGAAATGTTTCATTCGCGAAAATCTTGAAGAAGAAGATGAAAGAAGAAATTGGCAAACCCAACTTGGATGTCGACCGCGCGTCCTTGTTTGACATCAATCAGATTACTGCGATGCTTCCCCATCGCTACCCTTTTCTCTTGGTTGACAAGATTTTGGAAATCGATGAAAACAGCATCGTTGGCTGCAAGAACGTGACCATCAACGAACCGTTTTTTCAAGGCCATTTCCCGGGCAATCCCGTGATGCCAGGTGTTTTACAAGTGGAGGCGATGGCACAAGTAGGCGGGATTTTTGCGTTGCAAACCGTGGAAGACCCGGAAAACTACACCACTTACTTCATGAAGATCGACAACGTCAAATTCAAGCAGAAGGTGCTTCCAGGCGATACATTGGTCTTCCATTTGGAATTGCTCTCTCCGATTCGACGAGGGTTGGTCAATATGAGAGGAAGGGGATATGTTCGGGGCCAATTGGTTTCTGAGGCAGAGATGCTCGCCCAAATCGTCAAGGAACGCTAGGCGCCTTTCGTACCTTTACCGCCCCATGGAAACCCAAGACGCTCGGATTTCGCCGTTGGCTTATGTTTCTCCAGATGCAAAAATTGCACCTGGGGCGGTCATTGAGCCCTTTGCATACGTCGACGCGCACACGAGCATTGGAGCGGGAACTTGGATTGGGCCTCATGCCGTCATTCATGCGCACACCACGATTGGAGCAAATTGCAAGGTATTCTCTGGTGCGGTGGTTGGCGGACTGCCTCAAGATTTGAAATTCAATGGTGAAGAGTCTACCGTGGAAATCGGTGACCGTACCGTCATTCGAGAGTGTGTGACCATCAACCGTGGAACGACAGATCGCATGGTTACCAAGGTCGGTTCCGACTGCCTACTCATGGCGTATTGCCATCTCGCACACGACGTTTTGGTGGGAGACCATGTGATCATCGCGAATTCTGGGAACATCGCGGGCCACGTCACGATTGAAGACTGGGCCATTATAGAAGGCATGGTGGGGGTGCAACAGTTCGTGACCATTGGGCAGCACGCTTTTGTGGCCGGAGGTTCCTTGGTTCGAAAGAACATCCCTCCTTTCATCAAAGCCGCTCGCGAGCCGCTTTCTTTCGTGGGAGTCAATAGCATTGGCCTACGCCGACGGGGATTCAATAGCGATCAAATCGTCAACATTGAAGACATTTACCGCACACTTTATGTCCAGAATGCCAACTTATCGCAAGCGCTTCGCATTGCCGAAACTGAGTTAGGAGCATCCGAAGAAAAAAGCACAATCCTTTCGTTTATTCAAGCTTCGGACAAGGGCATCATTCGTGGCCCTTTTTAGACCCAGCGCCATGCAAACCGACTTCCGCCCTATCTCAGTCACTCTGGATGAAGTGGGGCATTCCTTTGGACATCAGGCTGTTTTCTCTGGGATTTCAATCACCGTAGAGGCGGGAGCTGAATGCTTGGTAAGAGGGGCAAATGGAAGCGGGAAAAGCACTCTTGGAGGCATTTTTGCCTGTGAACTGAGCCCCGAAAACGGCACCCTTGAATGGCACATGGGAAACGAAATCATCACCCCAGAGCGTGTATTGAACGCCACCTCACGGGTGAGCCCGAATACCGGGCTTCATCCCGACTTATCCATTGAAGAATTGATTCAATTCCAGGGTCAATTCCGCGAATGGAGGCCCGAATTGGATCCGCTGGATTGGCTGGGGTCAGCGGGACTCTCTGGGCAGACCCTTCAAAAGCGATTCGGCACCTTGAGCTCGGGGATGCAGCAGCGCGTGAAATTGACATTGGCATTGGCTGCAGACACGGGATTGGTCGTACTGGACGAACCGTGTGCCAATCTTGATGAAGAAGGCCAGGTGTGGTATCGCCAATTCAGAAAAAGCATCGCTTCTCAAACTACGGTCATCGTGTGCTCAAATGACCGGGCGGAAGACACTTTGGGTCCAAATCAAGTGATCGATTTGTAGTTTTTTTATTTTTTAATTTACTTATTTTCAGTGAATTAAGTAAGATTTTTCGCGATAGCTGTAACTTTTTTGAATCGCGTGGCGTAAAAGGAGGTCGAACCATGAATTCGAAATTTTAATACCTCTATACCATGAAACTTCAAAAGTTTTACATTCTCGCAGCTGCTGCTCTTTTGATCGGAGCGGTTTCTGCTTCAGCCCAAACAGCAGCCTTTAACGCAACTGCTGGTCCGTTCGATAATTTGAACCATGATTGCGTTGCTAAATCTGAGACCGGTTCTCAAGTCTTGTTGTTGAACAGCCAAGACATTGTTGTTCAATCATTCCGTGCGTGCGCCGATGGTTTTGCTGACAAGGCATACGTCATCGTCAAGCAAACGAGCAATGACGGAAAAATCGCTTGCGAAATCTTGGATAGCCGAGGCAACTCTTTGGATGCCAAAAAAGTGGATATCCGAGAAGGCTTCAACGGAATGATTACATTCAAATTGATGGCTAAGGTTGAGGAAGGCATGACGTACAATGTGAAGTTCCGTGCGCTCAACACCAATTTGGTGATTGAAGGCCGCTACGGAGAGGATTCTGACAACACACTTCACTTGAACGGATGGAAGCTCGACGGTAACATTTCTGCTGCTGTAGGTATGCGAGAAGTTATTGAAAAGCCAAGCACTTTGGTCGATGGTCGTAACCCTTACGGTGATGAGAGCGTGGAAAATCGTGCGTCTGAGTTCAACGCGAACTTCTCAGTTTTCCCTAACCCTTTCAGCAACGACTTCTCTGTAAAGTTCAACCGCGACTTGAAAGGCGAAACGACGGTGATGTTGACTGACTTGTCAGGAAACGTATTGCACCGTGAGGTTCGCATGAACCCGCTCAACGGTCAGCAGGTTTACATCAACCCTGTATACAACTTGCACCCAGGTGCTTATGCTTTGCGCATCATCAACGACAACCGAGTATATACCCAAACGTTGATGAAGCAATAATTCAATATGTGTTTTGTGTTCTAAAAGGGACCGCCTTCGGGCGGTCCTTTTTTTTTCACTGTTCTCCGCATGAGAACGATCCGTTAATCCATCCGATCGAGCAAATCCATAACGGTTTTCACGGGTGCGAACGTTTCCGAAGGAACCTCGATGAAACGCGTGAGCCAATTCGCCATGCTCCCGTTCCAAAGTCCAGGTCGCTCATAAATCCGAATTGGACGACCTTCCCAATCTTTCTCGGCCGTGAAATACATCGATGCATCTTGAAACGTATCGAGATCGTATGTCGAACCATCGGCGCGCCGGGTGCTGCAAACCAAGTCCACCGGATTGAAGTGTGTCCCGGAACCCAAAGCACCGGATGGCAATTCTGCACTTTCAACGATGGCCGGTGCCACCCACCCTGACCGGTGCCGAACCCAAAAAGGACCGCCGCCCGGTGCACCTTCATTTCGCACCATTCCCGCCACACGAATCGGCCGATCAAGCGCTTCCATCAATTTTTCGGCATCATCATCGATGGCTGAATTGAACGGTATCAGCCAACTCTTTGCACGTTCCCTCCACGCCGCATCATTCGGATTTGAATTCGCAATCAAGGCGTTCCGTTCTTCGGTAAGTCGAAGGCACTCCCCCAACAAAATCGCCTCCTCCTCATTGCGCTTGGCCATGAGGTTGGCTCCGACTACATTATCGATGTTACGGATCAACAAGAATGGCGTATCCGCGGCGACTTGCTTCAAATTTTTGAGCAACGCCCCATGGCCACCGGGCCGAAACAGCAAGCGACCATCTGCATGACGCGCAACGGATTGCGTACTCAAGTCCCAAGCCAATGCATCCGTCTCAGGGTGCTGCGTGGAGAGGGACACACGCGCACGGCCGGGCCAAATTTTGGCTATCTCGCTCTGGAAATCTTCCGGTACGGTAAAATGAAGTGGTGCCTCGCCCATCCATTGATCCCATTCTGCTGTGTGCTCTTGGAATGAATTCATTGAAACCCCTCCATCATAGCGATGAAAAGGAATCAGTCCTTTGGGCAAATGACTCCAACCGTTCTCTGGGTCGAGCATCCACTGAATCGCCAATTCCATACGTTCAATCCCTGACAAGCCGCGCAAATGGGAACGTTGTTTCTCCGTCCAAAACGGAAAGCGATCGCATTCCTGTTCCAGCCGTTTTTGAATATTGGGAGAAAGTGATTTGCGAAGTGCGCCGAACATCCTTGAAGCAGCGCCAGACGCGGGGACAAACCGGCAAGTTTGTTTCGCAAGATCCGGAAAATTTGCAGTGCACTGCGCTGCATCGAATCGTTGCTCTTCAGTCAGTTGATCGATACCCTTACCCAGGGTACACGCTTCGGTGACATCCACTGCATTGGCGCCCGAAAGCAAGCATTCGATTTGCTCATCGGCATCGGCTGTGGTCCAATTTCTTTTTTGAAAATCCTCGAGATCCTGAGCGCTCCAAGCATGCTTCATGCGTTAAAAATACACCCAGCGCGCCCAAAACCTCAATGGTTTCAACGGAAAACGTCAGCCAAAGCCAATTGCAATTCCTTCCATTCAATCAAATCTCCGAGTCGAGTTGCACCGCGAGGCTCCGGAAGGGAAAGTGTGCATTCCAACGCTCTCGTGTGCCCCATTACGCGCAAGTATGAGCACAATTTAAATTTCGACCCGTGGAAGGAAGTTCCATCTCCGCGATTCCAAGCTTGTTCGAGCAAGGCCAACAACAAAGGCGCATTTTGCAAAAATCGAATCGACAAGCTTCGTGCCATCTGGTCGTTTCCCTGAAGGGCATGGACCAGCCGTTGGTTGGTTGGAATCGTCATGTCCCATCGTACGGATCTCAGCGAAAAAGGTTCCGCGTATCAACGTATTTTTGAGGCATGGAAAAGCAACGGGTCTTGGTCACAGGTGGTGCAGGCTACATCGGATCTCATACGGTAGTGGAACTACATGCTGCGGGGTACGAACCAGTCATCCTGGACAATTTCTCAAATTCACATGCTTCAGCTTTGGAAGGCATTGAGCGAATCCTCGGATTTCGTCCAGAGGTGATTGAAGTGGACTGTTGCAACAAGTTGGCACTTCAGGATGCGTTGAAACGAAGTGTGGCCCGCGGCTCCTTCTCCGGCATCATCCATTTTGCCGCTTTTAAAGCGGTTGGCGAAAGCACGGAACATCCATTGAAATACTACGAGAACAACCTCGGCAGCACGGTCAATGTGCTGGGAGTCATGGAGGAACTGCACATCCCTAATTTGGTATTCTCCAGCAGTTGTACCGTATATGGGCAACCAGAGACCATCCCGGTTGATGAAACCGCTCCCATGCGTGAGGCGGAGTCACCATACGGATACACCAAGCAGGCTTGCGAGCGCATCATCCGAGATGCCCACGCCAGCCCGCAAGATGTCAATACGGCGTTGTTACGCTATTTCAATCCCATCGGTGCCCATCCCACAAGCCACATCGGCGAATTGCCTCTCGGACATCCAAATAACCTCATCCCGTATTTGACACAAGCCACTGCGGGGTTGCGCGACCCACTTGTGGTTTTTGGGGACGACTATCCCACCTCGGATGGCACGTGCATCAGGGACTACATCCATGTGGTAGACCTCGCAAAGGCACACGTGGCAGCATTGAATTGGCTGAATGAGCAAACCAACGCCTGCGAGACCTTCAATTTGGGCACAGGCGGAGGGCACACGGTGCTCGAGGTGATTCACGCATTTGAAAGAGCCAACGGCCTCGCAGTGCCTCATCAAATCGGCCCTCGAAGAGCAGGCGACGTCACTGCGATTTTTGCCGATGCGAAGAAGGCGCGGGAGGTATTGGGATGGACGTGTGAGCTGAGCTTGGAAACAGCGTTGCGCGATGCATGGAATTGGCAACAACGCCTTCCTGCTTAACCCCACCCCAAAACGACCGCACAAAAACACACGGCAAATCCCAGCAAGTAACCGGCATACACCTCAATGTGCCGGTGAACACCCATGTGGATGCGCGCAAATCCCACGAGTCCGGCGAACAAAACCAAGATCGCATTGAGTTTCCACAGCGGAGAAAGTTGGATGGCTTGAACCGCCATCACCGTACCCAGAACGCCGCCTTGGGCCAGCATGTGCATGCTGATTTTGAACCATTGCGTGATGACCAAGGCCAGTCCGATCGACAACATCAATCCCATCCACATGTCGAGGTACACCAATGGAACGTACAACGCTGGACTCGAACGCAACAGCCAATAGGTCATCACGAAATACGCCAACACAATGAGAAACGGCAAGCCGCGTTCGCGTCGAACCCGTATGTCCAAATCGCTCAGATATCCGCGGCGATGCAACACGTAGATGGAAATCGCTGGGGCCAAGGTGTTCACCAAGACCACCACACCCATGTAGGCGAATACCTCCGGCAAAGCCTGCAGGTAGGGATCAATCGCGAAAACCAACACCAAGGTCAGCAGTGGCATCACCAGCGGGTGCAACACCCCGGAAATCCATTTTGCCCACATCAACTCAGTTCTTTTCGCAAGCGAGCGACCGGTATGCCCAATTGTTCTCGGTACTTCGCCACCGTGCGACGGGCGATGTTGTATCCTTTGGCGTTCAACAATTGACCCAATTTTTCATCGGAAAGCGGCTTGCGCTTGTCTTCTGATTCGATCGCCTCCTCCAAGATTTTTTTCACCTCCCGCGAACTCACCTCCTCTCCAGTTTCGGTGGTCAAGCTTTCGCTAAAAAACGACTTGAGCAAGAACGTGCCGTACGGCGTTTGCACGTATTTGCTATTGGCCACGCGGGAAACGGTGCTGATGTCCATATTCACCACGTCCGCAATGTCCTTCAAAATCATCGGCTTCAATTCGGTCTCATCGCCGGTCATGAAATAGCCATGCTGGTGATTCACGATGGCTTGCATCGTCTGGGTCAGCGTGTGCTGACGTTGGCGGATGGCGTCGACAAACCACTTCGCAGAATCGATTTTTTGCTTGACGAAGGTGAGGGCATCCTTCTGTTGGCTGCTTGTTTTCGCACCGCTCGCATACGTTTCCATCATCTCCTTGTACATGGGGCTGATACGCAGTTCGGGGGCATTGCGTTGGTTGAGCTGCAAGCGCAGTTCGTTTTCTTCGACCGTGAGCAAAAAGTCAGGGACAATTTGCACCGCCGAACCGCGACTGGATTCCGCACTCGAGTTGCCCGGTTTTGGATTCAACTGGGTGATTTCTGCGAGCGCATCCTTGAGCGCTTCCTCGTCAATGTCCAATTTCTTTTGAATCCGATCAAAGTGCTTTTTCGAGAAGGCCTCGAAATGGAATTCTAAGATTTCCAAGGCAATGCGTTGCGCAATGCGTCGGGAAATTTTGCTCGAAGCTGAGCCATTGGAATCGAATTTTCGCTGCAGTTGAAGTTGCAAGCATTCCCGAAGGTCACGTGCTCCTACCCCGGCGGGGTCGAGTGTTTGGACCAATTGCAATGCCTCTTCTAACTGAGATCGCTCCGCCACAATGCCTTCGGTGAAGGCCAAATCATTCACGATACTCTCCAAATCGCGGCGCAAGTAGCCTGCTTCATCCAAATTTCCGATGATGTGGTCGGCAAAAGCCCGGACCTCATCCGAAGCATCCACAAGCCCCAACTGTGCATGCAGCCGTTCGAAAAATGACGCTCCACTAGAAAATGGCACCGATTTGTCCTCGTCATCGGCGCCGTGGTTGTTTGCACTCAGTCGATAATCCGGTGTTTCATCGTCGAGGTATTCATCGAAATCGAATTCATCCAAGGATTCGTTCGCATCTTGTTCGACGCCATCTTCTAAATCATCCTCCCATTCATTTTCCTGCCCTTCCTCGAGCGCGGGATTGGCCTCCAATTCTTCCTTGATCCGAACCTCCAATTCGGTGGTGGGCAATTGCAACAGCTTCATCAACTGAATCTGCTGCGGCGAGAGCTTTTGGAGCAGTTTCTGTTGAAGGCTTTGCTTGAGCATGTGAGTCGATTAAAATTCTGCGTTCTGTGGAGTGCGCGGGAAAGGAATGACATCGCGGATATTCGTCATGCCGGTCACGTACATCACCAACCTTTCAAAACCCATGCCAAAACCACTGTGCACGGCTGAACCGAATCGACGCGTATCCAAATACCACCAAACGTGTTCTTCTGGAATATTGAATTCCGCGCACTTCGCCTGGAGCTTCTCCAAGCGCTCCTCGCGTTGACTGCCTCCAATGATTTCGCCGATTCCAGGCACCAATACGTCCATGGCCGCTACAGTTTTACCGTCATCATTCTGACGCATGTAGAAGGCCTTGATTTGAGCCGGATAATCTGTGATGATTACGGGACCGTTGAAGTGCTTCTCCACCAACCAACGCTCGTGTTCGCTCTGTAAATCCACTCCCCATTCGACAGGGTATTTGAACTTTTTCTTCTTGTACGGCTTGGATCTTTGGAGCAGGTCAATGGCCTCTGTATACGACACATGCTGGAAAGGAGCATCTACCACCGCCTGCAATCGAGCGCGCAAAGGCTGTTCATGGCGTTGGTCTTGAGGTAGTTGTTTTTCGGCTTGGATCTCGCGGTTTTCGAGAAATTCCAAATCTTCAGAACATTGCTCCAATACGTCGCGCAACACCGATTTTAGGCAATCTTCTGCAAGCCGCATGTTGCTCTCCAAATCAGCAAACGCCACTTCCGGTTCGATCATCCAGAATTCCGCCAAGTGACGAGATGTGTTGGAGTTTTCGGCTCGGAAAGTCGGCCCGAAAGTGTATACCTGTCCCAATGCCATCGCACCCAATTCGGCCTCGAGTTGACCGCTCACGGTTAGATTGGCTGTCTTTCCGAAAAAGTCTTCGGCGAAATCCACTTCATTGGATTCCGTTTTTGGGACGTTGTTCAGGTCCAATGTGGTCACTTGGAACATCTCGCCTGCTCCTTCAGCATCGCTGCCCGTGATGATGGGGGTGTGCATCTGGAAAAAACCGCGATCCGTGAAAAACTTGTGAACGGCAAAATTCAACGCATGGCGCACACGGAAGACGGCTCCGAAGGTGCTCGTACGAAATCGTAAGTGCGCTTTTTCGCGCAGGAACTCCATCGTGTGCCGTTTCATTTGAATCGGAAACGTCTCTGGATCTGCATCGCCCAGGATTTCCAATTCCGTAATCTTCAATTCCGTCGCTTGACCTGCTCCTTGGGATGCTTCCAATACGCCTTTCGCTGAAATTGCCGCACCGGTGGTGATGCGCTTACGGATTGCCTCGGCAGTCTGATCACGATCAATGACCAATTGCAAATTACCCAAACACGAACCGTCATTGACCGCGATAAATTGGTCGTTACGGAAGGTTCTCACCCATCCTTGCACCCAAAATTCTTTTCCCACCTGCGCCTCATCGCGCAAGTTCACAATGCGTTCTTTCTGCATATTCCTGCTTTATTCCGGTGGCCTGATGCGTTCAGCACATTCGCCTATGCAAAGAAACGGAAGGAAACGCTGTTTTTAAGCATGGTCGGACTCCACTTTTCCATCGCGCAATCGCACCACGCGTTGAGCGCATGCCGCGATGTCTTCTTCGTGGGTGACCAAAATAACGGTATTGCCCGCCTCTTGGATTTCGCCAAAAAGCCCCATGATATCCATGGATGTTGCCGTATCGAGATTACCGGTGGGCTCATCTGCCAAAATAATGGACGGGCGATTCACCAGCGCTCTTGCTACTGCTACCCGCTGCCGTTGGCCTCCACTGAGCTCATTCGGTTTGTGGATCATGCGGTCTTTCAAGCCCACCATTTCCAGCACCTCTTCTGCCCTTTCGGTGCGATTCTGCTTGGACATTCCCGCATAGATCAGCGGGAGCGCGACATTTTCAAGTGCAGAATACCGCGGCAGGAGGTTAAAAGTCTGGAAAACGAAACCGATTTCGCGGTTTCGAATCTCCGCCAGTGCATCCTCATCCAAGTTGGCTACATTTTGGCCATTGAGGTGATACGAACCCGCTGTGGGACTGTCCAAACAGCCCAAAACATTCATCAGTGTCGATTTACCACTCCCCGAAGGCCCCATCAAAGCCACGTATTCATTGGCAGCAATATTGAGGTCCAAGCCATCGAGGGCATGGACCTCCTGGGTGCCAATTTGGTAGGTCTTACGCAACCCTTCAATCGTGATGAGCGTTTTCACGGAGTCAAAGGTAGCGCGGGAAATGCAACGCTTGTTGTTAGATTCTCTTTTGAAACCGATGAGTGCCCGCAGCGTTTGATTCGTAAGTTTACCCCATACTGGCATCATTTCCATGAATCAAGTCCTAGCCTCACGTGTAATCAATTGGTGGTCAACCTTGATTTGCCTTTTTGTGTTTATTCCACTGCAAGCGCAGGTAATCGTGGACCAAACGCTCACCGCAGAGGAGGTAGTTGAGACCATCCTGCTCGGAGAGGGCGTCCAAATCTTCAACATCACGTATACCGGTGATTTGGACCAAATCGGGTCATTTGACGCCAACAATTCCAACATTCTCATTGAAAACGGAATGATCATGGCCACCGGAAGTTGTGTGAACGTCATCGGTCCCAACAGCTCCGGCAGTTCTACCACTGGTGGAGGAAATTTCGGAGTGAGTGACCCCGATCTCGATCAGCTCTCGACCTTCAACACAAACGACGCTGCCGTCTTGGAATTTGACTTCATTCCCACGGGGGACTCGCTGAGTTTCAACTACAGCTTTGGCAGCGACGAGTACAATGAGTACGTCTGCGGCTCGGTGAATGACGCGTTTGGGTTTTTCTTGAGTGGCCCTGGTATCAACGGTCCCTACAGCAACAACGCCATCAACCTCGCCGTCATTCCAGAAACAGACGGCACACCGGTGACCATCAATTCGGTCAACAACGGCAACGTGGGATCGGCGGGAATCGCCAGCAATTGCGCCCAAGTTGATCCCGATTGGATGAACAACACGGCATACTACGTGGACAATGCCACCAACAGCGACCCCAACGCCACCCAGTTGGATGGGTTCACAGTGACACTCAAAGCTGAGGCCTCTGTGCAATGCGGTCAAACGTACCACATCAAGATCGCCATCGCCGATGCCGGGGATACGGCTTTCGATAGTGCCGTATTTATTGAAGGTGGTTCGTTTTCATCCAATGCGTTTGACATCATTGCAACCGCCTCGATATCGGGTAACCAGATTTTTGGCGGCGACACCACTGTCGTCGAAACTTGCAATGATGCCATTTTCCAAGTCGTTCGACCGGTAGCGAACATCACCGACACCTTGGACATCACCATTTCCGGCACCGCCACGAATGGTGTCGACTATGAGTTGATTGACAGCGAAGTCATCATGGAAGTGGGGGAATTCAGCTACGACATTCCACTCATTGTTATTCCGGACGCCGAAGTGGAGGGCCCCGAGACCGTGACCATTGAGTACTTGTACATCAACCTCTGTGGTGATTCCGTTTTACGTTCTGCCACTTTGATCATCCAAGATTTTGAACCCACTGTTCTGGAATATGAGACTCCCGTTGGCATTTGCAATGGAGAAGCCATCTTGGAAGTGGAGCCCATCGGAGGCTACGGTCCGTTTACGTTTGTTTGGAGCACCGGACCCAATGATACCCTCGCCGTCAATGTTCTGCAAACGGACGAACCAGGAGCTGCCCAAGTAACCGTCATAGACGTATGTGGAAACGAGCAAACTGCAACCATCACCTATACGATGCCGCCGGAGTTGGTGGTGTATGCCGAACAAACCAATGCCCCCCTTTGTCCGGGCGATGATGCGGTTCTCGCCGCGGGAATCAGCACGGGTGTGGGTCCTTTCACCTACGATTGGTCAAGCGGTGGAAACGATGAGACGGAGACGGTCAATTTTGATTTTTCTCAGTTGGTCACGCTGGTGGTGACAGACGCTTGTGGCATCCAAGATGAATTTGAAATTGAAGTCGAATACCCTGTTTATGAGCCGATCACGGGAAACAACCCTCAGGTTTGCCTGGGCATTCAAGGAGACCTCAACCTCAACGGCGGCACTGGAGAAGTTGATTTTGTCGGAAACTGGGTAGGGACGTACAACTTCTACACGTGGCAGTACTCGAACTACGACGAAAACGGAAATCCGCAAGATTCTGCATTCGTTGCGGTGGATGAGGTCCTCGATTCATTGGCCGTATTCATCGGACCCTCTGGGAATTTTCAAGCCGGCCTGACCCAAGGAGACATGCAAGTCTACGTGGTTGATTTGTGCGGCTCTGAGGCCAACTTCAACGTATCCATCATCGCTTGCGACACCGAGATTCCCAATGTTTTCTCACCAAACGGAGACTCTTGGAATGATTTCTTCCGCATTCCGGGCATCGAAGGATTCCCCAATTCGCGCTTGGAAATCTACAATCGTTGGGGGAACATCATTTTCCAAAGCAACGATTACGGCGGCGGTTGGGACGGCCGAGTGAACAATGAGCCCGTGGCAGACGGCACGTACTATTACATCTTACGCCGATCCGATGGAGAGAATTTTCACGGCCCTTTGACCATCACTCGGCAACGTCGATAAACGAACCACAAAAAAAGCCCCGCAAGTCCGGGGCTTTTTTCAAATTAAAGTGGGCGATGAGAGACTCGAACTCCCGACCCCCTCGGTGTAAACGAGGTGCTCTAAACCAACTGAGCTAATCGCCCGAATGGGGCGCAAAGATAAATCAAAATTCACAGTTTCAACGCACTACTTTTGACAAAGTGAAAAAAGTGAGTTGGCAACGGATTGTTTCATTTTTTGCTTGGCATGCCCATGCCAAAAGTTGGCGCAGCGTCCACAGTCCCTGGCTGTTCAACTTACTGCTCGAAATGCGCAATGGTCTCCAAACCCAAACCGACATTGAAGCCGCACGCAAAAGGCTGTTGCGAGATCGTCGGGCAATCCCCGTCGTCGATTTCGGCGCTGGAAGTACGGGAGATATCCGAACCGTCGCCGGCATTGCTCGCTACGCATTGAAACGCCCTAAACACGCCCGGGCATTGGCGGCATTGGCCCATCACCTCCAGGCAAAGAACGTATTGGAACTGGGCACTTCCCTCGGTGTGACAACCGCCTATCTCAGCCGTGCAAGTTCACACGTATGGACCCTTGAGGGCAATCCACACGTGGCCACCGAAGCACAAAAACTCTGGGCGCGATTGGGATTGAACAACATTACATGCATTCCCGGCGCGTTCGACAAAACATACGCAACCACCTTGTCAGCCGAAGCACCGTTTGATTTGATTTTCATCGACGGCAATCACCGAGGAGCTGCGCTGAAGCAATACGTGAAAGGAGCATTGCCATTTTTGAGCGAAAAAGGCGTCATCGTCTGCGATGACATTCACTGGTCTGCAGATATGGAAGACGCCTGGAATGCCTTGTGCGATGAACCTCACTGGACGTTGCGCGCTGATTTCCAAGAATGGGGCTTGTTGACACATAACCCGGACTTGAAACGCGAATTCCAAGCCATCCGATTTTAATATGATGACTAGCTTTGCGGCATGCTAAACCTAGAGTCAGGCAAGGGTAAGCGGGCGTGGCTCGCAGGAATGTTGGGAGCTTACATCTTGCTGCAATTCAGTTGGTGGGCATGGCTGCTGATTCGGCAACACCAGAAAATCGATGCGTTGGAGGGTTCGGTAGGTTCGTCACGCGCGACTTATATGATCATCGGAGAAGGAGCCGTTTTTCTGGGATTGTTGACTTGGGGATTCATCGTCATTCTTCGCGGAATCAAGCGAGAGCGAGACCAAGCGCGGAAAGAACGGAATTTCATGCTCGCCGTGACCCATGAATTGAAGACCCCTATTGCCGGCACCCAACTCGCGATTGACACGTTGAAAAAACACGATTGGGACGCAGAAACCCAAAGCGAGTTGCTTCAAGATGCTACCGCAGGTATTCGTCGTTTGGAACAGCGCGTAGAAAACATCCTTCAGAACAACCGCATTGTTTCGGGTAAGGGCATGATGATTGAGCCATTCGATGTAGAATCGACCATGAAAAAGGTGGTGTCAAGGTTCCAAACAGGCGCTTTTCGTGACCGGAACATCGAGGTGAGGCAACCGGATGAAGTCATGGGCTTGGTCGAAGGCGATGTGGATGCATTGGAGTTGGCTTGGGGTAATTTGGTGGAAAACGCCCTGAAATACAGCCCAGCACATGAATCTCTAACCATCGAAATTTCACAACACAAAAACCAGCTTCGGTGTTGCTTCGATGACGGAGGCCCAGGAATTCCGAAAAAGTACCGGGCTGAGGTCTTGAAAAAATTCGAACGCATCCGCGATACCGATTCGTCCGGCACCGGATTGGGGTTGTACCTCGCTCATCAAATCATACGCATGCACGGTGGCCAATTGACCATCGCGTCGAGCAGCCGAGGAGGCTGCCTCATCACCACAGACATCCCTTTCAACTCATGAATTCTTCTCGTTGTGCATTGATCATCCTGGACGGTTGGGGCATTGGAGCCGCTGATGCTACAAACGCAATAAGCGCGGCCCAAACTCCCTTCATGGACCAATTGTTGGCTAGTCACCCAACAGCTACCTTGCGAACGGATGGAGAGCACGTGGGCTTGCCCGCTGGCCAAATGGGAAACAGCGAAGTCGGTCACATGAACATCGGTGCGGGTCGCATCGTGTACCAGGATCTGCTGCGCATCAACCGCGCCATTGAATCCGGCGAATTCGCAAAAGAAGCTGTGTTGAATCAAGCATTCGAGGAAGCGAAAAAAGACGGCAAACGGTTGCACTTCATGGGGTTGGTGTCACAAGGCGGTGTGCACTCTCAACAAAGCCATTTGGAGGCTCTGTGCCATGCAGCGTCGAGCGTCGGCATCGATGATTTCGTCATCCACGCATTTACTGACGGGCGAGACACCTCTCCTCAGATGGCGGACACCTACATCGGTGAACTTGAAACCGTTCTCGAATCCACTGGCGGGCGCATTGCCAGCATCCACGGTCGCTATTTCGCCATGGACCGTGATAACCGCTGGGAACGCATTTCCCAATCCTACGCCACACTGATACACGGTACTGGTGCCCAATACCCGTCAGCATCCGCAGGCATTCAAGCGCATTATTCAGAGGGCATCACGGATGAATTCATTCGTCCATTTGTCGTTGGGGAGCCGGTGCGCGTGGCACCCGGTGATGTGGTGATTTGCTTCAATTTTAGAACCGATCGTTGCCGTGAAATCACCTCTGCACTCACGCAAAAGGCTTACCCGGAGCATGAAATGTCACCCATCGATTTGCATTACGTCACGATGACGAATTACGATGATACTTTCGAAGGAATCCACGTGATTTATGACAAGCCCAATTTGGAAGCAACCATCGGTGAAGTGATTTCCTCGGCAGGGAAATCCCAAATCCGAATCGCGGAAACTGAAAAATACCCACACGTCACTTTTTTCTTCAGTGGCGGCCAAGAAACCCCTTTCGACGGCGAGCGACGGCTGATGGCGCACAGTCCCAAAGTGCCCACCTATGACCTCCAACCGGAAATGTCCGCAAACGAAATCGTCAGCTTGATTTGTCCTGAAATGGCTTCCCAAGCGAATGCACCCGATTTCATTTGCCTGAATTTCGCCAATCCAGATATGGTAGGTCACACAGGTGTGTTTGATGCGATTGTCAAAGCGGTCGAAACTACCGACCAATGCTTGAAATCGGTCGTAGAAACCGGCCTCCAGAACGGATACCAATTCGTCGTTATTGCAGATCACGGGAATGCCGACTACGCTCGGCATCCCGACGGCTCACCCCATACTGCGCATACAACCAACCCCGTCCCGGTCGTGGTTGTCTCTTCTGCTGTATCCAAACTTCAAAACGGGATTCTTGCCGATGTAGCGCCAACGGTACTGAAGTTGATGGGCATTGATCAGCCCGCAGCCATGACGGGCAACGCCCTCTATGATTGAGCAGAGAAATTAAGCAGGGAGAACCTCGGCTGCAATGAAAATGCTTCCGAAGACAAGCACCAAATCCGCAGGTGCAGCTTCGGTACAAGCCGCTTCGTATGCTTCTCGCACCGAAGCAAATGACGGACCGGTCAATCCCGCGCGCGAAGCCATTTCCCTCAATTGCGTTGCGGGCAAAGCGCGTGGAATGTTCGCAGTGCAGAAATAATAATGCGCTTCGGCTGGCAGCAATTCGAACACTTCCGAAAGTTCTTTATCCGAAACCGCACCGAAAACGATGTGCACATCGGAAAACCCGAGCGTTGTGATGGCCCCCAGCGTTCCGCCCAATCCGTCCAGGTTATGCGCGCATTCCACCAAAACTTTGGCTCCTTTCGGTGTCGGATTCAACCATTGCCAGCGACCCGCATGTCCCGCCTTGGTGAGATCATCCACTTTCGGGAGGAACAGGCCTTTGCCGAACGGTAAGGCCGTCAAGACCTCCAAAGCCTTGTGCGCCGTGGCTCTGTTTTCTGGCCAATGCGGTCCATACCCTTCCAAATCTGCGGCCTCTGACGGAGCGGCATAATGCGTTTCTGAACCGAGACGATTTGCCGTTTCCAATACCACCGATTGCGCTTCCGGACGCATACGCCCCATCACCACGGGCACCCCTTCTTTTACGATTCCTGCCTTCTCCCTTGCGATGGTGCGGATATCGTTTCCAAGAAATTGTTGATGATCCAGTCCCACATTCGTAATGACGGTCAGCAAGGGATTTGGAAAAATGTTGGTGCTATCCAATCTTCCGCCCATGCCCGTTTCGAGCACCACAACATCTACATCTGAATCCAGAAAGTAGCACAAGGCCATGCCGAATGTCCACTCAAAAAACGAAGGCGTCTGATCCCATTGTTCTGAAGTTCCACGGTGGCTGGAAACGAATTCCGCCACCCAAGATTCCGATGGCATTCGACCATTCACGCGCATGCGTTCGCGGTAATCCAAAAGATGAGGGGACGTGAAAAGTCCCACGCGCAAGTTTTGCGCTTGCAGCGCATTGGCTATGGCCGTACACACCGAACCTTTCCCGTTGGTTCCCGCGACGTGGATGATGTGGGGCAACTGCAAATCTGGGCGACCCAACATTTCCAACACGCGCCACGTCCCATCCAAGTCGGTTTTGTAAGCCGCTGCCCCTTGCCTTTGGAACATGGGAAGCTGATTGAACAACCAATCGGTGGCTTCCGCGTAGGTCACTCCAATTCGAATCGAATGGTGACAAATCCCGTTCGAATGGGCCGAGCTAAATTTTCGGTCCACGTCGTGGTTTTCGCGGCGCGACAAGCCATTTCAATCAACTCTGAGTCGGGTGTGCTCGACCCGGCAGGGTCGTATGTAGCCGACGTTACTTTTCCGTATTTATCCACCACAATCTTGACACGAACCACCCCTTCTTTGTTCGGGGTTTCCTCCTGAATCGGATAGCCTTTGATTTTGCCTCCATCCAATGAAAAGTCACCGTTATCTCCACTCACTACACCCCTTCCATCAATGCGCCCGTCATCGGCGCCTTCGTTGCCAGAACCCGACTCGGCTGCGCCCTCCGAACCGCCCCCACCACTTTGTGCAAGCGCGTTGAAGGCATTGGATAGCCGTGAATTCAATTGGCGCTCGGGCTCAGGATCGGGCTCAGGCGTGGTCACTGGATCCGGATTGGACGGTACCGAAACTTCCGACTCCGCTTGGGTCACCACTTCTTCCACTGCGGGCGTTTCCACGGATTCGCTTTGGGCAGTTTCAGGCTGCACGACCTCTTCAACCGTTTCTGAAGGAACCTCAGATTCCACGTCACCTGACGCCTCAGACACATCCCCGACATCGGCAAATCCCACCGCCACAAATTGCTCCCCAGGAGGAGGAATGGACTTCGTGAAAGCAACCAGAAAAAAGCATGAAACCACCACCCCGGAAAATGACAGGAACGCGAAGATGCCCGCTTTGATACGGTCTTTCTTCTCAATCTCTTGACGACGTTTTTCGAGGATGGCTTGCATGATGGCGATCAGTTTTTCGGGGTCGCACCCAACATGACTTTCCACTCATTGGCCTTCGCCATGCCAATGACCTCAACTGTCTTGCCAGTAGGAACCGATTCATCTACCTGCAAATACAATACCGGTTCAGTCGCATCGGCCATGCGGATGCGCAAGAGCGATTCTAAATCCTCGTAAGCCACCGGCCCGCCATTGAGGTGATATGAACCGTCTGGCTTGATGCTCAACGTCATCTTCGCTGTTACCGATGTGGTTCCCTTCGATTTAGGCAATTCTACATTGACGCCATTGCTCACCAACGTCGATAAGATGATGAAGAAGATGAGCAGCAAGAAGACCAAATCCGTCATGGAAGACATGTTCCCGGAAACGCTTATTTTATTTCGTTGTCCGAGGTTCATGCCGCTGGTTCTTCCAAGATGTCGATGAATTCAATCGTGGTCGCCTCCATCTTGTGGATGACTTTCGATACTTTGCTTACGAGGTTGTTGTATGCCATGTACGCAATGATGCCAACGACCAATCCAACGATGGTGGTGATCATGGCCTGCTTCGTGCCGGATGAAATGTGTTCTACACTCACGGTGCCTACCTGTTCCATATCGAGGAACACCTGCACCATCCCCAAAACCGTTCCGAGGAATCCTAACATGGGCGCTGCACTCGCAATGGTTCCCAGGGAACTCAGGTTCTTCTCCAAATTATAAATTTCGAGCTTGCCGATGTTCTCAATGGAAACGCTGATGTCCTTGAGGTCTTTGCCAATGCGGCTAATGCCTTTGTCCAGCATCCGCGCCATGGGTGTGTTGGATTCTTGACAGAGGTTCCGGGCGCTGTCAAAACTGCCTTGTCCGATGTAATCGCGAATCTTATCCATAAAATCCGGCGACACCTTTTCGGCTTTGGCAATGGCCATCGTGCGCTCGAAAAACAAATAAATCGCAGCGAGGCTCATCATGGCCAGCAGGATCATGACGGCTCCGCCACCGATTCCACTGGATCCTTCGAGGATCAATTCCAAAATGCTCACGTCTACTTGTTGGATGGACTCAGCAGCCTCCACCGCATCAGCCCCTTGTTCGCCCGTAGTAAGCGATTGAAATAACATAAAAGTCTTCATGTGCGTGTCTCGTTCAAAGCCTTGGTTCAAACGAGAAAGTTCCTCCAATTATTGGAAGCTGATTCCCCAAAAAGAATCAATTTTCGACGGGTAGCGGTTCACAAACTCCGGTTTCGAGCCGCTTCAAGTCAATGGAACATCAGCCAAAATGTACCCGCTCCAGCGAGGTAACCCGCAATCGCCAACCAGCTGATCTTTTTCAGGTACCAAACAAAATCGATGCGCTCCAATCCCATAACCGCCACCCCAGCCGCAGACCCAATGATCAACGCTGAACCACCCGTTCCGGCGCAGTAAGCCAAAAATTGCCAGAACACACCGTTCTGCATAAAGTACCCTTCCCATCCCTCACTTGTCGCCGGCGCGATATCATACATCCCCATCGACGCAGCAACCAATGGCACGTTGTCCACGATGGCCGACAAAAACCCAATGGTTACATTGATTGCGTACACGTTGCCCATCGTATCTCGTAACCATGACGCAGCAGTAATCAAATGCCCAATCTCTTGAAGCGACGCTACAGCGAGCAAAATCCCCAGGAAAAAAAGCACCGAAGCCGAATCAATTTTACGCAACACCCCGATCACCGAAAGCTGGTCCCGGTCCTCGTGGTTTTTGCTGCGGTGAATGATCTCGGTAATCACCCACATCATGCCCAACGAAAGCATCATGCCCATGAAAGGTGGAAGATGCGTGACCGTCTTGAATACCGGAACAAACAACAGACCCGCGACCCCCATGATGAAGACCAATTTTCGCTCTCCAGGCGAGGTGGGATCTTTCACATCGTGGCTTGCCTCTGGCCTACTGACTTCACCCTTCATGGTCACGCTCAAAATACCCAATGGGACCAAGAGACATACCAACGAAGGCACAAACAGGTTGACGATGATGACGTCTGATGTCAATTGATTGCCAATCCAAAGCATGGTCGTGGTGATGTCACCGATGGGCGACCATGCGCCACCTGCGTTTGCTGCGATCACCACAACCCCCGCAAAAATCCAGCGCATCTCTTTGTCATCCACCAATTTCCTCAGCAACGAAACCATGACGATGGAGGTCGTGAGGTTATCCAAAACGGCTGAAAAGAAGAACGTTAGAATGCTCAAAATCCAAATCAACCGAACCTTATTGTTCGTTTTGATTCGATCTGTTATGACCGAAAATCCCTCGTGTGCGTCGACCAGTTCCACAATGGTCATGGCTCCCAGCAAGAAGAATAGAATGGACGAAATGTCCTCCATGTGGTGTAGGAGGCGATGTTCCAAAAAGTAATTAAGCGCATGGGGCGGGACCGACGTCAATCCAGCTTTGAATGATTCAAAATCCGCTGCCAAATGAGACGGCACCTCATGGACACCCGTCACGAACAACCCCCAACAAACGGTTCCAGTGAGCAAGGCGCTTGCTGCCTTATCGATATGAAACGTATGCTCCAAGGCGATAAACAAGTAGCCCAAAACAAAAATGACAAGTACAAGAAATTCCATTGCAGGGGGTTTCGGAGGTCAAATTACAACATGCTTCAACGAAGCGCGAACGCTCGGCATCATTTTCCCGTTGACCCCATTAATTTTTCCAAAGCGATCTCAAAAGCCGTGGCAGCGAGGCCGGTCTTCATTGCGTTCTTTGCATGCGTTTCCTTCAAGGCGCGTTCGATGGTACGGGACGTATCCGAGAAAATGGCCGCATCACTCATATCCACTTGAGCATCGCTCATGAGGTAGGCAAAAACCCGAGCCATTCCGCAGTTTGCGATAAAGTCAGGCACAACGGCCAATTGCTGGTCAGCCGCTTCCGCGATGGGACCGTAAAAAATTTCAGCGTCTGCAAAAGGCACGTTGGCTCCACTTGAAATCACCTCCACCCCTGCAGCTAACATGCGATTGAGTTGATCTTGATTCACCAACCGCGATGCAGCGCAAGGAAGAAAAACATCGGCCTGCACATCCCAAATTTGGGCGTTTACCTCATCGAAGGTTAGCATATTGGCAGCATTCAACGCATTGCCCTTCTTCGTATCAAACAAATGAGAAACCTCCTCTGGGGTAAGGCCATTGGGCGCGATCAATCCTCCAGCTCGGTCGATGATCCCCACGACAACAGCTCCCGCCTCAGCCAGATAGTACGCTGCCGCAGCTCCGACGTTTCCCCAGCCTTGGACGATCACCCGCTTGCCGGAAACGCTGCCTCCATAAATGCTGTAAAAATGCCGTACCGATTCCGAAACACCATAGCCCGTGATCAGGTCGGCTACACGGTACTTCCGAGTGGCATCCGGTGTGTAGTCCAAATCCTCCACCACTTGCGAAACTCCTTGCCGCAGGTGACCAATACGCTTCACTTTTTCGGCATTTTGAGTTTTGAAATGCCCGTTAAAAACCCCTTCTTGGGGGTGCCAGATTCCACAATCCTCCGTGATCGGAATGACCTCGTGGATTTCGTCCACATTCATGTCACCTCCTGTGCCGTAATAGTACTTCAAAAGCGGAGTGACTGCAGCATACCAACGTTGCAAAACACCCTCTTTTCTCGGGTCAGAAGGATCAAACGCAATCCCCGATTTCGCTCCACCGATTTGCGGGCCGCTCACCGAAAATTTGATTTCCATGGTTTTTGCCAAGCTCTCCACCTCGCGGCGATCCAAGGCCGGATGCATTCGCGTTCCACCTCCTGCTGCTCCTCCTCGAAGCGAATTGATAACAACCCACCCTCGGGCGTCCGTTTGGGAATCTTGCCATTCGAAAACGATTTCGGGACGGCGATTTTCGTAAGCCTTGAGCAGTTCTTTCATGGTCATTGCATTGCGTTTGGCGTGCGCGAAGATACAGCGTTATCTCCCCACAGAGCGCCTCCAATATGAGCCGCTGTGGAACCGGTGACCTCTGGCCAAACATTCGGTAAGCCCAACAAACGCAGCAGCCCCAGAAAAGCAAAAGCATGGGCTTCCTTGCCTCTCACCAGGTCGACATCCGGCACCTTTACCTGCAAAGGCGGAGAAGGGATGTACTCCGAACTCGGTGCTTCAAGATTTTGCATCAGGTGACGATTGAACACCCCGCCGCCGGTCACCAACGTTTTTCGACCTCCGCCATCGCGGCGAATGGACTCCGCGATGTAGGATGACGAAGTGGCCAACGCATCGGAGGCTGAAAGCGGCGTTCTTGCTTCATATGCTTCCAGCACGGGCCAAAAATCCGATTCCAACCATTCAGCACCCAGGCTTTTCGGAGGAGTCGCGGCGTGGAAAGGCAGCTGCAACCAGGCTTGCAACAATTGTGGATGGATTTTTCCTTCACCGGCCAATTTGCCATGCTCGTCAAACGCCAAGCCCGCTCGACCGGCCAACGCATTGAACACCAAATTGCATGGACCAATGTCCCAAGCCCGGTGCTTACCATCCGCTACCAAACTAATGTTGGCGAAGCCCCCCAAATTCAAACAAGCATCGTATTCCGTGAACAACAGGGCATCCGCAACGGGTACTAGCGGGGCTCCTTGGCCACCCAAGGCAACATCCAAACTGCGCAAGTCGGAAATGACGGGCACTTGAGCTCCCAAAGCGGCATACAATTCGCTTCCGCTCCCGAGTTGGCCTGTCCAACCGCTGTTTGGCCTGTGAAAAATGGTTTGACCCGAGAAGACAATAGCATCGAAATCGGATGGGTTTACGCGATCCAAAATCGATTGGGCACACCAACGGCTCCAATCGCGTTCGGTCTCAAACCAGTCCACTGCGCTTCCTTTCGACAATTCTCGGAATCGCGCAGGCCATTCTGGTGGCAATGGCACCTCCATGAATCGATTCAGCTGTCCGGTCCAAACCTCTCCCTCAAGCACAAATTCCGAATCGGCCAAGTCGAGCGCATCCATGGATGTTCCGCTCATCAGCCCTAAAATGCGGTAGGATGATATGGTTTTTTTGTAGGACAATTCTGTGGTTTTCAGCGGCATATCGAACGGTCCGAGACAACGTATCTTTGAGGCACAATATGGAGCAATTTCTCCAAAAGCATCCAGGAAATGAACCTCGAACTGACTGAAGAACAATTGGCCGTGCGGGACGCCGCGCGAGATTTTGCACAAAACGTACTGAAACCCACGGTTATAGAGCGGGATAACGCACAAAAATTCGCGACAGAAGAAATCCAGCAACTGGGCGAATTGGGGTTCATGGGCATGATGGTCAGCGAGCAATATGGAGGGAGTGGAATGGACACCATGAGCTATGTCTTGGCCATGGAGGAAATCAGCAAAGTAGATGCTTCCGTTAGCGTTTGCATGAGCGTAAACAATTCATTGGTTTGTTACGGCTTACAGGCTTTTGGGACGGAGGAACAAAAAGAAAAATTCCTGCGCCCGTTGGCATCCGGTCAAAAAATCGGCGCATTCTGCTTGAGCGAGCCCGAGGCCGGTTCCGACGCAACTTCCCAAGCCACTACAGCAATTGATTGTGGAGACCATTACCTCCTCAACGGAACGAAGAACTGGATTACCAATGGAGACAGTGCGAGCATTTACCTCGTCATTGCACAGACAGACGCGGAAAAAGGGCATCGCGGAATCAACGCACTCATCGTTGAACGGGATATGCCTGGGTTTATCGTTGGAGCGAAGGAAGACAAAATGGGCATCCGCGGTTCAGACACGCACACCTTGATGTTTCAGGATGTGAAAGTTCCGAAAGCCAACCGCATCGGCGAAGACGGTTTCGGCTTCAAGTTCGCCATGAAGACATTGGCGGGCGGGCGCATCGGCATTGCCGCGCAAGCTTTGGGCATTGCGTCAGGCGCATTCGAGCTCGCTGTTGCCTATTCAAAAGAACGCAAAGCCTTTGGCAAAACCATCAATCAGCACCAAGCGATTGCCTTCAAACTTGCCGACATGGCCACACAGATTGAGGCTGCGCGATTGATGGTTTGGAAAGCTGCTGCGATGAAGGATGCCGGCGAAGACTACGATTTGGCGTCGAGCATGGCAAAGTTGTATGCTTCAGAGGTCGCCATGAAGCAAACCGTTGAGGCGGTTCAGGTGCACGGCGGATATGGATTTGTCAAGGAATACCACGTGGAACGCTTGATGCGGGATGCCAAAATCACCCAGATTTACGAAGGCACAAGCGAGGTTCAAAAGATTGTCATCAGCCGCTCAATCCTGCGCGACTGATCCGACAGAAACGCGCTCGTTTCGAGCATTCCACACCTCTTCAGTGTCCTCAGCAGTGCGGACGATGACCTCGGGAATCCCATCGCCGGTGCGATCTTCCACCATGACGCCTACTCCTCGGGTCATCCGACTGATCCCAGTGTACTCTCCTGTTCCCAGCACTTGTTCTTGAACCCATCCTGATTCATCGATAAATAGGATTGTGGATTGGTCAATGGAAGCTCCCAGCCGGAAGGCGGGCTGTTGCGGAAATGGCAAGCGCACAGGCGATGTAAAACGGTCTTCTCCTGTGCGTTTTAAGAAGCGCACGGAGCCGTCATCATGACCTGCAAACACATAATCCCGCGGACCAATGCGAAGGTGAGCAAGGGAAACAATGTACCGATCGGCCTGCGGCTTGAATTTCCAGCCTGGCGTGCGTTCACCTTCATTACGGAAATTGAATAGTTCCCCATTTGCGGCGGCCAATAAAAAACGATACTGCCGGTTTCGATCGTAGTCCACCACGGCAAAGGCTGAGAAACCCGTTGACCAACGCTTTGGAAAACCATTTACCGCTCTACCCAGCACATCAACAAGCACAAATTTTTCACCAGCCCCGATGGCAACTTGATACTTCCCATTTCGGTACAAATCCACTTCCCAGACCTGGGGAGGTGCCTCTGATTCAACTGGCCATGTCCATACCACGACATCGCCTGTGCGAGCTTCCACGGCCTCTGTCGTCCAATGCAATTCCATCACCTCACCGGTCCTGTGATTCCGTGCAGTCCCAATCACATCCACGGATGACGATGAACGAGCAAGGGAAGCCCGCACTTCAATGTTCGATGCGAGCAGCTCACCTTCCGATTGCGCAGTCCATATCAATCGCCCACCGTTTGCAAACGTGCCCTCCCAATGGCTTGAGCGATCCCGGTGTATGAAATCCGCATGGCGGCTGGTTTCCGTTAATCCATTCGACTCAAAATCAGTCAGTTTTGGAAGGTTTTCCCAAAGCGATGCGTCACCCGTGAGTGCTCTATACCATACGCCAGATTGCCAACGATCATTCGAAGAAGCAGCTGACGAATCCACCCCAGCCAGCGCCTGCAGCAAGGTTCCATCCACGAGCTCACATTCCAACCAAGCCGCTTGAACTCGCCATGATGCCGAATCTTGTACCGGCTGATCGGCCAATGGAAACGCACCCACATCAACGCGATTGACAGAAGGAACTTTGGATACGGCTTCACTCCATGCAACCCAAGACTCTGGCAGCGTGAGGTACTCCAATCCTCCAGCCACAGGCGCCACCCAATCTGTCACCAAGCCAGCTATCCCCACGGTATCGTATTGATATGTGGAACGCCACCTTGCATCTCCAATGCGCTCCAAGCGGTTGACTCCTCCTTTCCGAGGTTGCCAGTGCCTGGCCATTTCTCCGGGATTTTCTTTCCAAAAACTCAAATCTGTACCGACCAACCACCCGCCGTAAGCGGCACGAATGTCCAAACCTGGGGCTATTTCCACGGGCTCATCGCTCACCCACCAAATCCGAATCGAATCCACAGATCTGAAAAATTCCATCGTCAGAGGCTCTGCATTTTCTGCGAATTCAACTCCCGCGGGTCCGCTCGTTCCTGATACCCACACGTCAAAATCATCCGTGGCCACTGCCGTGGGAGGGACGCTTGCGCCCACCGATTGGGCCCTGCGTGTCAGTACCCAGACGGCACTCAGGGATGCAAGGCATACCGATACCATGACGAACCAACCGAAGGCTTTGTTCATGTCGCCAAGTTCAGGAGATTCGGCTCCAATTTGGACGGCCTCGCTGCGCACGTTTCAACGCGGCGTTGAGGATAGCGTGCTGGGGTCGAGCCAACTCTGGGTCTTCCTCCAACAGGCGATTCCCAATGTAACGAGCCGTAGTGAGCAATTCTCGGTCGCGCATCAGGTCGGCCATTTTCAAATCAGGCACGCCCGATTGTTGGGTTCCCATCAAATCCCCAGGACCCCGCAACTCCATATCCACCTCTGCCAACTCAAATCCATCGTTCGTCCGGCACATCGTTTCCAGGCGCGTCCGGCCGTCTTTGGAGAGTTCCGTACCGGTCATCAAAACGCAGTAACTCTGTTCAGCGCCGCGACCCACACGGCCCCGCAACTGATGGAGTTGCGCCAGCCCAAAGCGTTCAGCACTTTCGATGACCATGACTGAGGCATTGGGGACATTGACCCCCACCTCAATGACCGTCGTGGCCACCAGGATTTGACTCGTTCCCGATGCGAAGCGGTTCATCTCCATGTCTTTATCCTCTGACTTCATACGTCCGTGCACAATGCCAATGCGGTATTCAGGCAAGGGGAAGCGACGGGACAAGCTCTCATACCCGTCCATCAAATCCTTGTGGTCGAGCGTTGCACTTTCCTCAATGAGCGGGTACACCACGTAAACTTGGCGACCGCGCTTGACTTCGTCTTCCATGAACTGAAATACTGCCAGGCGAGCCTCGTCTGTGCGATGAACCGTTTTGATTTCCTTTCGACCGGGGGGCATTTCGTCGATGACACTAACATCCAAATCGCCATAAGCCGTCATGGCCAGGGTGCGCGGAATAGGGGTTGCGGTCATGACCAAAACATGCGGGGCGGGGCTCGCTTTCGCCCAAAGTTTGCTGCGTTGGGCCACACCAAATCGATGTTGTTCATCGATGATGGCCAGTCCTAGGCGATGGAAAACGACAGCGGGCTCAATGAGGGCGTGCGTGCCGATGAGGATGTGGACCTCTCCAGATTCCAAACCTGCAAGTATCGGCTTGCGTTGAGCGGTCTTCACCGATCCGGTGAGCAATTCCACCCGCACTGGCAAGGCCGATAAGGCTTCTTTGAAGGATTCGAAATGTTGATTGGCCAAAATTTCCGTGGGAGCCATCACGCAAGCCTGATAGCCGTTATCCAACGCAAGCAAGGCCGTGAGCAAAGCCACCATGGTTTTTCCGCTTCCCACATCCCCTTGAAGGAGTCGGTTCATGTGCCAACCGGTATTCAAATCCGCTCGAATTTCCCGCATCACACGCTTTTGAGCGCCGGTGAGTTCGAAGGGTATGTGTTGGGCGTAATATTGATTGAATCGCTCCCCTACCTGCTCGAACCGAACACCGGGTACATCCCGTGTTTGGGCTTGTTTTTGTCGGAGTAACTTCAATTGGAGCAGAAGCAATTCTTCGAATTTCAGGCGCTTACGGCCGCGTTCGGCCTGCTCCGCGTTTTGTGGAGCATGCACCCAACGCAGCGCCTCTGTCCTTCCGGGAAACTGCAATTCACTGAGCAAATCTGCAGGCAAGCACTCTGGAGAAAAGAAATCGGTTTGGGCCAACATGCCGCGAATGGCTTTCGCAATTCCTGCACTGGACATTCCGCGGTTGGTCAGTTTTTCCGTAGTGCGGTATACCGGTTGTAAGCCCGCTCCTTGTCGGTTTTCAAAGCTGGAAAGCAACTCAATTTCTGGGTGCGGAATGTTCCAACGCCCTTGATATTTCGCAGGCTTTCCGAAGACAACGACCTTTTGTTGCACGGGAATTTGAGAAGCGATCCACTTGGCCCCCTTGAACCAGACCAAATCCACTGCACCCGTCTCATCTTGAAATTTGGCCACCAACCGAGCACCTCGCTTGCCTGGTACTTGCTGCAATCCTGTAATAACGCCCCTGAGTTGAATCGCCACCGCATCTGAGGCGAGCGCAGCGACCGAAGCAAAGCCCGTTCGATCCTCGTAACGGAAGGGCAAATGCTCCAGCAAATCTCCCGCTGTGTGAATTCCAAGCTCTCCACGAAGCCACTCAGCACGCTTTGGACCGATGCCTTTGACGTATTCGATGGGCGTTTCTACGATTTCAGTGGGCATGGTGTTTTCGAAGGTCGGTGGGTTCTCGGGGAAATGCAACTCAAAAACAAAAAAGGACAGACCCGCCGGTCCATCCTTTTTTCAATGGGTTCTCGGTTGCTATTAGAATCCGTTAGCCAACATGCGCACAGGATGCTCGAGGTAAGCTCGGAAGTCCTGCAAAAATGCCGCACCTGAGGCACCGTCAACTGAACGGTGATCGCAGCTCAGAGTTACTTTCATGACATGGCCAGGAACCACAGCACCGTTCTTCACAACGGGTACCGCGTTGATTCCACCTACTGCAAGAATACAGGAATCCGGTGCATTGATAATGGCCGTGAATTCGTCAATACCGAACATACCCAAGTTGGAAATGGTGAAGGTGTTTCCTTCCCAATCACTTGGTTGTAGCTTCTTGTCTCGGGCTTTGCCTGCAAAGTCTTTCACTTCAGCTCCAATTTGAGACATGCGCTTGAGGTCGGCATGGCGCACGACGGGAACCAGTAATCCTTCGTCAACCGACACCGCCACTCCGATGTGCACGTGTTCGTTGAATCGGATGCGATCTCCCAACCAACTGCTGTTGACCACCGGATGCTTTTTCAATGCAAGGGCAGCTGCTTTGACCACCATGTCATTGAAACTAATTTTCACTTCACCTCCATCATTGATCGACTTACGGGCAGCCATGGCTTCGTCCATGTTGATGCTCACCGTGAGGTAAAAATGCGGTGCAGAGAATTTGCTTTCGGACAATCGGCGCGAAATGGTTTTTCGCATTTGGCTGATGCCCACTTCGGTAAAGCGTTCAACACCGTTGACAGCCATCCCTGTTCCACCTGCTTGGAATGATTCGACATCGCGCTTCACGACGCGCCCTGAATCGCCCGATCCTGGAATATGTGCCACATTCAATCCACGTTCTTCTGCGAGCTTTCGTGCCAATGGGGAAGCCTTCAAGCGACCATTGGATCCTGGGCTTACCGCCGCAGGAGCCGAGGCAGCAGGGGCGGGAGGGGCGGGAGCCGGTGCAGGCGCTGGTGCCGCTGCAACAGGGGTGGGAGCTGGTGCTTCGGGCGCCGGTGCTGGTGCTGGTGCTGGTGCCTCTTCGGCTACTGGAACAGTCTCAGCTTCCTTCAAGACAGCAGAAATATCTTCACCTTTCTCACCCAAAATGCAGAGCAAGCTGTCGACAGGCGCTGTAGATCCTTGTTCTACGCCAATGTGAAGCAACACCCCATCAAAGAACGACTCAAATTCCATCGTCGCCTTATCCGTCTCAATTTCTGCAAGGATTTCACCGCTTTCCACTTCATCACCTACTTGCTTCAACCACGTCGCCACCACACCTTCGGTCATGGTGTCGCTCAATTTGGGCATTCGGACAATTTCTGCCATGGCTTTCTTTTTCGTAATTGATTAATCCTTTACGTAGGGGTAATTGGGTGTCATGTAGACGTCCTCGTACAATTCGTGAGCTTCTGGGTATGGACTTTGCTCTGCAAACTCGATGGCTTCTTCAACCTGTGCTTTCACTTCCTTTTCTACCGCTTTCAATTCTTCCGCTGTGTTCCATCCTTGGCTAACCAAAACGTTGCGAACATATTCAATGGGATCCTTCTCTTGGTACTCGTTCAGCTCATCCTTCGTTCGGTATTTCTGTGGATCGGACATGGAGTGTCCTTTGTATCGGTATGTCTGAATGTCCAAAAGCGTAGGACCATCACCTCGTCGACCGCGTTCCGCAGCTTCCTTAATCGCATCGTGAACCGCTTCAGGGCTCATTCCGTCTACGGTCGCAGAAGGCATTTTGTAGCTAGCACCCAGCAATTCCAAATCAGTCACGTTCGATGTGCGTTCAACGGAAGTGCCCATCGCGTATTTGTTGTTCTCAACGATGAAGATCACCGGGAGCTTCCACGTCATGGCCATGTTGAACGTTTCGTGCAAGATTCCTTGTCGAGCTGCACCGTCACCGAAAAAGCACAAGGTCACGTGGTCTTCTTTTCGGTATTTGTCAGCAAAGGCAATACCTGCACCCAATCCGATCTGCCCACCAACGATGCCATGACCGCCGAACAGATTTCGTTCTTTATCGAACATGTGCATCGAGCCTCCCTTTCCTTTGCTCGTACCCGTGCGGCGGCCGTACAATTCGGCCATCACATATTTCGGGTCCGTACCCAACACGAGCGGATGCGCATGGTCCCTGTATGCCGTGATCATGCGATCCGTTGGACGGATGGCCTCGGATGCGCCCGCAAGTATCGCTTCTTGTCCAATGTACAAGTGGCAAAATCCGCCAAATTTTTGTTGGATGTAGAGTTGGCCGCAGCGCTCCTCAAACTTTCGCATGAGGTACATTTCGCGAAACCATCGTTGATACACTTCTTTCGAATGAGGCATCTGAGCCGCCTTCTTGGCGCGCTTCTTCGTCGCTTTCGGCGCGGATTTTGGCCGAGTAGTAGGTGTGCTTGTCGACATCGTCCAATCGTTCTAGAAGTGCAAATATAGCTTGCACTTTCCGATGAAAATCGAACGTGAAACGTCATTTCATTGTCTTTCGTTCAAGTCGTGTAAAAATTACACGACTTTTTCCACCCCTTACACCAGGACACGGAGCGTTCAGCCTCCTTTGCCTTTCGTTTGCTTAACTTCGCTGCGCTTTGAATTTGCAAGAATCGATAAACTGCCTATCTCCAATCCACTTGGAGGATTTGGAAAAAGCTGCGCTCATGAATCGATTGGATCAAAAATTTTTGATTCACCAAGATTGGATTCCAGCACTTTTGAAGAACTGCGAAGATTTCTACCACATCCTCGAAGTAGAGGGTCAGCGCGTTTCAGGGTATTCAAATCGATTCATCGAAACCGAAGGGTTGGATTCGTTTCACGAACATGCCCGCGGCCGAAACATTCGTTTTAAGGCGCGCATCAGGCAGTACGATTCAAATCGCCGAAGTTTCCTCGAGGTCAAAGAGAAAACGGTGCACGGCCGCACTGAAAAAGCCCGAATCGAACGCTCCGAAAATGCCGGTATCACGGAACATTTGACGGAAACAGAGCGGCAATTTCTGGACCGTCATTATCGCTACGAGGGGGCGCAATTGACGGATGTAACGTGTCGATTCAATCGGCTCACTTTGGTTGCCAAGTCGCTCGATGAGCGCATCACACTTGACACGGACATTGTGTTTGCCTCTGGTTCGAAGACCGCAAGACTCACGGACTTGGCCATCATGGAGGTGAAACAGGAGGTGATCAACCGATCCACCCCCATCCTCAAGGCACTCAAATCGTTCCGATTTGAACAAACTCCCCTCGGCAGAAGGACCAGCATGTCCAAATATGTCGTTGGTATGTTACTTTTGAATCCTAACCTGCCTCCTCGAACCTACCGATCGGTAATGAACCGCATCAAACGTTTGAAGGATCCTTTGGAATAAATGAAACCTATGTTGGAATTGATGTTGACTTTTGGGGGGAACTTGGTATCCTGTTTGGTGCTGGTCTTGGGAATTTACCATGCCATTTCCAAGCGACGGGATTACGTATTCTCCTTCATCTTGGTTTCCACGGCGGTATTCTTGCTATGCCACCTGCTCATCAATGTGGAAATTGATTTGGCATTTGCCTTGGGGCTTTTTGCCATTTTCGGGATCATCCGATACCGAACCGATGCCATCCCGATTCGGGAAATGACGTATCTGTTCATCGTCATCGCCTTGTCCGTGCTGAATGCTTTGGCGCCGTCGTCAGCAGGGTGGGAAGTGATTGGTGTGGCGAATGTCACCGTATGGGGACTCACCTTTGTCTTGGACCGGTTTTGGACCATTCGCCACGTTGCTACGAAAGTGGTGATTTACGATCGGGTGGACCTATTGAGTGAAGGCCGCAGGGATGAATTAATCCGCGATTTAGAACAGCGCACAGGTGTCCAAATCATTCGCATAGAAATAGGCAAGGTGGATTTGTTGCGCGACACAGCGGTCATTAAAGTCCACTTTGACGGTGATGCCCAGCCTGGGCACTTCGAAGGCCAAAGTGGAAACTAGGCTTTAACTCGCCGCGTTCTCAATAAGCACAACGGCGTGTGCGCTGACCCCTTCTTCCTTTCCCACAAATCCCAATCGCTCGGTGGTCGTCGCTTTGATGCTCACTTGATGCAAGTCAACACCAAGCAAACCTGCAATGCATTGCCGCATGGAATCGATATGCGGGCTGAGTTTGGGTTGCTGCAGGCAAACGGTACAATCCAGGTTGCCCAATTGCCAACCTGCTTGGGTCACCAAATCGTAGGTGTGTTGCAGTAATTTTTTCGAATCAATCCCTTTGTATTGCGGATCCGTGTCCGGAAAATGGTAACCGATGTCGCGCAAGGCCAGAGCCCCGAGCAAAGCGTCACAGATTACATGCAGGATTACGTCCGCATCGCTGTGGCCCACCGCGCCGTGGCTGTGTGGAATTTGAATTCCTCCTAACCAGAATTCCTCGCCTTCCGCTAACTGATGAACGTCGTAGCCGTAACCGATTCGAAAAGCCATCTGCGCTTATTCGTCGTCGGAAGATTGAACCAAATCTGAAAACTGCAAGCGCAGGGTAAAGCGCAACGTGTTCGCAAGCGGATTCTGCTGGCGGGTAGAAATCAAATAACTCAAATCAACCGTGAAGACCGTGTATTTGATGCCGGCACCGAGGGTAATGAATTGACGAGCGCCCTTCGAATAGTGCTCATTGAAGAAACCGGTGCGGAAAGCAAATGCGTCATTGAAGAGATACTCAACGCCACCGCCGATGTTCAGCTCGCGCAATTCCTCACGAAACACACTGCCTTCTTCGATGGTGTAGGTGCCGTCGTCGTTGAAATTCACAATGCCCGGGGCATCGTAAAAACTCTGAATCATCCCGGTCGCCACACCCACATTGGGGTCGTAGCCACTGATGATTTCGGTTCCGCTTTCTTGATCGTAAATCGGCGTGGTCGGCACCAACAATTTGTTGATGTCAGCCGTAAAAGTCAAGCTGTTGTAATCGTCCATGAGGACTTTCAAAGCCGCGCCTGTTTTGAGGTTGGTGGGAATGAAATCGCGGTCTGCGGATTCACTGTAGCTCATTTTCGCGCCGATGTTTGAAATGCACAGTCCCCAATTGAACTCCGCATCCTTGCCACGAAATTTAGCGCGTGGATTGGTGTAGAAGGTGCTGATGTCCACCGCTACCGAGCGACCAGGCTTCGAGTTGGCTCCGAGGACATTGGTCCCCCCTGTCAAATTCGAATTGATGAAACGCCCCGCAATTCCTCCGCTGAATCGTTCGCTGAGCTTCTGACTGTAACCTAAATCCAAGCTGAACTCCGCCGGTTGAAAATCACGAATCGTTGTGCCTGTTTCATCGGTAAACGTGATGTTGCCCAAACTGAAGTAGCGCAGTGCGCCGCCCCAAGCCTGACGCTTGTTGATACGCCGCACACCCGACAAATAAGCGAGGTTCATGTCATCCACCAAAGCCCGCAACCATGGCGCGTAAGCCAAGCTGAACTCTACTTCGTTCGTTACGAAAGCCATTTTCGCAGGGTTCCAATGGAGGCTATTTCCGTCGGGAGACAGGGCAACACCTGCATCACCCAAGGCACCAGATCGCGAGTCGGGGCCGATCATGAGGAATGGCACCGCGGTCGTGATGGTATTCAGCTGCAACTGCTGAGATGCCTCACCTGGAGTCAACTGCGCCTGTGCAGCAACCGTCGTCATTACGACAACCGCCAAAGCTGTCACCCGGCACAAAAGCGTATTCAAAATTTGATTCATTCGTTCAGTATCACGCAATGTTAAACGCAAAAGTACATCATTTGGTTACGGACGGATAACGACCAATTGGTCGGAATATTGCGCCGGGTCACCAGCCTCTGGTATCAAAGTGACTCGAAACACATAGACTCCTGCAGTGACTGGCGCATCCCATCGCATTCCTGTTGCACGGAACCCTTCTTCATGCCAAGGAACTTCTTCGCGGTGCACCAATCGGCCCATGCTCGAAAACACCTCCAACACCAGCTGTCCGTCTTTACAAGATTGATTATGCGCAATCGAAAAGTTGAATCCGCTGGACGAAGGATTCGGGAAAGCCAACACTTGACCAAACGCCGCCTCCAAACTGGATGCGACGATGAATTCAACCGATGCTTCGCCTTTGTTGTTTTGCACATCCCAAACCACCAAATTCAAGGAATGCACACCTTCCTCTAAGGACTCGAATGGGTATCGAACGGTTCCGCTTTGAAACGTGTTGAGATCGGTAGTATAGAAATCGTTTAGAACTAGGCTTTCATCGGATTGACCATCCAATGTGGCCTTGATGTCGTGACCTATTCCCACGCCGGAGGCATTGATCCCTCCTTCGTCAAACACCCGTGCCAACAGCCAAGGCTCCTCATCGGTCATGCCCCCAGAGACAAAATTTGTGTCATTGAGAAACAACTGAACCGACGGGGGCGTCAAGTCGACCGCAAAATCACTGGCTACGCCTCCTATCACAATGGACTCCACAGCTCCATTGGCATCAGTAGAATCCGAAACAGCATAGGCGCTGATGCGGCCATTGCCGAACGTGTAATCAATGTCCCGTGGAACGATGAATTCAAATTCAAACGCTCCGTTTGACACGGATGCCACGCCCCGGAACAGTACATTCCGGTACACCTGAAACGTATGAGCATTGGGGGCGTCGTCGTTGTTCAACGTGGTGATTTGGGAGAGCTTGTCAAAAACCTCCACATGAACGATTCCATTGAAGTCCACCAATGTATCTCCCGATTGATTCGAAATGAATCCTCCCACCGTAGCTGATTCAAGCGCCCTGAGTGTATCCGGTAAAGCGGTAAAACGCACTTCATGCTCTGGATAATTCAACTCGAGTGCCACATCGCCCAGCAAGGAAAAGTTGCGTTTGTTGCTGCTATTCGAGACTTGCGGATCGTTTTTTGTCACACGGGCAATGTCCCCCAATCGCAGCGGAGTCTCTCCCGTATCCTGAAGTGCGATTGCATAAAACGCTCGATTCAGTTGTTGGTTTGATCCGCTAAAAACCACCCGAGTCGTCGTGAGCATCGCGATGGCTCCGCCCTTGGGATTCAGCACCATCATCTCCCCAGCAGAGTCCACCTCCGGGTCATCAAAGCGTGCGAGTTCGCAAGTAGCCGTCATGAACAACGGCATGCGCTCCAAATTCTGCCATTCTTGAATGGTGGTCGTGTTCAGCACCCGTTCATGCGACCATCCCCGTTCCCCTCCATGGCCGATGTAATTGACGATCAGCGCGCCGTCGCGGACCTGGCGATCGACGGCTTGTTGCGCGTCGGGGTAGCGTTCTCCACCGGGTGTGCTTTCTTGCGGGTAAGCATCAAGGTAAATTTTTGTCACATCGTATTCGGGATGATTTTCGGCCAACGTCGTGGCGTGCTCATCGGAATTGACCATGTGCTCGATTTCAGTCGGACCTCCGTTCCCGTCCATGTCATCGGAAACAAAGCAAATTCTGTTGCGCCAAGTCCCTGAATCTTCACCGGACGCATCCAAACAGCCTGATGCAGCCACTTCCGATGACGGCTGTTTTTGGTAGGCTTTGATTTTGTCCACCATCGCTTGTGCCTCAGTCAAGGTTGAGCAAGGAATCCGCCCCACGCCGATGGCCAATTTATCACCAATACCCTCTCCGTATTGATCTTCCAAAAACCCGAAGTAGTCATCGCTGACGTAGCTGCCTGTTGGGCTCACTGAGTTTTCACTTTGATAGGTAATCACATATGGTGAAGCCTCCAAATTCTGGCGATTGGCAAAGGTACCATCCCCAAAAAGCTGCAGGTATTTCGGAACTTGCCAATCTCCAATCAAAGCTTTGTCACGCAGCATCATCATCAGCATTTTGACCGCTGTTGGGTCAACACTTCCACTGGAGAATTCATCAAAAACCGCTCGCTGCGTGGTCAAGAGTACCTGCAGTCCCTCGTCTGCGTGTATTTGAGCCAATTCTTCGGCTGCCTCCATGTATACGGGTCGCGTTACGATGACCAAATCGGCTTGACTCACAGCATGCAAATTGGTGGGTTGCACATCGCCCATGAACTGGGGAGCAGGAAAACTCGTTCCGTGAAAGGCTACAAAACGAGCCAATGTGTCGGCTTTGGATGTCCATCGCACGATTTCTCCGTCCAGTGCGATTTCCATGCGCGCGGGCTGACTCGGTTGTGTGATATCCCAGACCTGCACATCCGATTGCCCTCCTGCCAATTCGTATTCTGCGATGTTTATTGAGCCTAGCGCTGGCGCGATGAAATCCAAACTCGGTTGGTTCATTTTCAAATGGCATTCTTGCTCAATCCGCACAAAATCAAGCCATCCAACGGCACTTGAGACGGCTGGATTGAAGGTAACCGTCACATCCACCCTGGCATTGGCAGCATCCATCCCCGTCGAATTTGCAGCGATTCCTGTACCAGACACCGAAGCCAAATTCGCCACATTGCTGGTCGATGTTTCACTCGTGTAAGAAGGTGACGCAAGCAATGACACGTCTCCGGAATTGACATTGAAAGAACTCGCTGCACCCATGGATTGGGCTGCAACCCGAGCGCTAATTTTTGCAGGACGGTCCGTTGCAAAGGGAGTGTTGAAGCTCAGCACCCGTTGATTCACGGTACCAAATGATTCTCCGAACCACTCCCTACCAGATCGGTTGGGGCTTTCCAACTCCTGCTCGTGAAATTGAACATTCCAATAGCGATTGATCGTGGTATCAGGTGCCGCGGATTCAGGAATGGCCGTCGCGATGCGCCCCAACTCCTCTTCCCGGTCTATCGATAAAAAGTACCAGGCAACATCCTCGTATGCGTGACGTTCATGTGACCATTCATTGGATGATGCTTCGAATGCAATGTCATGAGGGCCTTGACCCCAGAAATACAAAATGTCTTCTTCGTCCCAAATTCCATCTTCACTTCCTGGAAACCAACAGGCAACCGTTTGCACGCCGAGCGGACGTGACGTCGCGTTCTCCATTGGCAACATCCTCCCACCGTTTCCATAAATGTGAATCCGACGCGTATCGAGCGTATCTGGATCGAATCCCGCGGCCACCATCCAATTCTTATCAATGGCATAGATCCCGTCGGCAGGTATGGAAATGCGTTTCACCACGCCAGAAGCGAGTGGGGTCTCGTCCGGCCAAGTTCGCGCCCGTTCCCCGGAGTTTGAATTGACTTCAAGGACGTTTGCTCCTGGCGTGCGGCCTACCGCTACATCCAGCTGGACCAACCTTTCAAATTCCGAGGCACCTGCATTCCATCGCAATAACGGTCCGGTCCATTGCATGGAATGCGCGGAATGGACGGAATTCCAATGACCAATGGCATCAGAGTTCAAGCAGAGCTGCCGCTGCCGATTCGTCAAGGCGTTGGCTTCTATGGACTGCCAATCTTCCGTATCGACGAGAATTTGACCTGATGTCCAATTTCTGGGCAATGCGGTCTCGTAAACTCCCCAGGGAATTTCATCCAACCAAAAGCCATCTTCAATGCACATAAAACCGACTGGCGCAGTTTCACAAAAATCTTCCCAATTGACTGAAAATTTGCTTTCTACAACTCGATTGGAGCCATCTTGAGCCAATGCTCCTGGAGCTAGCTGAGTCAAAAGAACCAAGCCAGTCAAGCCCATAATTTGTTTCAAAATGTTTTCCATATCGAATGACATTGCGAAATTGGTGTAAAAGTGAATGCAACGCAAAAGCCCAAACGCACGTTAAAGAAGAATAGTACCACTCCGTTAAAAGTTCGGTGCGCCTTGAAAATTCGAGAGTGCATTCGATTTTTTCTTATTCTTGTAAATTCATTGGGAACCATCTTTATGAAGCAACTCCTAACAATACCTGCAGCCGCCGTCTTCTTGATGGCTTCATTTTGGACCTTCACGAGCAATTCAGCTCACGCGCAAGACCCAGAATTCACGCAATATTTCGCGAATCCGCTCTACCTGAATCCTGCGTTTGCTGGCTCGGCACGTTGTCCTCGATTGACCATGTCGTACCGCAACCAATGGCCTGCAATGAGCGGATCATTTGTTACCACTGCCGCTGCTTACGACCAGCATGTCGAGACCTTATCGGGAGGTCTCGGTTTCATCGTTATGAACGACCAAGCAGGCAGGGGAACATTGAGCACCACCACGGCGAGTGGTATTTACAGCTACCAACAGGCCGTTACGCGCAAACTTTCCATCAAAGCTGCAATGCAAGTGACCTACATGCAAAAAGCATTGGACTGGGGACGCTTGACTTTTGGCGACATGATTGACCCTCGACGCGGGTTCATTTATGAAACCCAAGACATTCCGCGTGGAGGCATGGTTCAAACTGTGGACTTTAGTTCCGGTATTTTGGGATTCACAGATAAATATTACTTCGGCATGGCCGTTCATCACCTGAATGAGCCCAATGAATCCCTCGTGGTTGGGACAAGCCGTTTGCCCATGAAATACACGGTGCATGCGGGGGCTGTGTTACCGTTGCAGCGCTCTGTTACGGGCATCGAGTCGACCATTTCTCCAAATGTTTTCTACCGCCGACAAGGGGAATTCCAACAGTTAAATCTCGGTCTCTATGTAAACAAAGGGCCACTGGTTGGAGGCATTTGGTACCGTGGCATCATGTTCACGGATTACCGTGATGCATTCATTGTTACACTCGGCATCAAATCGGACGTAGTACAATTCGGCTACAGCTACGACTTGACCGTGTCTGAATTGACTCCGGCTACGGGCGGGGCGCATGAAATCAGCATGACCATCCAATTCGACTGCCGTGGCAAGCGATCGAAATTCCGAACAATAAACTGCCCGTCATTCTAGTTTAACTAAATACGTTAACTAGTTCCAGCAGTTAGCCAAGAAACCCTCAATCTGCATGAAACCCACACGAACCCTCAATACCATGAATTGGAAATTCATCGCGTTAGGATTCTTCGCCACAACCCTCTCCTTCACGAGCTGCACTCCTGAGCGCTCGGGTGCTACCGGTTGGGCGTATAACGATACATCCAACGGCGGATTCGAACGCCGACCTTATCTAGGCCAAGAAACAGCTCCAGGCCTTGTATTCATTGAAGGTGGAACCTTCACCATGGGACAAGTCGAGGATGACTTGACCACGAATTGGGATAACATTCCCCGTCGTGTCACTGTTCCATCGTTTTACATGGACGAGACAGAGGTCACAAACTCATTTTGGCTGGAGTACGTCTACTGGTTGAATCGCGTGTACGGTGAAACATACCGCGAAGTGGTGATAAGAGCTTTGCCAGACACCTTGGTATGGAGAGAGAAACTCTCATTCAACGAGCCTTACGTGGATTACTATTTGCGGCATCCTGCATACCAAGATTACCCAGTAGTGGGTGTTTCATGGAATCAAGCCAATGACTTCTGCAAATGGCGCACAGACCGAGTCAATGAGCAACTTTTAGTACGTGAAGGACTTATTGCTCACAACCCAGAAGCGCAAATTGATGAAGAATTCTTCACCACGGAAGCATACTTGGCGGGACAATACACCCCTGAAAATGTCACGGAAGGGTTGACAGATTATCGACCCGGTTCTTCTGGCGCACGAAACGTTCGTTTTGAAGACGGATTGTTCCAACCAGCCTACCGTCTGCCGACTGAAGCAGAATGGGAATTTGCTGCGCTTGGTTTGATTGGAAATAGCTACGCAGAATTGATCTCTGACCGTCGTACCTATCCTTGGGATGGGCACTACACACGTAACGATAATTCACGAGAACGCGAATACGGCGGTATGAACGCCAACTTTGCCCGTGGACGGGGTGACTACATGGGGGTAGCAGGGTCATTAAACGATGGCGCAGCCGCCACAGCAAACGTTTACCAATTCGCCCCGAATGACTACGGCCTGTACAACATGGCCGGCAATGTGAACGAGTGGGTCATGGATGTCTATCGTCCTTACAATACCGTGGACGTAGAAGAATTCCGTCCATTCCGTGGTAATGTTTATCAGACTGTGCAGCGCAACGCAGAAGGAGTACTAGCGGACAAGTATGATTTTGTGGTCTACGATATCAGCGCACTCGAAGCGGATTTGAAAGCTTACGAGAAGGCAGCCATGAAGAATTTCACTGATGAGGAAGCAAATCTCGTTGCCAATATTTTCAATGCAATTGAGGCTGCGAAAGAGGAGATTAAAGTAAAGCGAATTGAAGAAGGGCAAGAACAAATCGCCGAAGCAAAAGAATTGGTTATCGACAGCGAAGAGATGGTTGCTCCTGATTTGTTGGATCTCTTTGTCCGCAATGTCGCATCAGCTCCCGGAGAATTGCGGTACCGAGATGTGACAGTTGAAGAAAGCCTCGGTCGTGACAACTACCGACAGGCCAATAACATCGATTATCTGGACGGTGATTTCAACTCCAGCATCCGTTACAGCGAAAATGATTTGCAATCGACGGGGAATGCCGAAGACTTGATGTACGGATACGGATCAACCAGCTTGATCAACAACCGCTCACGTGTCTACAAAGGTGGTGGATGGAATGATCGCAGTTACTGGTTGAGCCCTGGAACACGCCGATTCTTAGATGAAGACAAAGCTTCCGCAGCTATTGGATTCCGCTGCGCAATGGATCGATTGGGGTCCCAAACATTGAACAGTCCGCGTTAATTTTTCGCGATGAAACGTCGAATTGAAAGAAGCCTCACCTCACCGTGGGGCTTCTTTATTTCCAACCTTTCGAACTAACTTCACTCACATGTTTTTGAACGACGCTGATCGCGCATTTATCGCTCTTAAAGAGCAATTTTTAGCCTGCTCAGGAGTCACAACGGACACCCGCACCGCGGGGAAGGGCCAATTGTTTTTTGCGCTGAAAGGAGAGCATTTCAATGGCAACTTGTACGCACAATCCGCCCTAGACCTGGGCTGTATCGCGGCGGTTGTTGACGAAATTCAAGACGGTTTTGTGGCTGACAAACGATACATCCTCGTTCCCGACGTCCTCGCCGCATTGCAATCACTCGCACGTTGGCATCGGCGAAGCTGGAATTGTCCCGTCATCGGATTGACAGGAAGCAACGGAAAAACCACGACCAAAGAACTGATGAAATGCGTGTTGGAGCAGCAATTTGCTTACGTGCACGCAACTGTTGGAAATTTCAACAATGAAATCGGGGTGCCGCTCACTCTCCTCGCAACTCGGCGTTCGCCCGACATCGCGATCATCGAAATGGGCGCCAACGCCCGAGGTGAAATTGGATTGCTTGCTCAAATTGCCGAGCCCAACTTTGGCGTCATCACCAACATCGGCCGCGCACATCTTGAAGGGTTTGGAGGCGAATCAGGCGTTTTGAAAGGCAAAGGGGAGCTTTTCGATTTCCTTCGAACCTCTGTCCCCTCGCACACCGTATTCGTCCACAGCGGCCACTCCAAATTGATGTCCATTTCGGAAGATTTGAATCGAATTGAGTACGGTTCCGACGCGCATCCCCCTTGCGTAGTCTATGCGATGAGCGAGCAGGAATTCACGTGGAAGGATGTGTCGGGTCAACTGCAAGAGCCCTTAAAAGCTCAAATCAGCGGTTCCCACAACAGAGAGAACATCATGGGTGCCTTGACCATTGGGCAACATTTCGGTGTGTCAGCTGATGCGTGTGCATTGGCCATCTCCCAGTACACGCCGACGAACAACCGTTCACAATGGCATCTTTCGGCATCGAATCAAATCCTCCTGGATGCCTACAATGCCAATCCATCGAGCATGTTAGCGGCCTTGGAAGCCTTTATTCGTGAAGCAAAGGAAAAAGCTCCCGAAACAACCCCAGTATGCATCCTTGGAGACATGGCGGAATTGGGGGATTTCAGCCACCAAGCCCATGAAGAAATCCTCGGAAAAGCGCAAGCCACAGGTGCAGAAGTGTATACCGTTGGGCCCCAATTCAAATTGGCATTGGGTGATTCGCAATCCAGCATCACCCCTTTTCAGGATACGGAAGCCGCTTCAGAATTCTTTGAACGACACCCGGTGACGGGACGTGCTGTGCTACTTAAGGGATCTCGGTCCATTGCACTCGAGACCCTTTTAAAAGTCTTGTAAGTGAAGTTGTCATGAGCAATCGCGGGGCGCGTTATCTTTGCTGACCATGGATTTTATCAGTGAATTGCGATGGCGCGGGATGTTGCACGACATGACGCCTGGATTGGAGGAGTTGCTGCAAAAAGGCAACGTTACGGGATACGTAGGGTTTGATCCGACGGCCGATTCATTGCACATTGGCAATTTGGTGCCCGTCATGATGTTGGTGCATTGGCAGCGGTGTGGGCATCGTCCGATTGCATTGGTAGGCGGCGCGACAGGCATGGTGGGAGATCCAAGCGGAAAGACCGCAGAACGTCAACTGCTGGACTTGGAGCAAATCGAGCACAATTTGGCTTGCCAACGCGCCCAACTGGAGCAGTTTTTGGCGTTCGAAGGGGACCAAGCTGCACGGGTCGTCAACAACGCGGATTGGTTCAAGGATTTTAAATTTTTGGATTTCATTCGCGATGTGGGCAAACACATCACGGTCAATTACATGACCTCGAAAGACAGCGTTAAAAAGCGCCTCGAATCCGGCATGAGCTTCACGGAATTCAGCTACCAACTCGTGCAAGGGTATGATTTCTATCATTTGTGGAAGCACGAATCGTGCATGGTCCAATTCGGTGGATCGGATCAATGGGGCAACATCACCACAGGGACCGAATTGATTCGTCGGATCGGTGGTGGGCATGCTTTTGCGGTAACCGCCCCGCTCATCACAAAGGCCGATGGTAGCAAATTTGGCAAGTCAGAAGGAGGCAACGTATGGATCGATAAAGCCAAAACTTCAGCCTACAAATTCTACCAGTACTGGATCAACGCCGCCGATGAAGACGTGAGCAAATACATCCGCATCTTCACATTGAAAACGCGCGAGGAGATTGAAGCTTTGGAAGCTGAGCACGCAGCAGATCCAGGGCGCCGAACTTTACAAAAGGCATTGGCAGAGGACATCACGGTTCGGATTCACAGCCAAGCGGATTTGGATACCGCCATCGCTGCATCCAACCTGCTATTTGGTAAAACTGACAAAGCGGCCATTGAAGCCCTTCCAGAAGCCGAATTCTTGAGCGTTTTCGAAGGGGTTCCTCAAGCTGAACTGAGCAAATCCGCGGTGGATGCGGGCATTCCCATCATCGATTTCCTTTCGGAGCACACTGGGATTTTAGGGTCCAAAGGCGAAGCGCGCCGGGCACTGAAAGAAAACAGCGTATCCATCAACAAAATGAAAGTGGGTGAAGAAGCCATCATCGGTTCAGGAGACCTGATCAGTGGAAAGCACATCCTCGTTCAACGCGGAAAAAAGAATTATTTTCTCGTGCACTGCTCCTAACGAGCCTGCCCATACGAATCCCCGCTCCTATTCAAAGGACATCAGGTTGCAACCACGAACCTCGGCGTGATCAAATCGCCCGAGCACTTCGAAAGTACCGTTCTCATGACTGCGGCCAATGTCCCCGGTGGCCAAAAAAGCGCAACTGGCCAAATTGGCTAAATCCATCACGTGAATGCGCCCTTGGCGTCCCGTCGAAACCCAACTTCCGGGGTCATTCAATGACCCGCAGTAGACCCGCATCCACGGCGGAGCATGAAAAACGCCATTCTCTTTGCTCCACGCTTGGGACAAAAGTTCCGTCATGCCGTATTCACTGCCAATCTGGCCATTCGTACTCAAGGGGGCCAACGCCGCATGGACCTCCTCGCGAATCCGCTCCTTTCCATGCCCTTTCATTCCGCCTGTTTCAACGATGCGAATTACTAGGTTGGGCCAACGGTCAGCCCGACTGGTGATCCGATTTGACCATTCCAACAAAGCATGCGTCACACCCACCACCACCACCTCAGTGGTTGGTGCGCATTCAGCATTCAGCGCATCGAGTCGTGCCTCGAGTTGGTTGAAATCCTTTTTGAAGAAGTCATCAGCAGGTTGGCTTTGTCCAGCGAGCACCATGAAATCGCGTACCATGTGCACGAGCGAAGCATCCGATCGTTCGAGATAACCCGGCAAAACTCCGAAAAACTTCACCTGATCGAAGGAACCGAAAAGCCCCCGATACCCCAAAGTCGTCACCTCACGATACCATTGCGCATCGTCCACAAAATGTTGGGACGGACGCTGTCCTGTCGTTCCTGAGCTGCGAAACACAATAGGCATCGCAAAGGATTCGCTCAATACCGAAATCCGGTGTGACTGAAAAAACTCCACCGGCAGAAAAGGGATATCGAGAACAGATCCGACTTGCTCAGGCTGAATACCTCGCAGCTCCACGAATCGTCGGTAGGTCGGGTTTTGGCGGGCTTGAAAGCGAAAGACGCGCAAGGCATATGCTTCCCAGTCGCCTCCCTCTACCATCATTGCTTTCATGGTTTCGCGCAGCCCGCGCAGCTCCTCCAAGACGAGTTCGTCATTTTGCATCTTTTCGCGGCGTACCATTCTGGTTGCGAAGTTGCGTATTCCGTAGCTTTGAAACCAATGAAAACAAGGAATTCGCTCAAATGACACGGTTCACTCGAAGATTACTGGGAATTGGAGGGGCATGTGCAGCTCTGGTCGGTTGCTTGCCTGAGCCGAGTTTTCCGGACGAGCCCGCCATCACGTTTCAATCGTTTGAATTGACTCCGGGCAATGGACGCGAACTCGTGATTGGGTTTTCGGACGGGGATGGAAATGTGGGTTTGGCCCAAGGTGATACCCTGCCCCCGTTTTGCGCAAGTTGCGAACACCATCAAAACTTGAAGTGTGAGTACCAAGAATTGCGCAATGGGGAGTGGACCGAAATCACGTTAAATCCAGGCGCTGGGCAAATCCCATTTTACTACCGGGTTCCACCCGCTGCCCCCACCGGGCAAAACCAGGCCCAAAACGGCACGATTGCCATTGACATGAATTCGTGGTATTTAACCAGCAATTACGACACCCTTCGCTTCCGAATTACGCTTTATGATCGGGACCTGAACGCGTCGAATGAGGTGTACACCAACCCGGTGACCAAGCCGTAAGCACACGGTCAGAACTTTATGGAGACAAAAAAGGCGCCCCGTATTGGGACGCCTTTCTTTATCTAACCAGCTTTAGATTATTCTGGGCAGTAGTTGCCAAACTGCGACAAGAAGAAGAGCAAGTCAGGTGTACCCACTTGGCCATCTCCATTGACATCCGCAGGACAATCGTTGGTGAAATCAAACGCACATTGTCCATCGTCCATCGTGGCAGCCTCATCGTAGTTCGTCGCGTCGGCGTAGGTGCAACCGTAGCAATCGAACGTGCAAGAACCGTCATCGAAGAAGGCAGCAGCGTTGTAGTCGCAAGCCGCAGCATCCGTGCATCCGAACGCAGATGAGTTTGGAGCGCCTGGTGTCCCGTTGTCCACCCAGCTCGCTTGCCAGTTATCTGGATCATCGTTGTTCAAGTCCGTTTGGATCAACTCCAAAGTTGAGCATCCGCCGTCAGGGCTTTGGACCAAGACATTGCCAAGAACCGCAACCGTTTGCGCGGGCCATGGAGATGCATCGTCATAATCCACCGCGTCCAATACGTTTCCGAATCCATCTTCGATGCTCACCGCCTCGCCGCTGTTCGAGAAGTTGCCCAAATCCAATTGGAACACTTGAACACCCAAACCGGAGTAGTTCGCTGTGCCGGCATCAGAAACCGTCATGAGAATAAACTCACCAGGTACCATCGAAGTGCCCTCTGGGAAGACCAAACCAAGTTGAGGTGCTCCACTGGCGGAGTTGTAGAATTCAAATCCTCCCATGTCCACCGTGATATCACCTGCATTGTAAATCTCAACGAACTCGTAGTCGAAATCGTCTCCTTGAGCACTGCATGGATTGTAGTGAATCTCGTTGATGATCAAGTTTGGCAAGGTGTAGTAACAATCTTCGTTGGTCGGATTGGTCACGCCTTCTTGATAGTTGTACGCCGCTGGATCGTCGCATCCGCTGATGATGCAAGAACCGTCATCAATGGTCGCTTCTGGATCGTAGTTATCCGCTTCTGGATTTGTACACCCTGGGGCATCCACGCAAGAACCGTCGTCTTCTTGGGCATAA
>Ga0181577_10000145_pt1 | contig 52239 bp, 50 predicted proteins | sample 101ome_21_FD_132468 | JGI IMG/M metagenome (GOLD analysis project Ga0181577, IMG submission 132468) | Coastal salt marsh microbial communities from the Groves Creek Marsh, Skidaway Island, Georgia - 101413BT metaG (megahit assembly) | ecosystem: Environmental > Aquatic > Marine > Intertidal...
CCTTCGTAATCTCTATCAAAAAGTGGGATAGATTTACGCATGTTAGTATCTGTCATAGACAGCGCGGCAAATGCACCATATATGTCGTCATTGTCAATACCCATTGGGTTCATCTGACCGTATCCAAACGCATCTTCAGTTGGACCAATTGCTTGAGACTGACGAAGAACCATATCATCGTAGTACATACCAAACGATGAAAGGCTCTTAAGAGCTGTACTTAAAGTAAACGGTCTCTTACCATATGAAAGAGGACCATTGTTGTTATTTACGAAACCTGCCATTTAATTGCTTTAAATTTCTTTATATATTCTTATTATTATAATACTTTCTGAACATAGCACGAAGCATTCCAGGTGTTACACCTTCAAGTTCTGCAAAATCACAAAGTACTATTTTTGCCCAGTTTTCATAAGACACTACTGCTTGCTTTACTTTTAACGCAGGTTTGTATTGTCTTATGGCAAATCCACAACCGTATTGGTCTAAATAACGCTTAGCACCCTGGTAGCTTAAACTCAATTGACCTTGTGCTTTAGCGTTTTCTTTAGCCCTATTTTCGTTTGTTTTAATCTGGCCATTTAATCTTATATGCAAATCATCTAATAATGTTTCTTTTACATTAATAGGCAATAGATTAAGATTGATTGCAACGTCGTTGCCTTTATAGGGGTCAAGTGCTAGTACCACTGGGTTACGGTCCCACCATTGAAGGTTTTCAGTAATCGGTGTATCGTATCTAAAAACATAAATCTTACCTGGTCTAAATCTTTCACCGTACTTAGCAACTGAATTGTTGTTAAATGACTTTAGCGAAGTCTTATACCAATCTTCAGCAGCTGCCCTAGCATTTGCTTTAGAACCGTGTAACTTTATTTGTGATTGTATGTCTTTTTTAATCTGACCCATTATCCAAGAGATTTTTCTGTCATCACCACAAAACGCCAACCTCTTCCGTTAGCAAATTCTTGTGCTGCATTATATTTATCTCGATTAACAACATACTGCTCTGCTAAAAATTTATAATTTTTTAGAGCTTTCTTACTGTTTGTTGTTGGAGGCTTTGGCTTTTTAATTTGAGACTCTGGTTTAATCTCTACAAGAATGTGCTCTATATTACCGTCATGCTTTTTAATTTTAATATAAAAGTCTGGGTAATATGTACGCTTTTTATTATGTAGCTTTGACCAGTATGGTATTTCAACAGGTTCACTCGACCACATAATAACACCCTCATTGACGTCACACCACATCATAAACTTACGTTCCCAAGAAGACCTATAAATAATAGGCTCAGGTCCAACGTATTTTGTGGGGTTTTTAGGTTTAAAATAACCTTGAGTAAATCCTGATTTATTTGTGGGGCGAACCCTTTTAATTGACATTATATCGAGAACAAACCACCTTCCTCACCTGGTTTTGCACCGGCACGGTCGATGGACATTGTATCTTTATATTTTTGTGGGTGTATCTTATTCCATCCTTTAGCGTAACCTCTTTTAGCAATTTCCGTAAAGTATGCGAAGGCATTAGGGTACTTTGGATTAAAGTTTCTCCAGTACTTTAGAAGGTCAAGCATGGCAAACTGTAAACAATCTTGGCGGTCGTCATCGTAAACGTATGACATTTTACGAATAGCTCGTTCAGCCAATAACATCAACATTTTCTCCGCGGTTGGAGTCAGTTTATCTTGTTCTTTTGACTTTACGATTTCTGCGTAAAGATCTTTATTGTTTAAATAGTTTTTACTTTTAGCCACAATTGTTAATTATTATTTTAATATCTTTGATTATTATACGATGTAAGTGGATAAGTGTTTCATAGGATACACCAAATAAGAAAGACCCAGTAAGCCCGGGTCTTCTTAAAAGCTTTTCAGCTTTAATAATATTTGAGCAATTTAAATGCCTTCGCCTTCTTCCAGCTCTAATCTCGATTTTGGAACTCTGATCATATCGTCGTCATTCACAAAACAGATTACAAGGTCATCGTTTGCTGATTGAGAATAGCTTAGAGCGTCAATTGACAGCTCCGTGCCCTCTGGCATATCTTCGAATTCTCTTTTCAGAGCACCCGGTACATATCCATTAGACCTGCTAGTGTCCTCTTCGTTAATTGAGAATTGCTCAAATGTCTTAATATAGTTCATTATAGTGTAGCTTTTAGTTCTTTAATCTCTGCTTCAAATCTTGCAATCTCACCCTCGATAAGTGCATCAGCAGCTTTGATTTCTTCGATTGACCTGTCTGCTTCAGCTAGTCTGTTTCTTTGGTCTTTTAAGAAATCAACTAGTTCACCTTTTTTCTTAAGTTCGTCAAGTGCATCAACATATTCTGTTAGTTCACCTTCAACTAAGTCAGCTACAAAGTCAGCAATGTTTACATTAGTCTTCTCTGTAACATATTCCACAGCAGCGTTAGCTGTATTTGCCTTAAAGAAATTGTATAGCTTTGCTGATTCGTTTAATCTTGAAATGTAAACGTTACCACCAACTCTCATTACATCGATTAGGTTGTTGTTTTCATTTACAGTTTTAACAAAATCAAGTTCTACATATTTGTCAATATTTCTTGCTGCGTTTTCAAAAGCTTTTGCAATAGGCTTCTCTTCGTATCTGATTACACCTGCTGCTAAAATAAACTCTGTGAAGTTTTCATCTAACACCTCTGTATTACCCATGTAAAATTTAGACTCTTCAATGTTGTAATACATTTTGTAAATACCCTTGTACCATATAATCGCTTCATTTGTAAACTGGAAGTTTTCAAGCGCCCATGCTAATGATAACATGTCGTTGCTAATTTCCTCGTTTTCTACGATTGTATTTTCAGCAGTATTAACCGTATAAGATTTACCGTGTAAGTAAAACGCAATCTCGTTTTCATTAATAATATTAATAGGAGATAGATTCATAATTTAATACGTTTGTTTTTTTATATATCTTAGTCGACGATGCGTTTTGGATTATCGTCTGATGTTCTATCAAAGTCTGTTTCTGATGTTGATGTAGGCTGTGTATGAATTTCAAACATTCTATTACCAACATGCATTTCAGTACCCCATTCAAATGATGGTAGGAATGAATTGATTTCTAATGGGAACGTTACTTTATAACCCTCATTTGAATCAAATGAAAATTCAACAGGTCTTTCTGTGCCATAATCTTCAGGCATCGCATAATAAGAAGGTAATCTATAAGAACCTTCGTACAGGTCGCCTACTTCAATATTGTATTGATTAGACTTGTACAGTCTCTTGATAATACGTTCTACAATTTTGAAGTTATCAAGCTGTGATGACGTGATAATCTCAACATTAACTGAAATATTGATAGGTATCATTTCAAATTCAGCGTTGTAGCCTTGCATTGCACCGTTATCGTCCATTTTAGTGTACGATCCACGAATGCGCTTATTTACAAGCTTTGATGAATCTATAGACAGACCCTCAAAGTTAACAACACCTCTTGGTACTCTATCGTAATTACCGTCAGCCCTAACTTGTTCAGGTTCACATCTTAAACCGTCTTTAGTTAAGAATAAGAAGTTATCTTTTAAGAAATCTTCGTCACCTGCTATTGCATAATAAAAAGGTACATCTACCTCAACTCGATTATCGTTGTCAAGTTGACGGTAAAAATATACCTTATTATTTAAGTCAGCAAGTAAACCTATGATGATGTGCCTGATTGCACTGTCATCCTTATTAAATTTTACATTATACGTCGCCATAGATAGTATATATCTCTAATCTATGGTCTCAATTTCAAATTTAGAGAATCCATTGTCGCGGTAAATCTGAATCTTTTTATCAAAGATTTCATGTGGTAGTACCGAGTGGTTAATAACAAATGTATTGATTTTATTCTCTTTAATTACTTGAGCTAAAATCTTAAGTATGTTGTACACACCGTCTGAATCTACCGACGAAAGCAATTCATCCAAAAACAGTAGGTTTAACTGCGGGAATCTTAGTTTAAGAATCTTAATGATTGCAATAATGATAATAAAATCAGCAGCTTTACGCTCACCTGTTGAAAGTGTCATTGGATTGATCTCTTCACCTAAGTGGTTGATAATACAATTAAACTTATCGTCAAATCGGATATGGAACGGTAAGTGCATTGTATTAATCATCGCAGCAATGTTAGCATTCAACCCTGGTAAGATTGTTTTAACTGCCATGTTCTTAATTCCGTCTTCACCTAAGATGGTTTCGATAGTCTCAAGGAAATAATATTCATTAGAGATTAAAGACTTGTCTTTTTCTTTAGTCTCTTCTTGTGTCTTGAACTGGTCAATCAAATTTTGCAAGTGCGTAAACTGGTCAGCATCTGAAGATGATTTCTGTATTTTTACCAGTTCGTTCTTAATAACCTGCATATTTGTTTTAAGTGCGGACACTTTATCTCTAATGGCGCCTTGCTTTGTTTCAGCTGATTGTATTGATGACTTAACAGAAGCTACTTCAGTCTCTAGTGCTTCCATTTTAGACGGGATAGCTGATACGCTTTCTTCAAACTCTTGTTTCTTACTATTATGAAAGTCTGTATTCAACGGAGCTTCACAAGTAGGACATGCATTCTTTTCATAGAGTGCTAGCTTTTTCTTCAATGACTGAAGTTCGTAATTTAAATTAGAATAGCTAACATTCTTAGTTGACAATTCTTCTTTTAGCTCACCTAAACTGGTAGTAATCTTGGTGTTTGCTTCTTCTAGCTTTTTCTTGTTATCGTCAAACTTTACAAGCTTGTCTTTAAGCTCTTGTATTTTATCTTTGTTCTTTTCTTCACTCTCAGCTTGAAGCTTATTAAGTTGCATTTTAACTTGAACAATAGACTCGTTGATTTGTGTAAGTTCTGATTCAAATCCATCAAGGTCAGACTTAAGTGCTTTACGGTCTTCTTTAACAAGACGTTGCATGTCATTAAGTACAGAGAATCCAAACATCTTATCAATGATTTGCTTTTTATCAGCTGGTGTCATTGTTAAGAATGACTTAAAATCATTAATCGATAGGATAATAATGTTCTTAAATACATGGTAAGGAATACCGTATACTTCTTCCTCTAGATAGTCTTGTACAGATTTCTTACCGGCTTTATCGTATTCAACACCATTAATAGTAACGTTGAATTTACTAGGTGCTAATCCTCGTTCAACCACAACGTCCATCGTACCGCAACGTACATGAACCTTTACCCAAAGTTCTTTATTAATACGATTGGGAAGGTCACCTAACTTCACACCTTCAACTTTACCGTATAGCCCAAATACAATAGCGTTAGCGATAGTAGTCTTACCATAACCGTTTTTGCCAAGCGTCAGATACAACTCTGCTGAATCCTCTGGGAACTCTAGCTTTTGTTTCTTATTACCGTATGATGCTATATTCTTAAATTCTACTGATATTATTTTCATTGCTCTACATCGTAATTGTTAGCGACTTTATCGTATATGTTTTTTAGCTGAGATTTTATCTTTTGTTTCGTTTCTGTATCGTGTGAAAGTCCTTCAACATAAGATTCAAACAAATGTAAAATGTTATAGCTTTTAAACTCACCTTCAATCTCTTCCATATCGTGAAGGTCTTTATCAATAATATCTTGCTCTTGGTAGATATTTGGTTCAATCTTTCTCGCGACTTGTTGTACCCTGTTAATTAAGGCGCTTAAGGACGAGTTTGTGGCAATTTTACTAGGAACAAATAGGTCAACGAAGTTATTGTTGATACGCTCCTTAAAGTCGCCTAAAGTCGTATTATAAAGCGTTGTAAGATTAAACTTAACAAACTTAGGTGAAACTGTGTTCTCAAAGAACGTTTCTTCCATAGTCTCTAGGTCTACAAGGTCAAATCCTTTGGTGTTGCCTGAATCTGAACGTGTCAATTCATACGGCGTTCCCACCATTCTTAAAGCACCTTTAGTCTGACGGTAGTGAATGTGACCTGAATAAACTGCTGTGTATTTAGAGAAAGTATTCGCATCAGAACCGTGCATGTTTTTCACCTTATTATTAAGTGCAATACCTCGCACCTCTGAGTGACAAAATACGATATCTGTTGTTGGGTATTCTGATAAGGTTTCAGCTTCGTGTTGTGGGTCTCTTCTCCATGGCATCATCAAGATGTTCTTGTCGTGCCATTTCATAAGTTCAGGCTCTTTATAAATCTGAACGTTTGGAATCCACTTAAGTGAATCAATAGACGTAATCTCATTAGACTTCTTTGCCCAAATATCGTGGTTACCACAAATAACATGTGTTGGCAGAATCTCACCCAATCTCTCGAATAGGTCTACAGCATAGCTGAGTACTTTTAGATTGATAGACTGTCTGTTATCAAACGCATCACCTACCTGTACTAGAACATCACCCTCTTTAACATTCTCTTTAAGAGTCGGTATAAATTGATTTTCATAAAAGTCTTTTTGAATTTCAAGCCACTCATTAGAGTTGGAACGAATGCCTAAGTGCATATCACCAAGAATCCAAACTCTTTTTACAGGTTGGTTTTTTACTTCTTGTGAAATCATTAGAATAATCTGTTTATGTTTCTACTCTTTAGGATGCCTGTTTTTTTATCTAACTCTTCAATTAACGCTTCTTTAAATGAATTTGCCAAAGAGCTGTAAAACTTATTAGGATTTACATTAAAATAATCAGATAGCTCACTAAAAATATCAATACAATTGTACTTGTGATTTATTTCATCAATAACAAATTCATAAACTTCATTAATGTCGGTCTTTTTAAGCTTTTCAGTTTGACCAAATTCATCAATCTTATTAAAAAAATTAAAGCGACTAACTGTAATTAATTCATGTATATCTTTACGCAGAGCTTCTTGTTCAATCTTGTCTTCTTCTGGACGGTCATCTGAATATTGTGGGCTTACAGTGAATGTAACATTTCCATTTAATTCGAAATCCGTTTCCTCAAAAGTATTGTCAAATATCTTATCTGTCTTAGTTCTAGCCATTATAGTGCATGTATATTTGAACCTGAAATATCGTCAGTTTCTGTTAATCTCATATAGTTATAGTTTATCGTAAGGCGACACTTCATACCTTTACCTTCACCATCCCTAATCTTTAATATCTTCAACCAGTATTCTTGTTCAGCATGCATTAATTCATCTTGAATAATACCCAACATAACATCAGCTGTGTGTGAAAGACCTGCTGATTCTGCAATGTCAGTCAATGTAATGTCTGATGCATTGTACCCTGAACGTGTAATCTGAGTTGCCGTAATAATCAACCAGTTGTTGCGGACACCCATAGCGCGAAGATCTTCAGCAATCTGCTTAATCTTCATGTATGTGTTTTCTGTATTCTGGTTTCTGTGGTTTGCAAGAATGTTGATGTAGTCAATAACTACAACATCCATCTTAATCTTTTTCTCTTCTTCAATCTGCTGTAAGTAAGCTTCAATATCTGGTACAGTTGCTTGTGACGTTGGAAATTGCTTAACAAAAAGCTGACCAGGTACGGTCAATCCGTTGCCTACAGATTCAAGCTTACGCTTAATAAAGTCTTTGTTTTTCGCTTTCTCCTGGTACTCGTTAACCGGAATAGTTAGAAGGTTTGCACCAAGACGCTTTACAAACTTGTGCGCTGCCATTTCCGCTGTAATCACCGCGGTATTATGACCCATCTTAACTGAAGTCGCTGCGTCGTTTGCAAGGAATATAGATTTACCAATGTTCTGCTCTCCAGCGTATACAACAAGGTTACCACCCTTATCATATCCACCACCGAGTGCGTAATCAATGAAGTTATATCCAGAGCTAACCTTTTCAGTCTCTTTCTGGTCGTGAGACATTGGGTCAAAGAAATCAAGGCCTAAATCAGAATTAAAAGTAAGGTTATTTCTATCATTAATTAATGACTTAACTTTACTAATAATTGATTCAGTATTCTCTGGAGTAACTTCAGTGGTTTTAATAAATTCAACAGTATCAATAAGAGAAATATCGAAGTTTCTCCATTTGATCCAAGATTCAGCCGTAGACGTTAGCCACTCTTCGTCGTACTCGTTTAGGTTAACATCGAATATCATATCAATAATATTCGGGTCAATCTTACTAGCAGACTTAGTTCGCTGTGCTAATAGCTTTGTTTGCTCCTTAGATGGCGTTTCTTGATACTTATCATGAAACTTAGCCGCAAGCCTAGATAGAATATCAATCTCTTCAGATGTATAGAAACCTGCTTTAATACTTTGTAAGTACTTAGGTTTCTTTAAAGAAAGCTTGAAAAATATCTTTTCAAAATCTTGGTTAAACTGCATCAATTTATTTTTTTATAACATTTATACACTTTATTGTGTATATGTTTCAATATCGATATTATTACTCTTTTACAAGCTCACCAGCGCTTAATGCATACGGTTCTTGAGACCATAAATTAATTGCAATTGCATGTCGTGTTCCTTTTGTAACCGGTAATACTTCGTGTACGTCTTGGCCTGCTTGGAATATAATAAGACGGTTTGGTTTAGCTTTAATAATTTCAGGAGACTTGTCAGTGCCGTCTGTATAAACAGCTAAATCACCACCTTCGAATTCTTCAATACCTGGGTAATATACTGTACCGATAAAAGGCGTAACGATTTCACCGGTCTTTTTGAACCAAGCTTCATCTTTATCATAATGTCTACCTAAAACATTTTTATGACCAATCTCTGGGTTTGCGGTTTGAATACCTGTCCAATATTCAAATCCGTGCACATTAAATGCAGTACTTAATGGACTTCCATCTAACCAAATCTTTTCAATTAGTCTTTTTTTAAGAGTGTTTACTGGTTCATTATTCCATGGACCAGCCCAGTAATAATATACTCCTGGGTCTTTAAAAAACGTTGTATCGTTTTTAATTTCATTTAGTAATTCTTCATTTAAGAAGTTGTCAAATACTGCTATCATTCGAATGGATTTATTATCACCTTGTAAGATTCCTTACCGGGTGTGTTATTTGTTTGGATTACATAACCCATTTGGGTTAATTTATTAATTGATTCTTTTATAATTTCAGGGTCTGAATCTTTAAACCAGTATGTTATACAATGGTGTGTTGTAAAAGTACCCTTATATCTACTAGGGTTCCTGACCGCCATTTCAACCGTATGGTATAAAATATCTAGCGGTTCAGGATATCCTGGTAAATCTTTCTGTATACCTAAAATATACTTAATAGGTGTGCTATTTTCGCTGATAGTTAGTATCATTCGTCTTCGTCAATAATTGAATCAAAGTCCATATCAACCTCAGTGTTGTAATTAAACAACGGGTGAATTTTTGCTTCAATTTTTTCTAGGACTTCTTTTGTAAATACTTTCTCACTAAAGAATTCTGAATTAGGTACTGTTTCATCGAGGTGTTTACAAATCCAGTTACGAGCAGTTGCTTTAGGAATCTTTTCACCTTTCTCAATAATACCGCGTGTGATACCAATATCTTCCCAGTCAATGTAATTCTCAAGACCTACAAATCTATTCATACCTTGTGTATAGTGTAGGTGGAACTTGATTGGATTTGGCTTAGCAAAACGGTTTTTATTTGGCTTAGCTGTAACAATAATACCTGCTTTTTCACCACCTTCTTTAAGCTGTGCTTTATTCAAGAACAGTACAATAGACGCGGCGTATTCTGGACCTGTACCACCACCAGCAACCTGACGTGAAATAAAATCTTGTGTCTGGTATGTGTGGTTAGTGAATAAGAATGGAATCTTAAGGTCAGCCATAGGTGTCATAATAATACGGAAGATAGACTTCAATATTTTAGAACGTGTCATGTCTGATTTCTCAGAACCTGAGCGTGCATCTTCAATCTCTTTAGCTGTTGCAAGGTTACCAGCGGAATCCAAGATAATCATAATCTTAGGTACTTCACCACCAGAGCGCTTAACCTCTTGCATCTTGCTTGTGATTGTTGTAACCGATGTTCTGAATTCTTGAACAGTGTTAGTTGGTTGGTAGTTTACTTTATTAGTATCGATACCGAACTTTTTCATTAGGTCTTTATCAACCGCGGCTTCCGAATCATAGAATACTACATTGTATCCCATATTAATTGCCTCGCGAATTGAGTTAAGAATCAAGAAGGTTTTACCTGTTCCTGATGGACCCGCAATTGAACACGACCTGTTGTTTGGCCAGCCACCAAATAGTGAACCTGACACACAAGCATTCAAGTGGTAGTTACCCGTATCAATCCATTCTGTTACATCTGAAAACGTAGATTGTTCCATCACGGAACCGAGTGGATTAATGTTGCTTAATTCAGCGTTTAGGTCGTCGAATGTAAATTGTTTTTTAGACTTCGCCATCTGTTTCTTTTTGTTGTTTAGTTTCTTTTTCTCTAAGCTCTTGTAGTTCTTTTAAGAGTTTAGCCGTTGCTTGCTCAATAGTAAGCATATCATTTTGTAGACGACTTAATTCACCGTGAATGAATTCGTATCGTTCTACATAGTATCTTTCGTTAGGTGTTAAATCGTCTTTCATAAGATTAGTAATTTGCGTTATTAGCGTGGATCATATCCCACATTAACATACGGACTTTACCGCCAAATTCCATGTCGTTTGGTTCTTGAACGTGAAGTTCCATAATTTGCTTCACAATTTCTAGTGCGTTGTTGTCTTCCATGATAATTATAGTTTATTAAATAGCTTTTGTTTCAACCTTAAAATAATGAGGTAGAATAGATTAAGTTTCTATTGATGTTATGTAAACCTACTGCTGTAAGTACCCTGTTAAGTGGGTCAATGATACACTTTTCAAATTGTGTTTCGTAATCAACGGGTGGTGCAATCTCATAAGGATGGTCACCTGGAAGATACGCAAACATATCAGAAAGTCCATTAGTACCTGTTGCGTGATAAATCTTCAACTTCTCACCGTTACCAATCATCCTGTACTTCTGTTTGTACTTTGTATTATTGTTCATTAAGAAGTTATAATATCCCGCAGCTTTAACGTTAGGTGGACACTTAAGACCTGTTTGGAATTCAATATGGTCATCTACAATATACTTTTCTAAGTTATTTGTGCGACGGTTAAATGAAATATCATCTAGCTTAGCCAGCTTGAATTCTTTCTTAGCGTTCTTAAGGAACTTAGTTAGTTTCTCAAGTGTTTCTGCAGTTGGACCTGAAGGCTCTGTAAATAGAATTTTTAGAGCTTCTGTCAATTTAGCACGAGCAAATGTTGGCGTAGATGATTGAATCGTATCAAATCCAATAGTTTTCACTTTACTCAACGGATTGTGACGTTCAGTAGTAGGAAGCTTATCGTCCCATGCAATATCTTGAATATACTTCTTCTTACTCATCCAAATACCACCGTATGCAATTGTCTCTAATTCAAACTGTAAGAAGTTGTCAGTATTAGTTGCAATAGCATACTTTTCCATTGCCTTTACAATGTAATCTTTTAAGCGAGCATCGTAAAGTGATAAAATGAACGTGTCAATGGTTGGTTTGTTTTCCTCGTCTTTCCAGATGATTGTATTGTACAATTCATCAAACTGTACGTAACATGAATCTGTATCAATATAAATTACAGAAGGTTCATTACAAGGTGACTTTACACGTTCTACACCCAATTGTTCATGAATGGCTGTGTCTTTGTGCCAAAACTCTTGAACGTATTTGTTAAGGATTTTCTCAGAATACAGGATTGCATTCTGGCTTTGTAATGTGATTGATTCAGCAATATCGATATTGAAGAAGTGAAACCATTTGTTACCAAATGCGCCATAGATGGAGTTAAGGGTAACCTTTACGGCTTGCTCATAAGCAGTGTACTTGGCAGCCATTAGGTCATAATGGTCTGCCAAGCGCTGCAAATCTTCTTTGCTTAGAGAATCAATCGGTTGTTCTTGTAATTCTTCTATTGTCATTATCCTGCTGTTTGACAAGTTGCAATAGTAAGTAGTGTTTCAGAGTCATTAGACTTCATAACCACTTTATTGCTTGAAACATATACACTGTATTCTTCGCGGTCTAGTAGGTTCAAGTACTTTTTGTAAAGTGTAGCTTCTGAAGCTGAACCGTTAAATGCTTGGTTTGCTTGGTAATTGTAAGTCTTACCTTTTACGCGAACCTCATTGTTGCCTGCTGAAATAGAGAATGTTTCTTCTTTGTCAAGAGAGAATAAAGAACGAATCTTGTTGAGCGTGAATGTATCAAGTACAAAATCAAAGTCTGAACCTTCACGGTCAAAGATACCTTGTAGCTGTGCATCAGTCAAATCTTTGAATCCTAAAGAAGGGTCTGAACAAGCCAATGTAATTTCTAGCTCGTCATTGAATAGACGCAGTGAAGTACATACAAAGTCTTCTTCATTTTCTTGGAATTCCATCTCACCGCTAATCTGGTCAGACTGGAACATTTTAAGCGCATCTAAAACTTTAGTAGCATCAAAGAAAGCTACTTTAAGTTCTTTACCTTCCGGCAGAGCGCTTGAAATTGAAAATACGTCTTTGATTGGTGCATTGTGAAGTTTCACAGCATCTCGTTGTGGCAAATAAACAGCTGATGTTATTTGTCCATTACGCAACTTGAAATACAGAAACGTGTCGATTGTCTTAAGTCTACTAATAAACTCGACAAACCCGTTCTGGTCAATACGATTGATTTCTAGTTTCATTTATTTATTTTTTTAATGTATAGTTATTATATGGCTTAATTAAATAATGTTTCAATAATAAAAAAGAGGACCGAAGTCCTCTCTGTATTGTCGCTTTATTTTTATTTAGTTAGACTATCTAACCTTTGATTAATTTCGGCAATATGTTTAGAGACACTATCTGCCATTTTGTCTGTACGAGAATCGACATAACGATATAACTCGTTTAAGTCATCCTCGTGTTTTGAATGTAGTTGGTCAGCATATTTGTAAAGTTTGTCGACTTCTGAATCTATACGAGATTCGACGGCATCGCTGTAGCGTTCTACCTTTTCAATGTAACTTGAAAGGTGGTTTACTGTTTGGTCTAAACGGTCATCAACCATTTTGTCCATTTCTTTTCTAATCTTAAACACACTCACAACAGCAACTAAAGTTACCACTGAAAGCGCACCCAAAACAAAATAAAGTGTTTCCATAATTTTAATATTGTATTTTTAATGCGACAATACGTATATTATATAAAACCTATTTAAATTGTTTCATAAAAGATGAGGCCAGGAAGTAGCGAACTCCTGGCCTCGTTCCGTTAACTATAACGGTCCTAAGACGGGGTCTTCAAACCCCACCATCGTTATCCATCACATGAAAGACAGTCTGGATCTGTTGCTCGCGTAGCAATGTCACCTCTAAGGACTGACTCCGTTCTCATGTAATAGAGTGTTTTTACACCTTGTTTATATGCTTCCATATGCACTTGGTTAATAAACTTAGGTGTTGCTTCTGTTGGGAATGCAAGGTTTAATGAAACAGCTTGGTCAATATATTGCTGACGCACACCTGCTTGTTTTACCAATTCCATTTGATTCAACTCTTTGAACGTTAAGAACACATCTTTGATAGGTGTCCATTCGTCTTGTTGAAGCTTGTCTAGTTTATCGAATTCTTCTTGATTGATATATTTACCAGGACAGTTGTGTTTCCCATACCATCCGTCCATTGCATCAACACCTTGAACTGAACCACCGTCTGCTAAAATCTTATCCCATACATATTTTGTATTGATTTCAGCAAAGTCTAAGAACTTTTCTAGCGTATGGTTCTTTCTGATAAATGTACCTTTAGCTGTTTGCTCAGTGAATACATTCGCAGCCCATGGCTCAATACCCGGAGAAACGTTACCTGATAATTTAGAGTTAGAAACTGTTGGTGCAATCGCTCTTAAGTGAGTGTTACGCATTCCAGTTCCAACACACCATAGAGGTTCACCCATTTCAGTAGCCATATCTCTAGATGCTCTTTCAGACTCAATCTTAATCTGAGAGAAAATCTTGCGAGTTTCAAACTGTGCTGATAGTGAATCGAAAGGAATGTTTCTGTCTTGTAGGTATGTGTGCCATCCTAGAACACCTAAACCAAGTGCTCTACCTTTTTCAGCAGAACGTACTGAGTTTTCAAACCCTCTCATGTATTTTGCTCTTGTGATAAACTCCTCAAGAACACCATCAAGGAACCATGTGGCTGTGTAGATTAGGTCAGTATCTTTCCATTCGTCGTACTTCGCAAGGTTCACAGATGATAAACAACAAACAAACGAGTGGTTCTCATCAGTGTGTAGTGCAATCTCAGAACAAATGTTCGTCATGTACACTTTAAGTCCATTTTGCTTGTATGCCTCTGGGTTTTGACGGTTGACGTTACCCTTAAACATAATGTAAGGTTCACCTGTTGAACGTCTCTTTTTAAGAACCGCGGCCCAACGTTTACGTGATTCTTTATCACCTTCTGAAAGCTTCTTCATAAAACCATCAGATACAATAACTGCTTGGTGTACGTTTAGAGACTGGCGGTTTACATCACCCTTAGGTTCACGAATCTCTAGCCATTCCCAAAAATCATCGTGTTCAATATCAATGTTCACAGAAGCAGCGCCTCTACGAACTGAACCTTGATTTGTTGCAAGGATAGTTGAATCATAAATCTTAATGAACGGAACCACACCATCAGATGTACCATTGCCTTTGATAGTTGCTCCAGCTGGTCTAATTTGGTTTACGCCAATACCAACACCACCACCGTGCTTTGCTAAAAGCATTAACTCAAGATTCTTATTACCAATGTCGTAAATCGAATCAGCCACATCAATACCGAAACAAGAAATTGGAAGACCTCTTTCAGTACCCGTGTTTGAGAATACAGGTGTCGCTAGGTTTAACCAACCTCTCCAAATGTAATCATAAAATTTACTCGCAAGCTCTGGCTTCTGAAGTCTTTTAGCTGCAGCAGTCGCAACTCTCCAGTAAGCATCTTTTGGAGTTTCCCCTTGTAGTAGGTAACCTTTTGAAACCGTCTTAACGTATATCTCTGTGTTCCCCCATACAGGAAAATCAACGCCAAGTTCCCAGCCAAATTCAGCTCCCCAATTTTTAATATCTGTCATCTTTAATAATCTTATTAATCAAATAAATCGTCTTCATCCCAGTTTTCATCTTCACCTGCCTTAGAATAATCTGTAGGTCTTACTGCAAAGAAATCGGTGTGGGTATGTCCACCAGTCAAGTGATAGAACCAGTCTAATGCTTCAGCCTGCTCTTCATTATACATAAAAACCGGCTTAATGTTTAATTCTGCTAGCTTTTCATTTGCTCTCATTTTGATAAATTCTTTAAGGTCTGCTTTATTAAGGTTTTCAAGATCACCCTGTTCAAAGATTTTATCAATGTATGACATTTCCATCTCAACCATAAGTTTTGCAGCTTCGATAACATCATCTTTAACTTCGTCAAGAAGCTCGGGATATTCTTCAGTCATGTGTCTGAATAACTGACAACCCATCTTAGAGTGTAGTGATTCATCTCTTACAGACCATTTCATTTGTTGACCGATACCCTTTAGTTTATCTCTCATTTGGAATGAGTAAAGTACCGCAAATGATGAGTAAAGAGCAACACCTTCTGCAAATGCCGAAAAGATTGCTAATGAACGTGCAACTTGCTTTCTTGCTCTTGCATTTTCTTGTAAGTCTTCATGTGTCCAATCTGCTTCCGTATTCATAAGGAACTCGAAACGGTCTGCAATCGCAGGTTCATGTAAGAACCCTGCAAAGTCTTCAAGACCTAGAGTTTCATTAAGGTATGAGTACGCTGTCGCGTGAATAGTCTCCTGTGAACCGAACATCATAGCCATTTGCTTGATTTCATGCTTAGGGAACCACTTAGTAACCATTGTTGTCCAGTAATCTGAAACTGCACATTCTGTTTGTGCAAAACCTAAAAGGATGTTACCTACTAGATTCTTTTCTTCAGGCGTAAGATTTTCATTCCAATCTTTAACATCACCTTGCATCGAAATTTCAGTGTGTAACCAAAATGCTTGTGCTTGCTTTAACCATCCCTCTGTATAATATACAGGGTATTCAAATGGTTTATATTCTATTCTTTCTTCAAAAAGTTTTGACATTTTTAAAATTCTATTTTTTTTAAAAATCGTATTAGACTAAAAACGGGTCTAGGAAGTTACTCCAGACCCGTTTAATTGTATTATATATTTCGTTAAACAAAAGGGTCGCTTAAAATAGCTAATTATAGTATGGCACTATAATTCGGCCAGCTTATCTTTTACTTCTTTGGCTTTGGTATAATAATCATAAGAAGTCTTTTTGTAAGCCTTTCTTTGACCGTACAAATCAGAAAGAATCTGCTTTAAAATAGAATCTTTCTTATCATACACAACACCGTTAGCACAAACAATCTCATCTTTATTCTTGCGACGCTCTGGAATCTGAGAGACTGGAATAATATCTTTGTACGAATCCGGTGAGATATTATATTGTCTCATAATTGAAGGATACAGTGACGCAAAGTCAAATGCAGATACACCTTGATAGAATCCTACTTTAGGTTGCTTCACATAAGCACCTGCATATTTACCATCCTTCTGACTGTCTTCTTTCTTCTCAGATGCAACACACTTGTTATCTTCCGCTAACTTACGTGCAATAAGAGCTTCGGTAACCGATACAGGTGACGCAGCTTTATACAATGGCATCTTTGTAATCGATGCGAGTGTAAGAAGTACTTCCATTGATTTTAGTTTCTGGTCAATGTAATATACCAAAACTGAATCGACAACGTTGTAGTAAATGTATTTAACGAAATCTTGCTCGTAAAGGTCCTGCAGCGACCCCTGGAACTTAATCTTATTCAACTTAAGTACTTGTCCAGAAACATAGTCGAGTGCGTTAGACTCCTTTACTTTAACCGAGCGGTCGTATTTGTCATATAACTGCATGTAATCAAGAATACCCATATGAAGTGGTCTTGAATCTACACGGTCAAGTGCTTTAGTCTTTGCTGCGGCGGTAATGTCAATCTGTAAACGCTTGCAACGGTTTACAATGTACTGCCAGTCATAATTGATAAAGTTCCAACCTGTCATCATTGGGAACTTAGGCAAGAATCTGTTGATGAATGTGAATACCATGTCATACTCAGAATCAAACTTACGGTAGTCAAAGGTCCAATCAGAATCAAGTGTCTTAAAATACTCATTAGTATCATCTTGAATCTTCTGAATCTTTTCTTGAGGCATGTCTTCAAGACCTAGTACAATCGCTTTACGTTCTGGCGTAATGATTGAGAACGCAAGGATTCTTGTCTTAGCCTCTTCTGGTTTAGGGAAACCGTCAACAATCTCTGTCTCAATATCGACAAAGTATGTTTTAGGCATTGTAGGCTCAAAGATAACTTTCTTATCGTTCTCTGGTAAATTATCCAAGAATGAAATAAGAGAGAACTTACTGTATTGTCTTGAGCGACCTTCTTTTACTGGTCGACCGTCCCAATTTCTTAAAGAGCTGTGTTTGTATCTGTCGTTCTCATCTGTGATGTACCAGTTTTTATACTGTTCGATTGGATAACGACGAAACTTAACTTGGCCTTCTTTATCGTAATACGATACGATAATTTCTTTGTCTTTTTGTTCTACATCTAATAGCATTAGTATCCACGCTTTTGACGGTTCTTATTCTCTTCTGCTTTTGCGAAGTAGTAATTGTATGCCGTTTTAGCGTCAAGTCCAATAGACGCAGCGTAGTTCATAAAGAAGTGTAGAATATCAACCCACTCCATATACAACTCTTTGCGGTCATCGTCCGTTAGGTCAGCAACCTTCATGGTGTCGTATTTACTAAAGTCTTTTTTCCACGTCTTCCAAATCGCAGAACCAGAGCCATCATTAATACCACCAAGTGCATCTGTCATTTCGTGAATCTCGTCAATCATCGCATGATTTGTAACATGCCAGAAATTCATAACATCACGTAAACTCATATCTTCAAAGTTGAATCCATAAGTTTTTTCTTGCATCTCTTTTTGATGCTCCATAATGTCTGCTAGGTGTGTTGTTGATTCGCCGTAGAAGTCTTTTACCTCTAGGTCTTTACATTGATTATCTGCGTTTGCCATATTATCTTAAGCTAAATGGTGAGCGTGGTTTTACCCAAGCTGGATTAGTATTAATTAATAATTCAAATGTATCTTTTTCTGTTTCAAAGATAACTTTAGATTTTGTAGATTCTACAATTTTTGTAATTGGTTCTGACAAAAATTTATATGGGTCTTTTATTTTAATATCGCCCATACCTTCAAAGTTATTTTGAGACATTGCCAATAAAACATCCATTGGAATTGTTTTCATATCCATAACCAAACTTCTACCTTCAGATGGTCCGTCATGCGCAGCTTTTAAGCCACCTCCATCAACATTCCATGTTACCCAATTAATAGCGTCTGCTGTTATTTCAGTACCGTCTGGTTTTATAAGTTTAAAATTTACTTCCATGTTTATTATACTCTTAATGTTATTTTTGTTTCTTGCTAATGACTATTTCTTTAATCACACTGTACAAAAAGAAAGGCCAAGTGCATATAATGTATATACGCTCCCAGTTTTTATAACCTTCTTTAAATTCTTCGTCAATTTTATTAATTACCATTCTGTGTAATATGTCTAAAACCAACATAAAAATTGTACCAACTGCTAAATATCGAATAGCCCAATAAACAAATATCATAATTAATTACTTAAGGGTGCTTTAATTGCAGGGTGTGGGTCATATCCCTCAATTTCATATTCAAACTCACCCGTCAAAACACTGCCTTCTAACTTAGAAAGCTTTGGTAATTTTTTAGGCATTCTTCCTAATAGTTCATTTACTTGCTTTAGGTGATTGTTGTAAATGTGAACATCACCTAGCATGCAAATCAATTCATCCGGTATCATATTTACTTCAAGTGCAATCAAGTGTAGAAGCATACCATACGATGCAATATCAAAAGGTAATCCTAAGAAAGTGTCAACTGAACGCTGGTCCCACTTTAGTGAAATAGTTCTAGTTGGGAATCCTTTAGCATCAAGGTCTTCATGTGAAAGTTCTCTAGCATATGATTCGTCTTTATCCAATGATTTAGCCCAAGCTGCTCTGCGTTGCTTTAACGATAGTGGTTGTGTATAAACTTGGAACCCGTAATGGCACGGAGGCAACGTCATATTTGGAAGGTCTGCAACATTCCAAGCGTTAACCATTAGTCTACGTGAATCAGGATTTGTTTTAAGTTCATTAATCAACCATTCAATTTGGTCAACCCATGCATATTCACCACCGGATTCAATTTCATTCTTAGCAACCCAGTGTCTCCACTGATAACCATAAATAGGACCTAACTCGCCCCATTTTGCTGCGAATGCATTGTCGGTTTTAATTTGTTCAATAAATTCATCCATTGACAGAATATCAACACCATAAGAATTAGCCAATGCATATTTCTCATATGCCTTATAAGCATCACCATTCCAAATGTTACATCCATTATCCACCAAATACTTGATGTTGGTATCTCCTTTTAAGAACCATTTTAACTCGGTCATACAAGTTTTCATAAACATCTTCTTAGTTGTAAGAAGTGGAAAACCATCTGACATTTTATGACGCATCATACGACCAAATGTTGAAATAGTACCGGTTCCTGTTCTATCGTCTTTACTTACGCCATTAGTTAAAACATCTTTTAATAGCTCTTGGTATTGTCTATCTAAATTATTCATCTTCTTCTAAAACTTGTTTGATTTTACTAAATGCAACTTCATATGCATCTACTCGGTCTAATCTAATATTGATTTCTCTAAGGTGTCTAGCATACTGTATAACCTCTTCGCGAATTCCTAACGCATCAGCTTCCATTAAGATTTCAATTACTTGCTCTTCACTTGTCATATAAGCTTCTTTTCATTTTTAGTTTTTTACTGAGTATCCATATTGCTGTTTCATGATCGTATTCACCTGTATGTGATACAATAGGTTTATCGCTACTTTTCTTAAAGTATTGTATATAGTAATCTCTTCTAGAATCATACAGATCTAAACATCTTTGGGCAACTTCTAATTGACCGGGTGTTTCCGCCGATTTGACGATAAACATCAACTTTAAATAATGTGAATTCGGGTTAATAAAAAAGTCCATATAGTTTATATATGGACTTCTTAATTTGTTTCGAAATTAGACTTACCTATTTTTAGTGAAATTACTAAAAGTAGTTACATTAACTGCAGCGTGTCTACGTTTGCGTATTTCTTCCATCTCAAGGTCAGGGTCTCTAGCTGGGCCAATTTCATATTCACCCTCACCTAACTCTTCACCTTCACCTTGTTCTGGTTTAAAAGCTTTTAATTGTTCTTGTTCTTTAATAAACTCTTGAACATTTAAAAGTTTCTTTTTTTTCTTTTTAGCTTTACCTTGACCTGCTGGAACATCACCTGAACCTGGGGCATCTCCATTGGGTAAAACAACATCGCCCATACCACCAAGCATACTTGGGGTAACAGCTGATAAATCTTCTTCAATTGTTTCATCTTCTACAATGTAGTCATGCTTAACCATAATTTCCCTAAGGTCTTTTTCAAAAGCTGATAACAACTCTTCCCTCATTTTTGGGTCATGCTTGTATCCGATAGCACCTGAAATTTTAGTTAGTATTTTACGTAAATCAATTTTCACTACACCTTCTGTAACCTCTTCCGGTATATCGTCGTGTTTTGTTTCAGCAAAATCTTTAAGGTCTTTAAGTGACATACCGTCAACAAGCTCTTTAACTTTATCTCTATATGACGCATCTACATCAGAAAGTGGCATATCACCGGATTTAACCGCGTATGCAACTCCCATTAGACGTTGTTGTGATTTACTTTGACTAGGCATAATCTATAACTTAATTACCAAGCGTAATCAAACGATTTAATTTTTTTAATGTCATCAGCAACTCTCTTAGCATAAGCTTTAGCTTCTTTTTCATAGAAACCTGATGAGTATCCCTTGTCTTTTTCTTCTTTCGCCTCTTGTGTATAGCTTACGTATTTACTGTATGCATCTAAAATGTTTGACATATGTTGAGAAGCATCTCTCATTCTAACATCACTACCCTTTTTGTTTTTACCAATAAGAATATCACCGTAACGTGTAAATTCACCTTTAGCTAAACCATCTTTAATTTGGGCAGACAAATCATTAATAGCTTTTTCAACCATTTTATCTAAAGGAAGTTTAGAAGCTTTAGTTGCTAAAATTTCTCTGTATCTATACATGTTAGCATCTTTAAACTCTTTATCAGATTTAAATGCAATAGCACCTGATTTAGCATCGGCTCTTTGCTCTACTTTATCAGTAGACTTGAATACATCATTATTAAGCCATACAACAACTGCTCTATCTGCAAGCTCCGCCGCTCTCTTTATATTGTAAATACCTGTAGCACCGTAACCAGAGTATCTTTTATCACCACCAACTGCATTATCTGAAGCAGCTTTCATAAGTGTCGCTGGCATCTTTTTAGTATCGTGTGTTGCACCTAAGAATTCTTTACCTCTTGTAATTCCAATAATACCTGGTTGAATTTTGCTTTCCCAGTCACTGTCGCCGTAAGGATTTTCTTTTTCGTTATCTGCAATATAGAATACTGCAAATTCATTATCTTTTTGGTAAGACTTGTACGCTGTTTGAGGGTCAACATCTCTTAACGCTGCATCTGGTAGTTCGTCTAGTTTGTACTTAGTTAAACCGTAAAATGCTCTAGCTAAACTTTTAATTGCGTTACCGTCAGCACCTCTCATTGTTAAAAGGTTTCTTAGCTTTGAAGACTTGAATGCTTCTGTAACTAATTCAGCGTTTTCCGTAGTAACCGACTCAAGTACACCGATTGCAATATCACCAACTTCTCTATCACCTTTTTCAACATACTTTTTGTTTAGAATAGCGATTGGGTACTTTTTCAGTTGATACATTGGCATCATACCTGTTGAGAAATCATACTTGATACCCGCTTCTTTAAGCTTAAGACCGATGTTCATAAACGTTACATCTTTAACAAGCTCTGCTAATTGGTCTAGCATTGCATCGTGCTTACCTTCATTAACTACTGATTCATTCTTTAATTGTCTTAAGAATTCTTCGCGCTCTTCTTCAGTTTCAAGTGCATCGTACTTATCTTGATTAGCATTTCTTTCAGCTGTTGTTTTACCCCAATCAAGAGCATTCATTTTAATCTTTGCAGCTTCTTTAATATATGGTGCTTCTTTTTTGTCCCACATATCTTTAGACATTGTGCCAATTGCTTTAACACCCACTGTGTTTAGTACTTCATCTTCTTCTTCTGACTTGTACTTGTCCGCTGCTTTTTTATTATGGAATGTACCTAGAAGGTGCTTGCCTTCTTTATCTTCATACCATACAACAAATGCACCTTCATTAATTGTGTTAGATTCGAATTCAGAGAATGATTCAAATACAAATTTAGTGTTTTCCATAACGTTACCCGCTTCTTTTTCTTTTTCCCATTCACTCTTAGTCATCATACCTACTTGGTTCAGTACTCTTGAGGCCATGTCTACCATTTTTTCAGCCGACTTTTTACCAGTGTGTTCTGAGTAAAACTTTTTCATAGCTTCACCTGTATAAACAACCCAGTGTTCTCTAGCTTCATTCATATCGTCTTCGTTAATTGTAATTTGCTTAAGAGCTCTTTTACCAAACTTTGATAGTGAAATACCGTCTTCAGATACGTTAAAGTACTTAGCGTTTCTTCTTGACCACTTACCTGGGTGGTTAGACATTTCTTTTAAGATAGCGTTAAACTCTTCTTGAGTGATTTTGCCATCAGCGATTGCTTCTAGCATTTTGTTTCTAATTCTTGCTGATTTACCAGCTGTAACTGCTGGGTAATTTTCAGTATATCTTCTTTTAAGTGTAACCGTTCTTTCATTAAGTTCGTTGTACGATTCGCTTACTAACTCGATTGTGCCACGAGTTTCTGTTGCATTTTCTAACATCTTTGCTTTTTCGTCATTCAAAAATTCTACAAAATCATCTAGGCTATCGCGGTATGCGTTTTTCTTGCCAGAGTCAGACATGCTTGAATGAACTATCAGACCTTGCTTTTTGTGGTCTTCAACATCATCAACTCTAAAAACAGTACCTCCTTTAATTTTAAATTCAGCACCTGGTTTAATATCTTCAGCTTTAATAGACTCGTCAACTGTTTCTGTTGTCATGCCCTCTGCTAATTCAGCGTCAATATCTTTAAGACCAACCGCTGCATCTAATTCAGCTTCAAGTTGTTTCTTAGAAGCTGTTAAAGATTTAAGCTCGTCTAATAAGTCCTCTTTTTCTTGACCTTCTGCTTTCTTATATTTAGCAACAACGTCTTTCATAATTGCGGTAACATTACCCCATTCCTTTTGAATCTTAGCAATTGACTTAGCTTCATTAATTGTTGATTCAGTCACTATTTTACTAATTTTTGATCTAACATAGGCTTCGTCATCTGATGATAAATGATTATCATTATTAGATAGAAGTTGGTCCATAGCGTTTGCTAATTTATCATCAACCTTTACTGCCGTTTTGTTACCCGGTTTAGACTCTGCTCTTTTTATATAGTTAGAAAGCATTGTATTTAAAGTATATCCGTATACACCCGCAATTCTTTCACCTTGGTCCATTTTAAGAACCAAAATTCTATGAAGTCCGTTTAATTGGTCTGCTGTAAACGTAACGCTTGCTTCATTAACTACAGATTCATAAAACCAACCTTGCTTAGGGTCTGACTTAATCTTAGTAGTAAACTTATGTCTTTTCCAGTTGAAGTCTTCGTCTCTTGTTAAAGCTGGATATAAAACTTTTTTATTATCGCTGTAGTAAAGGTCAATGCCGATATCTCTACCTTCTTCACCATTCATTTCGGCCATTAGCTCAAAATAGTCTTTACCACCGAAGATACCATAACCTTCATAGTTTTCTTCATGCCACATGTTTCCTTTATCATCAAACATGTAAATATCAGCACCTGACCTAGCACTGATTGCCTTATTATCACCTAAGGTTTTAAACGAGAACATGCCCTCATTTAAAGGCATGTCATTATTTGTAAAGTCGTTAAAAGATTCAAACATCTTACTATGATTGTATTTTATTATATATTAGCAATAAATTGTTCAAATGTCATGATTGTTTCATTTGACTCTGCTAACGCCATTGCTTGCTCTAATTTAGATTTAAGGTCGTTGTACATACCGTGAATAGACTTAGGTGTAAGCTTCTTAAATAACTTTTCGTCACCAGCTAACATTGCTTCTCTAACTTGAGTAGCTGAAATGTTTTTACCTGTTCTTGGAATCTCAAATAAACCAAAGTCTGGTCTAACATCTAATTGAGACCTGTATTTTGGCTCATCAACCTGGTAACCATACGTTTTTAATCTGTCAGTACCTGTACCCCATAAAACTGGTTCGTACTTAGGTCTCATTTCGTTAAACATAAGGTCAATACCTGCTGAGTTAATAATGTATACCTCTTCAATCGGAAGTTCTCTTTTAAGAGCGTTTAGCATTTCAAGCTGTGTTTGCTCATCGTAAGGTCTTTTAAAACCGTCTTCTTTCTTTTTAGAAACTGACTTCACTAGGAAGATTACTACAGGGTAACCGTTTTGTTCGTGAATTGTTTTTACCACTTTAGCATGGCCTAATGTAAATGGTTGGAATCTACCAACAAACATATTTACAAGCTTCTTACCTTGTTCAGGGTGTTTTACTGTAAATACGCGTCTTGCTTCGTTTACAGAAGCATCAATTCTATCTTTTTTGATATAGTTCTGGAAATCTAACACGTCACCTTCTTCTATTTTTGCAGACACATGTGAATCAATAGCTTCAACAATTTCATTCATTTGATTGACCATATCTTCAGATAGGATGTCCGTTGTTTTTGTTCTCTTAGCCTTAAATGAGCTAAGTGTAATTTTAAACAGCTCTGCTAATACTGGATTATTCGTAAGTCTAATCGTTTCTTCATTTTCTATAAATGAAGTATTAAGCTTAAACGATTCTTTTTTAGCAAAGTCTGCTGATTCAAAGTTAACACCAATATATTTAGGTGCATTTTCTTTGATATAGTTATTGAACACTTCTGACATAAGTTCAAGGAACCTACGGTACTTGTCTTCTTTAACTAATTTATGCTTTTTAAAATCATATTCAGATAGATACTCGATTAAATCTACAATAGTGATTTGGTAAATATCTGATGACTTTCTAGGGCCAGCTGATTCATTAATTTTTCTAAAATCTTCAATTTTAAACGGCGTCATTTTTTTACCGTCTACAAATGAAACTACCAAGCCTTCAATTTCACTATCAAGATTTTCTTGAAGTGCTGAATTCCTAAGATTTGAATTAAAAATTGAGAACAAATCTCTTGTAAAAGACCTGTCTTCATATTTTCTAGCAAACTCATCATCAGTAAGCTCTAACATTTTAACAAGATCCTCCTTTTGGTTGTGGCTCAATTGACCCTCAAAAATAACTGGTGGTTTTTGAACCTCTAGTTTTTCTGCCCATTTATTAAGAACCTGAGTATCTCTAATTACTTTAGAAACTGTCTCATTAGTTGGATTTAATACTTGAATGTGTGTAAGTACTAAATTGTTTTTAGGAAGTAGTGAGTACTTGAAGTTGGGAGTTTCACCGTCAATTAAATAGTCAAATCCAAACTTCCAATCTTTAGGCATTTCTTCTCTAATTTCCATAGGAAGACCTTTAAAGTGCATAATAGCAGGTTCATAAAAACTAACGATTGTTCTGTCAATAACATTAAGAGGTGTTGATTGACCAGACTTATAGTATTCGTTTTTAATATCACTTGCTTTAACGTGAAAAGACGACGCTGCTAATTTCTCAACAACGTGAATCTTTTGCTCTAGCATTTTATAAAAATGATTTCTAGACGTTTCGTTATAATAGTCCCTTAGTTTTTGAAGTGCCATATTTAATTGTTATCTACCGTATTTAATGATACCCATTAGCTGATTAATCGCAGCAAAGGTTCCCGTTAACTTATATATTTTGCCATTATACTTGAACACTAAACCCTCTGTTGGAATGATTGATTCAATACCTCCGATTCTATTTAGTCTTTCAAGCTCGGCTTCTACCTTTTCAATTTGCTCAATGTCACCGCCCTTTTTAATTTTGTCAGCCTCTTTTCTAATTTGATTATGCAGTCTTTGCATTTCCGCGTCTGGAGATGCTGCAACAAAATTAGAAGCATTCTTTAAAATGACTGAACCTAATTCAAGGAAAAGGTCTTCAAATGGTCTAATGTTTTCTTTGTACTTTTTACTAAGGTCCTCTTTATCAAACTTTTTAATAGCTTCCATTTGTTCCGGAGTCACTTCTTTCGCAAGAGTTCTCATGTTTAGAGTCTTCTTGTCTTTATATGCCCATCTAAGTAGTAATCCCTCTTTCTTATCTTGTGTAAGGTCACCAAAGTTTTCTTCAATTTGTTCTCTCCACCACATTTCATGGTATCTTGCAACCTCGTCATGGCCTGTTAGATTGTACCTCTTTTGAAGTGCATCTACTTTTTTCATGAAATAAGGTTTACGAGTTTCGAAATCAATATCTTTTTGTAGCTTAAGTACCTGGGGTGGAATAATGTTGAATACCTTACCAGCTCTTGCATTAACATTGTCTAAAAGCTTTGCAATCTCTTTAGCCGACCTTGCACCCATATCACCAATAATGTTGCCCTCACCATCAGTCTCTTTAATACCGTGGAATTGAATAACATCTCTATCGTAGTTGATTACGTTAGGGTTCTTTGAATAGATAAGCTCCATGTTCATGAAGTTCTTACCATTGTTAAAATACTTTTCTTGGTCAGCTGGTTTTAATTTAGTAAGTGATGATGATAAATCTTGAGCAGCGAATGTAAATGTGTCCCTAACCAACTCAGATTTGTGCTCAGCAAACATTTTTGTAATACCCGCTAAATCTATAGGCGCCATTAATTGTCCCTTGTTTCTAGCAAAAAGAACTTGACCGTCTTTAACAGTAGCAAATACGTTTTGACCATCAGTCTTTTCAGTTGGCTCTTCGTCAAAAGTCATTTCACCTTGAAGACCTGCCTCGATAAACTTTCTAAAGTCATCAAAAGTAAGACCCTTATCATCAAATGGGTGCATCATATGACCAGCTGCGCCACCTTCTAAGATTAAATCAGCGTTATATGAGTTATGAGCTTTTTCTAAAAGAAACTCATTAAAAGAAACAAGTAATTTCATTATTTAATTATCTTTGGATTCTTTTTAAGAACCTTTTCCATTTGGTCCTCATCTAAAGTTGCAAAACCAAACTCACCGAACATTTCTTCTGCAAGTTCATTAGCCATATCTATATTAATGTACTTATCCATATCATCCTCAGACAAAGTTGCAAATCCCATTTCACCTTCAAACTTAACTGCTAATCTATCTAATTTTTTAAGATACTGTCCTTCGTTAATTTCAGCTGATTCTTGAACAAATACAACTTCACCTGTTTTAGATTCTACATGAATCTTAAGGTTTGGGTACTTGTCTTTTAATACTGACATTGAAGCTGGAACTGCCATTGGAGTCTCTACCAATTCTTGGTGAACAACTTTTTTACCGTCAATCACTACAAGTGTCACTGGATAGCTAGCGTCTTTTGCTGCTTTATGAACTTTACCTTTGTTAACTTTTGCTTCGTTAACAAAATCTTCAAATAGTCTAACCCTTTTCATATTATTTTACTGTATATTTTAACAACTTACCGTCCTGCTCTACTTCAATTTTACCCTTTGCTAACTTATCAATTTGGTTTATAGTTTCATCTGGGTTTTGAGCTGCTAAATAGAAGTTATCTTTAATTTTTTGAGATTGACCTGGCTTAGCATTGAACTGTTTAACTAAATCACCTTTATCATAACCAGTCCCACCTACATTAACAACTCTCCAAGAATTATTATAATAAACACTGTGTTTTAAATCAGCATTTAATAATAGATCTACTAAATATTTGTAGTCTGCTGTTCTTTCATTTAAGAATTGTTCAAATAGTCTAACCCTTTTCATTTTGTTGTTTTGTTATTTTGACCAAGGATGGTTTTTCTTCACCATATTAAATGCATTAATAAGACCTAATACATCTCTGTCTTTTTCAGAATGGTAAATTCTACCTTCGTCTTTAAAGTATTTCCAAAGGGCTTCTTTAGAGCCTTTACGCATACCGTAGTCGACATCTTCTTTGTTATCAGTGATTACTACGTTATCTTTATGAAGCTTCTTAAAACCATCTACAAACTCTCTGTACTCATAGCCTACAAGCTCGTTGTATGTTCTAAAGACACCTTCGCCAATAAACGCTTCAAATAGTTTTACCTTTTTCATAATATGAATATAAGAAAAAAAGCCGACATAAAAAAATTATGTCAGACTTTTTTAATAGTTTTTTATAGTACCTCGATTAACCAAGTAGTTCCATGTCTACCTTTACCGATTTTCCATTTAAGGAACATACCAGGTCTAACACCCATAATCATACCATCACCATTTTCAATAGATTTTAACTCTTCATCAAAGTCAAATCCCATGTAATCAATTTTGTGAAGGCCGTATGACCCTTTTTTGAAAGTATCTATAATTTCTGATTCAGAACCGCCTTCGTAAATAGTTAGCTTAACTTTTTTACCTTCAGCCTTCTTAATAAATTCCTTAGCGTCTTCTAGTTTTCTTTCTTCGTAACCTTCTTCAATCACTTCCTGTGATTCTTTAATAGTTACTGGGTAAGTTTTACCGTCAAATTCAAACTCTTCTTCACCAGCATCTTTAGCCTTCTTAGCTGCGGCTGCAAACGCTCTACCTTCAGAAATTAATGATTCTTGTAGTTGCTTTCTTATGTTAGGGTCCCTCATGATTGAGTTCATAAATTCAATAACGTCGTCAAATTCAAAACCTTCGTCAATGTGTGACTGTACGATTGATAGGAAAGCTGATCTAAAATCACGTAGGTCTCTTGTATCTGTTAGACCTGACATTCTTTTCATAGTTTCTTTGTCTAATGCTTCAGTTACTGAACCTTCAAATTCTTTTTGTTTTTTAAGAATAACCTCTAGTTGCTTTACCATTTTTTTGATATCTGAACCAAATGATTTAACATCTAATGGCGCGTCTATATCTGGGTCAAAAGTATTTTCTAAACTTCTTTTAGCCTGCATTAGTTTGCTTGATGCATGCTTCTTATTACCTGAACCTAACGCTTCTGTAATTTCATCAGCTAGCTCTTCATCTTCCTTATCAACAGACTTTACTGGATAAGTTTTACCGTCAAACTCAAACTCGTCCTTATCGTCAGCAATCGCTTTTAGTCTCGCTGTGTTAAAAGCTGAACCTTCGTTGATTCTTTGTACTTTGATATCTAGTTCGTTAGCTTCACCTAAAAATTTATTTAATGTGTCTCTAAGTGCTGTAGCTGATGAATTCTTTTTAAATCTAGACTCCATGTAAAGTGCAACAGCTTCAATAATAGCATATCCATTATATTTAACACCTCTAGCTATTTCAGTACCTAGTTCATACACCTTCTCCATCATTATCCTCTTGCTAATCTGGATTGGCATACCACCCATTTCCTTAATAAAGATAGTTGGGGCTATGAAGTTTGCAAAGTTAATTGCTCTTGCAGCTTGATTAGCCTCTTGACTAAAGTTAGCGTCAATCATTGCAGCTTTAAGAGCTTCTTTTAATAACCATGCAATTGTTTGGTCGGCTACTGTTTTACCACCTGCAAATGCCGGGTGAGCTGCCATAAATTTATTAATAGCTGCTAAACCTCTAACCGCATCTTTTTGAGAACGTGCATCTAGTGCTTCATTCATAAAATCTACTTTAGTAGACTCTTCGATAAACTCATCAGACTCAGAGTTATCCATACACCAACCGTAATCACAATCAGCCATTACAGTTTGAAGATCTTTTTTCTTACCTGTTAATACAACAACTTGTGTACCGTATGTTGGACCGCCATAAGAAACGATTTCCATTTCTACCTTATTTTTCTTAAGTAGCTTTGCAAGGTCTTTAGATTTTGGGTCTAATGCGTCTAGCTCAACTGTTGCTTCAAAAATAGTAGTATCTTCATTAACCACTGACTCGTTAGCAAATTCTTCTGCGTTTTCCTCGTCTTCAGCATCAACGTCTTCAACTGGTAGTTTTTCACCGTCAACTTCAAACTCTTTTTCACCTTTAGCAATAGCTTCTGCTCTTGCAGCACCAAAGGCGTTACCTTCAGCTGTTAGCTCTGTCATAAATGCATCAAGGTCTTCTTCGTTGATATCTGTGATTGAAGATGCATTGTACTTAGATAGTAGTTCATTAAACGCTGCGGTAGAAGCTTCACGTTTACTTGCAACTTCTTTTAGTCTAGCTTCCTCTCTTAATTGATTCTGCAGTTGAGAGAAAGACTTAAATGATTCGATTTTTTTCATTATATAATGATACTTTATTTTTATAGTATAATATCTTAATGTTATATATCTCCTTCAAAACGGACTTTTTTAACCTTGTAATTAAACTTTTCTTGGCGATATATCTTTTTACGAGCAATACCATGTCTGTACAGATAGTTTTGCCAGTCATCTGTTGTAAGGTCATCTACAAAATCTATGATGTTTACAGAATCTTTTGACTCGTGTTGTCTTAAACCACGACCAATTGACTGTCTAATAATTACTTCTGATTTGAATGACTCTGTAAAGAAAATGTTGTGTATTTTTTTAATAGAAATACCCGTCGAGAATGTACCATAACTGGCTATAATAACCACGTCATCACCCGCTTCCATTTTAGCCTTATATTCCTCTCTAATATCAGTGTTAGTTCCACCGTCAACATAGTACACCCTTTTATCACTTCTTTGGCGTAACATTTCATACAGCTTTTTACCATGTTCGATTCTATGAAAAAGAACCAAAGAGTTTTTAGGTATTTTAGAAATAACCTTTGTTATGAAATTAATACGACCTGGTGAATTGATTACATAATTCTGTTCAAGTGGAAATACATCTTTAGAGTCGTATCTATTAGTTGCAAGCTCCATAAAGGCTTTTTTAGTCTCTTCGGTAGCATAATCCATTTCAATAATATTCACATTACAACCAGCAATGTGACCTTCTTTCTGTAAGAAGTTTGCCTTAATCTCTGTAATTAAAGGTCCTGTTTGAGACATTAGTGTTAAACGGTCTAATGTATTCTCTTTAGGTATTGTACCGGAAAGACCATATTTATATGTAGCATGTCTACATTTCTGTAGAATTGTTTTGATAGAATTAGATTTTGCTTTATGTGTCTCATCTACAATAACTGCCTCAAAATCATCAAAGAATTCCTTAGGCTTTTTAACTAAAGACTGGTATGTACCAATAACTACATTTCTATTCTCCTTAATCTTTTGACCAGCATAGATTTGCTGTATAAGTATCTTAACTCTGTTTTCGTGATTGTACTCACCAAAGTCTTCACTTGCCTGAACAACAAGCGATACGTTCGGTACAATAAACAGAATCTTCTTAGCCTTTTCTTTTTCAAGCATATAGGCTACTGTAAGAAATGAGATTAAAGTTTTACCAGCAGATGTTGCTAATTCAGAAAGAGACCTTCTAAACTTTAAAATATTATATGCCGCTTCGATTTGATAGTCTCTTGGTTTAATACCATCAGGATGACCTTCAAAAAAGTCATTAGCCCACTCTTCAAAGCTTTCAGCTGAAATGTCTTTGTCAAACAATCTAGTTACACCGTTGATTTTAATATCGTATTTGTACTGTTTGCAGATTTTTGTGACCTCTTGCCATAAACCAGCAGGAATCCACTTATCATCTTTAACATATGAAACATAACCATCCCAAATACCTTTTTTAACCAAGGGATTGAAACGCCATGTTTCTATACGACGAGTCAGTGAAATTGTAACCTGTTCAAGTTCAATCTCACTGGCCTTATCTATACGTAAGAACTGATTGTCGTCAGTTAAAGTTAGCTCCATTCATAATGAAACTATTTTTATTCTCGTTACAGCCCTTGTAGTTGTAGCTTATTACGAACGGCCCAGCTCATATTATCTAGAGTCTTCACCGATTCACGCAAGAAATCCATTTGCGTGGTTAACAAACCAAGAACCATATTGTCCTCAGACATGTCTGCCTTTAAGAATGATTCTTTTTGTTTGTCCGTTAATTTATAGTCGTACTCGAAATACTTCAAGTATGAGTTTTTATATGTTTTAGAAAGCTTTGCTTCCTGTTGCTTAATCTTAATATTAAGCTGTGCAATCTGCTCAATAATAATTTGACGGTATGATGGAATCTCTACCATAGCCTGATTAAGTAAGTCAACATCTTTAAAGCACTTAGCAAGCTCACGGATCTTAGCGGTCCAATCTTGACGTTGCTCGTTCAAGTATGTGTCTATCTTAATTACTTTATTTTCTGTTGACATTAGAATAATGATGATTTGTTATTGGACTTAGGAATCCATTTACTCGCTTTCAGTCTTTTCTTAAACTTAGGTGCATTGAACTTAATTTCCTTGCCTTTGTATTCAGTATCAAGGTCATCAAATTCAATGAACATTTTCAAATTTTTATGCTTCTCACTTTCTTCGTAGAAGTCGTCAAATTCTTCTTCAATCATTAGGTTAAAATCAATCATAAGTACAAAGCATCTAACTTAGAGTTTGTAAAATAATTGCCTATATTTTTTAGAGCCGGAGACTTGAGTTCAAAGCACTTAAGTACTAAATCATTCAAATCTTTTATATCATCACTGTATATATTCAGTTTATAATCCTGTAGGAATTTAGACCACATAAACACTGATTTGCCCTTCTTTAATTTCTCTATCATCTTTTGCTTACCTGTTTCATCGTTATCAAACATATAGCGAGTTGTTGGTATCTCGTCTAGTTCTGTTGTTGAACGACCTGCAGTCGCAAGAGCCATAGAGTTTGCCATAAACATTGCATCAAGAGGTCCCTCGAAAAGAGTAACGTCTCTAGTCATGTCTATACGCATAATGTTGAACAAAGTTGAAATCTTATTAACTGAAATAAGTTCATCACCTTCAAACGGAAAGTCTTTACCCATTTCTGAATACAGCTTACCCATATCGTATGTAAGGTATCTTGATTTGTACTTACCAAGCTTTCTACTCTGACAACCTAATATTTTACCGTCTGGTGTTTTATTTAAAATCCATAGGTTCTGGCCAAACGGCGAATATAGAAACTCTTCGGATTTGTGGTGTAGTGCACGACCCTTTAAATAAAACCAAGCATAGTCACCAACTTCAATGGACTGTGCTTTAAAATGTTTCTTAAAGTCTGATACTGATATCGCTGCTTCGTTAGCCTTGACATAAATACCATGCTTCATTGTTTCAATCTGCTTGGTTTCAGTCTTGCGAGACTTAATGTACTCAATGACTTTTATGGAATCATCTCCATCTCTAAGTCTTAAATCATGGTCTCTTAATAAACGGTATACATCACCATGTTCACCACAGTTATAGCAATGAAATTGTAGGGTGTCCCAATACAGATTACATCTTTTCTTTGTATGGTCTGTAGTCGAGTCACCACAATAAGGACAAGCCAAAGTCAAACGACCTGGCATCTCCTTTATCATTTGCTTAGAAGGGTGACCATGCTCACGCACAGCCACCTCTTTTACTAAGCTTCTAATTTTACCTTTAAGCTCTTCTGTGAGATTAGATATCGAGTCCATCTAGGAATGAGTCAAGGTCGTCATCATCACTAACTGTTGCACTTGCAGCTGGTTGAGCTGGTGTTGGTGCAGTTTCTGTAACTGTTGTTGCAGTCGGCGTCGGTGCAGATGCGGGTGCTGTAACAGACCCCATTGAACGACCTGGATTAGTAACGTACTGACTTAGCACTTGGTTTACAAAGTCACGAACTGAATCGTCCCAAGGCTTGTACTCATAAGTTGAAAGTGATGGAGCACTTTCTAGTTCAGCTTTAATAGCTTGCATAGACTCTGGTGTACGCTCAGCTGGTGAATCACCCACCATAATTGGAGATGTACTTGCAGAGAATTTAGATTTATCGTAGTTATTGTAATCACCTTGACGAGTAATGATTAGCTCAAAGTTTTTACCTTCAAACAGGTCAAATACTTGAGTTGGTTCACCGAATGCTGGTGACAATTCTTCGTCAATCTTTTCTTTGATTTTGTAACCAAACTTGTAAATCATATACTGACCTTCCATTGACGGGTTTTGTGGGTCTTTAATGATTTTAATCAGAGAGTAGTACTGCTCACGACGCTTTAGTTTTTCACTCATCTTACGGTCGATTGCTGAATCAGACTTACGTAGGCGGAAGAATGCGTCTTGAATAGGACACTTCTCACCAACTGAAGTAGGAGAATCAACTAGACGACCTGAACCTGATGGGTCAGTCAACCAGTGAACGTACTTGCGTACTAATGATTTGCGTGGGTTTTCTGGGTTTGGTACGAAGCGAATAAGTGCTTTGTAAGTACCATCCATACCATCGTCTGCTGATGGTTTGTAGATTACGTCATTTGTGTTTGACGCTGCTGCTTTGTGAGTTTCAACATCGTTGACGCTCAAATTGAAAATGTCAAAATCTGCCATGTTTCCTTTAATTCTTTAATTTGTTAAACTGTTTATCCTGTTAATTACCTTTTGAGTTTCTTAACTCTATTTATATATCTACTTTTAAAAATGTTTCAAAAATAGTTTTGTCTTATGCAAAGACGTATTTAGTTCCAGTAGTATCAACCCATGTAGAACCCTCTACTTGAGTCAACCCTGCTTTCCCTAGAAAGTCAACACCTTCCTCAACGGTAATCATTTCTGAATTTACCATTAATTCTACAGCGCGACTTAGTTCTGTTAATTGACTTGGTGTAAGTATATTTTTATTCATGTATATTATATGGAACTATTCTTTTTTGTTTCATAATAACATACTACCTTATTATTTTTAAATATTTTTACCCTAAAATGAAACAAACATACCAATATGCTCGTATAAGTTATGGTTTTATGCCTGAGGGTAAAATACAATTTAAAGGGACCTAACGTAAGACATGATAAAATAAGCATCCACAAGGTCATCTAGGGGCTTCATAATCTTTTTGTCCTCCTTAAATTGTTGACAAAAGTTCCAAAGACCCGACTCACGATTTGACTCATCATTAATGTACTTTTCCCACATCTCCATCTTTTTCATGTTACCCTTACCAGCATGTTTCTTAATTGTGGTTGGGGCATAGACTTCGAGTACAGTCACATTGAAGCGATCAATCAAATATGATTTTAAGATAGAGCTAGCAGAAGCCAAATCAATAAGAGAGTTTGTTCCAAAGCGAGAGGTCCCGTAAGAAGAACCCTCAAAATAGATTTTATATTCCTCATCTGGATTTGTATGCTCAGCTATTAAGTCACAGATACCTTCAGCAATTGTTCGGTGTCTCATGACTCTAGCTAATTCTTGTTTATCAACGTTTGGTTCAGGTTGGTTTATTAGAGTAACATCATTAAGAAGATTCATCTCTTCCTGTAGTGCTTGTTGCTTCTTTGTCCCTGATTTAGGTTTGATGTATGAAATATAGTAAGGCTTTCCGTCTTTAAGAAGACAGATACCCGGGGAGTTGATAGAATAATCTATTGCGACTAGATTCAAATTAAAGCTTTTTACCAAGCGCTGCGCCTAGAGCGGCACCAACTAGTCTTGAAGTTAATAAATCGTAGAATACACCTTTTTGAATACCTAGTACTTTAGCAACAATCTTACCAACTGATTTACCCAGTGCAAAACCTGTAAGACCACCGATGATTGAACCAAGAACTCCTTCGTTAGTTACCTCAGCATTGAATCTTTCTAAGTCGTAAGAACCATCTTCATTTACGTAATCAGCTAAGAATGCATCGACAGCTTCATCAATTTTAGCTTCTAGCTCAGGTGTCCATTCCTGTTCTAGTGACTCATTGATAGCTTGAAGGTCAGCTTGAGTTACGTTTTGTTCTTCTAAGTATGTTAAAAAAGTTTTCATATTATTATATATCACTGTAATTCATTAATCAAATTGAACTTGTTATAGAAGAATGTTACACTGACTGTGTTAAACTCTGCTACATTTTGTGCCATATTAAGGTCAAGCTCAGAAATAGAATTCATAATAGGCTTCTCAAATACAACCGACATTAAGTGAATACCTTCGGCATCTAATAGTTGTAACTTAAGGTCGTCAATATAAGACTTTTCATTCTGTCTGTTATAATGGTACAATAAAGCATCTGAAAGAATCCAATAGTTAATAAAGCCGTCTAATAACTGCATTGTAACTGTTAGTTCTCTGTTAATTAAGTTTTGAACCGGTTGGTATCCTCTTTTATACACTGTAGTACCGTCATTGAAATTCTGCTCAGCAGGTGTATATGAAATACCTGGCATTGAAACACCTTGGATAGTATAATTAATGAAATCAATAGGTTCTTCGATTATATTACCTGGTAATCTGTTCAAATAAGGACGATATTTGTCAGCAACCTCTTTAGGTATAAAGTTCTTAGGAAACTTAAAGTTAAATAAGTTACTTCTACTATTTAATATCATATCTAGTTAACCTTAGTTTAAATAGGTAATTGCACCTGTAATTGTGTTGAGTCATTAGGATTGTTTGAACCTAATACTGTAAATGTACCGTGGTGAATAAGTGTCTTATCGTTACCGTTATGGATTGAAAGCATGTATGTGCTGTTGGACTGTCTCGCAACTTTATTCATTACAGCTTCACTAATTTTAAACATAATCTCACCTTCTGCTAATTCAACATCAGCATAATTTAAAGTATTATCAATAGCAACCTTACCTAAGTTAAGTACAACTTTATTTACAGACTCTAATGAAATATTAATAAGGTCATCACCGTCAAGTTTAGCAATTTTAAACTTAATGTAATTATCGAATGGGCTTAGTTTTAATTGAGACTCACCATCTGAGTAGTATTTGATAGATGAGTTATCAACCACCTCATTACTGTTTATTGTAACATTAGTCGAACCTGTAACAATATTCATTCTTTCAATAAATGTAGGTACAAAGCTTACTTGGTTATTTGGCAGTGTTGCTAAGTTTTCTATAATCTGTCTGTTCTCTAAAACATTAGGAAGTGTGTTGTATACTTTCATAATTTTATTAGATGAAGGCAGATTGATATTTCTTAGGTACTTACCGTATTTACCAACGTTGTATGAAGTATAAGAAGCTTTCTTAACTATCTGTGTATTATTAGACTCGTTGTAAATTCTTAGAGTGTAATCAATATTGTAAGCTGTCGCTACAGATGAGTTGTTAATGATAGGTCTGAACGGGATTGGTTCATCAAAGTTTTCTGTTTGTGAAACCGTAACCGAATAACTCTTATCAAAGAAAGATGTAATCTGTTCGTAAACTGTAATCTCATGGAAGACCGTAATGTCATCACCTGAAGTTAACAGTCTATTTTGAATGTACTTATCGAATTCAGAAATTGAACCGTCTTTAGTTGCATACAGATTAAAGTAATCACCGTCAGCTGCTTCTTCAACAACCGCTGCAATATCTTGGAATTCATCTTCACGAGCTACTATAAATTCAACCTCATCACCTGTATTGATATAGTCAAATCCAGTTGAGCTGTCAATTGAATCAATAAGTTTATATGTAATCTCGTAGTTTGCCGTTGAATTTAAATCATCAGCACCTGTACCAAAGAACCAAGTTTTAAAGTCTGGGTCCATGTTCACAAGTGAAGGAACCTTTATCTCAATAAACTTAGAATACATTGTCTCGCCTAAAATAAAAGGCTTAGGGTTTTGAATTTCAAAAGATGAAGTGTTTAAGTAAGCAATCGAGGTGAAATAATTCTTAACACCTGATTGTCTGACTGCACCTACTTGAAATAAGAATCCTTGGTAACCTCTGGCTGCAAATGAATAACCAGACTTTAAGTGAAGTCTTACAGTATCATAAGTTACAGTATTAGAAGGAATATCAGTTGCATCTGCCTGTTGTATTGTAGCTGAAGTTGAACCTGTCCAATCTACATTGTTATCAATAAAATTATTAGTAGAATCTAATAAAGCGTATCTTGAAGCTTCAACACCATCTACAGAAACCGCTTGGTATCTACCAGGTTGTCCAGCTCCAGTTCTTATATCATTACCAGTTTCTTCATCAGCTGTTGCATATAATGGATTAGCTGTATCTTGTACAGTAATTTTACCACCGTTTAAATCTGAATAGACATAAGTAAACGCACCATTAGTTGTTGGTGTGAACATATAAGTAGTACCGCTAAGTGAACCTACTTGATTAGCGTTTGCATCTAAAACTTTAAAGTCTGATGGGGTTGTAAGAGCTGATACATTAAATTTGTATGTCTTACCGTTACCTAATGTTAATGACCTAGATGCAAAATTCTCAATAAGAACAGCAGTTGTACTTTCAGTAACATCAAAGTTTACTACAAGAGCGCCTAATTCATGGATTAAGTGTCTTGAATCAGAACTTGAACCTGTTGTATCAAGTACTAAAAGATGCGAGCCGTTGTCGTCTATCTCAATCTGGTAGTTGCTTAGCGTAGCAACGTTCTGATCATGGTAGATAAACTCTAACAGAACATCTTGGTCTAATCTTGCGTATTTTGATGATTGTGCCATCTAGTTAGTTACTTTATTAAAATTGAAGCCATTTAGGTGAATATCCAAACATAACACCTACAAATGGTGACGGTTGAATGGTTCCATTAACCGGGAAGATTCCATATCCAATCCCAAAGTTCATGTTCCACCTGCTCTTCTTCTTATATGTATTCAACTCATTATTGATGATATTTATTCCTTCAATTTTAATATCATCAAATGGGTATTTTGTGCTTATCCTCATTCTATTAACACCGTCCTCATTTTCGAGAGCAGTCAATAGAGTAATTGTTTGGTATATTGATAATTTACCTATAACTGTAGAATCTTTAATCATACCATCTAATGTAACAACTCTTGTATTGTTATCACCATAATCAACTGAATCTTTAAATGTAAAGGTTGAATCTGCGTTTATATTAGCATTAATTAAAAGACTGTCTTTGTTTCTAAGCTCAGCTGAAAGTAAAGAGTTTACATTTTCAAGTTGTTTATTAACACCAAGTGCTTTTTGGTATTTTTTAAGCATACCATTGTATTCTTCCTTTAATTCTTTAGCAGTTGCAGCGTAAGTGCTGATTTCAGCTTCTAAGAAATTATTTTGATTAATATAAAGCTCAACAGAATCTTGTGAAGCTCTTAGGTTAGATTTAGCATTCTCAACCTGAGTCACAAGAACACGTTTGTCTTCCCTAAGTGCTGAGTTTGTAGAACACTGCCCCAATAATATAAATGCAAGTACTGCAATTACTATAAAGGGAATCCAATCTTTATTTATGTTTATATTAATCATTATTAGTTATTATTATCCAAGACCAAATACTGGTGTAGTATTACCTTGAGGTCCCTGTTGTGCTGTTCCAATACCGTATTTTAAAGTTGGTATTCCTAAGTATATCATGTATCCTAGTGTAGTAGTCTTAGGTGAAATATCAACAACAGTTTGACCATTTGTTGTACTTGTAAATGTAGATTGACCACCAGTTTGTGGTTGTAAAACATCTGCGGGGTTAAACACTGAAGCTTCATCTACAGTGATATTACCTATTGCAACATCATGTGAGTGGTCTGTTGCTGTTGTAACTGTTTTTAATTGTTCAACATTTTTAACACCATATTCACCATCAGCTACTGTAGAAGCTTCAGAATCAGCATTTTGTAAATATGAGAATCCTAATGGGAATCTATCTCTCATATCAGGTACAGCATATGAAACACCAGATCCAGTCCATGTTTCACCATTACAATAATACCATCCAGCCCAATCGCCCTCACCTCTACCAATCCAGTTATCTGTTGGAATAGTAGCAGTATTACCTACCTTATCAACGCTATTAGTTAATACAAAACCAGGTATCATAACAATAGTACCGATTGGCACTACACCCGGGTCAGTCCAAGCGAAAGTACCATTACTATCAGCAGAGGAAAGTACTTTACCAGTAGCTGCATTACTAGGTAATCTAGTTAGACCATTAAATACAGTTTCTTCATTAAAATTAACTTGGCCTTCAAAATCAACCTCTACATCAAAAAACGAACCACCATAAGCTAATTTTATAATATCATTGTTATTATAATTTAATGAAAGTGATTTACCGTCAAATTCATATATTGCGTCAAGACCTTGTGCTGAATTATCAAATTTAAGCATTCTACCATTAGCCCCGTCACTTATATTAATATCAATATAATTAGTATTAAGTCCATTTACGTCAAGTCTAACCAAGTTACCATTAAATTTAGAACCTATTATCCTAAGAGCAGAACCATCATATAAAGATACATTACCGTTAGATGTTGCATCTTGGTCACCTAATACTAAAGATGGTATTCTATTATTTCTAGCGGTTGGTGCTATTGTATTAGAACCAGCAACGCCCGGATTTAAATCATCAGATACAAAAAAGTCACTATATGCACCTGGTACACCCTGTGGACCAATAGGACCTTGTGCTCCTTGTGCACCTGTAGCTCCGACTGAACCGGCAACACCTTGGGCACCTGTTGCCCCAATAGGGCCACCTCCGTTAGCTAGGATTTGGTCAAAGTTGTAATTGATTTTGTCAATCTGTTGATTCGATGTATCGCTCTCAAAGATTTCTTTAATATTAATAGCCATGTTTTAGCTTCTTATTTTTATATAAACGTATAGCTTGTGTCTAAAGCCAGTTCTTTTGTTATATATTAGTCTTAATTTTAGCGGGTTTGTATTATTATACTCTATTCTAAAATCATTAGACTCTTTGAATCCAGTATCTGCAATCTCATTAAGGTTTGTAGCGCTTAAAACTTCACTGATTTTTATAGAACTGTCGTCTTTAGTAAAAAGTTTAACGTCTACAATATTCAATAACTTAAGTAAGTTAACCTCAATGTATTTTCTAATATCATCTTTTAATGTAGTCTTATCACCATATGATTCCGAAGCTTGTACAAATCTCTGTATTGAAATACCAGCATTATCAGCTTCTAATAAATCAACTAAAAGATTATCAACATTAATGCTCATATAGATTTTATCAGCATCCTCAAACTTTAAAATATCACCTGTATAATTACCGATAGATTCTACAGAAGTTAATTGTGTCAGTGAGTTCATTTCAGCGATATCAGGATATGCTGTGATTTCATATTGTGATTTAGGAAGATTAAGAGTTGATGCTAGGAATGCAGACTCTTCATAAGGTGAAAGTGTACCGTACACATTTTTATTAGTCTGTGACGAACCGTTCTTCACATAGTACTGGTCTTCCCAAGACGACCTGAATACATTAATATCTCTTTTTGCAATAGCAATCTCGTCAATCAAAGGATATAGTGGTTGGCTACTAGTAGAGTTTGAAAGCTTAAGTATACCGTCGGCTTTTTCTGGATTGACTTTATGATAGAACAAGTCTTCAATTAAACCAAACTTGTATTGGCCTCTGTCGATATACGACATAAACGCAATACCCATTCTATTGTATCTATTATAGATTAACTGTTCTCTTGGATCCGGTATTGTAAGAACATCGCCATCGTCTTCAAGCTGTGTTGTTTTGTATTCTGAATATAAATCAGTAAACATTACAACAGGTCTTGTTAAGGGTGTATAATGACCAGACATTCTAACAAAACCAGCTCTGTACATATCAGTACGTTCTACAACAATATACCCAACTTTACCAGCAGATATCTTATAACTATCCGGCTTATTAGGGTCTGCTACTGGTTTAAGTTTAGAAAATCTATATAATTTATTACCATCTTCTACGTTAATAATAAATGTATTATTAGAAATTGTACCATCTTCAGAAACTGTAATGTATTCTACATTTTTAGTATCATTATTATTCAATAAATCAACTAAGTTTTTAGCAGAAACAGAAGTTAATAATGATTTAGCTAGATTAGCACCACCACCTTGATATGTAAATGTAATATTCGACCAATCAGATTCAGATAGTCCAGTAATATTTAATTGAGTGGTATTGTTAACATCATCAATTTTATAATTTGATGTAGCTACTTTAATAGTATTGTCATTTACTTCAATCACAGGTAACACCCAATCAGTACCATTGTATGTAAAGATTAAATTATTGTATCCACCGCTTGAATTAAGTTGAATGTCTCTAGCAAGTTTAGCATCAACACCAATACCCTCTGCATATTTACCATCAGCATCTTGTTGAATATTAAAATTAATATAACCGTTAATCTGTGTATCTGCTGGTACAGGACCATCAACAGGGTCTATCTTAAATATGTCATTGAGCTTGTAAAGCAGCTCTCTATTTAATGAAGTTATTGAAGCTTCCGTTGTATTAAGTTCAATGTATAAACAAACAAACTTAAATTTGTCATTCTTTATAGCTTTGATTTCAATATTATTATCAGCTTGATTGTTATTGTAATTTAACACCGCTGAAAATCTATAACCATTAAAAGAAGTAGATGTAAATAGATTCCTTGGATTGGCTTCTAATGATTCCTTCCTTTCATATAGCTTAACCTTTAAGCCTCTGAACAAAGCTTCAGCAGGGGCTTCCTGTGAGCCACCACGTAGGGTTACATACTTAGCAGTTGGAACTGCAGGTGCAAAGCCCATACCAGTTACGTCGTATCCATCGTAAACAAATAGTCTATCAAAATAATTATTAGTAACATCTAATAAATGAGAAGCCTCTAAATTTATAGTTTCTTCTGGCTGTAAATAGCTTGAAAGTGTTTTAGCTAAATCAGCTTGAAGCTGTGCTTTTTTAAGTGGGTCCGTTTCGTTGGCAATACCGTCATAAACAGGATGCTTGTACAAATAGAACCACTCGTGTGTCATATCAGATATACTTCTACCTGTAACATCGACATCTGGTGAGAAATTAGTTTTACCAAACGCTTCGCTCATCGTAAGCATATATGGTAATTCTTTAGCGTTTACACCTTCAAAATATTTCCACTTGTTTATTGTAGGTATAACCCTTGATTCAAGTGCTAGTGCTGTATTATAGTTTTCTTGCAGTCTATCATATTCATTATTAACATAACTAACACCAGAGCTTGTTTGGGTAACTGCATTTTTAACGCCTTGTAGTTTAGCATAATCACCAGATATAGTACCTATTTGAGTTGATTCAACACCTAGAATATCATAGTCGATTTCATACTGTAGTTCACCCATTTTAGAGTTTGCTTCAGAATAGAAATTGTAATCAAAATCATGAAAGTCTAACGCTTCAAACTTACCGAAACTTATTTTGTTATCAACGTATAATGATAGGTTTATATCTGTAATATTTGATACATTTAGTTTATCATTTAAGCAAACTCTGTAATATCCATTAAAATTAGGGTCTTCTAGAATTTCAATAATTCTAATAAACTTTTCACCTGATTTTAAATAAGTATCAGTATTGATATCACCAACTTCAGTAGCATCTACTAAAATACCTGAACCAGCATTAGAACCACCAATACCTGAATAAAGTGTAAATGTAGAATAAAGATAAGAGTCTAACTTTAATTTTTTGTCAACATTATCTAAGATACCTCTAATAGACAAACAATTATTATTATCTTTATATTCACCAAAAGCAAAACCATATGTTCTATTACCAGTTTTATAACTAGTTACAAGAATTGCGTTACCTATAACATCTATATTTAATTGAAGATCATCTATATTTAAAAAAGCAGACCTCATAGCTTTTGCTATTTCACTGAATGTCCCTTGATTAGAAAACTTGTGAGCTGATGCTTCACCAGCTGGGAGACCAGGGTCTGCTACTATTACATATTTTACAAAATTACCTTGTAAGAGTTCGGTTGTAATTCCAATAATATATTGATTTGCAATATCAGGTGTATCTATAACTTCAATTTCAATAAAGTCTTTAACATCACTTAAAAAGTTTGTAACCGTTAAAGTATCATCTTTTTTAACGTATTTGCTATTATCAATATTAAAAGCACTTACATTTAATTTATACGGACTTTGTACACCGTCATAAATATTTTTAATATGTGCAAATGAATTACCTGATTTTACCCAGTTTAATGTTGGATCTGCTAATTCAATATTTGGTAACATGTCAGTTGCTACTAAACTTGTACCCGTTAAGTCAAAGTTAGTTTCTACTGTACTTTCATTAATATGTAAAACGTTACCGTCGTATCTTACGCTTTTAAATGTACCCTCTTCATGTGCATTAACATAAAGTCCAATGTATCTGTTTACTTCATAAGCATTGTCAAAGTCTTCAAACATGAATTCCATATTAATAAGATTAGCACTAATCATTTGGTTTCTTTTAAAACCATTAGTGATAAACTCATTGTTCATGATTTCAGACCTGTCCTCTAGTACAAAGTCTCTATAGATGTATTCACCCTTTGAGACAAACCCACCCTTACGTAAATCAATACCGTTCCAAGATGTCTTTTCATCTTTTTCAAAAGAAACAGTTAGCGGTGCTTTTGGTCTATTAGGGTCATTAACAAATGTATTTAAGTAATCGCCGATCGGTGAACCCTTTCTTAAATCAAATGACTTTACTAAAGTTGCATTTGACAACATCTTCATAATTCTATCATTGATACCAGACAAGTCATCCGTAAGATTTATCTCGGATACCGGTTCTTCAATTCTATAAATTACAAAATATTCAGGTAACTTTTCATCAAGCCATAGTGGTGCCATGAACCTAATGTTCTCGTCAAAGTGTTTTGATCCATTTAAGCGAGCACCGTAATTGTACTGCTCTTCATATTGCTTATTGTATTCTCTGTAGACTGAAATGTCTGAGTCTTTTCTATAAACATCGTATACAGTATCGTATGGTGTGTTAGCAAAGAAAGAAGCTATATCATATGCATAATGGCCATTGCGATTTAGACTAAATTTCTTATATCTCTTATCGCTCAGAGCTCTATTAGCATTAATAGAATCCAAGTATATTTCATCGTTTGAATCAACAACCAACTTTACATTTGAAGAAAGTAAAGGATTGGTTCTCAGAATAACGTGACTCTTACCCTCAATAGGGTTATTGTTTGCTTCGAAGTTTAAATTAGCCATTAATCTATGATATGTTTATAAGCGCTTGACTTATATATTCAGATTAATTACGCAGTGTACTTCGCAAATACCTCTAAGTCAAATGAGAATTTATTGTTGTCAACATCTAAGATATCTAAACCAATCTTTTTAGAGTAAGTTAGATTAGATACAGGAGTCGATTCGATACCACCAACAAAACCTAGGTTTGAATCAGATGTACCAGCATAATCAGTCATTCTATATTGGAATACAACGTCAATTGCAATAGCATTAGATTCACCTGAATTAACTACATATTTACCCGACGTATTGTCAGCATCAACTGAAAGCGATTCAATAGATAGTGGCGACATGAACAAGTAAGAACCACACGATTTACCACCTAATAAGTATTGGTCATTAGGGTCAAATGATGTTTTAATAGTTCTATTTTCATTAACATCTAAATAGTATGCTGATTGAATATTATTTATACCAGCTGCTTTAGCCTGTACAATACCTGCTCCTGATTGGTATACATCATTAAATGTTGTAGTAGTCTTAAGTATTGGGTGGTCTTTATGGACATGTAAACCATTATCGTAACTTTGATTACCTTGGCTAACCCAAGCAGGTATTGTTGCTTCAGGATTATCATTAGAATCCCATCTACCTGTCCAAATGTAACCATCATTCGCTACATTACCATACGTCTGTGAAAGCAGATTCCACATAGATGTTTCATATTGAATCGCAGCCGTTATATCAGCTGCAATTAAATCATCAGTAGTGTATAAATCACCGCTGTTTGAAATGTTTCTAAATCTAGAATAAGCAAATTGACCCTTTAGTTGACCTGATTGATAAGGCGCATCATTTAAAAAGTCTGATGTTGTAAATTCAACAGCCGATGTATTCTGATAGATAACAGGCACCATATCGTATCTACCCTGTGATAGGTAGAATGAATCCGCAGCAATAGCTGAATCTAAACTAGTTGTATTTGGTTTAACACCGAATATGTTGTTAGTAGAAGAAGCATATACGGAAGACTTTCTATCACCAGCAAGTCTTGAAATAAGTTCAAGCGGTGTAGCTTTAGAATTCTCAAGAAGAATCTTAAACGTCTTAGTTACAATGTGACCCTTCTTAATAGTTAGGTCTTTAACTTCGTCAGTGTAATACCCCGCGAATATAGACTTAACTGTATTGTTTTGAATAATTTCAGTTGTTCCATCTTCATACTGAATCTTAACTGCAAGTTCACCAACAGTACCAGCAATTTGCTCTTTAAGTGCGTTGATTTCGTTTTGCATCTGAGTAAGCTTCTCAAATAGATTGATAGGACTTTGCTCAGCTGTTAAGAAACCTGATGCAATATTTTGAGCTTCGTGTACGAAATACTTTTCGTTAGCGATAAAAGAATCATTAATATGTGCATAAACACCCTTGCTTTCAAGCTCACTAATAAGCTCTACTTTAGCAATCTCTTTAGAGTTTTCATCAATTAAAGAAACAACAGCATCATTAGTTTGTGCAGAAGCTGGAAATTCAATTCTAGTAATATCAGACCACTCAGACTCTACTGGATTAGCTGGCCATCCCGCTTCAGATAGGGACTTAACTCTAAACTCGACAATTTCACCTGCTTGAATTGGAATATCGATTTGGTTAATATTAACCTCTTGCCCGTTCTCAATAGCTTCAGTTGCCCAAATATACTTACCAGTTACTTGGTCTTTAATTCTTTTTCTAGCCTTTGACGCAACTTCAATCCAATTTGAAAATACACCTGTAGTTGTAGAACCGTCAATTGTAGTTTGGATTTGATTAACATCAGATGGAGTACCATCTTGTGATAGGTATCTGTATTGAATTTTAAATTGTACAACCTCTTGAGGTATTGTATCACCTGCAAGTTTAGCTGTTGGCATCGGGAAGAAACCACGAACTCTGTACTTAGGTGCAATACTTTGAATAGCGTTATCGCTTGCTACAGATTTAATTTCATTAACTAATGAAGAGTAAAGCTTAGATTCCGCTGCTCTTTCATTTAGCATTGAATTTAATTCGTTTCTATCTCTATCTCTTTCAATAGATGAAGAGTATTTCTTAGTAGCAACTTCAGACCTCTTTTTAGCAAGAGTATCATCTAAACTTTTAATTTTAGTTTCAGTTGCAATCTTATTAGAACTAAGTTGCTGTACCTTCTGGAAGGACTTGCTGTTAGTTAAGTGTGTATTAACCTGAACAACTTTAAAGCTGTCTGCGTCCACCTGGGGTGCATCTGGTGCAACTCCAACTGTTGCCGGTGGGATTGAATCCTCTTTAAGAGCTTTAATAAATTGACCAAAGTCAGAAACTTCAGCTTTATAGTAATCAGCAAGAGTTTGAACCTCGCCATTTTCTCTAGTAATTATAAGGTCATTAGAATAGAATGCAGTACCCGGTGACCATACTTCTGCTTCAATATTTGATTCAGGGTCAACTGGTTTAATAAATGCAACTAGTCTTTCGTCAAAGCCTACTGAAACATCAATAGCTTCATAAGCTTCTTTACCTTTATAAATCTTTAATTGGTCAGCACCAACTTTAATAGACTCGTAACCCTCAACAAGAAGTAATTCAACCTCTAGAGTATCCGAGTTAAGTGCAACTACTTTATATTTAGTAGAATTATTACCAGAGTTAACTAGTAGTTCGTCATTTACTCTTAATGATTCTGTTTCAGACATTGATTTATCAGCATCTGAATAAGAGAATTTATCTAAAGTGTATAGCTTTACAGTCTTAGTTTGAGTAACACCATCTACTACAATGTTTCTTTGAGCTGTTCTAACTTTAATAACATTGAAACCACCATAGTATTTAGTAGACCTTACCGGAGCATCAATAACTTCTTCATCAAGAATGTATTTAATACCAGCAGTCTCTAGTTGTGAAATCATATTATTGACTTCTAGGTTGTCTAAACCCTTAAGGTTACCGTCAAACCATTCAGCAGAAGCGGCGTCATTAGAATCAATGATGTATCTTCTTAACTTGATTTTTTCAGTACCTGTACTAATTTGACTATTAACATTAAGTTGTACTTGTAGTAATGGATTAAGAAATGATTCAAAGAAGTTGTTTGTAGTTGCTACGAATTCAACAGGTGTTGTAATATTCGTTACAGGGTTAGCAGGCGTTTTAAGTTTAGACTTTTGAATTTGTCTAAACGTACCGTCGGCCATTCTAACAGAAGCATCACCAGAACCAATACCTGAAAGTGATTTAAAGTTTTGGTCTAGTCTTTCAATCTCACGCTTCAAATAACCGAACGCAGGTACTTGAACCGTTCTAAGAGTACCTTGCTCATCGAATAAATCTAGAGATACAGTTTTCTTATCAGTTGTGATTGCTTCAGAGATTTTTTCATAGTTCTCTAAAGAGTTCTGGTTCATTTCCAGAAACTGTCTGATTATTTGTGAGATTGAATTATTTGCCATCTTATCTTAGTACGTCTGCTACGAATGTTAATAATGTTTTATCAACACATACAAGTTCGATATAAGGTTTTGTACTGTTCAAATCACCTAATGTAATTTGTCTAGCTAATGACCAATCGTTTTTCTTGTCAGTGTAAATATTGATATTATAGCCACCTAAATTTAGAACAGAATCAAAAGCAAGTTTAAGCACTTGACCCTCTTCCCAAGATTCATAGCTATCATCAATGTATATATTTATGTCATTATTAGCCGCTCCAGCTGTTAACGACATTCTCACCATGTTTTCAAAAGACTTTAGTCTTACGTAAACACCTTTAGTATTTGCAGTAGTTGGATCGAATTCAACAATCTTTTGACCAACTGCCTTATTAACCAGGTCCCATTCAAATTTAGTTAAAAGTTGGTAACCTTTAACGTCATTGTTTACTTTGATTTTACCAGGTACTGATTTATCAACCTTGGTACCCTTACCGTCAAATATAACGTTTGTATTGTATTGAACTTCTGTTGGGATTGTACCATTAATAATGCTGTTCATTCTTCTATTGATATCTGTAATCATATCAAGTAGTGAAGCTTCATCAGCAAAATTTAAAGAAGCGTTTTCAATTTGTGTTTGTAATGAAGCAATTTCAGCTTTCATTGTATCGGCATCTTCAGATGAAAGAACCATGTTCTCCATAACATCAAGTCTTGATGCTATGTCATCGTATCTGTTGTTAGCCTGCATTAAAAGTTTTGCAGCGTTCTCTAATACTGATGTAGTATCAAAGAACAGGTCCATTGAGAACGTAGTAAAGTCGTTGATATTATTTTCAACACCCACGTTGTCTAATGAAGTATTGTACTTAATGTTTAGCTTAAGTGAATAAGCATTACCATTAAGACCTGTGATTGAATTAGGCTTATATTTTATAAGCTCTCTAATTCCGCCGTCTTTAAAGTTATCTAATAAAAGAACACCGTATAGGTTTGTTGCTCTATTACCTGGATTGCTCTGTGAGTAAAGGTCGTAATAAACAAGAACCACATTAAACTTGAAGTTACCACCTCTTTGAGAGTAATCGTGTAGGGTATTAATAGATGAATTAACATTAATAGCATAATAGCTTTGCTCATTAAAGTCAATTCCTAAGGCTGGTGTTGTGTTAGTATTAATATCATATTGACCATTTGCATCAACTAAAGACTGAATACTAAATCCGGTTTCTGGGTGTGATGAACGACCATTGATATTGGTACCAGCTGTTAAAGCTAGACTCGTTGTATTATATGTGTCTTCTTCAAAAAGAACTACAGGAGTGTAACCTACAGAAGAAGGTACGTTAACAAAGATTTCCTGGTATGTATTTGCGGCGTAGTTTTTATCATTGATAACATCAATAGTACCAACATATTTAACTAGTCTTTCATAATCATTACCAGTACCTGAAACACTATCCTCTTCAGCATATCTACCAACTGTAGATACAGCTTCACTTGAAGTAGCTGACCTAAATCTTAAAGCACCGATTGATTGAAGATATTTAAAGAATATCTTTTCAGCATCCGACTTATAAATTTGTGGATCAAAATCATCATCATTCCTTACAAGCTCTTCTAAGTTAAGCGCATAGTTTTGGAATGTTTCAGACCAAGACCTGTTGTCATCAGTTGAAGGTGTATATGCACCTCCAGCAACATCCTTTAATCTATTGAATTCAATAGTGTTAAGACCGTTGACCTGAGTTGCAATCTCTGGTAGATCCATAAGTGCATAATGAGAAAACTCGAACTTTAAGTCCGGGTCTCCTTGTGCTCTAGTTAAATCTCTAGCAGCTGATGCAAAGGCGTACATTGTGCCGCCCTGCTCTTGAACAGTTCTTACTAATGGTGTTGCCATTTATCTTTAAATCTTTTTATTAAGCTACGTTAGCTAGTGGTGATGCAGCGATTAGGTACCAAACCGAACCGTGAAATCTAAGTGTTGCTGTAGCGTATTGAGGTAGCTGTAATAAACTTACTCCAGCAATCATAATTGGATTTACAATAACCGTACCGGACTCTGCAATAATAGTAATTTCTTGACCTTCTGATGCATTAAAAAGGTCAGCCGACCCTGTAGTAAGAATGTAAGATGAAGCCTCGTAAGAAGCTGCATTTGGCATTACAGCTACTGTTTCTGCTTTATATGTAACACCCTTATTGATTGATAGAAGTGCATCAACATCCGTATCAACTCCTAGTGAGTTACCAGTAGAAGCGAATGAAGCAGCGGAACCGCCATCAACATCAATACTAGCAGCACCAATACTGTTTACATTTGATAGATTGCTTGTCGTTGGATTTAATAGACCTGTAACAAGACCTAGTTCATCATTAATAGCTGTGAAGTTATCGTTTAAAGTAACTCTTGAAGCTGAAAGGCTATCTGTGCCTTGAATTAGTGAAATGGTTGCCATTTTATGGTTTTTTATTTAATAGTTAAAGCGTTTTTAGTAACTTTGTTAGTGTTTCCATTGATATCTGTAACCTCTAGTTCGACTGTATAATCTCCCTTGTGTTCAAAGACATATGTTAACCACTTATTATTGTAGTATATATCGTCTATTTCTTTTGAGTTATTTACCAGCTTCCAGTTGTATGCAATCTTTCCAGGCATTTTACAGTTGTCTGCTGAAAAAGTCATATGAGTTAAAAGTTCAATATCCACATGGTCTTTTGCGATTCTAATGTCATTGTATGTTGGATTATTAGACTTATAGTGTGTTTCGCCCTCAATATAACCATCAGCAGGTGTATCGAATGTAACAGATTCAAAGTCATATCTATTAGAATACTCTTTACCAACTGCTAAAATACCTAAACAAGTATCAGCTGTACCGTTATTATTAGTATCTTCAAAAATACCGTTGTAATTAAACTTGCTAATTATTGGGTCAGTTGAATTGTTTAGCGCTAATATTTCTGCATTCCATATTGCTATATCAGTTGGATTAGTCGTGGTATTTATAGTCGTGCTAAATGTATGATTACCTGTTAAAATCGTATTTGATGCAACATCATAATGTTCAATAATCATTGTAACCCCACCCCTTGCTTTTAGAATCTTAAACGAAGCAGTTTGGTCCATGCCAACAACAGTAGCATCCCACCAAGTATGTGCACCATCGTTCCAAGTATGCTGTTTTAAGTTCTTCCAGAAGTAAGGGCCGGTTGTTTCACCGTAGCCTGTCGGTGATGTCGTATCAACATATCTTCTAACCATAGAGAAGTTTACACCATTAGAATCGTCATGTAAATAGTTAGCCCTGTCTAATGTATTATAGAGTGTTCCGATCTCTTCGTCAACATCGTCTTTATTTTGTTGTGGGAAGTCCCAATCACCACCAGCGTCTTTCCAGGAATAACTTGAACGACCCCATGAATAGTTTTGAGATTCTTTCCATCTATACACTCCGTATATTTCAACAGGCTTGACATTAACCAC
>Ga0181577_10000154_pt1 | contig 50912 bp, 48 predicted proteins | sample 101ome_21_FD_132468 | JGI IMG/M metagenome (GOLD analysis project Ga0181577, IMG submission 132468) | Coastal salt marsh microbial communities from the Groves Creek Marsh, Skidaway Island, Georgia - 101413BT metaG (megahit assembly) | ecosystem: Environmental > Aquatic > Marine > Intertidal...
AGCCGCTGCGGACTTGATGCCGCGGACTGGTTTGAAGACGAGGAAAAGCTACGCAGTTTGCATACCTGTAGGCATAGCTTGTGCGGTCCTCTTTGTGGGCATGCTCGTGCAAGCGCCGAAGCTTGCGGCGGCCCGATTAGAGGCCTTGGGGGCTGGTCAAGCGTTTGTTGACTCAGCCAACAACCCGGCCATGCACCCACTGCCAATGTTGAATACCCACGTGGCAATATCTATCACCGGAACGGTTGCCGACGTGGTGCTCACCCAGACGTTTCGCAACGATAGCCAAGCTTGGATTAATGTTATTTATGCGCTGCCAGTGACTGACACCACTATTGTCTATGGCTGGGAGTTAACCACTGATGACCGCAGAATACGAGGTGTTGTACGCGAGCGTGAAGCCGCTGTGCGTAGCTATGAAATAGCGCGTACCGAGGGGCGTCAAGCAGCGTTGCTTGAGCCGCTCGCTCGCGATCTATTTCATGTGAAGGTTGCAAATATCGCGCCGGGCGCAACACTAACAACCGAGCTCAAGTTGATACATTCCGTAGTGCAAACGGGCCGCTCCTACCGCCTGCAATTGCCAACGACACTCGCCCCCCGATACCAACCACTTGCACAAATCGAAACGGCGTATCGCAACCCGTACCCAGCGAATGACAGCGCAATTTCCCTTGTTGAATTGCCGATACGGGACTTGGGTACGGTTAGAGTAACAAAGCCACGCTATCCACTGACATGGGACATCAGACTTGCTGCTGGGACTGACCTAAAGCACGTCAACATGCCGTTGCATCACACCAAAATAGACCGAGATGCAGCGGGTGCGCACCTCACGAACAGCTCTCGACCTGCCGAAATGGATAGGGATCTGGTTTTGGTCTGGACACTGTCAGACAGCGCCGAGCCCACCGCGTCAATCCTCACTCAGCACGTGGGTAGCGAGTGGTTTGGCATGCTTGAGCTTCATGAGCCAACCCAGGTTCAGCAGGCAAAGCATCAACCGAGGGCGTTGATTTTGGTTATCGATGTATCGGGTTCGATGTCAGGTGCGGCTATGAGGCAAGCCAAAGAGGCGGCGCGCACTGCGGTAGCAGGACTGAGTGCTAGCGATGTGTTTAATGTGATTGCCTTTGATCACCGTGTCTTTCAGCTATTCGATCGTCCGGAGTCTGCCTACTCAGCCAATCGTGAGACTGCTCTGAATTTTATCGATGATCTCCGAGCCGATGGCGGCACAGAAATGTTGCCAGCTCTGGGACGCGCTTTTGAACAGTCATCAAGTGTTAGCGACGTGCTTGCGCAAGTACTTTTTGTCACGGATGGCTCTGTGCATACCAGCGGCGATTTGCTCGCACTAATTGACAGCGAGCTTGGTGCAGCGCGTTTGTCTACAGTTGGCATTGGTGCGGCGCCAAACACGGCATTTATGCGACGAGCCGCTGAGCTTGGTGGCGGAATGTTTCGGCAGGTTTCAACCATGACCGAAGTGAAGCGGGTACTGGAAGATCTCATCCACACGCTGTCACAGCCAATGCTCACTGATATCTCCATTGATTGGCCGCCTGGCGCCGAGGCCGCCGGTGACAGCTTGCGCGATCTGTATGTGGGTGAGCCGCTACGAATACCCGTGCGATTTGCAGATTATCCGTTTGGCTATTCGATTGTGGTTAGTGGGCGGTACATGGGCGCACCCTGGCGAGTTGAGTTACCCATTGGTTTTAGAAAAGATGCATCGCCCTTGGAGGCGTCTATGGCCATTGTGTGGGCCGGTGGGAAGATACGCTCGTTTGTAGACCGTGCCGAATTTTCAGCGGAGGCAAGTAGCACATTACGCAATGACATTCTGCCGTTAGCGCTTAAATACGGTGTGGCGTCACCTGTCACTGCCTTTTTAGCCGAGGAGCTGCGTCCTACTCGGCCCTCCGCACAGGCCGCAGGTAACGTCACCCTGGCACAGCAACTGCCGGCTCAGGAGTTTGCCTATCCTCAGACCGCAACCCAGCTCGCGCTATTTATCTATGCGGCGCTGTTCTCCCTGTTTTGGCTAGTTATGGTGCTTGTACTGAGGCGCGACGATGAATCACACGGACAGTAGCAACCCCAACGTGGCTCTGGATACATGCCAAACTCACGCACGCAGTAAACGGTTGCTATTGATGTTTGGCGTTCTAGCCTTAACCGTCTCCTTGTCGGGTGTCTCGACAATTCTTGGTAAGGCGTGGATGGGGCAGTGGTTGCTTAAGTGCGCATGGGAGCAGGCTGTGGACACGGGCACACCGCAGCGCCCTTGGCCCTGGGCAGATTTTCTGGTGGCAGGGAACTTGCGTATTCCTGAGCTGGGCGTTCAGGCCTATGTACTCAATAGTGACAGCGGTGAGGCCTTGGCGTTCGGTCCGGGTTTTAGTCGCACGACTTCACGTGATGGATTGAGGATTATCAGTGGTCATCGAGATACCCATTTTTCGTTTATGCGCAACCTGGGTATTGGTATGCGCATAGAGCTTCATTCGGTCGATCGTGGCTCGCCAGAAGTGTTCGAGGTTTATCATCAAATGGTTGTGGACGCCGGAAACGCGCGGCTCCCGACAACGATACCGGATACCCTCATTTTGCTGACCTGCTTTCCATTTGACGCCATTACCGCTAACGGGCCCTTGCGCTATCTGTCGATAGCGCGCTTGCAAATGCCTCAAAAATTTGGTGCGATCGTGCTATAGCGTATGTTTAAACCAGTTGTGGGGTAATTTCTGTGCGACTTGCTCGTCTGCTTCGGTTTGGCGTAACTAGCCTTTCAATACCGCTCATTTTGAGCGGCTGTGCCGTAAACTCAATTGACGACTACAATCTTTGTGCCCTCAGTTATGGTGTAGTAGGTTTGGGGATTGGTGTAGCCTCTAGCGGCTCGGGAGCCGTTTTAGCTGGTACTGCTGGCGGTGGAATTGCCGGTTATTTGATCTGTCAGGAAGAGTTGGAGCTGCCCACAGATGACAGCCCTAAGCAAGATGTGGCACCTATGGTCATGGAAGTTGAGCCTCCCGTACCGAGAGACAGTGATGGCGATGGCGTCACAGATGATCAGGATGAGTGTGCAAACACACCCAAAGGCGTAGAAATAGACGCAAAAGGATGTGCCAAGCCGCTGGTCTTCGATAGCCTTACGCTGAATTTTGTGTTCGATAGTGCTGAGCTGGCTGCGAATGCCGATGAAGCGTTGGCACCCGCATTGATTTTTATCGGCAAATATCCTGATGCACGCTTCGAGATCATTGGTCACACCGACGCGTACGGTACTGAAGCTTACAATCGAGCGTTGTCGTTGCGCCGAGCACGAGCGCTACAGCAGCGATTGGTTGAGCTGGGAGTATCGTCAGCCCGTTTAGATGTCAGTGGGCAGGGTGAGTCTAACCCTTTGGTAACTAATGAGACTGAGGATGGGCGTGCGCGTAACCGTCGGGTAGAGTTTCATCTAATGCAGTAGTTTGCCGTATGGCTCAAACACGCGGTTTTCCAAATACAGGCAAATGGGCTTAATTCAGGCCCATTGCCCTTGTTTTTCTCTCTGGCTTTGAGACACTTCGCGCCCGAAGCACGCGGCCCTTGGTAGAGGTCGCCACTGATAAGGAGCACTTCATGCCCATTGTTACCCTTCCTGATGGATCACAACGCTCTTTTGAGCAGCCGGTTAGCGTTTTTGATGTCGCTGCTGATATTGGTCCTGGTCTCGCGAAAGCCGCTCTCGCTGGTGTTGTTGACGGTCGCGAAGTGGATACCTCGTTTGTTATCGAGGGCGACGCAGCGCTGAGCATTATTACCGATCGTGATGAGGCGGGTGTAGAAATTATCCGCCATTCCACAGCGCACTTGCTCGCGCAGGCTGTGCAACAGTTGTTCCCGGGTACACAGGTTACTATTGGTCCGACTGTCGAGGATGGCTTTTATTACGATTTTGCCTCGGGCCACAATTTTACCCCCGAGGACCTTGAGCGCATTGAACAGCGTATGACTGAAATCGCCGAGCGCGATGTTACCGTAGAGCGTATTGTTTGTTCGCGAGAAAAAGCGGTTGAGCTATTTCGGAACATGGGTGAGCACTTCAAGGTTCAGATTATTGAAGAGCTCCCAGAAGGCGAGGAAATTTCCATCTATCAGCAGGGTGAGTGGATGGATCTGTGTCGTGGTCCCCATGTGCCAAGCACCGGGAAACTGCAGGCTTTCAAGCTTACCAAGGTAGCCGGAGCCTATTGGCGGGGTGATGCAAAAAATCAGATGCTGCAACGCATCTACGGCACCGCTTGGGCCAACAAGAAACAGCTTAAGGCTTATCTGAATCGCATAGCAGAGGCGGAAAAGCGCGACCATCGAAAAATTGCTAAAAAATTGAACTTGTTCCACACCCAAGAAGAGGCGCCCGGCATGGTGTTCTGGCACCCCGCGGGTTGGACGATTTATCAGACCATTGAGCGCTACATGCGCCAAAAGCAACAACGGTTTGGTTATCAGGAGATTAAAACGCCACAGGTGGTGGACTTATCACTGTGGCAGCGGTCGGGCCACGCTGACAAGTTTGCCGATGGCATGTTCACGCTGGATGCGGATGAACGACAGTTCGCGGTTAAACCCATGAATTGCCCCTGTCATGTACAGGTGTTCAACCAGGGTCTGAAGTCTTATCGCGATCTTCCTTTGCGCTTGGCAGAGTTTGGCTCCTGCCACCGCAATGAGCCCTCAGGTTCCCTCCACGGCATCATGCGAGTGCGGGGCTTCACCCAAGATGACGCCCACATCTTTTGTACCGATGAGCAGATTCAGTCTGAGGTGTCCGATTTCATTGACATGCTGCACGAGGTCTACCGAGACTTCGGTTTTGATGAGGTCATTTACCGCCTGTCGACGCGCCCAGAGCAGCGAGTGGGTAGCGATTCCGACTGGGATCGGGCAGAGCTGGCACTGGCTGAGGCGCTCAACACCAAAGGCCTGCCCTGGGAGGAATTACCTGGGGAGGGCGCGTTTTATGGTCCTAAGATTGAGTTTTCGCTGAAAGATTGCATCGGTCGTGTATGGCAGCTGGGTACCATTCAGGTAGACTTTTCTATGCCGGGTCGCCTTGATGCGCAGTACGTAGCCGAAGATGGCAGTCGCCAGGTGCCTGTGATGTTGCATCGTGCGGTACTGGGCTCATTCGAACGTTTCATTGGTATTCTCATTGAGCACTTTGAGGGAGAGTTTCCTACTTGGTTGGCCCCTCAGCAGGCGGTAGTTGCACCCATCACTGATAAGCAAGCCGACTACGCTCGGGAAGTCACACAACACCTCGCTGACCAGGGTTTCAGGGTTATCAGCGATTTACGTAATGAAAAAATCGGTTTCAAGATCCGTGAACACGAGATGGGTAAGATGCCCTACATTTTGGTAGTGGGTGATAAAGAGATGGAGGCTCGCCAGGTGTCGGTGCGTGCCCGACATGGTCAGGATTTAGGCGTGTTGTCTCTCGATGACTTTGCCGCTCGATTGCACCAAGATGTTGTTAGCCACGGACGCGGCGAATGATTAAGTCGTACGCGCCCGCTGTGGCGCTATGGCGGTGATAGCCGCAAAAATGCCCGTAAATTTGGGCTTGAGCTTAGTTGACGGGGCCATTACACTCCACGCCCTAAATTTGTCCGGAGATTCCGAGCATCAAGACTGAAAGTAAGAGCAAGAAAGCGTTAACGAACGATCAAATTACATCCCCCCAGGTGCGTTTAATTAGCGCTGAGGGTGAGCAAGTCGGTATCGTATCTAATGAAGAGGCCCAAAAAGCCGCAGAGGCGGCAGGCATGGACCTCGTGCAAATGGCCGATAGCGAGCCGCCCGTTTGCAAAATCATGGATTATGGCAAGCATGTCTTTGAGGCAAAAAAGCAAAAGGCAGCACAGCGCAAAAAAGCCAAGCGTACGCAAATTAAAGAAATGAAGTTTCGTCCAGGGACGGAGGAAGGAGACTATCAGGTAAAACTGCGCAACCTGGTACGTTTCCTCGAAAACGGCGATAAGGCCAAAGTAACGCTCCGCTATCGCGGTCGAGAAATGGCTCATCAGGAAATCGGCATGGAGCTACTCAAGCGAGTAGAAGCCGATCTGAGCGAATTAGGCAGTGTCGAGCAATTCCCTAAAATGGAAGGCCGGCAGTTAACTATGGTTATCGCACCCAAGAAACGGGGTTAGTGGCCCGTGAATGCCCTAACATCCCGATAGTTGAATCGCCTCGAACAGTGGTATGCACCCGAGGCCCAATGCGGAGTTTTTACAATGCCAAAAGCAAAAATTCACAGCGGAGCAGCGAAGCGGTTTAAGAAAACCGCGGGTGGCTACAAGCGCAAGAGTGCTTACAAAAGCCACATCCTGACCAAAATGACGACCAAACGTAAGCGTCAGCTGCGTGGAACGTCCATGATTGACCAGTCAGACAAAGTGCTGATTGATCGCATGCTACGTGCCAAGTAACCGTCATACTGATTAGGAGATAGACTATGCCTCGCGTAAAACGTGGTGTGACGGCCCATCGTCGTCACAAAAAGATTTTAAAGCAAGCCAAGGGTTACTACGGCGCTCGATCACGAGTGTTTCGTGTAGCGAAACAAGCGGTCACCAAGGCGGGTCAGTACGCTTATCGCGACCGTCGCCAGCGTAAGCGCCAGTTCCGCGCTCTATGGATTACGCGTATTAATGCGCAATCTCGGGCCAACGGTTTGACCTACAGCAAGTTGATCAATGGCTTGAAGAGGGCTGACATTGCGCTAGACCGTCGCGTATTGGCAGACTTAGCCGTTCATGACAAAGCCGCCTTTGCCGCGGTTGTTGAGCGTGCGCGTACAGCTCTTGCTGCCTGATTGAAACCCCGCGCGCAGGCGGGATTTGCAAGTTAGGAAAGGAAGGGGCGCGCGCCTCTTCCTTTTTTTATGGCTATTGTGAACCGCCGGTTGGAGAAGCATGCTTTGCGCATCACTCTGGGCAGCCGAACATAGGATAATGCTATGCAATCGTTGGATGAACTCAAGTTAGAGGCCGTAGCCGTCATTGAGCAAGCTGCTGACGGCAATGCACTTGAGCAGCTCCGCGTCGACTACCTTGGTAAAAAAGGTAAGTTAACCGCGCTGCTTAAAGGGCTTGGCCAACTCTCGGCAGCAGAGCGCCCCAAGGCGGGGGCTTTGATCAACGAGGTTAAACAAGAGCTCCAAACGCTCATTAACTCGCGCAAGGCAACGCTAGAGCAAGCTGCACTGAGTGAACAACTCCAGCGCGAGGCGGTGGATGTCACGTTGCCCGGACGTGGAATCGAGCTTGGCGGCCTGCACCCGATTACTCGGACCATTGAGCGAATCGAGGCGTTTTTTCGTTCGGCTGGCTTTGACGTTATGGAAGGGCCAGAGATTGAGGATGACTATCACAATTTTGAGGCGCTCAACATTCCCGCGCACCACCCGGCGCGAGCCATGCACGACACTTTTTATGTGGATGATACGCATGTGCTAAGAACGCACACCTCCGGTGTGCAAGTGCGCACAATGGAGTCCCAAGAACCTCCTCTGCGCATTATTTGTCCGGGCCGTGTTTACCGTTGCGATTCCGATCTAACCCATTCGCCTATGTTTCATCAGGTTGAGGGGTTATTAATTGATGAGTCCTCGAGCTTTGGTGACTTAAAAGGTCTGCTTGAGGATTTTTTGCATGCCTTTTTTGAGCGGGATGATCTGGCGGTCCGTTTTCGTCCATCGTACTTTCCCTTCACCGAGCCTTCAGCGGAGGTTGATATTCAGTGTGTGAAGTGCAACGGCGATGGTTGCCGGATTTGTAGCCACACCGGTTGGTTGGAAATTCTTGGCTCGGGTATGGTGAATCCCAAGGTATTTGAAATGAGTGGTATCGATGCCGAGCGCTTCACAGGCTTTGCGTTTGGTCTGGGTGTTGAGCGCCTTGCCATGCTGCGCTACGGCATTGGCGATCTGCGACTGAATTTTGAAAATGATCTGCGCTTCTTGCGTCAGTTCATGTAAGAGGTGTTGGGATGATTATTTCTGAGCAATGGCTGCGCGAATGGGTGAACCCACCTCTGTCGGCGAGCGAACTCGCCGATCAATTGACCATGGCAGGGCTCGAGGTCGATGCATTGGATGCCGCGGCTGAGGCTTTCAGTGGGGTCATCGTTGCTGAAATACTGGAAGCTGAACAGCACCCAGATGCCGATAAGTTGCGTGTTTGTAAGGTAAGCACTGGCGCCAGTACCGTGCAAATCGTCTGTGGTGCCCCCAATGCGCGTAGCGGTCTTAAGGCCCCATTGGCGCAAGTGGGCGCAGTTTTGCCCGGTGACTTCAAGATCAAGAAGGCCAAACTACGCGGCGTGGAGTCGCAGGGTATGTTGTGCGCAGAGTCGGAGTTGACCATCTCTGATGAGGCCGCGGGCTTGATGGAATTGCCGGCAGATGCGCCCGTTGGTGAGGACTTGCGCTCATATTTAGGCTTGGATGATCACATCATTGAGATTGGTCTGACGCCCAATCGCGCAGACTGCCTGAGTATTGCGGGTATCGCTCGAGACCTCGCTGCGCTCAATGAATTAACCGCATGTGAAGTCGCTATAGAGCCGGTTTCACCTACAAGTACACGGCAATTTCCGGTGCAGGTTGTTGCCAACGACAAGTGCCCTCGATACGTCGGACGAGTCATTGAAAATGTTGATTTGTCGCAGGAGACACCGCGCGAAATAGTCGAACGACTGCGCCGAGCTGGACTGCGCTCCATTGATCCGGTGGTCGATGTTACCAACTACGTTATGTTGGAGTTGGGCCAACCCTTGCACGCCTTCGATTTGGATACATTGGCAGAGGAAATCGTGGTTCGCAACGCCCAAGCGGGTGAGGTAATGGTCCTTCTCGATGGCAGTGAGGTGAGCCTCACTGAGGATACGCTGCTGATAGCCGACCGCACCCGCCCACTCGCCATGGCCGGCATAATGGGAGGTGAAAATAGTGGAGTGAGTGCCAGCACGCGCCACATTTTCCTGGAGAGTGCTTTTTTCTCACCCACTCCAATGGCCGGAAAGGCGAGGCAGTATGGTCTTCATACCGATGCGTCCCATCGCTATGAGCGAGGTGTTGACCCCGAGCTCCAACACAAGGCCATTGAGCGCGCGACAGCGTTACTGCTGAGTATTGTAGGTGGACAAGCCGGGCCTATCACCGACGTGACCTCCAACGCCCACCTACCGCAGGCAGCTACCATCACGTTACGCGCCAGTCGCATTCAACGCGTACTGGGATTTAGCATGGATCCTGCACGCGTTGAGGCTATTCTTACGAACCTTGGGTTTGGTATGACAACCCAAGGTGATGGCGAATGGTTGTGTCACGCTCCAAGTTGGCGATTTGATATGGAGCAAGAAGTCGACTTAATTGAAGAGCTGGCTCGTATTCATGGCTATAACGCACTGCCGGTGAGCCGCATTCACGGCGATGTGGCGGGTAGTGAGCAACCCGAAAACAAACGCGCTTTAAGTCATGTGCGCCGATTGTTGGTTGGAAGAGGATTCCAAGAGGCGATTACCTACAGCTTTATTTCGCCTGAGCTGCAAACACGATTTGACCCTCAAGTTTCTCCCGTTGCGCTGAAGAACCCTATCTCTGCAGATTTGAGCGTTATGCGTACCAGTTTGCTCCCGGGCCTGCTGTCTGCCACTGCCCACAATGCCAAGCGTCAACTTAGCCGAGTGCGTTTGTTTGAGACGGGCTTATGCTTTTTACCGGGTGACCCCATCAAACAAGAAGCGCGCCTTGGGTTGGTGATGATGGGACCACGGGCGCCAGAAAACTGGGCAAATGAAGGCACTAAAACGGACTTTTTTGACATGAAGGGTGAAGTAGAGCAGCTATTGCATGTGGCTGCCGACACCGCCGTATTTAGGCCCTGCACATGGCCCGGTTTGCACGATGGTCAAACTGCGGAGATTGTTATTGGTGGCCAAATCGTTGGTATTTTGGGGGCGATTCACCCGGTCACTGCTGAGGCAATGGATTTACCTCCGGCAACTTACGTTGCTGAACTTCAGCTTTCGGCAGTCACTGCTTCGTGTTTGCCTGCTTATGTAGAGATTTCGCGGTTTCCCGAGACTCGCCGAGATATCGCAGTGGTGCTCAATGCGGAGACGCCGGCTGCGGCTGTGGAGGACGTTGTACGACAGGCGGCTGGGCCCGCATTGGCGGATCTACGGATTTTTGATGTGTATGCGGGGCAGGGCATTGAACCCGGACACAAAAGTTTGGCCCTAGGTTTGACTTTCCGGGATCAGTCACGCACTCTAGATGACTTTGAAATTACTTCAGTGATGACGCAAGTCATTGATTCGCTGCAAGAAAAGCTGAATGCCAAATTAAGGGGCTAGCTGTTCCGAATGACTGCACTGACCAAATTTGAAATGGCCGAAAAGCTATTTGAAGAGCTTGGCCTGAACAAGCGCGAAGCCAAGGAGTTGGTCGAGCAGTTTTTTGAAGAGATAAGAGTTTGCCTAGAGAATAACGAGCAGGTGAAACTTTCCGGCTTTGGAAACTTTGACTTACGCGATAAGCGCCAGCGGCCCGGACGCAACCCAAAAACTGGGGAGGAGATTCCCATCTCCGCGAGGCGCGTCGTGACGTTTAGGCCTGGCCAAAAGCTGAAGGCGCGCGTTGAGCAACTCCATGTTCCAGATCCACTACGAGACCCGTTGAGAGACCCGTTGAGAGACCCATTGAGAGACCCGTTAAGAGACCCATTAAGTGATGCTTGAACCCAGCCACAATAGTGAACTTCCAGCGATTCCAAGCAAGCGCTATTTTACTATTGGTGAGGTGAGCGAGTTATGCGCTGTCAAACCGCATGTATTACGTTACTGGGAACAAGAATTTCCGGGTCTAAGCCCAGTCAAACGCCGAGGTAATCGACGCTATTATCAGCGTGGCGATGTAGAAATGATTCGCACCATTCGAAGCCTGCTGTACGAACAGGGCTACACCATTGGCGGCGCGCGGCAGCGACTGGTCCATGAGGGTGACGGCCCTACTCCCGCCGAGGTACAAATGTTGGCGCGCGAGTGCATTGACGAATTGGAGCGTGCGCGGGAGTTGTTGTCTGCCGATGAGTGAGGTCAGGCGCGACGCAGGTCTTTGTCGTCTAGAGCTCATAAGCGCCACTCACCATTAGCATTCAAAGCTTTTAGTCTGGTCGCCAGCGAGGAGCTTCATTGATCCTTCGTGATCTATCTTCTTGCCCCACGTGAGAATCGTGTGTCCAGCCGCCTGTAGCGAAAAGACGTCTGGTATGGTGCCTTTAAACACCGCGCAGCGAAACACAGAGTCTTCAAAGGGCTGGAGATTATGGTTGTGCCAGTGCCACAGAAGGTAGGTTGGCTCGAACAAGAGTCGGCTTCTGTCCCAATTAGCGGGAATGCTGTTTAGGCTTTCGCGTTCTATGAGCCGCGGCACATGTAATACCGGATTGGGCGCTGCGATAGACTGGCACTGAAAAAAAGCCAAGGTATCCCACAGCCAGCCGTGCCAAACATTTAATTTTTTATTGGGGCGGTTTTGCTCCAATCTTCGAACCCGGGGCTCGCTCAAGGTGGCTTCCGGGCTGGGCAGGTCATGGAGTAGGTACATATCGTCATGCCACCATATCCAGCGATCATAGTGCTCGGCAAAGACCCTTTGATGATCCCACAGTCGATTCACCTTATTGGCATCTTTGGGGTGAGCGGCACGGATGATCGGCTCTATATGGTTTCTTTCTAGCCATATTTGTGGCGGCAAGTCTTTGGCTTCGGCTTGTATAACAATGGGCCAATCCGGTAAGTATTGACGAATACTGGAAACCACCAAGGGAAGATAATCAGGGTTCTTGGGTTTGTAGCTTATGGCGATAGGTGCTCTGTCAAACATGGTATACCCCTGTACTCGCCGTGATGTTCGCGGCGTCGCATGACCCGTCACTAGAATTGCTTGGAACTTGGCTAACGGATGCGCGGCGTCGATCTGGCCGAGATCATTATCTTCTCGATACCCTAGTATAGAGTACATGGGGGTTGGTGATAGTGAGCACAGGCGAACTGAATATAGGTCACTAAATCCCGTAAATCTTTCGCAACCGATGTTAGGTTGTGTATAATCCGCCACCTTCGGGGCGTAGCGCAGCCTGGTAGCGCACCACACTGGGGGTGTGGTGGTCGCAGGTTCAAATCCTGCCGTCCCGACCAATTTATGAAAAAGCCACCTTCGGGTGGCTTTTTTGTTTTCGCTTCACACAAACACCTATCACTCCGAGTCGGCGACAAATACAATGACGCCTGCGTTTATGTGTTGAGACAGGTAAAAGTAGCAAGCTGATTGGGGTAGTCGATGCGCAAGTTTTTCTTACGTTTTATCGCCGTGTGCTTTTTCATGCTCACAACGCTATCCACGCTGCGGGCTGACGATGGCTCTGAGCAAGCTATGGTGGTGACCCAAGCGCGGTATGCTACAGAGGCGTTAGCTGCAAGTTTGGTTGCTCGTTTACAATCGGCTATCGAAGAAGGCGGTGCGGTCGCGGGTGTAGAAGCATGCCGCCTCGAGGCGCAATCGCTGACCCAGCAAACCGGTGATGCGCTGGGGTTGACGGTTGGGCGCACGGCACTGCGTGTGCGCAACCCCACCAACGCCCCTGATGATTGGGAGCAACAACAGCTCGAATACTTTGAAGCGATGCTCGCGCGCGGCACTCCCGCCAATCAACTGGAGGCGCTCGAATATTTTGACTACAACGGGCGAGCTGAGTGGCGATACATGCGCCCTATCATGACGGGTGGACAGTGTCTTGTCTGCCATGGAGAGCAGCTTGCCCCAACCGTCGCCAACGTTATCAGCCAAAATTATCCCAATGATAGGGCGGTGGATTTCAAACTGGGCCAGCTGCGAGGTGCATTCACTGTTACTTTAGAGGTTAAGTAGGTGTGGAGGGTCGCTAAACACCGACTAGCGCGCCACGACGCCATCGTTAGATGATAACTGTAAAGACAAATATAAAGGAAACGACGCTATGAGAGTTCTTTGGTTGGTCGCACTAACACTGTTTTCACTCTCGGGACAGGGCGCCACTCTGTTACACGCAGGTCGATTGGTCGATGTGGCGTCTGGCCAAATCGAAACAGAGCAAACCATTGTTGTGGAAGGAAACCGTGTCAGCGAAGTGCTCGACGGCTATGTGCAGCGAGCGGGAGCAACGGTCATTGATTTACGTTCATCCACGGTCTTACCGGGCCTTATGGACATGCACGTGCATCTTGATCATGAGTTGGACCCACCCGCCAGTTACTCGGAGTCCTATTATATGAACTCCGCAGATTACGCCTTGCGCGCTACCGTTTATGCGCAACGCACGTTAGAGGCCGGATTCACCACGGTGCGTGATTTGGGCGCGCGCAATAAAGAGGCATTATTCGCACTGCGTAACGCCATCAATACTGGCATTGTTCCCGGGCCACGTATCTACGCAGCGGGAAAGTCCATTGCTACTACGGGAGGACACGCCGACCCTACTAACGGCATTCGTGAAGACCTGCGCGGCGACCCCGGGCCCAAGGAGGGCGTTGTGAATGGACCGAATGATGCCTACAAGGCGGTTCGCCAGCGTTATAAAGATGGCAGCGATGTCATTAAGCTCACAGTAACGGGTGGTGTGTTGTCGCTCGCGAAAAGTGGTGATAACCCCCAGTTCACTAGTGATGAATTAGATGCCGTTATGGCTGCTGCCAAAGACTACAATTTTGTGGTTGCGGTGCATGCCCATGGTCCTGAGGGTATGAAGCGTGCGGTAACGGCGGGTGTGCACTCGGTTGAGCACGGTACCTATATGACACCCGAGATCATGAGCTTAATGCGCGAGCGTGGTACTTGGTATGTCCCAACCATTTCTGCGGGTAAATGGGTGGCCGATCTTGCCGAGCAAGACGGTAAGCTACCTGATGTGGTTAGGCCAAAAGCCGCTGCGGTAGGGCCACAAATTCAAGGTACTTTTGCTGACGCTTGGCAGGCAGGGGTGCCTATTGCCTTTGGCACAGATTCGGGGGTCTCGCCCCATGGCCTCAATGCACGCGAGTTTCGCTATATGGTGGAGGCCGGAATGCCTCCCATGGAAGCCATCCGCAGTGCAACCATTAATGCTGCGCAGTTATTGAGGGCGAGCGATGAACTTGGCGAGATCAAGCCGGGCGCTTATGCCGATATTATTGCAGTGGCAGGTGATCCCTTGACCGATATCACTGAGTTGGAAACTATGCATTTCGTTATGAAAAACGGTGCAGTCATTGTTCAAACCAATAAGGAGTAACGAAACTGTGAAGCGCGCATACACCGGTCTCTCGTCAGCAATATTCAGCCTGTTGCTGGGGCTGGTTGCCTCCCATGTCTACGCTCAGCAGCCACCGGTAGCCATTGCTATCCACGGAGGTGCGGGAACGCTCACTCGCGACGCTATTACACCTGAGCAGGATGCGGCGTATCGGGAGATACTGGGTCGCTTGGTCGATCTTGGGCACCAAAAGTTACTCAATGGTGACGCAGGGCTCGACGTCGTTGTGGATATCATCCAAGCTTTGGAGGAATCGCCGTTATTCAATGCAGGCGTTGGCGCAGTGCTCACATGGGAAGGGCAGCATGAACTGGATGCAGCCATCATGGAGGGCTATTCACTCCGTGCGGGTGCTGTTGCCGGTGTAAAAACCGTACGTAGTCCCATTGCCGCGGCGCGCGCGGTCATGCTGGCCTCGCCGCATGTCATGTTAGCCGGACCCGGAGCCGAAGCCTTTGCCAATGAGCAGGGGCTACAAATGGTAGACAACAGTGTGTTCACGACTGAGCGACGGTCTCAGGCGCTCTTGCGCTACAAGGCACAGCAACAAGCAGGTATTACCCCAGTGGTGGATACGAAATTTGGAACTGTAGGTGTTGTGGTTCTGGATACAGCGGGTAATTTAGTCGCCGGTACCTCTACGGGGGGGATGACGGGTAAACGCTGGGGGCGCATTGGCGATGCGCCTGTCATTGGTGCAGGCACATACGCAAACAATGCAAGTTGTGCTGTCTCAGCCACGGGGCATGGCGAATATTTTATCCGCCACCAAGTGGCGAGCGATATTTGTGCACGGGTGCAGTACTTAGGCGTATCTATCGCCATTGCCGCCAATCAGGTGATATTGGGTGATTTAGTAGAGGTGGGTGGTGACGGTGGCGTGATTGCTGTCGACGCTCAAGGCAATGTTGCCATGCCGTTTAATACCGAGGGTATGTATCGCGCCAGTATCGATGGGCTGGGTAATCGCATTGTGGCTATTTACGGCGAAGGTGAGTAGCGGAGGCGGATATGGCGGAAGGTGAAGCAGCTCGTCAACGAAATGTCTTAGGAGAGCCACTTGAGTGTTGTTGCAAAGATCCGCTAACGGGTTTTTATCGTGACGGTTTTTGCAACACAGGGCCCATGGATTTGGGTACACATACGGTATGTGCTGCGCTCACCGATGAGTTTTTGGCATTTTCTGCCGGGGTTGGCAATGACCTAAGCACCCCGCGACCGGAATTTAATTTCCCGGGCCTACAGGAGGGAGATCAGTGGTGTTTGTGTGCCGGGCGTTGGCTCCAAGCACACGAGGCAGGCTATGCGCCGCGAGTGTTCCTACGGCGCACCAACGTAAAGACCTTAGACGTGGTGGGGTTGGATATCTTAAAGCCCTATGCCTTGGATCTGTCGTGATTTACCCTACGCTATACACCTGTCGGGGTTCAGTGCTGGGTTAGCGTTCGAATCGAGACACGATTAGGTCGGTTTTACCCGCAAGCCACATGCCGGTGATCATCGCGATACAGAAAACAACGGTCGATTCATACCCATAAGCGAGCGCGGCTATCGCAGGGCCGGGACAGTAGCCCCACAGGCCCCATCCCATACCGAAAATGGCACCACCGAGTAGCAGTTTGCGATCGATGGTTTGGTTGGCTGGCAAGCGGAACGCGTCCGCAAGCAGTGGACGCGCCCAGCCACTGATCCAGGGCGTGGCCCCCAATGTCACCACTAGTGCTCCGCCCATAACAAACGCAAGATCGGGATCCCAGGCGCCAAATAGATCGAGAAAGCCTAATACTTTTTCGTGATTAGTCATGCCGGAGAGCGCGAGTCCGGCCCCAAAAATAAGACCTGTTAAAAGCGCTGGCCACTGTCTCATGACACACCTCCAAGCATGTGCCTAACCACAAACACAGTGACCAACCCGGCGGTCATAAAGGTGAGGGTAGCCACCAGTGAGCGGACTGAGAGTCGTCCTATACCGCACACACCGTGCCCACTGGTGCAGCCACTGCCCATGCGTGTGCCAAAGCCAACCATCAGGCCTGCAATGACCGCAAGCAGCAGCGGCGCATTGGGTGCAGAGGGGATAGGTTTGTCCAAAACTGTATGCACCAGTGCTGTTCCCGATACCAGCCCTACCAAAAAGAGTAGCCGCCAGTCTCTATCGGGCCCTGCTAGAGCACCCCACGCAATACCCGAAATGCCTGCTACACGCCCCAGCGTGGCTAATAAGCCCATGGAGGCGAGGCCAATGAGAATGCCTCCGGCAATAGGAGAAAACAGGGTATCCATAGTACGTTCCCACACAAAAATGTGTATTCGGCTAAAAAACGAGGGCGCGTCTGCGTGCGTTTTAATGGCCAGCGCACGACACATTGCTAGTGTAATGGGTTGATACCCAGGCGAGCTAGTCCTTGTGTCAACTAAACCATGCTTTTGGCATAAATACAGTGCGATTTACGACAGTCTAAGCACACCTACCGACACTTACGCACGGTTAGCTTCGGGTGCGACTACTGTAGCGAAAGAGGCGACAGGAAGTTACCCTGCTTTAGGTAGTCTTTGAGTTCATCGAGTGGCAGGGGCCCACTGAATAAAAATCCCTGAATCACAAGCTTGTTAAACATAGATAATTTATTAATTTGTACAACATCATCAATACCTTCAACCACGACATCGAGTTCTAGCTCTTTGGCCATGGCTATGATAGCGGCGGCTATTCGTAACGCTTTGTCATCTGTCGCTACATCAACAACAAATTTTCGATCTACTTTGAGTTCGCTGAGCGGAAACTCAGCGAGATAGCTTAGCGATGAATAGCCTGTACCAAAATCATCTACTGACAGCCTTACGCCAAGTTGGTTGCGCAATTGCTGCATGTGACGCATTGCGGTGTCGATGTTTTGAATCATTAGGCTTTCCGTGAGCTCAATTTGTAGTCTTTGTGGAGCAATGTTGTATTCACTTAAGGCCTTGCCAACCAGCTCTACAAACGCGTCACTCAGCTGGTTTGCGGCAACATTGATGGATACTTTGGGAACATAAAAGCCGTCCTGCTCAAGGTGCTGCATATCCCTGCAGGCCTGTGTCAACACCCAGGCCCCCAGACGAATTATTTCGCCGCTAGATTCGGCTATGGGGATGAACTTGTAAGGCGGGATATTGCCCTGTGTCGGATGTTGCCAGCGTAACAGCGCTTCCATGCCCGTTACTTCCCCAGTATCAAGGTCAACTTGTGGTTGGTAATGCAAGCTAAATTCATTGTCGAGGTTAGCTTTGCGTAAATCTTGTTCAATCTTGAAGCGCTCGGTAACGGCGGCATCCATAGTAGATTCGTAGGTTACAACGCTAGTACCCAGGCGCTCTTTCGCATGACTCAAAGCAATTTCAGCTGCCCGAATAAGTGCGGCCGGCTCTTTGCCATGGATAGGCGCGATTGCAAGGCCAAAAAATAGCTCAGGTCGATAGTTGGACTCGTTGAGGCGCAGTTCCTTGCTGAGCGACGCGCTGATTCTATTTGCGGTACTCAGGGCATCCTCGGCTTTCTCGATACCGTGCAGGATAATCGATAATTCATCATCGCCAAGTCGACCAACATCAGCAGTGTTACCTTGATGACTGGCAATATCGCTTTTCCTGATGGCATTGCGTGCACGACCAGCAATCTCTCGTAGTAAGCTGTCCGCTGTATTTTGATCCGCGGCTCGCGCGACCTGTCGCAAACTGGTGAGATCGATAAGCATGAGACCGAGGTGGCGTTGTTCGCGCGCGGCGATCTGCATCATGATGCTGAGTTGTTCAAACATCAGCTTGCGGTTGGGCAGTGATGTCGCGGGGTCAAAGTACGTGACGCGCTGGATCTGACGATTTGACTCGCGTAGATTTTCTTCGGCCAATGACAATTGCTTCGCCTTAGCGTCGACTTGTAATGACAATAACTGCTTGTCAACGCCTAGCTGGCTTTTCATGCGACGCATGTTGTCCAGTACGGTATTGAGCACCTTAGCAATGTCACCAATTTCATCATTGCGGATTAAAGTAATATTTTGTGTGTTGGCTAGCGCATCGTTATTGATGGCATCGGCGACGCGCGCCATGTGCTCAATGGGTTTGCTAATGGTGCGTAGGAGGCGATAGACGATTAGCTGGCAACTTGCGTATATCAGACCAATCGTTACCCAAATCCAGAGCGTGCCGGCGAGAGCATCGCCAATTAATCTTGGCCAGCTCGCTGTGGCATGCAGATAACCCACTAAGTGACGGGCACCCGTACCATCATCTGACCCTAGTCGCACGCGATACTCGGTATCCGACAGCTCAACTTCATCGTCGCTGATGGGCGAGGTAAGTGGTAGCGATAACAGTGAAACTGCGCCTTCAAGGCCCGTGCGCAAGGCGTTTTCTTTCGTCACTAAAAAATAGCGAGATTGCCGAGTGAGCTCTGTAGCTTGTTGCTCAGCAAAGAAGGGCGGAATGCTCGAGGTGTTACCCCAGCTGCCTATCAAAGTACCTCGCGCATTGGTCAGCGATAAGGCTTGAGTTTGGGGGTTAACGGTGCCCACAAAGGCGAGTCGCTCGTTAACAGAGAGCCGGTCATTAAAATGTAGATTAGCCACCAATGACCGATCTTGGCTGACAGCCAGTTCAATATTATGTTGCCATTCTCTCAGCGCATCGTGTGTCCTAACCAAAAAAAATGCGCTAACACTGCAGGCCGTAGCGACAAGCAAAATCGACTGAGAGAGTAATCCGAAGCGTTGACTAATCCTCATGGCCTGTCCTGATCTTTTAGATACTGCGCTTTGGTTTGTATGTCTGGGTAGTACTGACGGAGCAAAACGGGCAGGCCCGTGTCGCTAATAATAAACGCATGCTGTCGAGATAGATCTTGGGGGTTAGTAACACCACAGCTCTTAGCTACCATGGTTACCTCTTTGAGCATGTTTGCTGCATAGTTGGCCACTCTGATCGCTTTGTCACTGGGGTCAAGTCCTTTTTGGAGGTCTCGATCATGGGTTGTAATTCCGGTCGGGCAGGTATTTTTGTTGCATTGCAGCGCCTGGATGCAGCCCAGCGCAAACATAAAGCCGCGCGCCGTATTTACGCAGTCAGCGCCTAAACATAACGCGGCGGCTACGCCCGAGGGCGTCACCATTTTACCCGAAACAAAGATTTTTATACGCTTTCTCAAGCCGTACTCATTGAGCTTATCCACGAGCAGTGGAAGGCTCGACTGGATGGGTAGCCCCACATTGTCCATAAGGCTCTGCGGTGCGGCACCTGTGCCACCGTCTGCGCTGTCCAGAGAAATAAAGTCGGGCGCGAATTGCTCACCATGTCGATGAATCTCGCTGCAAAATTCATCTAGCCAGTCCTGTTGGCCGAGTACAAACTTAATGCCCACTGGCTTGCCAGTCACACATCGGATGCGCTCAATCATTGCGAGTAAATCTGACACGTTGTTGAGGTCGGGATGCCTGTTAGGGCTGATCGAATCTTTACCAACGGGAATGCCGCGCGTTGAGGCAATTAACTCGGTAACTTTTTCGCCGGGTAAAATCCCACCCTTGCCTGGTTTGGCACCCTGACTGAGCTTAATTTCAAACATCTTTACCGTTGGATTGCGTGCCACCTCGAGTAGCTTGTTATCACACAAGTCCCCGTGCTCGTTGCGGACGCCATATTTGGCTGTGCCAATTTGGAACACCAAATCGCAGCCACCCTCAAGATGATAGGGTGCAAGACCGCCTTCACCCGTATTGAGTAAGATTCTGGCTCGTTTTGCGCCCGCTGAGAGTGCTCTGATCGCTGGCGCCGACAGCGCACCATAGCTCATGGCAGAAATATGAAACACCGAGTACGTGCTATAGGGTTGTTCGGCAAAGCCCTCACCAAAAACAATAGGGTCGCGTTTTTCCAAGCTCGCCTCCTCGTCGAGCTTTGGAAACATACTGTTGAGAAATAGTATGGTGCCTGGTTGATTGATTGGCATGGTAGAACCAAAGGCAATGGTGGGGTCTATATTTTTTGCGGAGCGAGCCACCCACGCGCGTTGAGCGCGATTAAAAGGAAGTTCCTCCCGATCCATGGCGAAGAAATACTGACGAAAAAATACCCCCAGATGCTCAAAAAGGTAGCGTAAGCGACCAATGACCGGATAGTTACGGCGTATCGCCTGTTCGGTTTGAGTGATATCAAGAACAAAGATGATGGTAATACCAACCACGCTCAGCAGGATGAGAGAGGCCAGCACCATGGTGCTAATCTCGATAACGTTGAGCAATAAGTTATGTAATTGTTCCATGCTAGTGTCACTCCTTCGACAATGCAGGCAAAATCACCGCCGGCGTGGGCTATCCAAGGCCCTTGTCTCTTACAGCTTTGACTATTTTTAAAAGGGAATCAAACAGAAATTTATTGCTTTCGCAGGCTGATATTGTGCAACCCGATCTACTCTTACTACTTATACCCACCATTGCCGCTGTGTCACTCACCCCCGGCATGTGTATGACGCTGGCGTTTACGCTGGGGCTTACCCAAGGCTATCGACGCACGCTGTTTATGATGCTGGGCGAGTTGGTAGGCGTTGCGGTTGTTATTAGCACGACGGTGCTGCTACTCGCTTGGCTTTTGGCCCTAGATGCGATTTATTTTCAGTTATTGTCTGTAGTGGGCGGCGGTTACCTGCTTTGGATTGCTTGGCAGCTGTGGTGCGCAGAAGAGCATTTTGCCGCGCGCAAGGGAGGCACTGTGCTAGGGCGCGGCGCATTGGTGGGACTGGGTTTTATGACCGCGGTGATGAACCCTAAAGGCTGGGCATTTATGATTGCGTTATTGCCTAGCTTTATTGATCCGCAAGGGGCTATTGCCCCGCAGTTGGCTGTACTGCTTGCCGTCATGCTATGCACGGAATTTTTATCGTTATCGCTTTATGCGGGCGGTGGTAAATGGTTGGGAGGTTTGCTCACCAACGACGCAAATTTGAAGCTACTCAACCGATTTGCAGCGCTCTTGATGGTTGCTGTGGCGGTGCTGGTCTTTATCTAGCCGGGCTATACGGTTGTATCACAACAAGCCGATGTAAACCGCCGGTTATCGGCTAGGTTGTGCTTGTACGGGCTGATCGTGCGAATAGCTTTGGCGAATGCGGGACTGAACGTTTAATAGAGTCAGTGCGTTCAGTGAAGCTTGTATTTTGGATGGTACCGGAGGCCGGACTTGAACCGGCACGCTTTTAAGGGCAACGGATTTTGAATCCGTCGTGTCTACCAATTCCACCACTCCGGCAGCGAGGAAGGCCGCGGAGTATACCAATTGTAGTAAGTTCGGCAATAGTTTGCTGTTCAGAAGATGTAATTCATGTAGACTCTCGCGCAACTCAGGGCGCCGGTCGGTTCCGGACGCACCTTTTTCTGAGTATCTCAAGGGGAGAAAAGATATGGCGATGACGCTTATCAAGAAAGCCAGTGGCTACAAGATTTACAAGCGTGGCGACGGCCGATTTGCGGTACAAAATGCATCGGGCAAGCCTGTAAACGGCGAAGAAAAAGTTAATGTTCTGCTGGCTGAAGAGCTGATTAAGGTCACCATGCCTGCACCCGCGCCTGCAGAAGAGCCCGAGGCCGAGGCAGAAGCCTCTGCGGAAGCACCTGCCGAAGAGGAAGCTACTGAGCCGGCGGAAGAAGCCGAGGCGGAGTAAATCAGCACTTCAGGGCGGTTGAGCACAGGCTATAATTTGCCACCCCCTAAAGAAGCCGGCATCTAGCCGGCTTTTTTTACACGTTGTTTGTTTATGAGCTCTTCACTGTCTTGCGCGAGTTAACTTGCATGCAGCGACATGATTTTTCTTTTGACTTACCCAGTCATTTAATTGCCCAAGCGCCTCTGGCTGAGCGCACGGCATCCCGCTTGATGTTGCTCAATGGTGAGTCGGGTGATATTGCCCATAGCACTTTTGCGACCATTGACGACCGGCTTGACTCTAACGACCTACTGGTCTTTAACAACACCAAGGTGTTGGCCGCACGTCTGTTTGCACTGAAAGAGTCGGGTGGGCGGATAGAAATCCTGCTCGAAAGGCTATTACCGACTGGTCAAGCGCTAGCACAAATTCGGGCCAGCAAATCACCCAAGCCCGACACGAAACTGTGGGTATGTGCCTCTCACTCAGCGCAGGCTTCCGAACATGCCATCCGAGTGGTGGGCCGTGAAGGCGATTTTTACGTCCTCGATTCACCCTCTGCGGGTTGGGATGGTGTGCTAGCTGACTACGGCCATATGCCCCTACCGCCCTACATTGAAAGGCCCGATGACGAAGCCGACAAGGAGCGTTACCAAACGGTATTCGCCAAACATGCGGGTGCTGTAGCGGCACCTACCGCTGGCTTACATTTTGATGACCCACTGTTGGACAGGTTGCGCGCCAAGGGTGTCTCATTTGCCGAGCTGACATTACATGTGGCAGCGGGCACATTTCAGCCCATGCGGGTGGATAATATTGTCGATCACACGATGCACAGCGAGACGATTCATGTTCCACAGGCCGTTGTGGATGCAGTGCATGCCTGTCGCGAGCGAGGTGGTCGAGTCATAGCAGTAGGCACCACCGCGGTGCGGTCTTTAGAAACAGCAGCACAATCGGGCACGCTTAAGCCTTTCTCGGGTGACAGCAACATCTTTCTGTATCCGGGCAAGCCGTTTCGTGTGGTCGATGCCATGATTACTAATTTCCACTTGCCCGAGTCTACGCTGATTATGTTGGTGTCGGCTTTTGCCGGTCGCGAGCGGGTGTTAGCCGCCTATGAAAGCGCCGTGCAGGCTGAATACCGTTTCTTTAGTTATGGGGATGCCATGTTCATAACACCGAGTGCCCAAGTGCTCAGCATGCGTGAGGAGGGCCTATGAAGTTTGAGCGTTTAGGGAAGTCTGGTGCCGCGCGTCGCGGGCGTTTAACGTTTGAGCGCGGCTCCGTTGAGACCCCCACGTTTATGCCGGTGGGGACCTATGGCACGGTGAAGGGCATGTTGCCTCGTGATATTGAGGCCATTGGTGCCGAGATTATTTTGGGTAATACGTTTCATCTTTGGCTGCGTCCGGGCACGGAGATTATTGCCAAGCATGGCGATCTGCATGACTTTATGCAGTGGCAAGGACCCATTCTTACAGACTCGGGAGGCTTTCAAGTCTTTAGCCTGGGTAAGCTGCGCAAAGTTGCCGAGGAGGGGGTGACCTTTAAGTCGCCGGTTAACGGTGACAGCGTGTTCCTTGATCCCGAGACTTCTATGCAGATTCAGCGCGATCTGGGCAGCGATATCGTCATGATTTTTGATGAGTGCACACCCTATCCGGCGAGTCATGAAGAGGCTGCAAGGTCCATGGCGTTGTCACTGCGATGGGCAAAGCGTAGCAAAGATGCACATGGGGACAGTAGAGCTGCCTTGTTTGGTATTGTCCAAGGCGGCATGTACCCAGACTTGCGCAAGCAGTCGCTGCAGGGCTTGGTTGAGATTGGCTTCGATGGCTACGCTATTGGCGGCCTTTCCGTGGGCGAACCCAAAGCCGAGATGCTTGCGGTACTTGATGGCATTGCCGACCAGTTACCCGCCGACCGCCCGCGTTATTTAATGGGTGTGGGAACCCCCGCCGACCTGTTGGAAGGCGTGCGTCGTGGGGTGGATATGTTTGACTGCGTCATGCCCACGCGCAATGCGCGCAATGGTCATTTGTTTACGAGCAAGGGTGTTATTAAGCTGCGTAACGCACGCCACAAAACCAGTACGGCGCCGCTCGACGATCAGTGCGACTGCTATACCTGCCAAAATTTCACCCGTGCGTATCTTCATCATCTCGATAAATGCAATGAGATATTGGGGTCGCAGTTATGTACCATTCATAATCTGCGGTACTACCAAACTCACATGCATAATATTCGAGCGGCGATTGAGGCTGATAATCTCGATGCTTTCACCGACCAGTTTTACGCCGATCAGGCACATCCAGAGCCGTAACAGTGGAGTAGTTATGAAATATTCATTACCCAATAAAACGGTGCGGTTAGAGGGCGACGGGCATTTCATTGCGCCCAATGCTGCGGTTATTGGTGATGTATTGTTGAAAGCTGGCGCAAGTATTTGGTTTTCGGCCGTGGTGCGTGCCGATGTGGAATACATTGAAATAGGCGAGGGCGCCAATATTCAGGATGGCGCGGTATTGCATGCCGATCCGGGTACGCCTTGCATCATTGGTCGTAACGTCACTGTGGGTCACAATGCCATGGTGCACGGTTGCACTGTGGGTGATGGCTCGCTCATTGGTATTAATTCGGTGGTCTTAGACGGTGCCGTTATTGGCAAAAACTGTCTTATTGGCGCCGGTGCGCTTGTTACCGGTGGTACTCAGATTCCTGACAACTCGCTTGTTCTTGGCTCGCCTGCCAAGGTGAAGGCAATTCTTTCCGATACGCAAATTGCAGCCATGCACACGGGTGCGGCGCACTATGTCGTTAATGCGAAACTGTTTGCGGATCATTTAGAGGTGCAAGCTGATGGATGAGGCTACCGTAAAGTCGCCCTGTGTTGCCGTGTGCGCTCTCGATGAGGATGACATTTGTCTTGGTTGTTACCGTACGGCAGACGAGATTACCGACTGGTTTATGGCTTCGGATGATGAAAGGCGTGCCATTATTACGCGCAGCGAGCAGCGGCGGTTGGCCAAGCAAGTGATTGTGCTCAAGTAGGTATTATTGGTTGGCAAGGGGCTGAATGCGTACCTTGCTAATGAGCGTGCCCTCTATTTCTTCCACCTCAAGTAAATAACCAGGGATTCGCACGGCAACTTTACCGGTGGGGAAGGCCTCTAAGGCCTCTAGCGCTAAACCACTCACGGTTTTTGGCCCATCGGTGGGTAGGGTCCAGCCCCGTTGCTTATTCAAATCGCGGATGGTCACAGTACCAGAGCACACGGCACTCCCATCACTCAGCGCATGCAATTCTTCGTTTTCCTCGGCCAGGTTCGACGTGAATTCTCCGACGATCTCCTCCAGGATATCCTCGAGGGCGACGAGACCCATGACATCGCCGTACTCATCTACCACCACGCCTAGCCGGAACTTCTTTTGTTGAAATTGCAACAGTTGTGTATGCAAAGGCGTATTTTCAGGGATGAAATACGGTTTATCCATCTCGGCGATGAGTGCCTCTCTGCAGAGGCCATCACCCGTTAGTACGCGGCTCAAGTTGCGCATATGTAGCACGCCGCGAATATCGTTAATGTCCTCGTTCCACACGGGCAACAGTGTATGCGTGCTTTCATGCAGTTGGCGCATGATTGTCTCGTCATCATCGTCGAGATCGATACCATACACCTCGTTGCGCGGAACCATGATGTCATTCACGGTCACCTGCTCAAGGTCCAAAATGTTAATCAGCATGCGTCGGTGACGACTGGGAATCATTGAGCCCGATTCGGTAACAATGGTACGGAGTTCTTCCTGCGATAGCGCCTCGCCTTCTTGTGCGTCGGGGCGAAACCCCATGAGCTTAAGAATACCGTTAGTTATGCTGTTGATCGCCATGACGAGGGGCAAGCACAACTTCATGAGGGGTAGAAGTACCAGGCTAAAAGGAAATGCCAAGCGCTCTGGGTGCAATGCGGCAATGGTTTTGGGTGTGATTTCGGCAAAGATGAGCACCACCACGGTCAGCAAGACGGTTGCAATGGCGATGCCGGCATCACCATAAAGACGAATAGCAATGACGGTAGCTATAGCAGACGCCAAGATATTGACGAGGTTGTTGCCGATAAGAATCAGACCAATGAGCCTGTCGGGCCGCTCGAGTAGTGCGCTTGCTCGGTTGGCACCCCGATGCCCCTGATTACGAAGGTGTTTCAATCGGTACCGATTGAGCGACATCATGCTCGTTTCGGAACTAGAGAAGAAACCGGAAATAAGAATGAGCACTGCAAGTGCAGTGAATAGCAGTCCCAGCGGGGCGTCGTTCAAGGCGTTGAATTTTTGGTCAGAGTGAACGGCGAATGGTGGCCAAAAAACGCCCGTCTGACAAGCATAGAAATAACGGCTTGTTGCGGGCTACCGCGGATCTAACGAAATGGAGGTACAGGAAAAAATAAAGAGGCGGAGTGAAAGCAGCGGTAACTGGCTGTATCCGCGGGGTTCGTGTGGTGCCCATGCGAGTGGCGGCGCGCTCAGAGCAGCAGCTCCAATACTAACTTAGAGCCAAAAAAGCCAATGGTCAGGCAGCCATAGCCGGTAAATGTCAACGTGACGGCAGTGGCTATGCGCCATCCAGAGCGCCAGTGAATGAATAGCGTGGTGGCAAAAATACTCCATGCGAGCAGCGTTAAGACCGTTTTATGCACCAAATGTTGCCCAAAAAAGTCATCAATAAAGACGACGCCCGCGATAATGGCGCCACTCAAGAGCGCCGTGCCCAAGGCGAGTAGCTCGTAAAACATTTGTTCCATTAGATCGAGCGGTGGCAGCAATCGAATGAAGCCGCCAATATCGTGTTGACGCAGCTTACGGGTTTGTACAGACACTAATCCCGCTTGCACAACGCCTAGGGTCAGTAATCCAAAAGCAATCAAAGACAGCACGATATGGCTGACGATGCCAGCTTCTAACTCGGCCATGGCTCTACCCGTAGCCGGTGCAAAGGCATTGAGTAACACAGTCAGTCCGGCAAGTGGAAAGGTAGCAATGATCATCATGTGTAAGGGCCGCACGAAGAGCGCCAGCAAACTGATAATAGAAATTGCTAAAAAAATGAAGGAGGCTACTTTGTACACGCCCAGGTTAATCGCATTCCCACTTAATTCGCTTACCGAGAGCAGTGCATGGATGGCGACGGCGCTCACGGCAAGAATAATGACGCTAAGCTCGCGTTTAGCCCCACCTTTGCGATCGAGAAAAAACAACTGTCGAGCGCTGGTGCCCACGTACAGTAGCGCGGTAGCGATTGCGAGGGCCGATTGAAGCAGTTGTGGTTGGTCGTTCACTGTCACCTTCTTGTCTGCGGGTGATTGGGTCTTATGGCTTAGCACCGTATACTACGCGCTTTCTGTTATCCAGTAAGCCCGTATCGACGGCTTTATAGTGTCAGTTGGGAAGTACACATGTTTGAAGGGTTAAGTGAACGGTTGTCCAGAAGCCTCAAGGCCATGGCTGGGAAGTCTCGCCTTACCGAGGACAATATCAAAGACACGCTGCGCGAAGTGCGCATGGCATTGCTGGAGGCCGATGTAGCGCTACCCGTGGTAAAAGCGTTTACCGAGGCCGTTAAGCAGCGTGCCATAGGTTTTGAGGTCGCACAGAGCCTAACGCCCGGTCAGGCTTTCCTGAAGATTGTTCAGGATGAGTTACAGACCACCATGGGGAGTGCAAACGAAAGCCTCAATCTGAGTGCGCAGCCGCCCGTGATTATTATGGTGGCCGGTCTCCAGGGCGCAGGTAAGACCACCTCTGTTGCCAAGCTAGCGCGCTTTCTCATTGAGCGAGAACGAAAAAAAGTCTCGGTAGTCAGCGCCGATGTGTACCGCCCAGCTGCGATTAAACAGCTTGAAACGTTGGCCGCAGAGGTGGGTGCCCGTTTTGAGCCTTCCACCGTTGATGAACAGCCCGTTGACATTGTTAACCGTGCGCTAGAGCAGGCGCGCATTAACTTTAGCGATGTGTTACTGGTGGATACGGCAGGCCGGTTGGCTATTGACCAGGCCATGATGGATGAGATCAAGGCCCTGCATGCGGCCGTGAACCCGCTTGAAACCTTGTTCGTGGTGGACGCCATGACGGGTCAGGACGCTGCCAACACCGCCAAAGCCTTTGGCGAAGCTCTGCCCCTTACCGGGGTTATCTTAACCAAGGTCGACGCCGATACCCGCGGCGGTGCCGCCTTGTCGGTGCGCTCAGTGACAGGCAAGCCCATTAAATTTTTGGGTGTGGGTGAGAAGACTGAGGCTCTCGATCCGTTTCACCCCGATCGCCTGGCTTCGCGAATTCTGGGTATGGGCGACATGCTTTCGCTTATCGAAGAGGCCGAGCGCACTGTCGACAAGAAAAAAGCACAAAAGTTGGCCAAGAAGGTGCAAAAAGGTGGCCGTTTTGACCTCGAAGACTTCCGGGATCAGCTTCAACAGATGCGTAATATGGGAGGGATTACCAATATGCTTGATAAGCTCCCGGGTATGGGTAACGTGGCCCAAATGGCGCAGCAGAATGTAGATAATCGGCAGTTTGTGTTGATGGAAGCCATGATTAACTCCATGACCCCCAAAGAGCGGCGCAACCCCGATCTTATCTCGGGCTCTCGTAAACGGCGCATTACCCTAGGTTCAGGTACTCAGGTGCAAGACCTTAATCGTTTGCTCAAGCAGCACAAACAGATGCAAAAGATGATGAAGAAGATGAAAGGCGGTGGCATGCAGAAAATGATGCGCGGCCTTGGCGGCATGATGCCCCCGGGTGGTGGCATGCCGCCAGGTGGTTTCCCCGGAGGCCGCTAGACTACCAAAGCACCAAATTAAGCCAGCGCTAAGCCGCAAAAGTGCCTTTTATTCTGTAGTCGATTCATGTAATCTTCGCCTCCTTTATTTGCAGGTCAGCCAAGCATCAAAGCGGCTGTCGGCTAATTTTTATTGAGGAATCAACAACATGGTAGTTATTCGTCTGTCTCGCGGCGGCTCCAAGAAGCGCCCGTTCTACCACATCAACGTGGCGGATCGTCGCAATTCCCGTAACGGTCGCTTCATTGAGCGTGTGGGTTTCTTTAATCCCATTGCGCGTGGTCAGGAAGAGCGGTTACGTCTTGATCTCGAGGCTATCGATCGCTGGGTAGCGAAAGGCGCCCAGGTATCACCTCGCGTTGAATCACTTATGAAGGATGCAGCGGCACAAGCTGCAGCCTGAGTGGGTGATGCTAGCAAGGCATGCTCGGTATGACTGAGCCACTTTTGCTAGCAGACATTGTCGGTGTTTATGGCATCAAAGGGTGGGTCAAGCTGAGACCTTATCTGGAAGACCCGACAATTCTGACTCGCAGTGAGTCGCTCATCCTGACGCCAAGCGCTGGCGCTAAAAAAGCGGCCAGCAGGGCGGTAAACGTTGTTGCGGTTAAGACTCAGGGTAAGAGTTTAATTGCCTGCTTAGCAGGGGTGACTGACAGAGACGATGCCGAGAGCCTGCGCGGTTGGTCAATAGCAGGCCCTGAAAGTTGCCTGCCAGCGGCGGGAGATGGAGAGTACTACTGGCGCGACCTTGTGGGCCTTCGGGTTTTTTGTCGCGACGGAACGCAAAAAGTATTGTTGGGGGAGATAGATTATCTTCTCGAGACCGGCTCGAATGACGTCATGGTGGTCAAAGCCACCGATGACAGCGTCGACGACGCCGAGCGGCTCATACCGTGGCTACCCGATACGGTGGTCACACAGGTCGATTTAGATGAGCGCTCTGTGACGGTTGATTGGTATTTAGATGCCTGAGGGCAAGCCACTGGCCATGGCCGTGGTGACCCTGTTTCCAGAGATGTTTACGTCGCTGCGGGATTGGGGTGTGACAGGGCGAGCGTTTGATCGACAGCTCGCCAGCCTGGCATTGGTGAATCCCCGGGATTTCGCCAGCGATCGGCACAGTACGGTTGATGATCGTCCCTACGGCGGTGGTCCGGGAATGGTTATGCAACCGGGGGTTTTGGATGATGCATTGGACGCTGCAAAACGTTCGGTGCCAGCTGGAGCCCAAGTGGTAGCGCTGACGCCACAGGGTCGGGTGTTTGATGACCGACTGGCGCGCGAGCTCGCAGAGCAATCGGCTTTGATTTTTGTTGCTGGGCGCTATGAGGGTATGGACGAGCGATTTCTACAGCGCTCGGTGGATGTAGAAGTTTCCGTTGGTGACTTTGTTGTCAGTGGCGGTGAGTTACCGGCGATGCTAGTGATAGACGCGGTGCTTAGGCTGAGGCCCGGAGTGTTGGGGCACAGTGAGTCAGCCAACGAAGATTCGTTTGCTGAAGGGATATTGGATTATCCCCATTACACGCGGCCCGAGGAGTATTTGGGTGTGCGTGTCCCCGAGGTCCTGCTCAGTGGCGACCACGGGAAAATTGCCAGCTGGCGTCGCGCACAGTCTTTGCGTCGTACGTTGGACCGGCGGCCAGATTTATTGGGCCCTAATGACTTGAGCAAAGCCGACTGGTCGACACTCAAGCTGTGGGGTTTGGATGAGAGTTAAGGTTGGCCCTTGTGGGGGTCTCCTACAGGCTTCGGTGTGCTGCCGAATGCTTGTTGTTAAACAGATTGCGACGTGAGTCGCGGGGTGCGCCCGTTGGGCGCCAGGCGTAACTGGAGAGTGTCATGAACACCAACAAAATTATTTCAGAGCTTAATGCAGAGCAGATGACCAAAGAGATTCCCGACTTTGCCCCCGGCGACACTGTGGTCGTGCAGGTTAAGGTGAAGGAAGGTAATCGTGAGCGTCTGCAGGCTTTTGAAGGCGTATGCATTGGCAAGCGTAACCGCGGGCTCAACTCGGCATTTACGCTTCGCAAGATTTCGCATGGCGTAGGCGTAGAGCGTACATTTCAAACCTATAGCCCTCTGATTGACAGCATTCAAGTTAAGCGTCGCGGCGATGTTCGCCAAGCCAAGCTTTATTACTTGCGTGAGCTCAGCGGTAAGGCGGCTCGAATCAAGGAAAAGCTCTCAAACTAAACGCAAGCGTAATGCCCAACCCAACTGGTTTGCTGGGTGGTGTGCATGACGTTGCAGAAAACGCAGGTTTGTCCGCAAGGCGACCTGCGTTTTTGCGTTGAGGGAAATGTCTAGCTGATGGACAGGGCGTTATGATGGAGCCGTCATGCCCGAAACACTAATTGGTCAATTTATCGATAGCCTATGGCTGGAGCGCGGTCTGAGTGACCACACGCTCAATGCCTATCGTCGTGACCTTTCGCAGTTTGCCATCTGGCTTTCTCGTAATGAGTGTGTCGACTTAGCTGATGTAACGACAGCAGAACTGCAGCGGTATCTGGGCCACAGACTCAAGCAAGGAGGATCGCCGAGAACCGCCGCGCGATTTTTATCATCTGTGCGCAGTTTTTATCGGTGGCTACTGCGTGAGGGGACCATCGCCGATGATCCTACGGTGCGTTTGGAAAGCCCACGACAAGGTAGGCCACTACCTAAATCATTGTCCGAAGCCGACGTGGACCGATTGTTATTGGCACCTAACCTAGAGAGCGATATTGAATTTCGTGACCGCACCATGCTCGAATTGCTCTACGCTTGTGGCTTGAGGGTGTCTGAGCTGACGACACTGGGTGTGAGCGAAGTGAGTCTCAACCAGGGCGTGGTGCGCGTCATGGGAAAGGGCAGTAAAGAGCGGCTTATTCCAATGGGCGAAGAAGCACTGGATTGGTTACAGCGCTATTTACTTGGTCCACGAGTGACGCTAACAAAAGGTCGTAACTCGGATGTGCTATTTCCTTCAAATCGCGGCGTAGCCATGACTCGCCAGACCTTCTGGTATCGTATTAAACTCTATGCGCAGCGTGCAGGCATCCAGGTTCACCTTTCCCCGCATACATTGCGCCACGCGTTTGCGACACACTTGTTGAACCATGGAGCCGATTTACGGGTTGTACAAATGTTGCTGGGGCACAGTGACTTGTCGACGACACAGATATATACCCACGTGGCTAGACAGCGGATGCAAGAATTGCACGCGCAACATCACCCTCGTGGTTGAGAATGACAGCGCATACACGCGCCGGAGAGAATCTATGAATGCCAAGAAGTCATTACCCAAGGGTTGGAGCCAAGCCATTATTAAACGCATTATTAGCTTGCTAACGTCGATACTTGTTGTGCTTATGGCCCATTCTGTACATGCCCAGCTTGCAGATTATGCCACCCTAGAAACGCAGCTGGCTAACGCTTTGTCCAAAGCAACGGGGTCACCCCTGTCAGTAACAAGCATAAAGGCAACACCGGCAAGCGAATTGTTAGAAGTGGGGTTGAGTAACGGGATGACTGTTTATGCAACGCCCGATGGCAATCACTTTGTCGTGGGAGATTTGTACGCGATTCAGGCAGCAGGGCTTGTCAATTTAGCAGAGCAAAAACGCGAAGCCGAACGAAAGCAGCTTATTGATGCGGTTGCACTCGATGACATGGTGATATTCAGCCCCGAGGATGAGGTCCGCGACTACATTACGGTATTCACTGATGTGACATGTTTTTACTGCCAAAAGCTGCATAAAGAGGTCGATGAACTTAATCGGCGAGGTATTGAGGTGCGTTATCTGGCTTATCCTCGGGCTGGTTTAGATTCTGATGGCGCTAAAAAACTCGCAACGGCGTGGTGTGCAGATAATCAGCAAGAAACGCTGACCAAACTAAAGGCAGGGGTGTCTCTGCCTATGAATGCCTGTGCAGAAGCGCCTATAGCCGCACAGTACCAGTTGGGTGGTCAGTTGGGTGTGCGCGGTACGCCAGCAATCATTACAAGTACTGGTCAGATGATCCCCGGTTATCGGCCCGCAGCAGATCTCGAGCAAATTCTGGGCTTGGATTGATCCTCTGTAACCGTTAACTACCACTTCGTTTAATTCTGTCACTTTCCCTCTCGGAGCACAGTCGTGAATCACAACTTTCAGCGCATTGAGCGCTTGCCACCATACGTATTCAACATTATTGGTGAGCTTAAGCAGGCGGCGCGCGCGCGGGGTGAGGACATTATTGACTTTGGTATGGGTAACCCCGACCAACCCACGCCTCAGCACATTGTCGATAAACTGATTGAAACATCTCAGCGTGGTGACACGCATCGATATTCTCAATCAAAGGGCATACCCCGGTTACGCAAAGCAATTTGTGATTGGTACCAGCGACGCTACGATGTCACGCTTGATCCCAGTCGCGAGGCTATTGTGACCTTAGGTTCTAAAGAAGGTCTGGCACACTTAGCATTGGCTACCACCAGTACTGGTGATTCGATATTAGTGCCCAACCCCTCATACCCCATTCATCCTTACGGATTTGTGATCTCTGGTGCCGATTTACGCCATGTCCCCATGGCAGACGAAGACACATTTTTTGATGAACTTGAGCAGGCCATTAGGAATAGCTATCCAAAGCCCAAAATGCTGGTGCTCAATTTTCCCTCTAATCCCACTGGGCATTGCGTGGATTTAGATTTTTTCGAAAAAGTTGTCGCGGTAGCCAAAGAAGCGGGCATTTGGGTTGTGCATGATTTGGCCTACGCCGATTTATGTTTTGACGGCTATGTGGCGCCAAGTATTTTGCAGGTGAAGGGTGCTCGCGATATTGCTGTCGAGTTTTATACGTTGTCAAAAAGTTACAATATGCCCGGGTGGCGAGTGGGATTTTGCTGCGGTAACCAAGAGCTTATTGGCGCGCTGACACGCATCAAGTCGTATCTAGATTACGGCATCTTCACACCGATCCAAGTCGCTGCCATTGCTGCCCTTGAAGGTGATCAGCAATGTGTGGCCGATATCAATGCCATGTACAAGCGACGCAGGGATGTACTGTGTGCTGGGCTTAACGAAGCTGGTTGGCCGGTAACACCACCCAAGGCAACCATGTTTGTTTGGGCCCACATCCCAGAGGCCTTTAGGCACATGGGATCAGTTGAATTCAGCAAATGGTTGCTTGCTCAAGCAGGCGTGGCGGTGTCACCGGGTATTGGGTTTGGTGAATACGGTGAAGGCTACGTACGTTTTGGTCTTATTGAAAATGAACACAGAACCCGACAAGCGCTGCGTGGTATTAAGCGCGTGTTGCGTCAAGGGCCACCGAGCCAGGTCACTACCGAGGAGTCACGCTAATGTCTGCGCAATCAGTCAAGTTAGGCATCTGCGGACTGGGTACCGTGGCGAGTGGCGTCATCCACCTATTTCAAGAGCATGCCGGTGTTATTCGTGATAGAAGCGGGGTAGTGCTGGAGCTGGCGCATATCGGAGCGCGACGCGATAACCCAGCCTGTGATACCTCAAGTTACAAAGTTAGCCGAGATATCTTTGACGTCGTCCGCGATCCTAATGTCGATGTGGTGGTGGAATTAATTGGAGGCACCACCGTAGCGCACGAGTTGGTGAAAGAGGCTTTGGCAAACGGTAAGCACGTGATTACCGCCAATAAAGCCTTGATTGCCGAGCACGGCAATAAGCTTATAGAAGCCGCTGAATCTGCAGGGCTGGCACTTTGTTTCGAAGCCGCTGTCGCTGGGGGTATACCGATTCTAAAAACCCTGCGAGAGGCGCTGGCGGGTAACAGAGTTGACGGTGTTGCTGGCATCATCAATGGCACCGGTAATTTCATTCTTACCGAGATGGCCTCAGCGGGTAGATCTTTCGACGATGTGCTGCGCGAGGCTCAGGCCTTGGGGTACGCCGAGGCCGACCCTACCTTTGACATTGATGGCACCGACGCAGCACACAAATTGGTCATACTTGCAGCCTTAGCTTTTGGCATGCCCTTAGATATTGACGGGCCTTTCTGCGAGGGCATTGATCGAGTGGCCCCAGAGGATTTGAACTTTGCGCAGGAGCTGGGGTACCGCATTAAACATCTGGGTATTGCCCGGCGCGTGGGTGACAAGGTGGACCTTAGAGTTCATCCCACCCTCATTCCCTGTGACAAGCAAATTGCCAATGTCGATGGTGTGCTCAATGCCATTACCGTGTCTGCCGATGCGGTTGGCGAGCTCGTACTAGTAGGGCCAGGTGCGGGGTCACTACCTACGGCATCGGCGGTATGGGGTGACATTGTCGATGTGGCCAGAGCCCTTGGTAGTGGCCAGCGCTTTACAGTGTCACCGTTAGGTGTGCCGCAATCACAGCTCAATGACCCGCCCCGAGTGGCTAAAGCCGATATAAAAACCCCTTGGTATTTGCGTTTTTCGGCGCAGGATAGACCGGGTGTGATGGCTGAAATTACGCGATTGCTAGGCACTGAGGGTATTAGTATTGAATCGCTATTGCAGCGCCCGCCCGTCGCCGGTGCAGCGAGCGTACACGTGGTCATGCTTACAGATATTGCTGCCGGTGCAGCAGTTGAGCGCGCAATTGCGCAAATAGAAGCACTACCTGCAATCTCGGGTGGTATTGTCGCCCTGCGTGTTGAAACCTTTGAGGGGAGCTAGTCGTGGCTATCAGCTACATAAGTACGCGGGGCCAAGCCCCAGCACTGAGTTTTGAAGACGTTCTACTCGCAGGCCTGGCTTCCGATGGCGGCTTGTATGTCCCCGATCGAATGCCCACCTTCGATGCTGATCAGATTCGCCGCTTCAGAGGTATGGCTTACAATGAGCTGGCCTTACAAATTTTGCAGCCCTTTGTAGAGGGCAGTATCCCCGAGGCCGATCTGCGCGCGATTATTGACGATACCTACACAGCATTTCGTCATGACGCTGTCGCGCCACTTGTTCAGTTGGACCACAATCAGTGGGTCTTAGAGCTGTTCCATGGTCCAACGCTGGCCTTTAAAGATTTTGCCCTGCAGCTTTTGGGACGGCTGTTGGACTATGTACTCGAGCGAAGGCAGCAGAAAGTCGTGATTATGGGGGCGACCTCTGGCGATACAGGCTCTGCCGCCATCGAGGGATGTCGGCGCTGTAGCAACATTGATATTTTTATTTTGCACCCACATAAGCGAGTCTCCGAAGTTCAGCGGCGCCAGATGACCACCGTGTTGGGCAGTAACATTCATAACTTGGCGATCGAGGGTAATTTCGACGACTGCCAGGCCATGGTGAAAGCGAGTTTTGTAGCTGAGCCCTTCCTTCCGGATGGTCGGTCGTTGGTGGCAGTAAACTCCATTAACTGGGCAAGGATCATGGCCCAGATTGTCTACTATTTTTATGCGGCTGTTGCTCTGGGTGGCCCAGATAGGCCTGTCAATTTTTCGGTGCCTACGGGCAATTTTGGGGATATTTTTGCGGGCTATTTGGCCCGTCAAATGGGGTTGCCAATTAATCAATTGGTTATTGCGACCAATAAAAACGACGTATTACATCGGCTGCTCACAACCGGCAGCTATACCCGCCAGCAACTCGAAAAAACCCTATCACCGAGCATGGATATTACCGTATCAAGCAATTTTGAACGTTTGATGTTTGATATGTACAAGCGTGACGGTAGGGCGATTTACCAGCTGATGGAGCAGTTCAAAGGCGGAGAGATAACGTTATCAGACCAAGCGATGGACGAGGCTCGCCGATTGTTTGCAAGCCAGTGTGTATCGGATGAGGCGACGTGTCATGAAATAGCCCGAGTTTGGAAGCACAATGGTTATCTACTCGATCCACACAGCGCTATTGGCACACGAGCAGCCCAAGATTGTTGTCTTGATCAGGCCAACCCAATGGTGACGTTAGCGACGGCTCACCCGGCTAAGTTCCCCGATGCCGTTTTGGCAAGTGGTATTCAGAAAACGCCGAAGTTACCCGCCCATTTGGCAGATTTGTTCGACCTGCCTGAACGCATGACTGTCTTGGCAAATGACCTGCAGCAGGTTCAACAGCACATGGCAGCTAACGTTCACGCTTAATGACCGACGTTATTCGCCGCCGCACGGGAGCGGCATCTGCCGAACTTAAGAGTGCATCTGCGCCAGAGCTGATTAAGCGCTTGTACGCCAGTCGAGGTGTAAAGCGCGCCGATGATATAGATCTTGCGCTGCGACATCTCGTGCCTCCCACTCAGCTTGCTGGAGCGAGAGATGCAGCTGCGTTATTAGCCGATGCAATTGAGGGCGAGGCGCGAGTTGTCATCGTTGGGGATTTTGACGCGGATGGCGCGACGAGTTCGGCGCTGGCGGTGTCTGTATTGCGCCAAATGGGTCTTGAGGAAGTATCTTATTTGGTGCCCAATCGATTTGAGTTTGGCTATGGATTGTCACCTGAAATCGTCGCGCTGGCAGCCGAGCGCGAACCTGATTTAATCGTCACAGTAGATAACGGCATTGCCAGCTACGCCGGTGTAGCCACGGCGCAAGGCTTGGGTATAAGCGTGTTGATTACTGACCACCATTTGCCCGGTAGCGAATTGCCAACCGCTGATGTCATTGTTAATCCTAATCAGCCTGGCTGCACGTTTCCAAGCAAGGCACTGGCGGGTGTGGGGGTGATGTTTTATGTACTCACTGCACTGCGCGCCGAATTGCGTAACCGGGGTTGGTTCGAGGCCACCGGGCGCGAGATCCCCAATCTGGGTGATGTACTCGATTTGGTAGCGTTGGGTACAGTGGCCGACGTGGTCCCGCTTGATCGAAATAATCGTATCTTGGTTGCTGCCGGTCTGGAGAGAATTCGGAGCGGGCGAGCGAGGCCCGGTATAGAGGCCTTGTTGGAAGTGGCGGGGCGCAATCCGGCGAATATAACGACTTCGGATCTTGGCTTTATTTTGGGTCCACGGCTCAACGCAGCCGGTCGATTAGATGACATGTCCATTGGCATTGAGTGCTTGCTCGCAGAAAACAGTGTTGCTGCGCGGCCGCTAGCGCAGCGCTTACACGACTTAAACCGAGAGCGTCGTGACATCGAGGCGGGTATGCAGGAAGAAGCCCTCGCCAAGCTGGAGCAGATGGATGTGACCGGCGAGCAAATACCGTTTGGTCTTTGCCTGTACGATGCCGGCTTTCACCAAGGTGTGGTGGGTATTTTGGCGTCAAGGCTACGCGAGCGCTATCACCGACCGACTATTGTGTTTGCAGATGCGGGCAACGGTGAGCTGAAAGGCTCAGGCCGTTCCATACAGGGCCTGCACTTGCGTGACGTGCTTGACCGAGTTGCCACCACGCACGCTGGCCTCATCACTAAGTTTGGTGGTCATGCTATGGCTGCGGGGCTAAGTATTGCGGTGCAAGACTATCCTGCCTTCGCTGAGGCGTTTGACCGTGCAATTGCAGAGGCGCTTAACCACCGAGCTCCCGAGCCAGTGATTGATACCGATGGCTTATTAGCCCAGCAGGACCTTACGCTTGATGTAGCAGAAGGTCTGCAGCGCTACGGACCTTGGGGCCAGCATTTTCCCGAGCCCGTTTTTGATGGTGTTTTCACCGTGATCAATCAGCGCCTGGTGGGCGAAAAGCATTTAAAACTGGTCTTAGCTGCTCACGGTATGCAGTTTGACGCCATCGCTTTTAACGTTGATACAGCGATATGGCCCGATGATCAGATCAGTGCCCTAACGGCGGTGTTTAAATTGGATGTGAATGACTACCGTGGCGATCGCAAACTTCAGCTCGTTATAGAGCACCTGTGGCCGGGTGATAGCCTCAGCTATATCTAGCCGCCGCTGTCGCGGTCCGCTAGACTCCGCCCCCTTGCAATTCGAATAATCGAGACACCATGTTAGAAGTCAATCCACTGATTCAATCCTTGAAAGATATCCGCGCCCGTACCGACGTGCTTAGGGGGTATCTTTGACTATGCGGTTAAAAAAGAGCGCCTCGCCGAGGTAGAGCTGGAGCTCGCTGAGCCCACCGTCTGGGAAGATTCCGAGCGTGCTCAAGCCCTGGGGCGAGAGCGATCCGCTTTGGAGAACGTTGTCAGCACGATTGACACGCTTGATGCAGGTGTCATTGATGCCAACGACCTATTGGAAATGGCGGTGGCTGAGGACGATCAGGAGACCGCCGATGCGGTGGCTTCCGATATCGGGCAGCTGATTGCTCAATTAGAGCAGCTGGAATTTCGGCGCATGTTTGCAGGTGAAATGGATCCAAATAGCGCTTATCTCGATGTCCAGGCCGGGTCGGGCGGCACCGAAGCGCAAGACTGGTCAGAAATGTTGCTTCGTATGTATTTACGCTGGGGTGAAGACAAAGGTTTCAAAGCGACAGTGGTGGAGGCCTCTGCGGGCGAGGTGGCAGGGCTGAAAAGCGCGACCGTGCATTTTGAAGGTGAATATGCCTTCGGTTGGCTACGTACTGAGACCGGAGTGCATCGTCTGGTACGCAAGTCGCCTTTTGATAGCGGTGGGCGACGCCATACCTCCTTCGCTTCGGTGTTTGTCTCACCCGAGATCGATGACAACATTGATATTGAGATTAACCCTGCAGACCTACGCATTGATACTTATCGATCAAGCGGTGCGGGTGGGCAGCACGTAAACACCACCGACTCAGCGGTGCGTATTACTCATGAGCCTTCAGGTATTGTTACGAGCTGTCAAACTGAGCGGTCTCAGCACCAAAACAAAGACAACGCGATGAAGCAGCTGCGCGCCAAACTGTACGAGATGGAGATGCTCAAGCGCAACGCGGAAAAACAGGCGATGGAAGATAGCAAAGCGGATATTGGCTGGGGTAGTCAAATTCGATCGTATGTGCTCGATGATTCACGTATTAAAGACCTACGCACCGGCGTGGAAAATCGCAATACACAAGCGGTACTTGATGGTGACCTTGATATGTTTATTGAAGCATCACTCAAGAAAGGATTGTAACGGAGACTACCATGACCGATGCCCAACAACCTGCAGCAGATGAGAACAAGCTGATTGCTGAACGCCGCGGCAAGCTTGCACAACTGCGAGAGCGCGGTAATGCATTCCCTAATGATTTTAGGCGTACGGCAAAGGCGCTTGAGTTGCAGGGTACGTATGGCGAATATGAAAAAGCGCAGCTCGAGGAAGAAAACCGTGAGTTCGCGGTAGCCGGGCGGCTGATTAGAAATCGCGGCGCTTTTTTATTGATTCAGGATGATAGCGCCGAGCTTCAGCTCTACATCAACCGCAAGGCGCTTGATGAAGAGACACTGGAACTTATTAAAACCTGGGATCTAGGTGACATTGTTGCTGCGCGTGGCCCTTTACACAAAAGTGGTAAGGGCGATTTATATATTAATATGGAAGAGGCACGATTGCTCACCAAGGCGCTTCGGCCGTTGCCCGATAAATACCATGGCTTAGCCGATCAGGAAATGCGCTATCGACAACGTTATGTCGACCTGATTGTGAATGCCGAGAGTCGAGAAGTGTTTCGCGTGCGCTCGGCAGTTATTAGCCACATCCGCCGATTCCTTGATGACCGCGGCTTTATGGAAGTAGAAACGCCCATGCTCCACCCTATACCGGGTGGCGCTGCCGCAAAGCCTTTTGTCACGCATCATAATGCGCTGGATATGGACATGTATCTGCGCATCGCCCCCGAGCTCTATTTGAAGCGCTTAACGGTTGGCGGCTTTGAAAAGGTGTACGAAATTAACCGAAATTTTCGGAATGAAGGTTTGTCGACGCGACATAACCCTGAGTTCACCATGATTGAATTTTACTGGGCCTATGCAGATTACCGTGATGCCATGGATCTCACTGAGGCCTTGTTGCGTGATTTGGCGCAACAGGTTCTGGGCGCCACTGCAGTCCCGTATGGAGACTTAACACTGGACTTTGGCAAGCCATTCGATCGTCTCACTGTCCTCGAGGCGATACTCAAGTTTAATCCCACACTTGCGTCAACCGATCTAGATAATTTAGACGCCGCTACACAGGTAGCACAGGGTCTGGGTATTGAGGTCAAACCCTCGTGGGGGCTTGGTAAGGTACAAATTGAAATTTTTGAGGCGACTGCCGAGCATCGTCTTGAACAGCCTACATTTGTGACTGCTTACCCAACCGAAGTTTCACCGCTTGCACGGCGCAATGATGACGACCCCTTTATTACCGATCGATTTGAATTTTTTGTAGGCGGTCGTGAGATAGCCAATGGATTCAGTGAGCTCAATGATGCTGAAGATCAGGCCGAACGTTTTCGTGCGCAGGTTGCTGAAAAAGATGCCGGTGATGAGGAAGCCATGCATTTTGATTACGACTATGTTCGAGCACTGGAATACGGCATGCCACCTACCGCCGGCGAGGGCATTGGGATCGATCGCTTGGTGATGCTCTTGACCAACTCTCCCTCCATTCGCGATGTTTTGCTATTCCCGCATATGCGGCCCGAGTAACGGTGGTAGAGCTCGAGCACCGGTGTTATGCTCCTGCAAACCTTTGGTGAGTTACGCCGTGCTCAGCCGACAGCCCTCACAACTATTAAGTCTGACTATTGCTCTGCTATTGACGGGCTGTGGTTCTACGCCTGAAGCGCCGTCTGTCGTTGATGGGCCAGCAGAGACCGAGTTGACACTCAATCTGCCAGAGCCCTCTGCGCAATCTTGCGACTGTGAAACGCTTGCCGTTGCCACTGAAAACTACTTTGACCGTGGCATGCGTGCACTTGCCGCCCGTGACTATGTCCAGGCGTTGCATTACTTTGAGCGCCATCGTGACGATGGTGTAGAGACAGGGCGGCGAGAGGCTGAAGCGGCAATTGCTTTTGTAACATTGATCACCGAGGTGGTTGGTGGCGACGGAGCTGGTCAGGCGGGTGTGGTTGATGAACGCGCCGAACTTATGGAGCTGGCGCTTGCAGCGGCGGCCTCCTTTGAAAGGCGCATAGCGACCGTTGACGCCTTGAATCGAGCGCTGTCCAAAGATCTTGAGAAACGCGAAGAGGCGCTTAAGCGCTTGCGCGATCTGACGTTGGGGCAACCGGAATCTTAACTTCAAACGTTGAACCAGATCCCAGTTCACTGTTCAAGCTGATATCGCCTCCAAGCATTGCGCAAAAGTCCCGAACAATAGCTAAGCCTAAGCCCGTACCTCCATAGAGTGTGCCCGTGTCGGCCTCTGCTTGAACAAAGGCTTCAAATACTTTTTCTTGCTGCTCTTCAGTCATGCCTATGCCGGTGTCGGCCACGGTAATGTGAATGGCTGCGTCAACGCGCAATGTAGAGACGGTAATGGTTCCGTTCTCGGTAAATTTGCAGGCGTTGCTGAAGAGATTCGTCACAATCTGCTGAAGCTTGCTGCGATCACTACTGATGTCACCCACGCTGTCGACATCGACGTTGAGCTCGAGATGATTGTTGCGTTGGACAAGTAGTGGCGAGAGCGAATCACATACCTGCAGGACAAGCGAGGCAGGATTGAAGGTTTCGTATCCCACTTGCATTTTGCCCGTTTCAATTTTTGATAAGTCCAGAATATCGTTAATTAAACTCAGTAATTGGCGGCCGGAAAAAATAATCGTGCCCAGATCGTGGTGAAATTGATCGCGATCTATAGGGTTAGCGTCGCTCATTTCGTCTTGAAGCATTTCACTGTAGCCGATGATGGCATTGAGCGGTGTGCGTAACTCGTGACTCACGTTGGCTAAGAACATGGATTTGGCGGCATTTGCCGCATCGGCATCGGCTTTGGCGCTTCGAACTTCATCAATGGCGCGCTGTAATTTGGATGACATGTCATTGAAGGTGCGTGCGAGGTCGCCAATTTCGCCCGCATCCTGTCGCGCATCGATACGGTGAGTGAGGTCGCCCGAACCAAAGCGTTGCGCACCTGTCTTAAGCCGCAAAAGGCTGGCATTGGTACTGCGTATTAGGGCTATTACCAAGAATACAGTGACGGCAATCGTTGTAACAAAGCCTATAACGGTAATGCGATCGGTAATGCTGATGGTGCGGTCAATGGCGTTTGAGCGCTGCACCGCCAGGAATTCCTGACGTTGATCCAGCTCTCGCAGTCTCTGTAGCGTGTCGTTGTAGCTGACCCCCGACTCAGAATCGATGCTAATCTCTTTTTGGTTGTAGCTATCATAGAACTTACGCCAGTCATCGAGCAGGCGTAGGGCGCTTTCATGCAGTCGGCGGTAGTAGTCTTCAGTGCCCTCGCCGCCCAAACCACCCAATCTGCGCAGGCGCTGACTAATAGCATCGAGTTCTTCAAAGGCCGAGCTGCGTTCTTCATCTCCGAGTGGCTGCTCGGTGGTTTCGCGCAGTGTGTCGAGTACCAGTACCTGCTGACGATTGGCTTCTAGGCTCTGTGCTAAATCGGTAATCAACTGTGATGCAGTGACCGTATCACGATAGGCAATTAAGCTCTCACTACGCGCAAAGCTTCCCCACACATGGGTAGCCACATTAATAGCAAACAGTGTCAGAATGGCGCCTGAAAACAGGTAGAGACGAGCTCTGAGGCTAAAGGCGCGTCGGCGCAGCTTCATTCAGGAAGGCACTCAGCGATCTTTCCCAGCAGACTAGGAAAGTCGATGGGCTTAGTGGCATAGTCATCGCAACCCATTGCAAGCGCGGCTTCACGATCTGTGTCCATAGCGTGCGCCGTGAGTGCAATGATTTTGATGTGCTGTATGTGCTCGTTTGCGCGCGCCTCCCGACAAGTGGTCCAGCCATCTTTTACAGGTAGGTTCATATCGAGGAGCACTAATGCCGGCATCTGTGCGTGCATCTTTGCCAGTGCTTCCTCACCATCACCTGCACAAATTACGTGGTGTCCGGCGCGTGTCAGTCGGCGCACTAACATGTCACGATTAATTTCATTGTCCTCAACAAGTAAAATCGTCGGCGCGCTTGCGTCAGCCATTAATGCTGCTCCCCAATGGTGTAAACAACCACATTTTCCTCTAACCCTTTTGCGCTGATTTCTTGGCGATCGCCGACGCGATAACTCCCAGACAGTTTCTCTAAGGTACTCTCCGATATCAATATCGATCCCGGTTCGGCTTTGTCTTCAATGCGCGAGGTAACATTCATGGCGTGTCCTACGAATCCATATTTTGCTCGGCGCTCTGACCCTATGTTGCCCGCCACCACTGTGCCGGTATTCAAGGCAATAGCCATGCGCAGTTCCGGTAATTCGTCGGCCATATTTTGCGTATTGATTTCGTCCATCGCTCGCTGCATAGCAATAGCACATTGCACAGCGCGCTCGGTATCGTCTTTATCACTGCGCGGCGCACCAAACACGGCGAGCACGGCGTCGCCAAGAAACTCATCAATGGTTCCACGGTAGTCGAGAATGATGTCAGTCATGCGGCCAAGATAACGATTGAGCAACTGCACGACTCGTTGGGGTGGCAGGTGCTCGCTAAGTGTAGTGAAGCCGCGAATATCTGACATCATGATGGTAACCTCGCGCAGGTCACCCCCCAATTCTAAGCCCTCGGGTCGTTCTAAAATGTCGTTGACAATATCGTCAGATAAATAGCGTCCAAAAGTCGCGCGGATAAAGCGCTCGCTGCGTTCAAGTTGGTCCCGGTAGCGCTCCTCGCGATCAAGCCAACGTTTGCGCTCGATGCCCGCCGCGATACGCGCTTGCAATAATACCGGATTGAAAGGTTTTAGAAGGTAGTCATCGGCACCCGCCTGAATGCAGGCAACAATTTGATCCATGTCCTGTCGGCCACTAATCATGATCACCGGGATCGATCGCAAATGCTCGTTTTCTTTCATGTGCGTCAGAACCTCGGCACCGCCGATGCCCGGCATCATGAGGTCGAGTAGCACCACGTCAACACCTTGGGTGTCGAGTAGCTCGAGAGCTTCCTCTCCTGACTCGGCGGTGATAACCGTGTGTCCCAGTTTGCCAAGTTGTCGAGACACTAACTCTCGGTTCTCTGCCATGTCATCCACCGCCAAAATCACGCCGGGCTCACAGTGTTTGCCGGTCCGTGATTGCACAGTGGTGACGCTTGTTGTTGCCTTTAGCCCAATGTCTGGGGGCTCGATGCTATTGGCTGGAGTGGTCGTAGCGCTCACGATCGCAGCGAGCGGTTTGGCGAGGGCCTTATGCAGACCATCGCTCTCATCAAGTAGCATCTCTGCATAACCTTTGATGGCGCCGATGATATTCATGGCATCGTGCTGCTTGTGGGGGGCATCGCTGGTGAGCAGCGCTACTAGGCGATCATTGGCCACGAACAGCGCATTGAGATCATTGCGTGTGGCGTCGTCCATGGTTACCGATGGGCGAGCGACGGCAGCTTGCAAAGGTGCAACACTGTCGATAACAAGCTGAGACCATGCTGTGATGGCTTGTTCAGGTTTAGACACAAGCAAATCCTCAATAACATTTTGGCATTTCGCTGCTGTTTGACGCTAATCACGGCAACATCGCGCCAACGAAGCACCTATTATGCGGTCTTATTGTATCGGGGGGATAGGCGCTTAGCCATTTTTGGGCTAGTATCTCGTTTACCAATGAACGTGCAAGGACACAGTATCAATGCTGGATCAAGTGGAAATATTTCACGGGCTGCAGGCCGATGAGCTGCAGGCGTTAGACGCCAGTAGCACTACCCGAGCGTTCCCCAAAAATACGGTTGTCATCCACGAAAATGATCCTGCCGACTCGCTGTTCGTCATTGAGGCAGGCAAAGTCAAAGTCTACTGCAGCGACAAGAACGGCAAAGAATTCATTATGAATACTCTGGGCCCAGGCGATTACTTCGGTGAGCTTGCGCTGCTAGACGACGCCACGCGATCGGCCTCGGTACGAACGGTCGAAAAATCTGAGTTTCGTATTGTAATGAAGGAGGACTTCAACCGAGTGTTGGAGGCACACCCTAATATAACGCGTCAGTTAATTAGTAATCTGGCTGGTCGTGTACGTAAGCTCACAGCCGACGTAAAAAGTCTAGCGCTGCAGGATGTTTATGGTCGCGTGGCCAATGTGCTTATGGATCTCTCGGAGGAGCGCGGCGACGGTACGCTATTCATTCCTGAAAAGCTCACTCAGCAAGACATTGCCGATCGTGTAGGCGCTTCCCGAGAAATGGTGGCTCGTATTCTCAAAGACTTGACCATTGGCGAATATATTCGCTTCGAAGGGCGGCACATCATCATTAACACGCGTCTTCCTGCCAAGTACTGATCTCTACCCCTGCCACCATACGCACGGCATTGTTCTGAGTAGGGTGGCGCGCGGTCACTTGTAAGCACTAGGTATCGTTGCTGTCGACCGTGGCACGTAGTTTGCCTCTTGCTAAACGCACGCTCACCCTCGACCCCTGTGGCGATTGGTGCGCGGCGCGAATAACGTTGCCGTTATCGTCTTGTACAATCGCATAGCCACGTAACAGGGTGTTTTCTGGGCCCAATGAGGTGAGCAGGCGCTCATAGTGGGTAAGGCGGCTCCGCTCTGTACCTAGCCGGTTTTGTATGCGCTTGCCCAATTGTTTACGTCGCTCGTCAAGTCGCTGGCGCTGAAGATTCACCCGCCAGGCAGGATGCTGAGTCCTAAGTCGCTGTTCTAGGTCAGACAAATTCCGGCGCGCTGTACTGATTTGTAGTTGCCCGCTTTTTTGTAGTCGACGTCGGAGATCTGTTAGTGCGTTGCGTTGCTGCTCAAGTGTGCGGGCTGGGTTTCTCAACCGCGAGCGTAAATGTTGCAGAGTTTGTCGATGCTGCTGGCATCTTCTGTGGATGACCCTACGGAGTTGCTCGCTAACGTTGTCAAAGCGCTGTGCCCACTCGGCTTGGTCTATGGTGATCAGCTCAGCTGCCGCCGAGGGCGTTGCCGCCCGTTGGTCGGCAGTAAAATCGGCAATGCTGAAGTCAATTTCATGGCCCACAGCAGACACAATGGGTAAGTTACTTGCAGCTATTGCGCGCGCCACAGACTCCTCGTTAAAAGACCATAAATCCTCGAGTGAGCCTCCGCCGCGGCCGACAACGAGTACCTCAAGATTCAGCCTGCCCGCGTCGCACAAGCTGTTGGCTCGCGTGATGGCCGCGCTAATAGCCGCTGGTGCTTCCCTTCCCTGCACGGGTACTGGGAAAACGAAAACTTCAGTCATGGGGCTTCGTCTTGCAAGCACACTGAGAATGTCCTGCAGTGCTGCGCCCGTTGCCGAGGTGATTACCCCAACGCGACGTACAGCTTTGGGTAAGGGTTTTTTGCGCGCGGCGTCGAACAAACCCTCGGCTTGGAGCTTGGCTTTGAGCTGCTCGAACGCTGCCTGCAGCGCACCATCACCAGCGGTCTCCATGTGGCTAACTATGAGCTGGAATTCGCCGCGATTCTCATACAGGCTGACTCGACCGCGCACTTTGACGCTGTCGCCTTTGGTGGGGCGCACTTTTACACGCGCATTGGCGCCACGAAACATGGCACAACGCACTTGTGCGCCGGCATCTTTAAGTGTGAAGTACCAGTGCCCCGAGCTCGCTGCCGTGAAATCGCCTATCTCACCCTCCACTTGCACGCCTTCAAAGTGTGCCTCCAGAAGGTTTTTGGCCTCGCGGTTCAGCTCGCTGACCGACAAGGCTGCAGACTGGGCGGTGGATCCAAGCATTTGAATAAACAGCCTTTTATTTACCAAGATCTGATTGACAGCTATAATGGTGAGTTTACCAGACTCCAACCGCATTGAGGCCCATATGCTCCGTATCGCACAGGAAGCGCTCACTTTTGACGATGTATTGCTGCAGCCTGGCTACTCGGAGGTAACGGCCAAGGACGTCTCGCTGGTGACCAAGCTAACACGCAACATCAGCATGAACATACCGCTGGTGTCGGCGGCCATGGATACTGTTACCGAGTCCCGTCTTGCTATTGCTTTGGCCCAAGAGGGCGGTATTGGCATAATCCACAAGAACATGACCATTGCCGAACAAGCCGAGCAAGTGCGTCGTGTGAAGAAATTTGAAAGTGGTGTGGTTAAAGACCCCATTACTATTCAAGATACCGCGTCACTCAGTGAGCTTATGGAATTGACCCGCTCTAATGGTATCTCTGGTTTGCCAGTGCTGCGTGGGTCAGATTTAGTGGGTATCGTTACCCGGCGCGACCTGCGTTTTGAAACCGATCTCAATCAGCCCATCTCGGCCATCATGACGCCCAAAGAGCGACTGGTTACGGTGAGCGAAGGTGCGTCGTCTGCGGAGGTTCAGCGACTGCTGCACCAACACCGGATTGAAAAAATCCTTGTGGTCAATGATAACTTTGACCTGCGCGGCATGATTACTGTGAAAGACTTTGACAAGGCCGAGAATTTCCCCTTGGCGTGTAAAGACAGCCTGGGTCGCTTGCGGGTAGGCGCATCGGTTGGTACCAGCGCCGACACCGATGAGCGTGTAGAAGCATTGGTAAACGCCGGCGTTGATGTGCTGGTAGTTGATACCGCCCATGGACACTCAAAAAACGTTATTGAGCGGGTGCGCAAAATAAAAGCTAACTACATTGGTATCGATGTGATAGGTGGCAATATTGCTACCGGTGAGGCTGCGCTAGCCCTGTACGAAGCTGGGGCCGATGGCGTTAAAGTGGGGATTGGCCCTGGATCGATTTGCACTACACGTATTGTAACCGGTACCGGTGTACCGCAGATAACGGCGATCTCTAATGTGGTTGAAGCGCTTGGTGATCGAGATATAACAGTTATTGCCGACGGCGGTATTCGTTTCTCGGGTGACATAGCCAAAGCGATCGTTGCAGGCGCGCACTCGGTCATGATGGGCAGTATGTTTGCCGGTACTGAAGAAGCGCCGGGTGAAGTTGAGCTGTATCAAGGTCGTACCTACAAGGCCTATCGTGGAATGGGCTCTATTGGCGCTATGGCGCAAAATCAGGGGTCATCCGACCGCTATTTTCAAGATGCGAGTGCCGGCTCTGAAAAACTGGTACCCGAGGGTATTGAGGGGCGTGTGCCCTACAAAGGCCCCGTTGGCACTATTATTCATCAGCTCATGGGTGGTGTTAGATCGGCTATGGGTTACGCCGGTTGTGCGGATATGACATGCATGCGTACCAAACCGCAGTTTGTTCGAGTGACCTCGGCAGGTATGTCCGAGTCTCATGTGCATGATGTATCCATTACCAAAGAAGCGCCGAATTATCCGGTTCGGTAAATCGATATGAGCGTCTGAAGCAACCTATTAGCCCAGACGGTTACATGAGGTTTTTTACTGGGGTGCTGTTGTCGGCGACCCCTTTTACTATCGCTCTTTTATGATCTTTAAGACCCCTACGCCGAGGCAACCGTGACCCAAAACATTCATAAACACCGAATCCTGATACTGGATTTTGGGTCGCAATATACCCAGCTAATTGCCCGTCGCGTACGCGAAGTCGGTGTCTATAGCGAAATCCATGCCTGGGATATGGATGACCAAGCGATAAGCGCATTTGAGCCCAGCGGTATCATTTTGTCAGGTGGTCCTGAGTCAGTAACGGCCCAAGGTTCGCCGCGCGCGCCTGATTTAGTGTTTGATCTTGATGTGCCGGTACTGGGTATTTGTTACGGCATGCAGACCATGGCGGTGCAAATGGGGGGCGCTGTTGAAGGCTCGGACACCTCTGAGTTTGGCTATGCGCAAATTCGTCGCACGTCCAATGGCGGCCTGTTGCACGATATTTCCGATCACCTTGCGGCAGATGGCAGTCTGCTGCTTGATGTATGGATGAGCCACGGTGACAAAGTGTCCACTTTGCCGCCGGGTTTTGAGTTGATCGCCGAGACCGACAGCTGCCCCGTAGCTGGCATGGCGCACAGTGAAAAGCCGTGGTTTGGTATTCAATTCCACCCCGAGGTGACCCATACCTTGCAAGGCACGCGCATGTTCGAGCACTTTGTGCTGGAAATCTGTGGTTGCGAAGCGCTTTGGACGCCAGCCAACATTGTTGAAGATGCCATTGAACGGGTGCGCACACAGGTGGGTGACGACAAAGTGCTGCTAGGTCTGTCGGGTGGTGTTGACTCCTCGGTCGTGGCTGCATTGTTGCATCGTGCCATTGGTGATCAACTCACCTGTGTGTTTGTCGATAACGGCTTGTTACGCCTTAATGAGGGCGATCAAGTCATGGACATGTTCGCCAGCAATATGGGCGTGAAAGTAATTCGCGCCGATGCTGAAGACCGCTTTCTCTCGCGGCTGCAGGGCGAGAGTGACCCCGAAGCCAAGCGCAAAATTATTGGTAACACCTTTATCGATGTATTCGATGAAGAAGCTGCAAAAATTACCGACGTGAAGTGGTTGGCACAGGGCACTATTTACCCTGACGTCATTGAGTCTGCTGGCTCGAAAACAGGCAAGGCCCACGTCATTAAGTCACACCATAATGTCGGTGGCTTGCCCGAAGATATGGCTCTGAAGCTCGTTGAGCCGCTGCGTGAATTGTTCAAAGACGAGGTGCGTCAGATTGGCCTAGAGCTGGGCTTACCTCGCGATATGGTATTTCGCCATCCGTTCCCCGGCCCAGGTTTGGGCGTACGTATTTTGGGTGAGGTGAAGAAAGAATATGCCGAGCTCTTACGCCGGGCCGATGCCATCTTTATTGAAGAGTTGCGCCGATCGGGCTGGTACGACAAAACGAGCCAAGCATTTGCCGTATTCCTACCAGTAAAGTCAGTAGGTGTAGTGGGCGATGGCCGCCGTTACGAGTGGGTGATTGCCATCCGCGCTGTACAAACAGTTGATTTCATGACCGCGCGTTGGGCCCATCTGCCCTATGAGCTGCTTGAAACGGTGTCTAACCGAATTATCAATGAGATTTCGGGCATTTCGCGCGTGACCTACGATATTTCAGGTAAACCACCTGCGACGATTGAGTGGGAGTAATAGGGTCACGCTCAACTATTGATTTATATGTTTTCGGAGTTGCAAAGACGATACAAAGAGCCCCGTTTTTGGGGCTTTTTTACAAGCGAAGTTACAAA
>Ga0181577_10000157_pt1 | contig 50560 bp, 34 predicted proteins | sample 101ome_21_FD_132468 | JGI IMG/M metagenome (GOLD analysis project Ga0181577, IMG submission 132468) | Coastal salt marsh microbial communities from the Groves Creek Marsh, Skidaway Island, Georgia - 101413BT metaG (megahit assembly) | ecosystem: Environmental > Aquatic > Marine > Intertidal...
ATGGGCATGGGACCCAGAGGTATGGGCATGGGACCCAGAGGTATGGGCATGGGCATGGGCATGGGACCTGGAGGCATGGGCATGGGACCCAGAGGTATGAATCAATCAGATGCTGAGGAAGATTCCGAGGTTCAGGAGAGGCCGCGCCGACGAGACGTGAGGCCAAATGAAGGATCACGTGGAAGAGAAAATCCGGATGCTATTGAGCGTGGCGAGGGTGATGAGCGTCGCTCAGAAAGCCGCCCTCAAAGAGGCCGACGCGATGAGGGTGAGGCATCAAGCCGTGATCGCGAGGAGACCACTGAAAAGGAAACTTCGGTCTGATCGATTGCCTTTCACTAATAACTTTATTCGGTTCGCGAACGTCTCCATGCGGGGGTGTTCGCGAACTTTTTTTGGCATACGCTTCATTAGCCAAGGCCGGAGGATCTGTTCATGTGGAGGAACCTGTCTGTTTATGGGTTGGCCCCAGTAGACGCCCGATGCTCAGCCCTTGAACCAGAACGGAAAATAAAACCACCGCATAGGTCGCCACTAAAATGAGGTCTCGTTCCTTGCCGGATGGAAGCGCCAGGGCAAGTGCCACAGAGATGCCACCACGAAGTCCTCCCCAGGTTAAAATGGAAACGGCTCGTGGATGAAACGTTTCACCCCATTTTCTGAGGCATGCCACCGGGAGCCAGACGCAGATCAGCCGACAGGCAAGCACCAGGGGGATGCTGACCAATCCAATCCCAATATAAATAGGGTCCAGTTTCAGGATCATGAGCTCCAGTCCAAGCAGCACAAAGAGCACGGCGTTGAGGATTTCATCAATGAGCTCCCAAAAGGTGTCCAAGTGTTCTCGGGTGGCTTGCGACATGGCCATGACCCGACCGATGTTTCCCATCATCAGGCCAATGACGACCATGGCTAAAGGCCCGGAAACGTGAAGTTTCATCGCCACAGCATACCCACCCATGACCAGTGCCAGGGTGATGAGCACCTCAATGGAGTAGTGGTTGACTTGCTTAAGCATGCGGTATCCTGTGTAGCCCAGTAAGAGCCCAAGTACGATGCCTCCGCCGGCTTCCATGACAAACAAGGACAAGACTTCCTTCACTCCCATCGAATGATCGGGATCCAGGGCCTCAAACAAGGCAAGGAAGACCACGACTCCCACCCCATCGTTGAACAGGGATTCGCCTACAATTTTGGTTTTCAATGATTGCGGAGCTCCCATTTTTTTAAGCAGGCCAATGACGGCAATGGGATCGGTAGGCGAAATCAAGGCTCCGAAAAGCAATGAGTAAATCCAGGGCAGTTCGATCCCGAAAAGTGCGACCAATCCCTTGGTCAGGCTCCCGACCAAAAGCGTTGAAAGCACGACTCCCAGGGTGGCCATCCATGTGATGATCCTTGCCTTGGAAAGAAGATCCTCCAGGTTCATGTGCAGGGCGCCCGCAAAGAGAAGGAAGCACAGCATGCCTTCCATCAGGGCTTTCTCAAAATTGATTTGAGCCATTCCTGCCGTGGCGGCTGAAGCGACCTCAAATCCCATCCACCCCAAACCAAGCATGATCACCGAACAAACCGAAGTGATGGCCATGAGCCCAATGGTGGTGGGAAGCTTCAACCAACGGTGATTGATCCATCCGCAAATGGCGGCTACGGAAAGCAGTAATGCGCTTAATTCAAAAAGGCTCATGAATGGGTTTGGATGGCAGTATCCCTGAGGGTTGGTTGTGGCGCCGAGTGCTCACCCGTAAAACAAACTACCTTACCCTCGGAGCAGGTTCAAACGCTGGTTGTTGATCTTTGTGAAATCAAAAAAATACCGGAATGCCCCATTGGGAGCACTCCGGTTGATTCAAGGGTGGCTAACCCATGCCCTATCGGGCTAGGTAAAACTTGGTAGGTGCCTGAGCTTGAACCGTGTAGGGACTTGAAGCGTTTTCTACCGGGCTAAAAGGTCCGGTGAGTTGATCGGATGACTCCAGGGTGCCAGTGAAAATGATTTCTACCCCACCATTATTGTTCAACCGAATGCTTTCAATGGAACCGGGTTGAGCTGGTGCCTGAGCTGCCGCCAGTTCAGCGATTTCAGATTCACTCAAAATAGCTTCATGGACCTGCCAGTGATACATCACACTGCCCTGGGCCATCGCATCGACTTCGCTACCGATTCTGGCCGCCATGAGCTTGACCTCTCCGTAGAGGTCAAAGTTGACCGCCATAAAGCCCGCATACAGCCCATTGACGTAAAGGCGGGTTTCGCCGGCATCCAGATCATTCACGAACACTACATGAACGCGTTCATCAAAAACCGATGCGGTGCTACCAGGACCATCGGGTTCGAAGACGTTGTCTGCCACACCGAATTCGGTAATCCCGAAAACTCCTTGTTCATTCCATTGATCGAGTTTGAGGCCCCAGGAGTCGTTGCCAGCAATGGCAGTGGAAGCGCCAGCCTTGATAGCGTGGAAAGAAAACTCGAGCGAAACATTCCCAAAGATGTTGCCAAAATCGACAAGGGTCGGCTCGCCTAGGGCACCTTCGGGTACTTCAGGGCCGGTGGGTTCCTGAGGGTCTACCGGTTGCACTGGAGAGGTCGGTTCCCTGGTCTCGGCGGCTTCGTAAAGGCCAGCAATGTCTGTTTCGGAGAGCACCCCCTGGTGCGTGTTCCAGTAATAGAGAATACTGCCTGCTCCCATGGGGTCGGTATCGACATCAATCCTCGCAGCCATGACCTTGGTAGGGCCAGACATGGCGAAGTTGCCATAGAGGTAGCCCACATATTCCCCGTTCACGTAAAGCCTTGTCTCTTCCATGGTGATATCATTGACAAAAACCACATGGAGATCCTCACTGAATATTGCCTCATCACTACCATTGCCCTCGAGATCAAACACACTGTCAACCACGCCAAATTCGGTAATCCCGATAATCCCTTGTTCATTCCATTGATCGAGCTTGAGGCCCCAGGAGGCATTACCTGCGATGGCCGTTGAGGCACCGTCTTTTTGAGCATTGAAGAAGAACTCATAGGTAGCATCCCCTTCGATCGGGCCCATATCCACGACGGTGGGTTCGGTAAACGGACCGGTCGGATCAAAGGCCACGGCGCTGGCGGCCAGTTCAGCAATGAAGGTTTCATCCAAGGCGGCATTGTAAGTGGACCAGGTATACAGGACACTGCCTGCTCCCATGTGATCGGTCGCCTGTTCCAGACGAGCCCCCATGACCTTGGTCGACCCGCCCAGATCGACATTTGCAGCAAGCGTCCCTGCCAGGGCTCCATCGACATACAGACGCATTTCCTCTTGCGATAGGTCATTGACCAGGACCACATGCACGTCACGATCAAAAACCGATGCGGTGGTCGCTTCGCCCACAGGTTCAAAAACATGGTCCGCGATGCCAAATTGGGTGAGTCCAAAAACGCCCTGCTCATTCCATTGATCTAGTTTGAAAGCGACGGCATCGTTCCCTGCAATCGCTGTGGATGCTCCATCCTTGCTGGCGTTGAGAAAGAAGGCATAGCTGGCATTGCCTGAAAGGCTCCCAAAGTCAACGACTGCAGGATGCAGGTGGGCATAGGTGGAGGAGGCGATGGCCTCGTTTGGGTTGGCTGGGTCAACAGGGTCAACAGGGTCCACTGGATCGACAGGATCAACCGGATCGGTGGGCTCAGCTGCATCGGCTAGGGCCTTGATTGCGTCAGCACCCAAGGCCTCGTTGTAAGTGGCCCAGGCATAAAGTATACTATCGCTTCCCATGGCATCCCCATCGGTGCTCATTCGCGCCGCCATGACCTTGACCTCTCCCGATAATTCGAAATTACCCACGATGTAGCCTGATAGGGCTCCATTAACGTAGAGAAGGGTTTCTTCTACTGCAGTGTCGTTGACAAAAGCGATGTGTACATCTTCTCCGAAGACTGAATCAGGAAAACCCTGCCCATCGGCTTCGAACAAATTGTCAACCACCCCAAATTCAGTGGTTCCAATGAGGCCAGTGGTCGGCCACTGTTCGAGTTTAAGGCCCCAGGCATCGTTCCCGGCAATGGCTGTGGAAGCACCGCCTGGGTTGGCATTAAAATGGAACACGTAGGTGGCATCCCCACTCAAATCACCAAAATCGACTATGGTGGGTGATGTGAGGGCGCCATCGGAGGAAGCAATGGGTTGGGCGGCCTTTAGGCCTATGTTCAGTAACAGGCTAAGACACAGAAGACCTCGCCCAATTGTTTTGATATCGTGCATCATAGATAAAGCCAGAGTAACAGTCGGCTTCCCCAAGTCCAGTGAAGATCAAGCGAAAAACCCTCATCTGGCTAAGATGGGCAGCCTTTGTCGCCAGGCGTTCTCATCGTTCAGGTTTGGGTTTGGGCTTTTTCAAGGATGCAAAACCCTTCGGGATCCTTGAGGGCTAGCCTGTTTTCATGCTGTTTTTTTTATTTTTTTATGGTCTCATCTACGAAAGTCGATGTTTCCATCCTTCAGAAAATGTGCCACCAGCACCTTGTGGGTTATCGGGTGCTCGCTTGCCGTGGCTCAATCCGCGGTGACCGATCCGATGGTGCTTGAATGGGAATCGATGCCCTATGGGCGGCGAGCGCCACTGCATGATCCAGGGCAGGGGGGGGCTGGTTTTCAGGAAATGGAGCCTGGCGCCACAGGGTTGATCTTCACCAACCTGCTCACTCAGGTGATGAGTGATTTGAACAACAACCTGGCCAATGGGTCTGGCATCGCTTTGGGCGACATCAACGATGATGACCTGTGTGATGTGTTTCTGGCTTCGGTCGAAGGTCAGTCTCAACTTTTCCTGAATCAGGGCCATTGGCGATTCCGCGAGGCCACCTTGGAAAGTGGCTTGAGCCTGCCTGATCGCCCCGCAACCGGGGCCTTGCTAGAAGACCTGGATGGGGACCAGGACCTTGACTTGGTGGTTGCTTTCAACGGAGCTGGTGTCACCTGCTGGTACAACAATGGGGAAGGCCAATTTCAGGATCGGACTCCTGCTGGGTTTCAGTCCCGTACTGGCCCGACCAGTCTGGCCATCTCGGACCTCGATCAAAATGGTCTACTCGACCTCTACGTCGCCAACTACGGTGAAAACACCTTGCGCAGCGGGGCAGCCGTGCGTTTGAGGACGGTTCGCGGCAAGCAAGTGGTTATGGGCCGATGGCGGGATCGCATTGACGTCATCGATGGGCAAATGGTGGAGTTTGGTGAACCCGACCAGCTGTGGCTACAGACTCAACCCGGCGTGTTTCAGCTCCAGTCCTGGATACAGGGAGCTTTTCTCGATCCTCTGGGTAAGCCACTGACCGAGGCACCGCGCGATCTGAGCCTCAGTGTCATGATCCGAGATCTCAATCAGGATGGTTTGCCTGATATCTATGAGTGCAATGATTTCCATTGTCCCGACCGTTTTTGGATCAATCAGGGTGATGGGGTCTTTCAAGCCATCGGTTTGGATGCCCTGCGAACCATGTGTCATTTTTCTATGGGTGTTGATGCGGCCGATGTCAACCGGGACGGGTATCTGGATCTTTATGCGGTCGATATGCTCAGCCCCCGCCACGCCATCAGGATGATTCAACAGACTCAGATGAACCCTGATCCTCGGCATCTGCCGCTCAATGAACCCTACCGACGACAAGTCAGGCGTAATACGCTTCTCATGCAGCGGGAAGATGGCTCTTATCGCGAACTGGCTCGCTTGGCCGGGCTTGAAGCGACGGACTGGTCTTGGTGTCCCATCTTTCTCGATGTGGACTTGGACGGATGGGATGATTTACTTGTGGTCAATGGCCATTTGATGGATGCCCTAGACTCCGATGTCATGGAGCGCCGTCAAAAGCTTCCGGAGGGTTCAAGCCAGAGAGCTGAAATTCGCTATCCCCCCTTGATCACACCCAATCTGGCTTTTCGCAATCTAGGGAATCTAAGCTTCGAGCCCGCAGGAGTTCAATGGGGCTTTCAGAGCGAGCGGGTTTGTCATGGGTTCGCTTTGGGAGACCTGGATCTGGATGGAGATCTGGATCTGGTCATCAATTGTCTCAATGATCAGGTCCTCCTCTATCAAAACAAGGTTTCGGCGCCTCGCTTTTCGGTGCGGTTGATAGGGCGTGGTGGCAATGCCTCTGCCATCGGGGCCAAGGTGGCGTTGGTAGGCCAGAAGGGGAGATATGAGCAGGAGATCATCGGTGGTGGGCGCTATCTGTCTGACGATCAGAATCTCAAAACATTTGCCATGAACATGGAACCCTCAACCAGCCATGTGGAAATAACCTGGCCCGATGGAACCTTATCCATCATTGAGGCTATTCAGGCAGGCATGTGCTATGAGATCGATGCCAACAAGCTTGCATCCAGATCGTCAAAACCCATCCCACCTCCTGCAGTCAATCCCCTCTTCCGGCAATCTGATGCCTCCATCCAGTTGCCAGCCAGGCCTCCATCTCGGCCGGACTGGGAATGGCAGCCATCCCTCAACCGACCGTTACTCACTGAACGAGCTCCAGTGCAGCTTGTGCCTAAGCAGCAAACTGGGGTGGACCGATTGCGTCTGATTGATACGGCCTCTGAATCTGGGAAGGTCCAGCACCCAATCAGGGCTTGGGCGTGGGTAGACTCGCAACGCCAATCTCACCTCAAGCTACTCGAGGGTATGGTTTTGGCCGACCCACAGATGCCGACAAGTCCCATTCAGGGTCCCGCTCCTTTTGCCACAGCCGATGTCAATCAGGATGGGCATGAGGATGTTTTTGTGGGATTACCTCCCCTTCCAGGGCTCTACCCTTTGGATCAAGGCAGTCGACTTTATCTGGGTGGCAACGCTGCTCAGGTAGAGTCTGGTGCCCCCTGGTCGGATCTTGGCCGGGTGCGGGCAGCCGTGTTCACTGACTTCAATCAAGATAGATGGCCTGACTTGGTTGTAGCCTGTGAGTGGTCTGCGCTCCGCTTGTTTCAAAACAAGGAAGGCAGCTTCACTGAGGTGACTGAAAAGACCCACCTTTCCCAGCACCTGGGGTGGTGGCAATCCCTTGTCACCTTGGATGTGGACCAGGATGGGGATGAGGACCTTGTGGCCGGTAATTGGGGCCGCAACACCCGCTATCAAACATACATGAAACATGGACTCCGACTCTATCAAGCTGATGTCAATCAGGACGGGGTGGTGGAAATGATGGAAGCCAGATTCGATGCATCGGCTCGAAGGTGGCTGCCTTTGGATGGACTGGCGATACAGGAAAAGGTTTTTGCGGGCTTGCGTAATCTTTACCCTAGTCACCGGGCCTTCGCAGAAGCATCCATGGAAACCTTATCAAGCCAACTTGGGCTGGGTGATGCATTCCTTCACATCAACACCCTGGACTCCATGCTTTTCATTAATCAGGGAGGGCATTTCGAGGCTGTGGCGCTTCCTGACCTGGCCCAGCATACGCCCATCCCGCATCTTGTGACGGCTGATTTCAATCAGGATGGGGATCCGGATCTGTTCATCGCTCAAAACTGGGAATCAACCCCTGAGCACGTTGGGGCGATCAACGCTGGCCAAGGTCTTGTGTTACTGGGGGGGGTGGGTTCGACCTTTGAGCCCCTTTCATCCACTGCCTCAGGAATCCGCATCGATGCCGAGCAACAGGGCGTATGGGTCGGGGATGCCAATGGGGATCAGCGACCTGATCTGTGGATTCAGCATTCGGGCACGATCGAGCTTTATCTCAATCAACACGGCCTTTAAACCCTTCACTTTCATGCTCTGATGGAATGAACGATCACCCTGCCATCAAGCCTGCCTACTATCTGGCCTGTTTTCACTGTGAGGCACCGTTGGAGGATTTGCCTCGAGTCTTTGGTATCGTCACTGCCTGCAACCCTTTTGGCCGGATCCTTTCTTCGGATGAGAATCGGCAAAGAGACCGGGACTTGGAGCAGCAGTTGATTTCCATGGGCCATCCTTTTTTTCGAATCAGTGGTGGCAGTCGGGATGGTAAGCACTTGGAGCCAGGATTTGGCCTGTGGACCCTTGATGCAAAAGCTCTCAGAGAGCTCGGTCAGGATTGGGAGCAAGATGCGGTCTTCTGGATTACCGATGGGATTGTTTCGATGATCGCCTGCCAGGAGGGTTCCTTCCACGAGGTTGGGTCCCTGGCTGAGCGTTGGGTAGATCGTCGCCCCGATTAGGAGGCAGCGATTCTCAAGGGCGGATCTTCAAACTGTCTGTTGTCAGTCAGCCTTGGCGACTGGAAGAAAAACAAATCGGCTTTCTCCAGGTGGAATGGCTACAGGGATGAGCCCCGAGGCATTTCTAGAAAGGGTGCGATCAGTGATCCATTCGCTAGGGGTTCCAGTGATACCGCTGCCAGGTTTTGTCTCAAGCATGACATGGGCGATGGCTTCAGCATGGACTCGAGCGGGTTGATCTCCAGTTTTGAAGACCCCGTCGTTGTTGATCAACTCCACCACCCAGCCTTCCTGATTTCGATTGACCTGATACTGAACAGGGTCCCCTGAAAGCGCCACGGGCATCAGCTGTTGACTGATTTCCCGCAGGTTGCTCCCATCAATAGCCAGGGACTCACTGAGGGTAGGCATTGAGGGTGGTTTGATGATATGCAAGGTGCCATGTTTCTCCCAGGAGGCGATGCGTTCCTGGCCCAGTGATGCTGCATGGCGTGGGTGAATCCAGCATTCACTTCCTGCCAGGAGGGCCTTTTGCAGTTCACGAACGAAAAAGGGCGAGAAATTCATGTCGCCAGCTAGCAGGATGCAGGGGTAACGAGCCATGGTGTCCCCCGTGACGGTGTTAAGCATCACATCGGCCATTTCTCCATATGGGGTTGGGTTCAGGTAAGCAGCCTCAGGATTGGTGTCAGCGTTGGGGTAGGGCAGTCGGAGCGAGCTGAAATAGAGCTGTTTCTCTAACAAGTTGAAGATTTCCCAATCTCCCTGCGTACGCTCGAGAATCCCCCAGGTGCGCTCGTGAAAAGGGGCGTAACCTGCCAGATGATCCAGAACAATCAGAAGGGGTGTGTGGGGATTACCGCGGTCATGACTTTGCATGAATTCAAAGGTTTCGGCCGCTGCTCTCCCATGAGCCGTTAGCCTCCAAGGCGCCTCCTCTTTCTCGAAAAAAATATTAAGGCTGTTCTCCGGGGTCACCATGGCGGCTCCCGCAAACCAGGCATGGAGCCAAAGGCGTTTGTAAAGACTCAGGGAGTGACCTGCATCCAGGCCTCGCGTGAGATTACCGTCTTGCTGCAAGACCCCGCGGGTGGTGACTGAAGGACCAAACCAGGGGCTGACCTGCACTGTCCAGGGGATGTTCCACTGCCTGGAAGCACCCCGAGCAAAGGCAAATTTGGACTGCGTGTAGCCGATATTCTCGCCTACCTCCAGCCCCACTGCACTGGCTCCCCATTCGGCGGCGTAGGCCTCGTAATGAGAATGCCCAGTCACACTGATGAGTCGCCCAGCCTTGGCCTGTCGGTGCCAGTAAAAGTATTCCCTCAGTTGATGGTAGCATGCCTCGCGCGTGTCCGGCATGGGATCAAAGCCTCTCTGGTTGGCCGGAATAAAAAAGGGTTCGATGACTGCCTGCGAATCGGTCCCCAAAACCGCTTCCCACCAATTGCGATCTGAGGTCAATCGATGAAAGTGATAGCCCCATTCTCCCAATTGAATGGCCGCAAAGCCTCCGGATCGATCCATGATACGCATCGCCATTTCACCTGCCGGATCCAGCACGCTGGGACCTCCTTTGACCTGCATCGCGCCTCCCTGGGGTGGGTAGCACACGACGGGCCATCCTTGCTCAGCGAGGATCTCCAGTAGTGGGGCGGCCTGGGCGCCTGCACCTGGACCAGGGTCAAAACCATTGCCGAGGCTGTGGTCCTTCATGAAGGCCATGAGGTTTTCTAGTTGGCCCGGGTTCCCCGGCATCCCATACAAAGAAAAGACGACCCCAGGCTGCCCAGGTAAGAGCCGTGGCATGAGGAGTTGTACTTCTTCGGCCTTTGCATCCGGGCTTATGGCTGAGGACCATGGAATGATTGCAAGAAGAATCACTTTAAGCCCCAAGGAGATACGTCCTGTGGGTTGGCTTAACGCATGAGTGCATGGCATGGGTCATAGAATGGGCTTGCCGCTAGGGGCTGTCAATGGGACCACTGAAAAGTAGTGGCATGGGTTGTGAGGCGTGGATGGCTGTGGTATACCCCGAGCTCAGCATGGAGCAAAAAAGTGATCAACGAATGATTTGGGTGCCTCTGGTGTGCGGCATCCTGTCCTTGTGCATGGGTGGGGTGTCAACGATTGCTGACGAACCCCAAGTGCCCGCCTCACCGGCCGTACCAGCTTATCCAGATGTCAGGGCAATGCTTGCCGAACCCTTTGACGATTTCAAGGAAGGGGCTGTGGTGGCGGGCTGGGAAGCCCTGCGACACCGGATGAGAGGTAATATTTATCAGAGTAATCCAAATGGTCTCAAGGAGCCGCGGTTAACTCAATTTGAGCGATTGGTGCGAGGTGAGCCTGAAGATGTTTTGAAGGTGAATCGAGAGATCATCGAATATTGTGTGAGCAAAAAGGCCGAAATAGAGGCTGCCTGGGCTGATCCAGCTCGTCGTCACCCGGCTAAGGAAGTCTGTCAATATCAAACCGAATTGATTCCACTTGCCATCCTTCCGTTGCGAATCGGCCAACGCCTAGTACCGGAAGCGCATCGTGCCATCCGTGAGGTTCTCTTGGCTTTTCGCCCCGAAACAGCTGATGTGGAACCCACCATGTGGATGCATGCCCCAGGATACAATGGTGCCAATGCGCATGATTATTTGAGTTTTCTCTGCTTGAGTTGGGAAGTGACCAAGGATCCCGCGATTCGGGATGCCGCCTATTGGGGATTAAGAAGGGAGTTGGATCATCTCAATCTCAGTGGAGATATCGCCGAATTCAATGTCCTGGAAGGGCACTGGTGCAGTGCCAATGGCTACGACGCCATGAAGGCGTTTCTGAGCGACCCGCAAATGGCTCGCATGGCTCGCATGATCGCTGAGCGTATTTGGCTCAACCGCTTCCTTACCTGGTCCCAAAGCGTGGAGCGCATTACTGGGCCTGGCAGTCGCATGGCACCTGGTGCCTGGTTGGGTAGTAGCGGAGATCGGCTTCAGTTTGCCACTGGGCTCCAGCAACCCATTTGGGTGAATGAATTCTTTGATTGGGAGGTCTGGCAGCAACCTTTAAGTGGTGGGCGTTGGCCTCTGGACGATGTTGAAGGGATTGTGCCCGATCTGCCCAATTACCTTCAGGACGTGGCTTGGCGCAAGCAGTTACCGCAGACCCTTCGCAGTGCCGTACACCTGATTCCTTGGATGCAGCGCTACCCGAAACTTGAAGGGGTATCTCATGCGACACCAGAGCCGGGCATGGGAGAAATCATCAATCATCAGACCGAAGCCTATGCGCTCGGATCCATCAACCGACCTTATGAGGCCAGTGAGTGCATGGTATATGCTTCAGCTTGGTGGAATGATCAGCGAGCCGCAAGGGAACACCCGATCGGAAGCCCCAAGCGCTTTTCGCTTCTTTTTCCTCATTATGTCTTCAATGGCGCTTCCTTCATGGATCGGACGGAACTGTTTTATGAAAACCGCCCGGATCAGCCCCGGCACGATGAATGGACCCGTTCACCGGGGCCATGGATGCGTGAGTTTGCCGAGCGAGGCAGGGTGGGTTTGCTTCAACATGAGAACACCCTTATCTATGCCTACTCTGGGCGTAACCGAGGCCCCGATGACAACCCTTTGGTAGCCGAGAAGACCCACCGGGTTTCAGCGGGTATGTTCCTGTTTCGCTGGGAGCCCGGGCTGGAGGGCTTGTTCATCAATCGCAAGCCTGTCACCCAATTGCCGGTAGATTTGAACCCCGGTGACTGGTGGTTCATCCAAGACGGGGATACCTACGTGGGTGTTCGTCCTTTGGAATCAACTCACTTATCGGGTCCCTGCCGAACCCGTTTGGAGGAGCGCACCCGGCAGATTGTACTCTATCAGGATAATTATGTGGGTTCATCCACCGAGGGCATCACTGACGAACAATGGGTTCAGGCTCGCAGTGGGTTCATTGTGGAAATGGGTGATGCAAAAGAGTACGGCAGTTTCAAGGCGTTTCAGGATCGCATGCTGCGCGCCAGAGTGAAGGAGTCGGTGGATGGTTTTGTCAGAAAGGTTGATTACCGTCGCTCGGGTCGTCGAATGGAAATGGATTGGCATTGCTATCTGGAGACTTACCTCAAGCGTCGTGTTGATGGGAAGGAAGTGGAGACGATTCGTTTTCTTCAGTCCCCCGAATTTGCCGTGGGTGATTCAGGGCGACTACAGACCCATGACGCCAAACTTAAAACCAGGGAAGGGGATCCAGCCTGGCTCCTTTCGGCCACGCCTTCACAGAGCTGGGTTGCTTATCAAACACAGCCCCATGTGCAGTTGCCTCTTGTCCTTGAAACCCCGGTCGGCGAGGTGGAAAGTGATCGATTCCCATTTGGAAAGCTGATTGTTCAAAAGAAGGGGGAATCCCTTCATCTGGAAATTGATGCGGGCTTCCGTCCTTTCTGGAGTAGCGTGAAATGGCGTGCTCAGATTTGGCAGGCAATGGGGACTCACCCATCGGATATCGTGATTCGCACTCGGGCACCTAAAGTGACAGCTTCCATCAATGGGGATGACATGCCAGTGGTCTGGGACGATGCCAGAAAACATTGGATCTTGGATCCTTACGCCAGGATTCCAAGGGTGCTGGATCGAGTCCAACCGGCCGGAAGACCGCCCATACAACCGGTGAGGTAAATGAAGTGTATGCCTTGCATTGGACTCAAGCCACAAAGGGTTTGCCTGATGCCAGTGAATGCGCCAGTTGCTGATACACTTGCCTGAGTTGCCTGAGGTCGGGATGGTCTCCTGCCACCTTTTTCAGCCGCTCGGCCAAGCACCCTTGATTGAGGATCAACTCGATGGTGTCCACCCAGCTCAAGTGTTCCCATCCTACTTGCTCAATCAAAGCCCGCCAGAGCTCACCTGCTTTCATGGGGGTGGGCTGCTCAAGCCCAAGAGCTTCCAGGTATGGCTTATGGGTAATGTGCGCCTGGGTGCCATCCTTAACACAATGCCCAAGGATGGATTGAAGGATGCGGGTTGAGGGGTGCTTGACAGGTTCCCTGAACCCACTCTCTCGATCAATCAAGTTGCTGAGCACCAGACCCATGACCTGAAGGATGGCTAGATCGGCCTGAGGGCATTCCTGGTTGTCCATGACCCTTATTTCAATGGATTGACGAGAGAACCTGGCGATCGCACCGCGGGCATTGGTCCATTCAGGTTCCAGAACCCCGCTTGGGTCATGGTGTTTTAGCTGCCTGGCAATGCGGTTCAAGATGTGGCGTTCGTAATCTCGAATCGACCGGATAGATTCAGGAACCACCCTTCCTGTGATGGTTGGAATCAGTGCACAGTTGGACTGATATTGTTTGATGCGCTCATCCATGAATCGCGAGGGGGTTCCTTCCACGAAAGGAGAACTGGCAGCCAGAGCAGGGAGGATGGGCAGCAAAACGCGTATGGCCCGATGCAGCTGCAGGAAGGAAGCTTCATCTCCAAAGGGCAAGTTGAGATGGGTGGACTGGAGATTGCTCCATCCATGCCCGTGGCAACCGAAGATACGGTCAAAAGTGTGGTAGATTTCACGGGATCCATGTGGCCAGAGTTGGGTTTGGCTCGCGGGATTCATCCATGGATGCATGCCTCCTGGCAAGAGGCAGCATCCCAGAAGATCCAGCTTCTGATTGATGATGGTGACGTGCTTATTAAAAGCATCCAGGCTTGATTCCAGCTTTTCAATGGGCTGGGTCGTCTTGAGTTCAATAAGGTGAAGGCATAGCTCATTGGACCATGTGATCTCCTCGTGCTGGCGATCACCATATCCACCTTCTGGTAGTTTTAGGAGTCGATCTGCCAGAGGAGCTACCTCAAGCGATGACTTGTTGACGATCATGTACTCCAGCTCCACACCATGGCGGTCAAATCGGTATTGGTTCATGCGATCCCATTGCTTCGGCTTGTGATCAGGTGCTCCATTTGACGGATCATGAAGTCAATGATGCGCTGATAAAGCTCTGCCCCTAGGACGGCATCTTCAACGCCAAAATCCAAACTGGGGTTGTCATTGACCTCGATGACATAGGGGCGTTGTCTGATCCACTTGATATCAATCCCATAAAGTCCCTTGCCTATGATGCTGCCTGCCCTGGTGGCAGTCCGAAGCACTCGGTCTGGGACTTTGTGCAGGGGTAGGGTTTCGTAATTGCCAGCGTAATCATCAAGGTTTCCCTGGTTGAACTTGTGGTTGTATATTTGCCAGTGATCGCGTGCCATGAAGTAGCGACAGGCGTAAAGGGGTTTGCCATCCAGGATACCAATGCGCCAGTCGTAATCAGTGCGTAGGTATTGTTGGGCAATCAACAGTTCGGACTTTTCCAAAAGAGCATCGACGACAGAGTGAAACTCGCTTTCATCCTCCACTTTTTCAACGCCTCTGGAAAAGGAGGAATCAGGCTGCTTGAGCACACATGGCAGGCCGAGCCGCGGGATCACCTGATCCTTGTTCCCTCGATGCAGGATGATGGTTTCAGGAGACGGAATTGCCTTTTTACGAAAAGATTCGGCCTGATACACCTTGTTGGCGCATCGAACAATTGAAATAGGGTCATCGATGACACTCAGACCTTCGGATTCGGCTCGGCGGGCGAAGCGATAGGTGTGATGATTGACAGCAGTGGTTTCTCGGATGAAAAGCCCATCAAACTCATTGAGCCTCCCATAATCTTCAGGATGGATCACCCTTGCTGCCACATGCCTGCTTTCAGCAGCTTCAATAAATTGAGTCATGGCTCCTTGATCGGAGGGAGGCGTGGGATCTTGAGGATTAACCAAGATTGCCAGGTGAAATCGAGTGGAGAGCTTTCTGCGTTGGTGACTTCTTTTCCCGAAGAAGGATTTGGCAAATTGGCTCACCGAAGGCATGTGGGATTCTGGAACGTCGCTTAGTGAAATGGGAGAGATATGCCCAATGGTCCATTGGTTATTTACTTTGCGAAAATGAGCTCGTAGTAACGGGACAGGGAATAAATTGTAAAGAGCCCGGCTCAAGCGATCATACTTGGGAGACAGGTTGCTCGAGAAGTAAATCGAAAGAGTGAAGCGATCTCCCTGCAGACTTCTTAGACTTTTTTGAATCAACTCATCCAGCTCCATGGAAATAGAACGGATGATCGAGCGGTAGCGGATACTCTGAAGAGTACTGACCGAGGGGACCGGTCGATGCCCTCGAGCTTCAGCTAGCAAACTCACGTAATAGCCATTCCGTTGATAAGCGTATGATCGACAAAGGTTGATCACACGACAGCTATTTTCATGCCCTGGGTAAGTGGTGTCTTCACCACCCAGATAATCCCTGGCCGAGACAATGTGTAAGTGGTCAATTTCCAGCTTCCAGCGAGCCGGGTTGTCTACCACCAGAATGGTTGAGATCATGATGTTGAAAAAGGCTCAGGGATTCATCCAGGTGCTTTGATTGGATGCGGCTTGGGGTCCTGCTTGGATTTGGTATCGACACAATCCCAGTCCATGGCACTCAAGATGGGGCGCTCCATGCTGCCTGACATAGGGCGGACTGCGATGGTGCGACTCAGCCAGAGATGGAGAGCATCGCTACTTCCCCGAATGGCTTGCTTGCCATGGGGCATGCACAACAACACCATGGCCCGACAGGCTGAAGAACAGGCAAAGACCCAGAGAAAAGCCTCAGGGGTCTTCCCGAACTGACCCAGTAGCCAGGCCCCACCCATTAACCCAAGCACCATGGCCGCGCTGTTTCCCAGGTTGTACAGGGTCAAGGTTGCAATGCGCCGCTCACGGGGAATTTGTCGAAAGAATTGTAAAAGCAGTCCTAATTCGTAACAGCCCCAGACCAAGCCACTGAGGACCTGCAGGCATGCCATGAAAATGACCGAATCGTCGACTGCCCAGAGGGCGCTGATCGGTACGATACCCAGACTGCCAACCCACATGAGGCGCTCCGAACCCCACCTTGCGGCCAGCTTGCCAGCCCAAGGCAGAGAAATCATTTTTCCCAAAAAACAAAGTGAAAGCAGAAACATGTAGGTCAGCCAGTCCAGCTTAAGATAACCAATCATGTAGGGCGTAAAATAAGGCCCAGCAAGATGAACTGAGCCTTGCATGAGGAGGATGAAAGTGATGAAACGACCGGTGGGGCCAGGTTCTCGCCAGAGCCTCCATATGTTACCCATGCCATGCCGGCCAATCTGTTGGATCTCGGCTTGCTGGATCTCAAGGCTTCTTTGGCCAAGAGCCTCGCATTGTCGTGCGAGCATCCAGGTGGAGATCCAACGCGCCAGGGATCCCAGAGCGAACAGCATGCCAAATACGTCCAGCGCTTTGCTCCAGTGGGTATCGATTTTAAGCAGCAGGCCGCCTGTGATCAAACCAGCCAGTATACCAGCCTGACAGAGGCGGCCTCGTCTCGCAAAAAAACCAGGTTGTAGTCGTGTTGGGACGATTTGTTCAACCCAGGCGTTCCAGGCTGGACCGGCTGCCAGCCCACCTGCCCAATAGAGGGTAGCTGGAGGAAAGATCATCCATGGTTTCAATTCGGTCAATTGAGTGAGCAGGCAAAGCCAAAGCATGGCCAGCGCCTGGAGTGCGGCAGTGAAAATCACAAACTTTCGGTAGGATCCTATTTTTGCCAGTAGGGTTGGGCTCAGCAGTTGGATGAGACTTCCAAGCAGGATGGGAAGGGTTGCCACCAATGCGGCTACCAGCGGACCCATGCCGCGGGTCAGCACGAAGGCAGGTAGGTAGGATTCGCCCACCCCAACCATGATGCTGAAGGCCAGCCCTTCGATGTGGATGGCTGCAAGGTTGTGTCTCAACCGCTCAGGGCTGGCCATTGCCGATGCGCAATTCATGCTTGGATATCGACTCGGCAGCCTTGGGGGTGACCTCTTAGAGGCCGGTCTTTCTGTTCTCTATCTCAGAGGATCACTTGAAGGCAATCACTTTTTTGATCAGTCAGCATTTTCTCAAAAAAGTCTTCGAGCCATGGTGGCTTGGGGTGAGTGCACTAAAAAGCCGGGCCCCTTTTCAGGGACCCGGCTGATGAAGGTTTTGGATTGAATCAAGCGCTTATTCGGCGATGAAAAATGCCTGAGCCTGATTAGGTGTCACCGAATGGGGTGAGCTGGCTCCAGCCACAGGCGTGTAGGGACCCGTGAGGCTAGCAGCTGATTTGAGGGTGCCACTGTATTGGATGACCACTTTGCCATCCTGCAGTGCGATGCCAGCAATGGAACCACCGCCGCCACCGGTAGCAGGCAGGGCTGCGTGCAAGGCGGAGATAGCGTCTGCACTGAGTACGCCACTGTAGGTAGCCCATTGATACATGACGCTACCTTCACCCATGTGATCGGTCGCCTGCTCCAGGCGTGCGCCCATGACCTTGGTGTCACCCGAGAGCACAAAATTACCTGACCAGGTTCCTGCATGGCTGCCATTGACATAGAGCCTGCTTTCCCCAGCACCGGTGTCGTTGACTATAACCACATGAACCGGAGCATCAAACACTGAGGCCACGCTGCCGCCGGCCACGGGTTCGAATAGGTTGTCAGCCACACCAAACTGGGTCGTGCCGAACTTGCCTTGCTGATTCCACTGGTCGAGTTTGATGGCAAAGGCATTGTTGCCCGCGATGGCTGTGGAGGCTCCAGCTTTCACCGCCTTGAAGTAAAACTCGTAGGAGGCATCGCCCTCGAGTTCTCCGAAGTTCACTACAGTGGGTTCGGTGATTGCTGCAGAAGAAGTGGCCACCTGCACGGTAGCCTTCCATGTCGGAGCAGGCAGGGGCAGTTCAACTGTGGATGAGAGGAATTCTCCAGCAATGGGCTTGAGTTTAGCCGCTGGCGTGTCGTCGCCTTCCTTACGCCAAGCAACCTGACAAAAATCCCCACCAACCCCTTCCTTGTAGACGGCCTGGATGAAATAGCTCTTGCCGGCCACCATTGGGATGGACATGAAGGTGGTTTCATTGGCGCCCACTTCTTCGAAGGCTCCACAGCAGCCGGTTTCTTCAGCCTGGAACTGCAGATTGTCAGGGCTGGCATCGGTGCTGATATAAAGTTCGGAATTGTCATCGCTGCGCAGGAAGAAGTCATAATTGCCGCTTTCCTTTGGTGTGATGAGTCCTTCGATAACCGCCCCATACTGTTCCCGAGCGTCATCCCTGAATGCATCGCGGCTATTAAAACTGAACACTGGAAGGATCATGTCAGGATTGTCGGGATAGCGCGGATCACCATACAGGTCGTAGGGAGAATTGCCTTCCACGTTCCCAAAATAAGCCAATTTCAGGACCCCTTGAGTTCCCATCAGGAAGGAATTGAAGTAGGCTAGCTGAGCATTGTCTGCCGCATTACCCGAGGCATCGGTCACCCCATTCATACTGATCGCATAGGTTGATGAGGCTTTCTGCTTGCTGGTGGTCAGGGTCACACTTTTGCCGGCTGTGCGGTAGGAGGCTGCTGTGACCGTGAGTCCTTCAATGGAGTAATTAGCTGGGTTTTCGGCGGTTGACTGATCCAGACCTTCGCTGAAGTAGAGGGTCACCTGATCAAAGCCGACACTGCCTTCAGTGGACACGATCATGGGACCCGTGACATCACAGGGGTCCAGGCTTCGCTTGAATTCTTCGAAGTTCGAGACGCCGTTGCCGTTGCAGTCTTCAGTAGCATCGTTGGGGTTGTTAGGGTCCAAACCAAACTCGATCTCCCAAGCATCGGGCATGCCGTCCTCGTCGCTGTCAAACAATGAAGCGACCGAACGGATGATCATGCCGCTGATACCACCGGAATTATCCTCCATGTGGGCATACCACAAATGATCCCCTGGGCCGATATTCAGGCTGAAGGTTTGCGGGATACCTTCGGGTACGGCGCCTTCGGGTCCTACACCTGAAAAACTGCCGGTGTTTTGACCCGCAGGTTCGTTACTCCCATTGGCATCACCTACCCATAGCCTGGCATACTGGGCCTGATCAGTCGTCCGACCTTCAAACAGGGTCACGCTGTAGCGACCTGGGTCAAGATTTGAAATTTGAAAGAGCATTTCGGTGCCAGCGGCATCGGAATTGCGGTAGAGGTAGTCATCTTTGACCACGTAAGGCACATCAATGCCATCGTAAACCACATCCAGGTTTTCGTGAGTCGGGTTATTGCCGATCATACCAATGGCAGGATCAGCTCCGGTTACAGCATTCAGATCTTCATTGTCGGTGATGCGCAAGGTGACATCGTTGTCCAGCCCCAGCCCGAAGTCGCTGAGATTCCAGAGGGCATTACCGTCATCAAAATCATCAAAAGTCCACGTGCCTATGACATCCCAGTCGGTGAGCTCCACACCGTCTGCGTCATTCTGGTTGGCAGCGAAATCCAGTTTGAAGACGCCATGATTATCCTGAGCAGGCACCAGCGAGCGAATGATCAGGCCACTGATACCACCGGAATTGTCCTCCATGTAGGCAAGCCACAAATTGTCTCCATCACTGATATCCAAAGTGAACGTGCGAGGGAAACCCTCAGGATTGGGGCCATCCGGGCCCACACCTGAGTAACTACCCGTGTTGGGTCCAGCTGGCTCATTGCTGCGGTTCTCATCACCCACCCATAGCCTTGCTTCCTGCTTTTGGTCAGTTGTTCGGCCTTCAAACAGGGTGACGCTGTAGCGGCCTGCATTGAGGTTGGCGATCTTGAAGATCATTTCGGTGCCGGCAGCATCAGGCACACGATAAAGGTAATCATCTTTGACGACATAGGGCACATCGACCCCATCGTAAACAACGTCCAGGTTCTCATGGGTTGGGTTGTTGCCTGTCATGCCAGAGGCCGCATCGGCACCTGTCTGAGCATTGAGGTCTTCATTGTCGGTGATAGTCAAGGTGACATCTCAATCGGCCCCGCCCCCGAAATCGGTCAGATTCCAGGTGGCATTCCCATCGTCAAAATCGTCGAAGGTCCAGGTGCCAACCACGTCCCAGTCGGTGAGTTCGACTCCATCGGCATCATTTTGGTTGGCACCGAAGTCGATCTTGAACAAAGCAGCCTGGCTGGAAAAACTCCACAGGCAGCTAGTGATAACTGCCAGCAGTAGGGCGGCAGTCAGGGTTAGTCTTGGTTTTGCTTTCATGCTATTGAGGCAATTAATGTACAACTCTAATTGATTTCATCTTCCCGGCTCATTTATGAGGTTGAGTCAGTCATCTCCCTGATTTGAGGAGAATACACCGGTCCCCTAGTGTTTCTCTTGCCATGGAATGGTATTATTGTGATCTGATCTGATGCCAATTGTCAATGTATCATAGCGCCTTGGATTGGGTTTTGCAGGGTCAAGCCCTGTTTACAAGCCGCCCGGTTTAGAACGTAGCCAATTGGCAAGTAGCTGGCTGAATGTGGGGTGAATCAGGTAGCCGACCGAAGCATGAGGATTGGATCGATCAGCTCTAAGGTTAAGATTATGAATGAAATGGTCGTGAAGCCCCCCCGGCAAGAGCCCAAGTTCCCTCATGCCATCAAAGTCGTCACAAAGAAGGCGATCATGGCAAATATAGTCATCCTTGGCAGCCAAGTTTTCCCAACGGTTGATGCAAGTAGGGTAGCGATTCAAACCCTTCAAATTTGCTCCCATAAGCTGCCGTTGGACCGTCCTGTCTCCCAGAGGCGATCCTAGGGTGATCAAAAGGTCGATCCTTTGTGCATGTTTATTATGTTGGGGGCTTGTGTCGGCCCAAGAGCATTGCCACAGGGTGTCGTAGGCGATAATGGAGCCCAGGCTATGCGCTACCAACAAGATCTCGTCATGGCCGGACCATGCCTCATGCAGAACGTGTTTGAGGCGATTTCTGAGTTGGGTGCCATGGTTTGACTTGGCTGACCAATAGGCTCGCAAGTCAGCTGCTATGATCCCAATAAATGGCTTGGCCAAGCCTAAGCGTCCTAAGGGGCTAGCCAGCCAGCTGATGAGGGCAGGTTTGATCCAGGAGGCTCCTCGCATCCTTTGGTATCCTTGCGCGCTGAATTGAGCTCGATCTAGCGCCTGTAGCCTTCCAAGTGCTTCCCAGCGACTCTCTGGATCCTCAGCCGATTCCCCAAGCACAGCATTGCTTAGGTCACCGAAGTAGACGAATTCCTTGTTGGTTTGTTCGAATTGCTTTCGAATCGCCAGGCCGTGATCTCTCTGCAAACCATGAGCCGCTGCTTCCAACCATATTGCCTCAAGGTTTTCCTTTGAGGGTTTCCGATCCCTCCCATGAATGAACAGGATACGCTTTGCCATGAGCTTATGAGAGTTCAGGTGCGTGCTCTTTAGAGTTCACCTTAAGTACTGGAAATTGTCGAACGCCCTCTTTAATGAGAAGGGTTCTTTCTGGTTTCTTGTTTGACGCATCAGGCGCAATTTCTAAGATGCCTCATCGATTTCCACTCAAGGTAATTTTATGAGCAAAGCCAAGACAGTTCGGGGTCAGAAAAAATCCTCCAGTAACATCCAATCCATGTTGAAAGAGGAGCGTGTATTCAAACCTACAAAGGAATTTTCCAGTCAGGCTCACATTGGATCGATGGCCGCCTACAAGCGGATGTATGAGCGTTCCATAGCCAAGCCTGAGGCCTTTTGGGCAGAGCAAGCAGAGAAGGAACTGGTATGGTTCAAGCCATGGAAGAAGGTGTTGCAATGGAAGGCACCCAATGCGAAATGGTTCGTGGGTGGGCAGACCAATGTCAGCATGAATTGTCTGGATCGCTTTCTTGATTCAGATAAGGCCAATCAAGCAGCCCTCATTTGGGAGGGAGAGCCAGCTGCACCAGGAAAGCCAGGTGAGGAGAGAACCCTTACCTATCGCCAGTTGCACCGTGAGGTTTGCTTGTTTGCCAACGTGCTCAAGGCCCGGGGCATCCAGCGCGGAGATGTGGTGCTGATCTACATGCCCATGGTACCCGAGGCCGCTGTGGCCATGCTTGCCTGCAGTCGCATTGGTGCGATTCATTCCGTCGTGTTCGGTGGTTTCAGCGCTCAATCGGTAGCCGATCGTGTGCAGGATTCTCAGGCCAAGATGATCTTAACAGCCGATGGTGGCTATCGTCGCGGGGGTGTCGTCCCCTTGAAGGAAAATGTCGATAATGCTCTTAAAATTAAGGTCAAGGGACGTTTCATCACCAAATCCATCGAGTCGGTTATCGTTCTCCGAAGGACCGAGAATCAAGTCACGATGAAGCGAGGACGAGACTTCTGGTGGCACGAAGAAGTGGCCAAGGCTTCTCCTGTTTGTCCTCCAGCCAAGCTCAGCAGCGAGCACCCTCTTTTCATTCTTTATACCAGTGGTTCAACGGGCAAGCCCAAGGGTATCCTGCACACCACTGCGGGTTACTTGTTGGGAGCCAAACTGACCTCGAAGTATGTCTTTGATCTCAAGGATGATGATGTTTATTGGTGCACCGCTGATATTGGATGGATCACGGGTCATAGCTACATTGTTTATGGACCGCTTGCCAATGGAGCGACCATCCTCATGTATGAGGGAGCCCCCAATTGGCCCGAACCCGATCGCTTTTGGGACATCGTTGCCAAGCATCGGGTTAGTATTCTCTACACCGCTCCCACAGCCATCCGTGCGTTCATGAAGTGGGGCGAACAGTGGCCAGCCAAACATGATCTGAGCTCCCTGCGATTGTTGGGCACAGTGGGTGAGCCCATCAACCCAGAAGCATGGATGTGGTATCATCGTGTGATTGGCCAAGGGCGCTGCCCCATTGTGGACACCTGGTGGCAGACCGAAACCGGAAGCATCATGATCACGCCTTTACCCGGAGCCACCCCGACCAAACCGGGAACCGCTACACTCCCGTTTTTTGGGATCAAGCCTGAGGTGGTGGATGATCAGGGTAAGGCTGTTCCGCGAAACACCGGAGGCAAACTTGTGGTCCGGCAGCCCTGGCCCAGTATGTTGCGGGGTATCTGGGGAGATCCCAAGCGCTTTGTTGAAACCTACTGGAGCGAGGTCAAAGGCAGTTACTTTACCGGTGATGGCGTGCGGCAGGACAAGGATGGATACTTCTGGATCGTGGGTCGCATTGATGATGTGCTCAATGTATCAGGGCATCGCATTGGGACTGCGGAGGTGGAGAGCGCCTTGGTCAGTCACCCCAAGGTTGCTGAAGCGGCCGTTGTCGGTCGTCCGGATGAAATCAAGGGACAGGCACTCGTCGCTTTCGTGACCCTCAAGGGTCACGTTAAGGCAGACAAGGCTCTGCGGGACGAACTGCGTCAGCATGTGGGCAAGGAGATTGGTCCTGTGGCTAAGCCAGACAACATCCGTTTTGCCGATGCTCTGCCAAAGACACGATCCGGTAAGATCATGCGTCGCTTACTCAAGCAAATTGCCGCAGGTAATACTCAAGTGCAGGGAGATACCAGCACGCTCGAAGACATCAGCGTGATTGCCCAACTGAGCCAGGATGAGGGTTAGTGCCACTCGGTGCCGTTGGCCAAACCAGGGTGGGTTTCTTGCTGCCCTCTTTTTCTGATTGCCATGACAGGCTGAGCGGAGGGGGTGATCCCTCCGCCCGATGCGCTCAGACGAGCAAGCCGACCATGGTCGCGGTCAGGTAGCAGGCCATCAAACCGGCTATCATGCTCCAAAAGCCCATGCGTGCAAATTCGCGGCGTCGCTCAGGGACCAGAGCGCTGAGCCCCCCAATCTGGACAGCAATGCTTCCCAGGTTGGCGAAACCGCACAGTGCATAGCTGGTGATCAGGAAACTGCGTTCATCAAGCACTGCCCGGTTTTCGGTGAGAGAAAGGTATCCAAAAAGTTCATTCAAGACCACCCGCTCACCTAGCATGCTGCCTACCAAGGTACAGTGATCCCAGGGGATTCCGATGACCCAGGCAAGTGGCGCATGCACCCAACCAAGGATTGCTTCCAGGGTAAAGGGCTGGTCGATTCCTAGCAGGCTCTGTGCCGCCTGAAGGCTCTCATTGGCAAGAGCCACTAGGGCCACCATGGCCAGCACCATCACCGAGACGTTGAGCGCCAGTAAACCTCCGTCCTGAGCGCCTTTACAGATAGCATCAATACTGTTGGTGGTCTGGGGTTGCGGTTGGCTGGCAGTCTGAGTTGAGGTACTCGAAGGGTGTGTTTCTGGAATCAAGATCTTGGCGATGACCAGTGCTGCTGGAGCACTCATCAGCGAGGCGGTGACCAGATGCCCTGCCAGATCAGGGAAGCCTACATTGGTTCCAAATTGTGCGTAGACCGCCAGCATCCCTCCGGCGATGGTGGCCATCCCTCCGGTCATCAATGCCATCAGTTCACTCTGTGTCATCTTGCTTAAGTAGGGTTTGATCAGCAGTGGAGCCTCGGTATGTCCCACAAAGCAGTTGGCTGCCGTGGCCAGTGTTTCGCTGCCGGAAGTGCCCATGAGACGCCGCATCACCCAAGCCATGCCACGAACAACCCATTGAAGTATGCGCCAGTGATAGAGTAGGGAGGAAAGGGCTCCAACGACGATGATCGTGGCAGAGATGGAAACGGCGAAGATGAAGGCGTTAGCCGCTCCAAAAGTCTCACTCAGGATGGCTCCATCGGCAAGGGGACCAAAAATCATTCTGGCTCCAACCTGCGAGACCTCGTTGAGCTTGAGTACCGCCTGCTGGGCGAGATTGAAAAGCTTCAACCCCACTGAGGTTCTGAGGATAAGCAGGCCAAGTAAGAGTTGAAGGCCCAGTCCCCACAGGACAGTCTTGAAGGGAAAATGTCGTCGGTGCTTTGACAAAAGCCATGCCGATAACAAGAGGATGGCAATGCCCAGAAGGCTACGAAAAATTTCCATTGGTTCAAAGCTGATAGGCGGTTGGCATGCCCTCTCTCAGTGGTTTTGGAAGCTGGCTAGAAGTCGTATTGATGGATGTTTTCCTGATTGAAGACAAGGATGTCACCCAGCAGGACTTGATCTCCAGCGACTTCTTTTTCGCCCAGTTTGCCTGCCACGAATTGTTCATCCCCTGGGTTCAGGGTGCCATTGGCCAGAGCGGCTCCAACCTGGACAGTGAGGTAACCCAGTTCGGCAGTGTTCCAGAGAACCACTGACTTGACCGTGCCATCCTGGACGTAGGCCTTCATGCTGTTTGGCGTGGCGAGTCCTGTCACCATGACTTCGCCTGAGCGACCGGCTTGCTTCACGGCCTCAGCCGCACCCGGAAAAGAGACCGAACTGATACCAAAGAATCCTTTGATATCAGGGTAGGCTTTCATGAGATCCTGTGTCACCTTGAACGCCAGTTTTTGGTCTTCATCCGAGGGTTTGATAGCAACCAGATCGAGATTGGGGTACGTATCAGCCATGCGCGCCTTCATGTGTTCGATCCAGATATTTTGATTCGCAGCGGTCAGGTAGGCGGTCACGATGGCGACTTGGGCCTTGACCTCTGGCCCTCCCAGATCCTGAACCATGGTGTCGACCATGCCATAGGCAATGGCCTGAGCGGTGGATTGATTGACAAAGTAGGATCGTGCGTCAGTGACCGCGTCCGCATCCCAGGTAATCACATGAATACCTTTCTCGCGAGCTTTGCGCATGGCGGGTGCTACCACCTCTGGATCATTGGGGGAGACAGCGATCACATCGACCCCCTTGAGGGCATACTGTTCGATCATGGAAGCCTGTTTTTCAGGGGACCCGTCGGTGGGGCCATCGTAGATGAGGTCCACATTCCCTAGCTCCCTGGCTGCTTCCTCGGCTCCACTGGCGCAGGAAGTGAAGTAGGGAAGCCCTTTTTTCTTTGGAATCAGGGCGATGGTTATCCTTTTCCCAGATGACAAAATGCTTTCCGACTCTGAGCCAATCTGTGAGTTCTCCGATGGGCTGCAGGCGCCAAACATGAGGCCAAAGGCCAGTAGGGTGAGTGTGGAGTAGACCCCTTGGACGGAAGCTTCAGAGCGACTTTTCATGATCAGGATGATCGTTTATGTCCCAAAAGTTGCTGAAAAACAACCGAAAGAATAAGTAAGCTTCCGAGTGCCAGCAGGTTGAGTTCATCGCGACTCCAGTGCCAGCTGACAAATTCTCGCGTTTCGTGGATGAGTACAAGACCCAAGCAGACCCCAAAGAGTGAGCCCCGCCCACCGAAGATGCTCACCCCTCCCATGACCACGGCTGTGATCACGCCCAGTTCCACCCCTGCACCAATATCTGCCTTGGCCGTGTTGCGACGGGCCATGAACAGGATGGCAGCGATCGAAGCGCTGAGGCCAGAGAGGCAGTATAGCCCAAGAAGGATGCGATTGACGCGAATACCCGAGTAACGAGTAGCCACTTCATTATAGCCAATGGCGTGTATGTAGCGCCCCAGTCGGTGGCCATGCATTATCCAAGCGCATAAAGCCAGGCATCCTAGAAATAGCCAGCCTGCCAAGGGGATACCAAGCCAGCTAGCCTGACCGAGCCAGGTAAAGGATTTAGGGAACCCCGACAGGGGGCGTGCCTGACTGACTCCCTCGGCAATGCCTCGAAAAGCTGCCATGGTGGCTAGAGTGATGATTAGCGGATGCACTTTGAGACGGGTAATAAACCAGCCGTTGAACCAACCACCAGCCAGCCCGACCAGTGCCGCAGCCAGGCATCCCATAGGCAACGGCACGCCATGTTGGTGCAGCATGCCTGCGGTGATAGCGCACAAACTCATGGTGGAGCCAATGGACAGGTCAATGCCTCCAGTGAGGATGATCAGGGTCATGGGCAGGGCCATCAGAGCTGTTTCCCAAATATGGGTTGATAACTCCTTTTGTACCTCCCATTGAAGGAAGGTAGGGTCCTCTTTGTATATCCACCCCAGCATGACCAAGGTCAAGCATGACAGGAGGCTTTCTGGATGGCTTAACCATGAGAACCATTTTGTTTTCATGAGCTTTTTTTGGACCGAACGAGGTGATCAAGCAGGATGGCACCCAAGATGAACAATCCTTGGATGGCTCGCGACCAGTAGGTGGCGTTTTCGCCCAGCTTCATGAAGATGAGCAGTGTGGAAATCATGGTCATGAGAAGCACGGCGAAAACCACACCACTCAGGTGACCCGTGCCTCCGCTGACTGAAGTCCCACCTACCACCACACAGGTGACCACAAGTAATTCCATGCCCACTCCAATCCCTGAGTCCACCACTGAAAGCTGAGGGACGCTGACCAGGGTGGCCAGAGCTGTCAGGAAACCCGTCCAAGCAAAGACGAGGAACTTGACCCGCTGGATGGGGAGGCCTGCTAGATGGGCTGCCCGTGGTTGACTCCCGATGGCAAAAATGCGGCGCCCCAGCGGTGTGCGGTGAATCAACCAGGTAGAAAGGACAATAACCCCCGCACAAACCCATAAGCAGATGGGTAGGCCCATCCAGCTGCCCGTGCCCAGATAGCGTATGCCTGGAGGCAGGTCGGTGATCCATGTCCCCCCCATGATGACTTCGGTGACCCCTCGCAGGGCGGTGAGCATCCCCAGAGTGACCATGATGGAAGGGACTCGCAAATAGGCGATCAGCCACCCATTGAGAGCCCCCATCAGCGTACCAAGTATCAAAGTCAGGATAACCGCAATCCAGGGTGAGAGGCCCCAGCGTGTGGCTGAAACCATGGCTCCCATGGACGCAGCAAGGACTCCCATCATAGATCCTACAGAAATGTCAATCTCACCCAGAACAAGCACAAGCATCAGGCCGCAGCTGATGATGCATACCGGAGCTGCCTGAACCGCTATGTCGCGCAGGTTTCCCCAGGCCAGAAAGGCTGGGTTGATGAGGCTGACCAGCCCCAGAGCCAGGAAAGTGAAACAGAAGAGCCCTGCGGCGCGTTGTTTTAGGAGGCCGAGCATCCACTTTCCTAAGCGTAATCCTTGGAAACCATCTTTCATGAAAGTGCATCCCTTTCCTCTGGCAGTGCCCATTGGAGCAGGATTTCCTGGGTGGCTTCATGGCTGGCTATTTCCCCTTTGATTCGTCCCTGACACAGTGTCAGGATGCGATCGCTAAGCCGAAGGATTTCCGGCATATCGGAGGAAATGAGCAGGATGGCCGATCCGCCTGCGGCCAATTGCTCGATCATGCGGTGCACTTCCTCTTTAGCCCCAACATCGACCCCTCTGGTTGGCTCGTCCAGAATGAAAAGGCGCGGTTGGCGGTATACCCATTTGCCGAGAACAATCTTCTGCTGATTGCCACCAGAGAGAGACTGGGCAGAGCTTGCCCGAGATGCTGTCTTGATTCCCATTTGCTCGATCAATGAGCGCGAGGCTTCATGCCTTGGCTTGCGATGCATTCCCATCCAGCCGGACAACTCGATCAGAGATGGAAGGGTCAGGTTGTCTTCCACCGAAGCAGGTAACACGAGTCCTTCTCGCTGCCGGTCTTCGGGGACCATGGCCATCCCCATCGCCATCGTATCCTGAATGGTAAATCCTTCCGGAAGGCAGCGACCTTCAAACCAAATTTCACCCTCATCTACCGGGTCCAGACCGAAGATGGCCCTGGCTATCTCGCTTCGCCCAGCCCCTACCAGTCCAGATAATCCCAGGATTTCTCCCGCATGTATTTCAAGATGAATGTCCTGAAAGACGGGATCGCGTCGCATACCCCTGATTTTCAGGATTGGCTTATCAGACTTTGATTTGGTTTTCTTTTGCTGCCGACTCGGATTTTCTACGGGGCGTCCCACCATCATCCGAATCAGTTCGGATCGACTGAGGGAGCTAGTGGGTTGAGTTCCAGCGCACTGCCCATCTCGCAGTATGGTCACCTGCTGAGCGAGTTGAAAGACCTCCTCCAGGCGGTGACTGACATACAGGATACCAACGCCCTGCTGCTGTAATCGATCCATGGTGGCAAACAGGGACTTGCTTTCTCGAGCCGAAAGGGAAGCCGTGGGCTCATCCAAGATGAGGATGCGACACTCCTGCAGCAGGGCTCGCCCCATGCTGACCATCTGACGCTGTGCCAATGAAAGCTGCCCCACAGGGATATCCAGAGAGAAGGTTTCCCCCAAAGAGTGCATGATTTGGCACGCTTGTTCCCTCATGCCCTTCTTGTTCAGCCATAAGCCTCCTACCTTACTTTGCTCCCGTCCCACAAACAGGTTGTCGACGGTGTTGAGATGGGGAAAAACGACCGGTTCTTGATGGACGGCAACAATCCCGATCTGTTCGACTGCATGCACCCTGCCTAACGGGATGGGTTGACCATTCAGGGTGACCTCTCCGCTGTCAGGGGTTTCGACCCCACTCAGGATCTTGATCAGGGTTGATTTGCCGGCGCCGTTTTCACCACACAGGGCGTGGATGCTTCCAGGCAGTAGCTCGACGGACACCTCAGACAGTGCGCGGGTGCCACCATAAGATCGACTGATCTGCTTTGCTTGGAGGGCTGACATCGCGGGCTTAGGCGTACGAACTCTGCTGAGAGATCCCCATTGCCAGACGGCGCTCATGCCTTTCCCTGCCACGTTGCTGGAGAATCCCGCTTTGTTCAAAGGCCTCAAGGGGCTTATCAGGCAGACCCTTGGCCTGTCTCCAGGCCACTAATGCAGGGAGCACGTCTGTCATGAAGGCTCTCTGATAGCATTGCTCGGCCTCAATAATTTGCCCTCGTCTCTGATGGGATCTCAACTGCTCCAAATCAATCAGGCATGCCTTGGCATAGAGTTCCTGGGCCCAGGCTACGGTTTGGATCATGGCAGGAATCTTGGGTTTGAGATTGTGGGATTGATCGATCATGTAATCCAGTTCCACCCGATGCCCTTGATCGGCTCCAAATGCCTGGATTTCGGCAAAAATCCTAAATACTTGGTAAGGATCAATTGAGCCTAGGGTCAGGTCATCATCGGCGTATCTTCGATCATTAAAATGAAATCCACCCAATCGACCCTCATCAAGTAGCCAGGCGACGATTTGTTCAATGTTCTGAGAGCTGTAGTGATGCCCGGTGTCGACGAGGACTTTGGCTTGGGCACCGGTCTTTTGAGCCAGATTCAAGGCCATGCCCCAGTCTGCAATGTCGGTGTGGTAAAAGGCTGGTTCGAAAGGCTTGTATTCGATGAGCAAGGTTTGTTCTGGGCTGAGAGCCTGGTGGCAGGCTTGCAGACCTTCCTCAAAGCAGCGTTTGCGCCGACGTATGTCGTCCTGCCCTGGATAATTAGTTCCATCAGCAAACCAGAGGGATATGACCCGACTCCCGCATTCTTTGGCTATGTTGATGCTATCCAAGCAGTGATCGAGTGCTTGTTGCCGAACTTGACCATCGGGGTGGGCAAAGGAACCCAGCTTATAATGGGCATCTTGGAAAAGGTTGGGGTTGATACTACCAATTCGGATCCCAGCTTCTGCTGCCACGGCGGACACTTTCGAGGGGGTGTTTTCAGAGGAGAAATCCCATAGGACATGCACAGCCATCTTGGAAGCTGCCCCCGTGAGTTGATGCACAGTTGCCGCATCGGCAATTTTGTCGTAAATATCGATGGCGGCTGCTTCCTGGTAAAACTTGCCGAATCGGGTTCCAGTGTCGGCAAAACCCCATGAAGGTAATTCGATATCCAAGCGATCAAGTGCCTGGAAAACGCGCTCGTTGAGTTTGGCCTCATTCATGAGTGCCAAGAGGTTAAATGACACCAAGACCCGTGAGAAGCAAAAGCATGTCAGCCCTTTTTGTCGTGGCTGGATCCCTGTCACTTGTCCTAGCAGTCCTTGGCATGTTCCTGCCTCTGCTGCCAACCACCCCACTGCTATTGCTTGCTGCTGGCTGCTACGCCCGCGGTTCGAACAAATTCCATCACTGGCTCATTCACCACCCCTGGTTTGGAGCTACCATCCGACGTTACCAGGCTGGAGACGGTATCCCGCGCCGGGCTCGCAACAAGACTTTGCTTATTCTCTGGGTGACCTTGATGGTCTCGGCGTGGGTGGTCAGACAAAAGCCCTGGCTCTGGGGCGTTTTGGCTATGGTCGGGGTGGGAGTCAGCACCTACCTCATGCGCTTGCCTCTGGCTCGACCTGATGAGGACCATTGAGCCATCCTTGCTCCGAGGAGGGGTAAACTTTTGCTTTCCGGTATGATCCTCGAGCCCACACTGACTCCCTTCCTGCAGGCTGTGTGATGTGGCCATGATCAGGTCCAATGGGCTGGTATGGATGAGAAACTTTTGACCTGTCTTGCTTGAGCAGGCGCGGGGCCAGGCTGACTCGCGTCATTTTGTTGATTCCCCTTGCATTGATTCAGGACGTCTTGTGCGGAGACATGCTCTCTTTTGAGACTGAGATATAGATTGATGGATCAGGAACACCTCTGGGAACCGGGTGAGGTGCCAGGATGACTTGGAACAGGGCAGGGTGCCCTCCAGCGTGCGTTCCTGCATCATGCCTGAAGGGTGACTCCTGGTCGATAGCACCAAAGAGTAGCGGGAACTTGATGGATCCCAATCACTGCGGAGCTTGTTGTGCATGCCCAAATCAAGGCATGAGGCAAGTGAAATCAGGGTTGGATCAGGTGCTGGCTGAAGCCAGCCCTCGAGGCTTGGATGCCGATCCTATGCCGGATTGACTCCCCATGGAACGACTACGGTGGCGTTCATAATAGGCATATCCTTCCCGATTCTTCTCATCAATCATCGATTGATCCACAGACGACATACGCTTACTTGTGCGCTTTATGGATTTCATTGATAAACAGAGGTGCTTTCTCCAACCGACCTTGGGTCCCACGAAGCCTTGCATAGCTCGACCATGATGAGAGGTGAGCCTCAGCCTCTCTCCAGAGAGAGACTAGGATCGTGAGAGCTGGCTGAAAAAAGAACCCTATAATCTGCCACAAACACCAAACATTTCAAGTGCACCAGTTATGGATGGATCCTTGGACCTGGTTGCTTGGAGCGATGCATCATGATGGCATCAATCGGGCAGGTGTTGAGAATAAGGCACTTATTTTTCGTTTTCGGCCAACTGAGATTCGATAGCGGCAGCTTCTTGTTTCAAGCCTGCCTGCAAGGCCAGTTGTTTCATGCGTTTGAGCATCATGGTTTGCTGCGGGAAAGAGGGATCCTTGCTTAGCAGCGTTTTCATTCTATTCAGTGCTTGGGCCCAGTTGCCATCTTGCTGATCCATTTTGGCGAGGTTGAGAAGCAGACGGTTTTGTTGATCCCTGGTGGGCTTGAGTAGCAGGGCTCGCTCGTAGGCCTCTCTGGCCTCTTCCAGTCGGTTGACACTCACATAAAGGTCGGCCAGTTTTTCACACACTGCTGGATGGGTTTGTGAGAGGATGTTTTGTTCCAAAAAGTCAATGGCCTGCGGTTTTTCGGTTCCTTGGCTCAAGGCCTGGTTGACTCGCTGAATATGTAACCATCCAAGTAGGGAACTTTTGGCTTCAGTCAGTTCCATTTCCAGCCAAGCCATGGGTTTGCGGAATGGGTAATAGAGGGGATCACCCACGACGGTGGTCTGCCATGAGAGCACACGTTGCGAAGCATAGGCGGCCTCACCAAAGCTAAAGCCCAATAGCAATTTTTCCATGAAGACATTCAGTTCTGGGGTGGCGCTCAGATAGGGCTCATCCACACACCCCATGGTGGCGGTGGCCCCTGCATGCAGGAGTGGACCAACCCAGTGCTTATCGGTGGCCCGGATGGTGGCGCCACTGAATGAATGGAGGTGATAGGCGATGGCCCCCGGGGCAAAGGGTACATCCGTTCGGGTGAAAGGACCGTGGACGTTTTCAGCATACCAACCAAAATAGAGGGCAATATGACTCATGGGATAGCCGGGTTCCATTAATGACTCGTTGGTATCAATCACGGTTTCAAAACCCGCATCCGAGGCCCATTTAGCTGCCCCCTCAATCCAGGTATCTCCCTGAAGGTAGGGCCCACTCTTCAATCCTCGGGTGTCAAAGTAAGCCCGTCCCCAGAGGCCGATCTGTTCAGCTTCCATGGCCTTGTCAACGAGTCCCATCGCGATTTCCGGAGTGGGGCCATCAAGTCTGGCAACTATCATGACCCCATTCTCCGGCTTGATGTCTACCGATCGACTTGCATTGTAAAGGGGGTTTTCAAATGGGCCGCTCAGCAAAACCTGTTTGGGATCCCTGCCCAGCCAGGCTAGTTCATGGTCTACGGCTGCACGATTTTTCCGTAGTTCGATACGAACCGATTCAGCCCCTGTCTCCTTGAGTTGAGAATCTTCGGCGATGATTACCGGGATGCCGTAACAAGGGACGAGATAACGTATTGAGGAAGTTTCTAGATGCTCCAATACCACCCCCGGGCGCTCGCGTGTAGCGGGGATGATTTCGTAGCGTGTGTCAAAGAAATCCTGTTCTTTCAGATATTGAAAGATCGGCAGATAGAGCTGCTGCTGGAAATCCTCTCTTGAAATGGTCTCCTCGGTGCTGACCCGAACACCCAGCAGGTGATGGGGTGGGATATTTCGCCGCTTGGCATAATGCTCGGCAACCTCTCGAGACGCAGGCAGTTGGTTGTTATAGACAACCAATACGGATGTTTCTAACGCTACGGACTCGGTTGGAGATTGAGCTTGCGCTGCGATGGCCATGCCTATCGCGAAAAGACTAAGCCAACCGTATGACCATAGAGCTTTGAGGTAGGCTCGCATGCGGTGAAGTGGGCTAGCTGGCTTGAATTTCAAAGCGGAGACCGTCGTAAGCAAGGTCCACCCCTTCGGGAAGTTCAGCCTGATGAATGTCATGGTCGTAATCATGAGTCAGGTGCGTGAACCAGGTTTGTCGAGCACCAATTCTGCGAGCGGTAGTCAGGGCTTCATCAAAGCACATGTGGGTTGGGTGAGGATCAAACCTCAGTGCATCCAGGAACACCACAGGAATGCCTTCGATAGCCTCAATCACCGATGCAGGGACTTCCTTGCAATCGGTCAGGTAGGCAAGCCGCTTGGTGCCATCCACTGAAAAGATGAATCCCTGGGTTCTCATACTCCCATGAGGTAGTTCAACCGGAGTGATATCGATATCACCGATTGAGAAGGCACCTGTGATAATTTCTGGGGCTGGTTTGAAGTAGGTGCTGGGGACCGAAGGGTTGTCGAAAGCGTAGGCGAAGACCTTGCGAATCGCCTTCATGGCCTCCTCACTTGCATACACTGGAAAGGCACCGCCGAGTTGCTGGCTGAAACGTCTGCAATCATCCATTCCCATAATGTGATCGGCGTGTGCGTGGGTGATGAGCACAGCGTCAACCATTCCAATCTGCTCGCGCAGTAGCTGAAGGCGCATTTCAGGTGTCGTATCCACCAGCAGCCTGGTTGAGGGGGTTTCCACCACGATAGAGGGTCGAGTTCGATGGTTCTTAGGGTTAGCCAGGAAGGCTTCGGAATAGCTTGCTCCGATGACTGGCACCCCCATGGAGGTCCCGGATCCCAATACGATCACTCTCAAGTCTGATGGCTTGAACTGTGCTTGGTTCTGCATCTTTTATCTTGGCGTGAGCCTAGCACGGAAGGCAGTCTTGAGACGACATTTTATTGAATGCTAACCACCCTGCGCATCAAGAATCTCGCCCTGGTAGACGATCTGATCCTCGAAATGAGACCGGGCCTCAATATCATTACCGGTGAGACAGGCGCTGGTAAGTCCATCATTATTGGGGCCCTCAACCTTATTTTAGGCCAGCGAGCCGACCGTTCCCTCATGCGAGCGGGTGCCGAGCAATGCGTGATCGAAGCCGTTTTTGAGTTGGGAGATTTGGAGCGGACGATTGAACCGATGCTTGAGGAAAGCGGTATCGAACCTTGCGAGCAAGGGCAACTTTTTCTTAAGCGCACGCTGCGATCCTCGGGAGCCAATCGTCAGTTTATCAATGGGTCTCCGACCACATTGGAAGTTTTGGATCAGTTAGGAGACTATCTGGTCGACATGCATGGACCGCATGATCACCAATCCTTGCTTGATGGGGTCCGGCAGCTCGAGATTCTGGATGCATTTGGCAAGCTCCAGCCCCTGCGAGAGGCCTTTGCTGAACACTGGAAAGCTCTGCATCAACTGGAAGCGCAGAAGTCCTCGTTAATTATCGACGACCAGACCTACCGCCGTGAGCTGGAACTTCTCCGTCATCAGGTCAAAGAAATCAGTCAGGCTGGCTTGCTGTTGGATCAGGCTGAGGAGCTTGAGAGCCAATATGAGCGACACCTGCATGCATCCAGATTAATGGAGCTTTCCCAGGGAACCTTGAGCCTGATCAATGATCAAGAGGGTTCTCTCTGGGATTTGATTGGATCCATTGGCCGGGCCTTGGACCAGATCCGAACCCTTGATAACTCTTGCCAGGCCATGGATGAGGTGCATCAGGAGCTGGTGAATCAGGTATCTGAGCTGGAGCAAACGCTCTCCCAATATGTGGATCGTCTGGACTTGGACCCTGCCACGTTGCAGGAATTAGAGGGCCAGATGGCTTCTCTTCAGTCCCTCCGGCGCAAATACGGGCCCGAGATTCAGGATGTGATCCGTTTCGGTAAGGAAGCCGCACTGCGTTTGGAGGAACTGGAGTCTAGGCAGGAAACCCTCGCGCATCTTGATGCAGACATCCAAAAAGTGACCAAGCTCCTGCTTCATGCGGGTCAGCAGCTCACCCAGGCACGCAGCCAGGTCATTCCCTCTCTCAAGGAGGCTATTGAAGCTCAGTTGGTGGATCTAGGTTTCCGTCAGAGCCTTTTCGATGTTCAGATTCACACCCAGGAACTACACTCTGCGCAGGGAGCGATTCAGGCTTCGGCACATGGAATGGATAGGATTGATTTTCAATTTGGTCCAAATCCAGGAGAACCCATGCGCCCCCTGCGGATGATTGCCTCATCCGGTGAGATGGCCCGCGTGATGCTGGCCCTCAAGACGGTGCTGGCTGAGCAGGACCAGGTGCCACTGCTTGTTTTTGACGAGGTGGATGCCAATGTGGGTGGCGCGACCGGTCGGGTAGTCGGGCTTAAGATGAAGCAAATCGGCAAGCATCGGCAGGTCATTAGCATCACCCACCTTCCTACGGTTGCTGCTTGCGCCACCAATCACTACCGAGTCACCAAGGAAATCCACGAAGGCCGATCGACTTCCTTGATCGCTTACCTGTCGGCCGACCAACGTGTCGAGGAAATCGCCCGCATGCTGGGTAGTGATGATGCAGCTGCTCTCAGGCATGCCAAGGCCATGCTCAAGGAGCAGGCTTGATGGTTTCGGTCTTTAAAAGAGACTGCCCTGGTCTGGGTGATTACCTTGACAGCTTGGATCTTGGCGAATCCTTGCCGCTTCGGCGGTGACAGCCTGGCGTCGCTCGGCATTAAGCCGTCCCAAATTTTTCAGCTGAAATGCCAGCCTTTGGTTTCCACGCAAGCTGTCTTCGTGCCGGATCAGGAAATCCCAGTAGAGAGTGGTAAATGGGCAAGCCTTGGGTCCGGTGGCCTGATCAGGATCGCGCGGGCATGACTGACAGTAGTTACTCATGCGCTTGATGTATTTCCCTGTCGCGATGTAGGGCTTTGATGACATGCGTCCGCCATCAGCAAATTGAGACATGCCGATGACATTGGGTGCCTCCACCCATTCCACTGCATCGGCATAAACACCTAGAAACCATGCATGGATCTCCTTGGGTTTGACCCCTAACATCAGGCTATAAAGCCCAAGCACCATCAATCGCTGGATGTGGTGAGCGTAACCGTTTGTGAGGGTTTCGGAGACACAATGATGCAAGCAGGATAGGGGGGTGTCAGCATTCCAGTAAAACTGAGGAAGCGGTTCACCCGCATCAAAATGGTTCGATTCCAGATACCCCGGCATGCTCTGCCAGTAGACATGCCTGACAAATTCACGCCATCCAGCTATTTGCCGAATAAACCCCTCAGTTGCCTCGATGCCAACCTGACCTGCTTGGTAGGCTTCAAGGACCGCATCAATGACTTCGGCAGGCTTAAGGAGTTTGAGGTTCATCGCTGCTGAGATGCAGCTGTGATAGAGGATTGGTTGGTGAGTCCACATCGCATCCTGGTAAGTGCCAAAGAGCGCGAGGCGACTATTGATGAATTCATTGAGTGCCAGCAAAGCTTGTTCTCGCGTTACAGGCCAATTGAAGCTGTCTATCGATCCGGGATGATCAGCAAAGTTCGTTGCGACCCATCCCATGACCTCTTGGGTGATCGCATCGGGGGGGAAGCAAGCAGCCTGCGGAACTGTTTGGGGGCCTTTTGAACCAAAGCTCCCTCGGTTTGCAGCATCGTAATTCCACTTGCCGCCCGTGGGCTTTTCCCCCGCATCCAGAAGAATACCACGAGACTTGCGCACGGCCCGGTAGAAATACTCCAAACGCCACTCGCGACGCCCCTTTGCCCAGTCCTGGAAAAAAGAATGGGAGGTCAGGAAATGATCATCTTCAAGCCATTGCAGAGGAATGCCGGCCTCGTCACATGCCTGGTGCAGCGCCTCTTTGACCCGCCATTCACCTGGCTCCACACAAATCACCTTAGCAGGCTTCAAATGCCTCAGGTCAGAATACAGCACAGCCTTTAGGTTTGTGGCGGCACTTGATTCTTCAGCTCGATGGTAGGACAAGGGGATCTTACGCCTTGTCAGTTCATCGGCAAAATGCCGCATGGCCGAGAGAAACAGGGTTAATCGGATTTTGGAGCACGGGACATGGGTGGCTTCATCACTTACCTCCGCCATCCATACCTGGTCATGCTCGGGATCCATTTGTTTCAGGGCGGGGCTATCAAGTGACAGTTGGTCGCCCAGGATGACAATTAATTGATCGATGTTTGTGCTGCTGCTCATCCGACTACTTCTCAAGATTTTCCCTGGTTTCAGTGCCAGCATCAAACAGGTTCAGCAGTTGCTGGTGTCGGTAATCGAACATGCGCTGAAGCTTTTTCCGAACAGTCCAGCCGAGTAGGCCATCTAGTAAGCTCCCGGCAGGCAGGGAACATTCGATCGAGTCTCGCATGCAGGTGGCATCTTCTCCAACAGGTTCAAAGAGATGTTTATGATGCCACGATCCAAAAGGTCCCTTGACCTGAATGTCATCAAAACGTCTGCCTGGTTGAATATGAATGTGTCTGGCGATCCATAGGACACGCAATGGGCCCAAGGGAACTTGCAGATGGAGCTCGCTGCCTTCTTCCAAAACCAGTGGGCGTTGCAGCACCTTCACCGGTTCCCAAGGTGGGGTGAGGGTTTCAAAAGCTTCAGGACGCATGTGCCACCGATAAAGCTCTGAGGCTTTAACAGGCAGAATAGTAGATTTCTCGAAATAAATCATGATCGCCGATGAAGGCTTGTTGACCCCAGATTGGTCATCAACATCACCTTGTTAGGGCCAAAGTCAATGCTCATTCGATCACTCAATCCTACCATGAGTGCTAGACTTGATCTTGCCTTGCTGTGGCGTTGCACTGCTCCGGTGAACTTGATAGCGTTGGCACCCATGAGGATTTTGTCTGGAATTCAACCATCCGGGGCTCTGCATCTTGGGAATTACTTTGGCATGATGCGACCGGCGATCGACCTTCAGGAGCAAGGTGAAGCCTATTATTTCATTGCCAACTATCACTCCATGACTTCCCTCTTTGATGCCAATCAGCGGCGCAAAAATGTTCTCGACGTCGCTTTGGATTTCATGGCTTGCGGGTTGGATCCTGAGCGCTGTGTGTTTTTTAGACAGTCTGATGTGCCTGAGCATACTGAACTGACTTGGATGCTGACCACGCTCACTCCTATGGGGCTGCTTGAGCGCTGTCACAGCTATAAGGACAAGGTTGCCAAGGGCCTCTCTCCCAACCATGGCCTTTTTGCTTACCCAGTTTTGATGGCAGCTGATATCCTGATCTATGACTCGCATGTGGTTCCCGTAGGCAGGGATCAAAAACAGCATGTGGAGGTGACTCGTGATATCGCCATCAAGTTTAATCAGACCTATGGTGACACCTTTGTGATTCCCGAGCCGCGCATCCGAGAGTCCACCGCACTGGTGGCAGGAACCGATGGCCAGAAAATGAGCAAGAGCTATGGGAATACCATTGAAATTTTTGGCCCCGAGAAACCCCTTCGCAAAAAGATCATGAGCTTGGTCATGGATAGCCGCCCCATGGAGGAACCCAAGCCCGATGCAGACCAGAATATTGCCATTCAGTTGCTCAAGTTGGTGGGCTCAACCGAGCATGCTCAAGAGTGTGAAGACCGTCTCAGAGCTGGTGGCTATGGTTATGGTGATCTCAAAAAGGCTCTCTTCGAAGCCTACTGGTCTTACTTTGAACCCATGCGACAGCGCCGGGAAGACCTTGCCAAGAACCTTGATCACGTCGAAGAGGTTCTGCGGCTTGGAGCCGAGAAGGCTCGATCAGTTGCGTGTGCAGTCAATCGACGCGCTCGACAAGCTTGTGGTCTGGAATGAAGCAAACGCCCATGGCCAGTAGCCCATCAAGCTCCAGGGAAACGATTCTGCCCTCTATCATCATCGGTGCCGGTATGTCCGGTTTGACTGCTGCCTCAAAGTGGCACCAAGCAGGCATGTCGTCGGTGATTCTCGAAAAGTCACGAGGGGTCGGTGGCAGGATGTCTCGTCGTCGCAGCGAGCATGGGAATTTTGATCATGGAGCTCAGTTTTTTGAAGTCACTGATTCCTCTTTTCAGCAGCAGGTTGACCGATGGCAGCAGCAAGAGCTCATTCGCAACTGGAGCAGGGGTTTTCCCGATCTGTCAGGACAAGTTCAGGGTCCTGGCTTACCCTGTTACTGTGGTCGTGATGGCATGAATAGTGTTTTGAAGGATTTATCCACAGGACTGGATGTGCGCACAGGACAGCGGGTTGAGCGAATTTTTCGACAGCAGGATCTCTGGGCTGTAGAAATCGAAGACGCCAAGGTTTATCAGACCCGAGCTCTTTTGGTCACGGCACCAGTTCCGCAAGCCCTATCCATGCTGGAAAAGGGTGATGTGTCCATCAACCCAAGGCAAACTTCAGCCCTGGCACGCATTGACTACGAGCCCTGCCTGACTTTGATGGTGGCCCTCGCTCAGAAAGTAGACTTCTCTGAGCATGGAGGCCTGTGGCTTTCTGGCGAACCGCTCTCATGGATCGCTGATAATGCCAGCAAGGGCTTGGCTGCTGATGTGGCTTCCATGCTGACTATCCATGCAGGGCCGCTCTTTAGCCGCCAGCACTGGGAAACTGACGCGAGCGAAGTCACCCGAATCATGTTGAAGGCAGCTTCGGAGTGGATTCAGCAAGAACCGCTGGCTGCACACTACCATCGTTGGCGCTATCACCAGCCCCTTGAGCTTTTCCCTGATCGCATGCTGGTTATCAATCAAGATCCCTGGTTGTGCCTAGCTGGGGATGGATTTGGGCAATCAGGTGTCGAAGGGGCTTATCTCTCCGGCATGGCAGCTGCCGAGGCGCTTCTAGAATGACCCTCCTTCGAGGATTCCAGTTGCGGAATGACCATGAGGCCGCTGGTCTCATCTCCTAAAATCTGACTGCAGCTCCCTTGGTATCGATGATGCCACCAGGCAACAAGAGCACACACTACAGCGTCGGTCTGATCTTCTATATCCTTATGCCAGTCGGTTTGCAGCAATGCCGCTAATGAGCGACATACAATGAGTTCGGGGAAGTAAATCTTCAGGCATTGCCTCAGGTGTTTTTGTAGCACCCCGAAATGCCTGCGGCGCTGGGCCACCGTGCCCTTCTTATAGGGGATACGTTCGGTTAACCCAAACCACCGCACCATGGCAGGGTGGGGGTAGACTTCGAATAGGATGTGTTTGCCCTGAGTCTGTAATTGGAATCCTACTTGACTCAGAGCAAGGGCGATTCTGGGTGGTCTGGGATGATGGGTCAGATTGGTGGGGTAGCAGCCACATTTGAAGCGCGCAAACTCACGGGATGCCTCTCGGTCAACTGGGCGGGCTCCAGTCAGGTTTTGGCAGATAACCGGCGCATCCATGGCAACGATGCAGGCTCCTTGCTCTCGGAGGCCAGTTAGCTTCTCAACCAGGCATTCATCCCCGCGGGAGAGTCCCACCTCTCGCAGAATGACCTGATCCCTGGCTTGCTCGAGCACACAGATCCCATCGGGTCGACGATCACCCCACGCCAAGTCGATGCCGATGTAGTAGCTCCTTGGCATGCGGAACGGTTCGAGTTGGACGATTAATATTTTTAGCCCTTTGGAGCCGGATGCTTGACGGCCACCAATTTTTTCAAGGCACCCAGTGCAGTCCTCATGAGCGGGAACTCAGCATAAACCCCAGTGGATGCATCCCAGTAGTCCCGCTGCCAGCAGACCTTGCTGGTTGGCCCAAGCTCGATCTCACTGACCCCATCCAAAGATCTAGGTTTTCCTCGGAATGTATAGGCCATGTGCCAACTGATGAAGTGACGCTTGCCACCGAGGGCGTGATGCTTGATCTCAATCCTTATCTGCTTGAGTTGCTTGAACAAGTCTTCAAATAGAGCGCGAAGCTCAGGGATGTTGCTTGCTTGATTGATTGGATCCTCGAAGGATAGTTCTCTTTCGTAGACATCCTCAAGCGCTTGGCACGTTTCAGGGCTTAAGCTTTCCATGAAAGCCATGAATTTTAGGAGGCCTTGGGGCGACTGGGTGACATCCATGATTTGATTATTCCCCGACATGTCATGAAGTCAAAAATCTTTCTCCTTCCTCATCCTTGTGTCCCTGGGTTGGTTTAAAACAAGCTCCCAGTAGCATGATCTAATACTCGCTTGTTTTCATCGATATGGAAGATATCATAGGAAGCGCTCACGTTGGTCACCTGGTCTAAACCAGTGAGCGATTGGCACGCATGAAGCGTTTTTCAGCTAATGCTTCTTGGGCCTTGAATCCATAATGCCTTTGCGTGGTCATTCAGTTACATGGGTTGGATGAGCCCGTTCAATTTGACCGGTTCTTGCAGACGCAACCGGCAGGTCAATCCTGTCACCGGGGGGAAAATGTTGTTTGCAGGGGCCGGTCTTGCTTTTTTGGCGTCAAGGCTCCCCACCATTTACCGGAGAGCAAAGGATGGGGTCCGTCCTTCCCTAACCAATCAATGAGTGTAGGACCTCCCCGCCGATATCAGTCAATTTTCGGATGCGCCCAGCGTGTTGAAATGTGAGCCGTTCATCTTCAAGTCCCATAAGACGAAGGATGGTGGCATGCACATCTCGGATGTGAATGGGCTGATCGACTGACCGAAGGCTGAAGTCATCGGTTTGGCCTGCGGTGGCCCCTGCTTTGACCTTGCCTCCGGCCATCCACATGCAAAGCCCATAGGAATTGTGTTCTCTGCCGGGCGTTTTGGGCATGGTGGCACTATTGACAAAAGGGGTGCGTCCCATTTCCGATGCCCAGACAACGAGGGTATCTTCCAGTAAGCCGCGTTGGTGTAAATCTTCTAACAAGGCTGCGACCGGACGATCCACTTCTTGGCTGTGCTTGCGCATGCCAGCCTCGACGTTATTGTGATCGTCCCAGCTGTGGCTGCCGATCTGAACCCCGTGAACCAACAGGGTGAAGCGGACGCCCCGTTCTACCATGCGCCGCGCCAGTAGACACTGCCTTCCAAAGCCTTGGGTTTCATCTTGGTCCAGACCATAAAGCTTGGTGATAGCAGGAGATTCTCCAGACAAATCAACAGCCTCTGGAGCCTGTGCCTGCATCCTGAATGCGAGTTCGTATGCCTCGATCCTTGCCTCCAATTCACTGTCGTAGGCTCTTTGATCTGCATGATGTTTGTTGAGTGCTGCCAGTAAATCAAATTCCTCGCGCTGTTGCTTTGATGTGATCCCATCGGGTCGCTGGAGGTTGAGGATGGGAGATCCCTTGTCCCTGAGAAGGGTTCCTTGGTGCACGGCAGGTAAATAGCCATTGGCCCAGACTGCTGCACCGTTGCATGGTGCCCCGCGTGGATCCTGAATCACCACATAGCCCGGCATATTCTGATTCAGCGTGCCCAAGCCGTATTGGATCCAAGACCCAACCGATGGGCTGCCAGGAAAGGGGCTCCCTGTGGTGACATGATAAGTTGAAGGTCCGTGGTTTTGGTTATCAGTCTGGATGCCATGAACGAATGCCATGCGGTCAGCTTGACCCGATAAATGGGGAAACAGTTCAGAAAACCATCGGCCTGTGTCACCATGCTGTCGAAATTTAAACGGACTTCCCACACACACGTGTGGGAAGCTTAGCCTGCCCTGTAGTTCACCACGTACCGAAGGCAATCCCGGCAACGGCTTGCCATGCCATCGGTTCAGGATGGGTTTATGCTCAAAAGCATCCATTTGGGAGACGCCACCCTGCATGAATAGAAAAATGCAGTGCTTGGCCTGACCAGGGAGATGCGGCCTTCTTGGCGACAACGGGCCGGCTGCGGCCTTCAGGTCAAGGGTGGATTGATCAGCTAGCAAACCCGCCAAACCGAGCGCACCAATGCCATTCCATGTGTGATGTAGAAAATGTCGGCGATGCATCATTGTTTTTTCGAAGGGTCAGTCAATGTAGACAAATTCATTGAGGTTCATCAGGATCCTTGCCAAGCGAACCATGCCAGCCTCAGTCCGTGCCAGTGGAATCAGCATTCTCTGCTCGTCTTTGTCAGGTCGGCGCGAAAGGGCGATGAGGAAGGCATGGTCGATACGACGCTCCGCTTCATTGCCTGCTTCATGAATCACTCGATTGGCAAAATGGGGAGCTTCATCTTCCACCAATTGGCCGTTATACATTTCCAGAGCCTGCAGCGGGGTGACCGACTGAGATCTTCTGGGCATGCTATCTTCGCACACCAACCCATCGAATGATTGCAGGAAGGGCATGGTGAGAGTGCGCTGTTGATAAATGTACAGGCTCCGTTTGCGTGCCTCTGGGCCCTGGCTCGTTGCCCATTTGCTTTTGGAATACTTCACCCTCTCTTCAATCCCGTCAGGCAAGCTAGGGAAGATCGGCAAACCATAACGCTCTGGATTGAGGCGACCACTGACACTGAGAACTTGGTCTCTAATCGCTTCAGCCTCCAGCCTTCGCCGGTTGAAATGGCTCAACCATACATTGTCTGGGTCATCGATGTTTGCCTGAGGGTTGATGGGGGTCGAGGCCTGACGGTAGGTTGAGGAGAGGACCATCAGTCGATGCATGGCTTTAAGACTCCATCCTTCCTCGATGAAGCGCAGGGCTAACCAGTCCAGTAGTTTTTCATGGGAAGGGCCTCCGCTCAGTGCACCAAAGTCACTGGGTGTGCGGACCAGGCCACGTCCAAAATGATGCATCCAGATCCGATTGACCATGACCCTTGCCGTCAGCGGATTATTGGGGGATGCAATCCAGTTTGCCAGGGCCATTCTGCGGCTCCGAGTGGGCCACCGTTTGAAGGGGTCCAGCCGTATGGTTGCTGGCTCTGTGTTGCCGGTGATGCAGCTTAGGAAACCCGCCTGAACTGGCTCGCCTGGGTGGTCATGCTCTCCGCGGATCATGACATGGGTTACCGGGACACCTGGTTCGTAAGGGGGCCCAAAGGAATGCCTCAAGGACATGGCCCGAGGTTCAAGCCGTCGCAGCTGCTGGTTAGCAAACCGGTTGAGATGCTTCAATTCGTAGTATTGGGTACGTTCTTCTGCGGTGAGATTAGGCGGATTTTGCTGGTCAATCCAGGATTCAAGGGAGGCCTCATCAGGCATCTCGGATTGGGTATCCGGAGATTGATTTCGCATCCGGGTGGCAATTTTTTTTCGTAATGTATCAAAGCTTTTCTGTTGAAGCTGAATTTCCTCACGACGTGATGTGGCCCATGACTCCTCGCCCGTGCGATAAAAGGCTGCAGGCAATGAACCGCCAATCTGGTAGGCATCCCCCCTTTCAGGGGGCATGAGCTGAACCGTGTTGAAGAAGGCCTTCATACGATAGAAATCCCGAGTGGGTATCTGGTCGTATTTGTGATCATGGCATTTGGCGCATCCGACCGTCAGTCCAAGAAACACCGAGCTGACTGTTGAGGTCATCTCGCTGAGCAATTCATGACGGGTTTCATCGCCACGTGGTTCGGTGAAAGGAGCAAGCCTGAGAAAGGTCATCGCCACATTCTTCTCCGGTTCCACTTCGGGGAGTTCACCGGCCCCCATAATCTCCGCAAACTCGTCGCCCGCAATTTGCTCGCGGATGAACAAATCATAGGGTTTGTCCTTATTGAAGGCATCAATGACGTAATCCCGATAGCGCCATGCATGGGGCAAATCTGGGTCCCCCTCATAACCAGCCGTATCGGCATAGCGAGCTAGATCAAGCCAGAACTTGGCCCATCGCTCACCATGGCGTGGGTCATCCAGCAAGCGGTCCACCCATTGGGCATAAGCTTCTGGGCGTTTGTCCTGGAGGAAGGCTTCAACCTCTTCCGGACTGGGGGGTAAACCTATCAGATCAAAAAATAGGCGCCTGATGAGCACGCGAGGCTCTGCCGATTCAGTGAGTTGCCAACCCTTTTTTTCTAAAGCTTGAAGGATGAACCGATCGATCTCGTTGGTGACCTGACCCTGATGAACCACTTCTGGCAGCACTGGCTCGGTTGGAGGCGTGAATGGCCAATTTGCTTGAGCACAAAGATTCCCTTGCCGCAGCAGGATCATCATCAAAAGGCTAAAATTCAGACCAAGCTGATTCCTAATAAGGGCCCCCCAACAGAGACCAAGACTGTCGACACATCGTGACATGGTTTGGGATAAAAAAGATTCTGCAGTCACTTTCTATGGGGATCAAGGTTCAACCTGACCTGAGATGGATGTTCTGGCCAAAAGGCTTGCGTTGCCTCCCTTAGTCGCTTGACCTCAATGCACAAGCGCTATACATACGGAAGGTGCTTAACACCCTAATCACGCGATGGAGTCATAGTTTTGTTATGCCAACATTTGATCACACCGCTGGTCGGTTGAAATGGGCTTTAGGTTTCCTCTTTGGCGTCTTCGCGATGTCAATGAGCACCTCCCATGCTCAGGAATCACAGACATCCTCAATCCTCGAAACTTGGCAGGATGCCTATCAGCAGGTCACTGCGGTGGATGCGTCGGTCACTGGCCTGCACACGCGTCGCAGTCAGGATTGGGGCGGGGCTTACACCTTTGGCCTGGATCACTATGCACGTCTGTCTAATGACACCAAGGATTTGGCAACCATCAACCTGCAGTTATACCTGACTCGCTTTGAAGATCATCCCATGCCTCCTGGATTCGCCGATGGCCCGACAGACTGGGAGTTTACGCCTCGCATCAACACGATCAACTGGCATGTATCGGGGGATGGGCGTTTCAATATCAAGGTCGGACATTATGAAATGCCCTATGGCATTGAGCATACCATCAATAGCAATGGTACCTTGAGGCAGTTCACCACGGGCCCAAACCTTGGGACCAAGGTGGATTGGGGGGTCACCCTCAATGGAACGCTCCCTAAATTTCTTTACGAAGTGGGCGTGGGTCGAGGATCGGGGATGGATTTCAAATCGGATGGCAACCCTCACCTGTTGGTGGGGCGCATTGGTTCACCTGTGAACACCCAGAATTTTTGGGGGACTGGGCAAACAGCCTATGGCTTGTCCTTTTTTCAGGGAGATCTCCTTCGGCCCAACGGAACCCATCAGCAACGTTGGCGGATTGGGCTGGATGGCCAACATTACCTCGGCCCAGTTGGACTACTTGGTGAGGTTTCTGTGGGACAGACCGAGGGGCGGGATCAAGTCAATGGCCTGGTAGAGGTCAACTTGACCAACCCGAGTGAATCACTCCTTCTTTACAGCCAATACCGATGGCAATATCAGGATTTGCCCTCCGGCTGGGCCGATGGCAGTAGCCTAGCCATAGGTGTCCGTTATGCGCCTTCCTATCGCTGGGCGTTGAGTACCCAGTTCAGTCAACCTCTCAGGGACATGGTCCCTGCACCCGACAACTACGTGTTCGCCCTGCAAGCTCGATTCAGATACTGATTCAAAAAATGAAACAAATGATGATGAAAACCTTGAGTGGGTCGATCCTTGCCCTGATCCTCTTAGGAGGCCTCCTACCAAACGGGCTCATGGCCCAGCCGGCTTATTGCGCGATCAGAGAGCCCTACGCAGCGGTGGATACCTTATTCCCTGAGGTTCCCCAACACCAATTTCGTAGTAAGATTGTCAAATACACCAAAGAATCGACTCAAAGACTCAGGGATGACTACCAGCTTCGATTTGATGCGCGGGAGTTTGGCTTTCACTGGTTGTATCCGGTTCAGGATGAGCAGGGGCGATTTGTCGGCCTTGCCCACGCCCGCGTTGAGCAAGAGCATTTGCGCACTACCGAGGTGGTGGTGGCGACTGATGCTTCGCTGCGCATGAAAGATTATTTCTTCCAGCGATGCAGTAGCCCCTATCAGGACCTGCTCGAAAAACCTGAGGTTAAGGAAGCACTCAAGGGTAAAACCTCTGCTGAACTGGCCGCCCTGATTCAGCCTGACGGACTTACCGGCCTGATTGAAAGGCTCCGGTTGCCAAGCCAATCCAAGCCGCTGATGAAAGCCCTGCTAGCTGCCAGCATCAAAACCCTTGCCTGGGTAGAGACCCAGGATGACATACCGTTTCTTGACAGCCATTCCAAGTAATCGCAGCTTGTTAACCACATCGACCAGACATCCATCTAGGCTCTCTGGTCGGGCCATGCTGTGAAAATAAGAACCTACCTTCTGATACTAGTCGTCCTGGCAGGGGTTTCAGGGTTTTTATTGAGTTTTGCGCAGCAGCTGACTGGGGCTCGTAGGCAGTCGGTGCAAGACTCGGTCTTCAGGGTAACGCAATTTAATGAGCAGGTCGAACTGCTCAACAACAGCGTCGAAACCCTCAACCTCAACCTGGTGGAAGTGTTTGTTTATAATCGTCCGGTACTAAACGGTTATCGAAAAAACATTACGGCAATCCAGGAGCAGCTTGAAAAACTGGCTGAGGCCGCTCAGGCGTTTTCAGGTCTCCGAAGGGATGAAGTGCCACCAGGCTCTTACATTGGGTCCCTGATTGTGCAGCTTACCGATTTAGATCGTCTGCTCGAACAGGCAGAGAATCTGAAGGATCAGGAACCTGAGCTTGAGCTGCCACAAGGGATGCTTCTTGCTGATCTTCTGGATAACCTGCAAGCCGTTGTTGGGGATCAAAGCCAGTTTTATCAGGAAGCCAAAATGGCTTTCAAATCCCATCAGACCGAGTCCCCTAATGAAGTTAACCTTAAGGATTTAAGTCAAATAATTAACAAGATCATCGATAAAGAGGCTGAGGCCCAAGGTCTCCTCAATGCGATTATGATTCAGGTCCCCAGAAAGCATCCCCTTGGGGAGAAGTATGATTCGCTCATTGACTCGACCAATGAGAATGTGTCCTCCCTTGAGGAATGGTCCAGTCGCTCGCTAAAACAAGCCGAACTCAAGGCCCTGCAAACTGATCAGACCAATCGTCGCCTGCTGACCTGGACCTCAGTTGCTTTTGTTATCCTGCTTTTCTTCGGTTTCTGGTGGGGAGCACGACGGATTTCCAGTCCTTTACTTCAGCTTTCAGAGGCAGCTGAAAAGGCGGTTCAATCGGGTGAACCTTATCAGGTCCAGCCTGCTGGTGCGCTGGAAATCCAGAATTTGAACCACTCCCTGGTTCACCTGACTCATTCCCTAGAGGATTTGGTTGAGACGCGTAATCGGCAATTGGTGGTAGCTGAGGCCGAGATGCGCAAACTGTCCCATGTGGCATCGCGTATCTCTGATGGCGTGATCATCACCAACAAGGACGGTTTGGTAGACTGGGTGAATGAGGGGTTTATCCTTCAGTCAGGTTACCAACTTAAGGAGATAAAAGGTCATAAGCCAGGTCTTTTACTCCAGGGAGCTAGAACAGATCCTTCCACCATTGCTCGCATGCATGAACGGCTCCAAGCTGGTGAGGGCTTCATTGTTCAGTTGGTGAACTACACCAAGCAACAGCAGCCCTATTGGGTTCAATTGGAGGTACAGCCTGTCTACGATCGAGATCGCCAGCTTAGTAATTACATTGGGGTGGCTCGCAACATCACTCGCGACAAACAGGAATTAAGGGATCAGCGTCTAGAAACCATTGGTAATGTCGCCAGCGGCTTGGCTCACGATCTGAACAATATCTTGGCGCCTATCACCCTCTCCATCGAGATGCTTAAGGAGACTTATCCGGAGTCGGATGAAATGGTCGATACCATCGAGCAGTGTGCCACAAGAGCCTCATTCATGGTCCAGCAGCTCCTCAATTACGTCAAAGGGCAAGCTGGGGCATTGTCGATATTTGACCTCAGCGAAGTACTCAATGAGACATTAGATTTGTTGCGTTTTACTTTACCCAAGCGTGTTTCCCTTCACTACGAACCGCTTCCCACTCCTACCCAAATCCATGGTGATAGTACCCAAGTCCAGCAACTGCTTATCAACCTTGCTGTGAATGCGAGAGATGCCATGCCAGATGGAGGCAAACTCAGCCTGTCCGCGCGGGAGGTAGAGCTTTCTTCCGAAGATTTCAAGGAGATGATCCTCTGTTCTGAAAAAGCTAAGCCTGGGCGCTACGGCTTAATCAGTTTGGCTGATGAAGGCACCGGCATAGAACCCAGTCATGTAGAGCGCATTTTTGAACCATTCTTCACAACCAAATCACCCGAGGAGGGCACTGGCCTCGGGCTGGCAGCAGTCGCAGGCATTATCAAAGGACACAATGGTTTGATACATGTTGAGTCCCAGCTTGGAGAAGGAACCACGTTCATGATTTATCTGCCTATTTCAATCGATCAGGAAGAAGTCAAAGATACTTCTGCGGCTTAATAAATGATCGTGTTTAGCTCAGTACTCGCCCAGCTGAAGAGGTTGGTAGATTCGGAATTGATGTCGCAACCTGATCCTTAAAGGTGATTCAAGGACAGGCTGCGCGAGGAAGAGTGCCTCGCTTACCCATCTTCCAATGACCATTTATCGCGCCTACCTCAAGGCGTTATCGAAAGATTTTTTGGGCAAAGTGATAGAGATTGTTCCTCCAGTGGGTGGCGTCGTGGGCATGATGATCCACATTCCAAAGATGAGGTATGCCATGCTCTTTGAGATAAGCGTGCACGCCTTGGCTGATGCGTATCAATCCATCTTGATCACCACATGAAAGGTAGAGTAGCCGGATGGACCTTTTAGCTTGCTCCACATCCTGGATCAATGCCTCTGGGGCATAGGTATTAGGAGCTGAGGAAAAGCCACCAATCCAGGCAAAGGTTTCCAAGTGCCCCAGTCCGAAATTGAGTGATTGGCCACCTCCCATGGACAATCCGGCCAGAGCACGTTCTTCACGTCCCTGATGGGCGGCATAGCGGGCCTG
>Ga0181577_10000159_pt1 | contig 50537 bp, 45 predicted proteins | sample 101ome_21_FD_132468 | JGI IMG/M metagenome (GOLD analysis project Ga0181577, IMG submission 132468) | Coastal salt marsh microbial communities from the Groves Creek Marsh, Skidaway Island, Georgia - 101413BT metaG (megahit assembly) | ecosystem: Environmental > Aquatic > Marine > Intertidal...
GTCTCTTTATGGGTCTCTTTACGGGTCTCTATGAATCGCGCGTTGGCAGGGCGATTTCGCCGGTCGCCTTTGCCATAACGGTGCCCAGTTGATTTTTCATCACAAAGTCCACATGGACAAGTTGGCGGCCTTTATCATCGGTTGACTTCTCGGTCACTGAGCCATCCATGATAGTAATGTCACCGGTAAAAGCCGGGCCTCGATATTGCGCATTGACATGCACGAGTTGCCCCCATTCACCCGCCCAGCCAGCGAGGTAGTCAAGAATCCAAGCGCCCATTGAGGCTCCGTAGCCATAGCCACGCGGCATGCCAATGTGTCGAGCCCAACGTGGGAATAGGTGGCCCCGTGATGGTCCAATGTAAGCGCCATCGGTTTGCTCGGGATTGTCGAGCTCCAAGACGGGGTCCTGCTCCTTACCCGCCATTTCGGCGGTAAAGCCCATAGCCTCCATGTCTAAATCGGTACGGCGATGCACCCCGCACCACAATGTGAACAGGTAGGCACGCCACTCGGTGGTGAAGCTGGCAATACTGTGAGGGCCAATTACACGCGTCGGTAATGCATCGCCCACGGCTACGTCATTAATATAGCGCTTCCCGTGCCCAAGCTCATGGAGCATTTTTATCCATTGATATTTTCGATCTTCAAGTGCCATTAACTCGGCATCGGTCCATTCAGGGTCGTCAAAGCCAGTGAGTGAGCCCATTTCTCGTGCTGCTTTCGCGTTGTAGCGAATAGACGTAGAACGCTGCTTGGAAATGAGATCGCCGTGTTGGTTGTAATAGAAATTGTCGCCGCGTTGAAAGCAGGTGGGGCCCGCAAAACCCGTTTCTTTGACCACATAGTCAAAGGGAATGCGCTCGTTGGTAATGTCGTCGCCCGGGAAAATGGGTGTGTCTTCAAACCACCACTCATCGCCACCAAAAATCATATGAGATTCGGGAATGAGACCAATACACGAGGGTGCGGTACCGTGACCATCATCGCACGCCACGGGAAAAGATACTGGAGCATGCATACGCCCATGTCTTGAGTTGGCCCCAAAATCTGGATCGTAATGATTCCGGTTGGGATAATGCATGGCCTGTGCCCAGCGGCGGATATCTGTACCGGATATTGGTTCTCTGAGGCGACCCGGCTCAAGCGGTTTTCCCAAATAGTTATCGAGATCGGAGCAGTCGAGCGTTGCGTTTGTCATGAGATATCCTTGCTATTTATCGTTTGTGGCACGAGTATAGGACAGTCAGCCGTTGTTCAACAGTGCTGTTTAATGAAATAGGCAAGAGGACCGAGCTTAAATGTCTTCGATCACACGTAAATCTATAGTGGGCCGCTCGATTAGATGGGATGATGAGCGCGCTAAAGCGGCCTATGGGCAGGGGCATTGGGTGAGAACTACGCTTGTCGATGCTCTTATTGCGGCAGTAAATGAAGAGCCAGATAGAGTGGTTGTAATCGAGCGATCCCACTCACTTACAGTTAGCGAGCTATATTCTCAAGCATCAAGACTGGCCGCTGAGCTGTCATCGCGGTATCCGTTGGGAAGCGTAATTTCGTTTATGCTACCCAACTGGTATGAAGCGGCAATCATCTATGTGGCCATCACGATGTCTGGCATGGTTGCGCACCCTATTTTACCTTCCCTACGCGCACATGATCTGCGTTTTATGTTGGCAGATGTTAATAGTAGGGTCATTTTTGTGCCCTCGAGTTTCCGTCGGCATGACTATGTGGCAATGCTGTCAGAGGTGGCGGACGCTCTCGATGCAAAACTTGATGTTGTTGTGCTGCGAGGAGATGCCGGCCCCTTTTCTACCTTTGCATCTTTTGGGTCGATACTACAAGGGTATGCGACAACGCCGCTCCATCTAGAACCGGATGCGGTTCAAATGATTATGTATACCTCGGGTACGACGGGTAGTCCCAAAGGTGTTATGCACAGTCACAACTCTCTGCATGCGCTGATTCGTCAATTGGGTGAATATTGGCATATCGAGCCGGGTGATAGCTTTTTAGTGGCATCACCCATTAGCCATATAGGTGGGTCAATCTACGCCTTTGAGTGCCCGCTGCTGTTAGGTACCACCGCGATTTTGCATGAGAGTTGGGATCCAGTTGCGGCCATGGCAGACATGCAGACTTATGAATGCACACATTTCGCTGGCGCCACACCCTTCCTAACAGGCTTACTAGCTGCTGCTCAAGATGCCGGCACGCGACTTCCTAGCCTCAAGGTGTTTATTTGTGGTGGTGCGTCGGTGCCACCTACCCTGATTCAGGAGGCTGTGACGTACTTTGAGAATGCGGCAGTTACAAGAGTATATGGTTCAACTGAAGTGCCGGTTACCACGGTTGGAACGCCTGATCGATCAGATGTAAGGCATGCGTCAGAGTCAGATGGCCGTGCGGGCATTGCTGAGATTAAGTTGGTGGAAGGCGAAGTGCGAGTTCGTGGTCCGCAAATGTTGGTGGGTTACTTGCACGCAGATGATGAGGCGAGCGTATTCGACGCGGATGGCTTTTATCGCACCGGTGATCTTGGGCGGTGGATGGATGACCTCTATTTGGTGATTGATGGTCGCAGCAAGGACATTATTATTCGCAATGGCGAGAATATTTCACCCAAAGAGCTAGAGGACCTTTTGGTGGCTAGTGTGGATATCAGTGAAATAGCTATCGTTGGTTTGCCGAACGAAAAAACCGGTGAACAAGCCTGTGCTGTGGTAGTTGCTGTGCCCGGCGCGCGACCAAGTGTGGCGTCTATTGCGGCCACGTTGACGCAGCATGGCGTGGCCAAGTTCAAATATCCAGAGCGTATTGTTCTGTGGGATGAGCTCCCCAAAAACGATGCTGGCAAGGTGCTCAAGCACCGTATTAAGGAACGGTTATTGCAAACTTAACAATGCCAGATTATCCCTGCGACAGTGCGCCCGCCTCTGGCGACCAGTTTGGTCGTTTGCCCAGAATGAATAGAGCAAAACCTGCGCATAATGCGCCAACGACACCGATGTTAAGTAGCATGTCATAGTTGCCGTAGTGATCAAAAATAGCACCCGCCATGAAGGGGCCAAACGCTGAGCCAACGGTGATGAGGCTCGACATCACACCGAAGATTGTACCGAAGTGCTTCATGCCCGCGTAACGCCCAGTCAAAAATGCAGTGATTTGTAATTTGGCGCCCGAAGAGTAACCAATAATAAACGCACAACCGACGATAACGAGCGTTGAGCGAAAGGGTTCCATGAGAAAGAGAAACCCGAGCGCAGCAACGCCCATGGTTGCTCCGCCAACGAAGTTTGGATTGCTACGATCCATGAGATAGCCTGTAACAAGCTTGCCGGCAATGCCGCCCACGCCCGAAATGCTGGCAAGCCAAGCGGCGTCCTCGCGAGTGAGACCCACATCGGTGAACAGTGGTACCTGGTGCACTAATACGCCCACAGTCAGCATCATCATGGTAATGGTTGAACCTGCAATCAGCCAAAGGTTGCGATCGCACAACGCTTGCTTAACTGTCAGCCCCATAAGCACTCCGTTTGATGTCTCTTCTTGTTGGTGCTGGGTAATATTTTTTTGGCGATCATGGGCATCAAATAAGAATAAATAGCTAAGGAGCAGCGAGGGCACACCCCATCCCAGCGCCAAACCTATATAGGCTAGGCGCCAGCCAAATTCGGCAATGAGCCATTGCGCGCTGGGCGGGACGATAATTTGTGCAAAAGCGGCACCCGTCATCACGATGGCGAGCGCAAGACCACGAGAGGTGGTGAACACCCCAGAAACCGCGGCAATCCATATGGTTGCTTTTACGCCGAGGCCACACAGGGCATAGATTGTCCAAAGAATCCACCACTGGGTTAGCGAGCCATTAGAAATGCTGAAGGCGCTAATAGCGCCCGTCATCAAAATGAGTCCCGGAAGTGCAAGCTTTCGCGATCCCCACCGATCAATCATGGCGCCTACGACGGGCGATAAGGGTATGGAGAGAATGGCGGAGATACTCATGCCAGCAGAAATCTGCGAACGGTTCCAGCCAAATTCATTACTCAGTGGCTCCATAAAGAGGCCCATCGCGTAAATCATCACTGAGTAGTAACCGAAGCCAACGAGACTGGCGAGCATAAGCTTCCAGCCTTGTTGCCATTCTTTAATAGCGGTATCGCTGAATGTAGTCATTTTAATTTCTTATTCCTTGCGGCACGCTCGAACGTTTATTTTTTGTTCAACGATGTTGTGTATTACACTACAGTGTCAGTGTTGCATGCAATGACGTTCGTTGGCTGTTATCGACCTTTGGTTTAGATTCTTTGGGGGCGGGGATGCGATTTGATGAGCAGACAGATTTTCTAATTGTGGGGTCTGGCGCGGGTTCCATGTGTGCCGGACTTTACATGCGCGATCACGGCCATAGTGTTGTGTTACTTGAGAAGTCTGATCTATTAGGCGGCGTGACCTGTAAGTCGGGTGGCGTCATGTGGATACCTAACAATCGCTTCATGCGACGAGACGGCATTCACGAAAGTGCGGAGCTGGCGCAAAGCTACCTAGATAGTCTTGCGGAGGGTCAGCAAGATGTGCCGGGCTCCACACCTCAAAAGCGTGCTGCTTATTTGAAGCAGGCGCCCGAGATGCTTGATTACCTTGTTGAACAACACAACATGCCTTTCGACCGTGTTCCGTATTGGCCAGATTACTACGACGACCGGCCCGGCGGCTGCTCTACCAGTCGTACTGTGGTCGCGGAGTTGTTTGATCTCAAGGAGCTAGGGTCTTGGCGTAAAAAGATTCGTCCGGGTTTTTTGCCATTGCCATTAATGCTCGCTGATGCGATGAACCTATCCGCTGTGAAGCATGAGTGGGCGGCTCGGTGGATGCTAGTTAAATTTATTGGTCGGCTTATTAGTCAGATTTTCACGGGTAAGCGCAAGGTACCTGCGGGCGCTGCGCTTCAGGCGCGCGCACTCAAAGTGGCCCTCGACAAGGGTGTCGATGTTCGAACCGGCACGCCTGTAACAGCTTTGATCATGGATGACGACCAAGTCGTTGGCGTGGAAACGGTTAAAGATGGCCAGCCATGGCGAATAGGGGCATCGTGCGGCGTACTGGTGAACGCTGGCGGGTTTGCAAAGAACGCTGCTATGCGCGCTGAGTATCAGCCCGAGACATCAATAGAATGGAGTAACGCCACCGACGAAGATACCGGTGACCTCATTCAAGAGATGCGCGCTAAGGGTGCGGCGCTTTATAACATGGACATGATGGTGGGTTACCAGTCGACGATACCACCAGGTAAAGAGGGTGCCTACATTAAGCCGGGGGCGCAACGGATGCTGTGCTCACCTCATGCGATCATGGTTGATCAAAGCGGAGTGCGTTATCAGAACGAGGGCGGCTCTTATGTGGCATTTTGTCGCGGTATGCTAGATCGTCATGCGTTGGTGCCATCGGTGCCTAGTTGGGGAATTCTCGATGCCAGGTCTGTGCGTAAATATGGTATTGCGGGTGCTAAGAGTCGTCGGCAGCTCAATAAATGGCAGCAGGCAGGTTATTTGAAAGTAAGCAACTCGATTGCTGGATTAGCGCAGGAAATAGGTTGTGATCCAGCCGTGCTCACAGCCACGGTTGAGCGCTTCAATGGTTTTGTGCGAAATGGTAACGATGAGGATTTTGGGCGTGGAAATCGCCAGTATGATTTGTGGCTGGGTGACCGCTTTAATCAGGATGGCCCCTCGGAGACATTGGGTACCCTCGAGCAGGGCCCGTTTTATGCAGTGCCCATTGTGCCCGGTGATGTTGGCACCTACGGTGGCGTGGTGACCGACGAGTATGCGCGGGTATTGCGTGACGATGGGTCGGTTATTGGCGGACTTTATGCGACGGGAGTGTGCACGGCGTCAGTGTTTGGCCGGGTTTATCCAGGTGCCGGTGCCAGTATTGGGCCTGCGTATACGTTTGGGTACATCGCAGCAAAGCACGCAGTGCAACAGGCAGCGACTGCATAAAGCGTGCCCCGATTGGGGGCGCTGTTGGGTAGCTAGCGAGTTAGCCCATCGATGATGAACATGTCATAGTCGGCGGCTTTTTGCCGGTAGGGAATAGCCGCTTGGTAGTCCGCACTCTGATACCACGCAAGCGCTTCGTCTGTGCTTGGAAACTCCAGCACAATCGCCCCGTCGGGCGCAGCGCCCTCTAGTGGGGTGATGTTGCCATAAATTGCAAGGGGGGCTAACCGTGCACTCGGAGGAAGTGCTCGGGTGCGACGTTGGTATTCCGCCATCGCACCCTCATCGCGTACTGGATCTCGCCTGATAATAATCATGTACGCTGCCATGAGGTTAGTTAATCCGACGGGCAATGGCTTTGGCATCTAGGAATTCTTCAATACCCTCTCGCCCCCATTCTCTGCCCATACCGCTCTGTTTCATGCCGCCAAAAGGCAGATCGCCGGTTATACTCATACCACCATTCACGCTAATACAGCCGGCACGAATACTGCGCGCAATGTGCATTGCACGGTCAGGGTCTCCAGAGGTCACTGCACCGCCTAAGCCGTAGTCGCTCTCATTGGCAATGCGAATCGCGTCGTCATCATCCTCGAAGGGAATAACCACGAGAACGGGTCCAAAAATCTCCTCACGTGCAATGCGCATGTCGTTAGTGACATCGACAAAACACGTGGGCTCAATGAAAAATCCATTGCCTTTATCGGGGCGTGCATTACCGCCCGCAAGCAGACGAGCACCCTCGGCCTTGCCAATCTCAATATAGGACATAACGCGATCACGTTGCTTGGCAGAGATTACCGGACCCATGATGCAGGTGGGTTCATCGAATAAACCCCATTTATCAGAGAAGCCCTGGTAGGCCATCTCTAGGTATTTGCATGCCTCATCATAGCGGCTGCGAGGTACTAAAAGTCGGGTGGGGTAAGCACAGCCCTGGCCTGCATGGAAAATCACCATAGAACTCATCACTGACATCATAAAATCGGGCGCATCTTCTGTGATGATGGTGACTGATTTGCCGCCAAGCTCAAGAAATACCCGTTTTAGTGTGGCGGCTCCCTTCTCCATGATGCGCTTGCCTACAGCGGTTGATCCGGTGAACGAAATCAAGTCAACTCTCTGGTCAGCGACCAGCATTTCACCAGCCTCAGCTGGATCTGATGCGGTGACAACGTTCAATACCCCAGCAGGAATGCCGGCCTGTTTTGCTAGCTCACCCATAATGGCGCCCATTTTGGGCGTGTCAGGTGCAGGCTTGAGAATCATGGTGCAGCCTGCAAGAAGGCCTGCAAACACTTTACCTACGTTGACATAAAGGGGAACGTTCCAAGGGGTAATTGCGCCAACAACACCAATGGGCTCATGAACCACAATGCGCTCATTCAAAGCACCCCCGTGATCGCGTTGGCCTCGGTCTTCCTCGAAAGAGACCTCATGAAAGCACTTTAAAAGATCATCCATGCCCTCCAGTGCGCTATCGAGATGTGCTCGCGCTGCGGCGCCAACCGCTGCCCCCGCTTCAAGGCGGGCGATTGTCATGAGATCAGCTTTGTGTTCGTGCATCAGTTGAGCAAAGCGCGTAACAACGGCTAATCGCCCTTCGTGATCTCGGCTCCAATTGGTTTCATCAAAAGCCCGACGCGCCGCTTCAATGGCTGCATCCACATCGGTTGCCGAGGCATCAGCTGCCTGTCCACAAACCTCCGCAGTCCAAGGATTGATGATGTCGAACATCTTATTGCCACTCGCTGGTCGGATTTCTCCGTCGATATAGAGCAGCGCGTCAGATAACGTAGTCATTGTGAACTCCAAAATGAATAGGGTAGCGTTTTCAGTTGGGGTGTCGGCCACCGACAGTGATGAACTCGCTATGAACGTCAGGGGGTAGATCGATGACCGTGCGGAAAATAGTCTCAAGAGATGCGAACTGACTGATAGGTCGTTCGCGTAGATTGATGCCTCGTGCCATGGCCTCCTGATGAAAAGCCATGGCGGCATTCATATCTACATCCCATGTTTTTCCCTCTTCAAACATCTGGCCGCAGCGGATTGCGGTAACTCGAATCCCCTCGGGTCGCAATTCATCTGCAAGGTTGCGAGTCAAACCTTCCACCCCTGCTTTGGTAGATTGATAAGGAATTAAATGCGGGAGGCGAATATCAACCGACTCGCTGGTCACGTTAATGATCAGTGCACCGGATTGCATCAATGGCACGGCGGAACGCACGCAGAGCATTGGCCCAAGTAGATTTGTGTTAACAGCATTAAGCAGTTGTTCGTCGGTTGCATCAACGAGTTTGTAGGGCTCAAAGATGGCGGCGTTGTTAATAAGTACGTCAATACGCCCATGACGATCGGCAATGGCTTTGAAGGCAGCTCTAACTGAGTCTGGCTGTCCTACGTCACAACCTAGCGCCATGGCGCGCTCGCCAATTTCGCTCGCGGCGGCTTCTACTTTGGAGGCGGTGCGTCCAAGTAGGACAACTTGGTCACCGTCGGCTGCAAAACGGCGCGCGAGTGTGCGGCCGAGTCCAACACCGGCGCCGGTAATGACTATCACTTTACTCATGATTGCTCTCCTTTAGTTATCTAGTCTTTAAATGCGCCTTCATAAACGGATAAGTCGCCGCTGTAAGCGACGCCGTCACGCCAGAAACGGTCGCCACTTATTTTTTGGAAAAAATGCACGGTCCGAGCGAATGATCCTGCCTTGGATCGAGGCGCCATAGCAATGCCGCTTGGGCTCACGCCTCGTGCTCGGGCGCTGAAGTCCTTGATGGTAAATAACAGATCGTCAGTTTGTTGCGCACACATAACCAATTGATCGCCTGGGCAGTAGTGACGAGGTTCCACTTGTGTTGCAGCAAGCTGACCGCGCTTCATACCTACCATGCCTGGGCACTCACTCACTTCTATGCTGTGGACATTTTCGTACCATTCCTGATATTCCTCGAACATACCGGCAACATAGTTTGCAAGAATGATGAACACGCCTGAAAACGGTTTGTCGGCGTGGTGGTTATCGCTGAATTTCCAGTCGCCGTATAGCTCGTAGCTGTAAACGCGCTCGGTGTCGTTATCGCTAATCATGCCGGCATCACGAGCGTCTGCCAGGAGAGGGCCAAGTGCGGGGATGTCGATGCTAGGTTTTGGCAAGTCAAAGTCGTATACGCTCACAAACTGCCAGGGCTGCGGGATGTCGGGCATAATTTGCTCGCTGGTGCTTTCATATCGGTCGGCGCGCAGAAAGCCTCGAAGGTTCGCAAGTGACTGCTGATGTGTGGTGTCGAACCAGTCGGCGTACGCCTGTTGTTTTGACTCGGGAACATTGTGCAGGTGAATGGTAGTACAAAGTGTCATTTTTGAAGGTCCCCAGGTGTGCAGCTGTCAGCGAGCAAGCAAAGGTTTTTCGCTCAGCGTTGCAATGACTTTGTCGTCCAAACACCGAAGAATTAGCTGTATTTTTCTGATGTTTATCGAGGTTTTTGCTTGCTCTCAATTTGCTCTTATTGAACACCATTGATGTATACTTCAGCAAGTGTTAACTTGCCGAAACTGGGGTCGGAATATGGGGCCAAATATGGGGCCAATAGTCGCGCGTGTTTCCGCGAGTATTGGGCCTCTGTTGCTAGTGAGCCTGCCGGTATCCCGGTGGCATCGAGGCCGCTAACCCCGTTCGAATTTACACAGATAGTTTTTACATAGGTAGTCAGGTGCGGATATGGATGTTCTAGGTTACGCAGGCAAGCGGGTTGTGGTCAGTGGCTGTTTTTCAGGTATGGGTAATGCCACTGCGCGGATGCTCATTGATCTCGGTGCTGAAGTTCACGGAATCGATTACAAGGCTGTTGATTTACCATTGGCCTCCTTCAATCAAGTAGACCTACGCGATGCAGCGCAAATAAGAGCAGTGGCAGAATCTGTCGGTGGTTCGGTGGATGCTCTATTTAATTGCGCTGGTCTACCCCAGACGGCTGCACCGATCGACGTCATGAAAGTGAATTATGCGGGTACCCGGTTACTAACAGAAACGATAATGCCACTGATGCCCGAAGGTGGCGCCATTGCAAGTATTTCATCGAACGGTGGCTTGGGTTGGAGTCGGCGCATGCCCGTCTTGATGGAATTGATAGGTATTGCTGACTACGACGAGCAAATCGCTTGGATTGAGTCGCACGCGGAACAGGTGAGTGAGGGTTACGCGTTTTCTAAAGAATTGATTATTGCGTGGACCCTTTTGATGTCCAATCGCCTCGTAGATCGCAAGTTGCGCATTAATTGCACCATGCCTGGGCCAACGGCTACGCCAATGATGAGTCACTTTGTAGAGGCTTCTGGCCAGCAGGTAATTGATGCGGCCATGCAGCCAACCAATCGACACTCGACGCCTGAGGAGCAGGCTGGCGCTATGGTGTTCCTCAACAGTGATCTTGCGAGCTTTGTGAGTGGTGTTGCGTTGCCTGTAGATGGTGGTTTTATGGGTGGTGTGGCAACGGGTCAGGTCGATCTAAGCGTCATGATGTCGAACGCGAATAAAGGTTGAGTGTAGCAACGGCATATTTGAGAGAGGACGCTCTTCGATGACCTATGAACGCGCGCTGGTGCGACTTGATGCAAACAACCGACCTTTCTGGACCGGCGGGGAGAATGGCGAGTTACGGATCATGCAATGCCAAGACTGCGAAGGGTTTGTGCATCCACCGCGTCCCGTGTGTCGGCATTGTTTATCTGAAAACGTAACCCCTAAAGCGGTGGCCGGTACGGGTGAGGTTTACTCATTTTCGGTGAATTACCAAAAGTGGCATCCCGACATGGCCGTGCCATTTGTGGTGGCAAGAATTGCCCTCGACGGCGTGCCCGGTGTATTGCTTACTAGTAACGTAATCGGCTGCGATCCCGAAAGTGTCGACATTGGAGATCGAGTCACTGTGGTTTTTGAGCACCGTGAGGATGTTTGGTACCCACTATTTGAGTTGGAGGCGGCAAACTAATGTCCGCTTCACACGCTTTTATTACAGGCATAGGCCAATCTGAAGTTGGCGTGCGTCTTGAGCGTCATCCACTGCTGTTAACTTTAGATGCAACGCGCGAAGCCCTTACTGAGGCTGGACTCTCGATTGAGCAGATTGACGGAGTTTCTACTTATCCCGGTCGCTCTGCGGGTATGCTGGGCTTCTCGCCTGTCGGCGCCGATGAGCTCATTGATGCCCTTGGTATAAAAGCGCGCTGGCATGCGGGTGGGATGGAGTTGACCTCGCAGTTTGGTGCGATTACTGCTGCCGCTATGGCGGTTCGAACCGGACAAGCTCGACATGTACTGTGCTATCGCACTGTATATGAGGCGGCAGCAATGGCTCGGCCTGAGGAATATCCAATACCAAAACGAGATCGGGTCGATGGCTATTCCCAATGGTTTGCGCCCTTTGGGGCAATCTCGGCGGTCACCTGGACAGCGCAATACGCCATGCGCCACGTAAAAAAATATGGACTGACTCGCGAACAGCTTGCACAGATTGCACTGACGGGTCGCAAGCACGCGATGCTAAATCCGCGTGCGCTAAACCGATCGCCCCTGACTATGGATGAATATTTGTCCGCACGCATGATATCGAGTCCGCTGTGCCTGTATGACTGCGATCGCTATTCCGACGCGTCAACGGTGATTATCGTCTCTGCAGGGGATGCCTTAGATGAGGTGCAGTGCACACCTATTCGAATTGCCGCCATGTCGGGCACAGTAGAGCGTCACAGCTGGGATCAGGCTGAGTGGATGGCTTGCTACAGTGCTGGACGTGATCTTTGGTCGCAGACCGATTATGGCCCGGAGGATGTACACACCGCTCAGCTCTATGACGGATTCAGTTTTCAGGCGCTTGCCTGGTTAGAGGGGCTCGGCTTCTGTGGCGCCGGTGAAGGAGGACGCTTTGTTGAAGGTGGTCATCGTATTGGGTTAGAGGGTGATCTACCACTGAATACATTTGGGGGTCAGTTGGGTGCGGGTAGACTCCATGGCTTTGGTTTTGCACATGAAGCAGTCACCCAGCTGCGAGGGCTGGGCGGCGAACGCCAAATCGCTGATCAACCTTCGGTAGCTGTTGCGGCCGCGGGCGGTGGTCCTTTGGCCACAGCGTTGTTATTAACGCGAGATTAACGGTGTCTGACGAGCGCAATATCAATGAATTTATCGGATTCTGGCGTCGCCTGGAGGTTACGCCATGCGCCGGTTCAGTCATCGCCGAGCTCGAGGATGATTATCATTGCATGAGCGTCACCATTACTCACGATGGTATGCGTGCAACACAGATTGAAAGCACTGTAAACAGGGCACCCTGGAGTACTTGCCCGGGTGCATCTGAGCAACTCACTGTAACCTTCAATGGTTGTGATTTGGCGGATTTTGCGCGGCGTGGAGAGAAAAAGTCCAACTGCACTCACCTGCACGATCTTGCGGTGCTTGCAGCGACGCATGTTTTTGACGCTGAGCCATCGCTCTTTGACATTTTTATTGATGATCCCGTTAATGGGGTGAGGCGCGCTGAGATCCGTCGAAATGGTGTAAAGCGGTTATCTTGGAGCGAGTCGAATATGACGGTCAACGCGCCGTCAGAGATCGCAGGAGTGCATTTGCTTGCTTTGGGCGATTGGATTGCGTCACTCGATGAGGAAGATGCTGAGTTGGCCCGCCTGTTGCGCTGGGCTAACGTTATTGCAAACGGACGTCAAATACCGCTTGCTCAGCAATCTGATGCTCAAGCAATGCCGCCCAACTGCTTTAGCTTTCAGCCTGCTAGGGCTGCCATTGCGCAACGGATTGGGTTGATACGGGACTTTAGTTTGGGTGAGGCTACACCACTAAGCGGATAGGTTACAGGCAAAAGTAGGGTAGGTTCAGGCGAGTTTTACAGGTATATCGGGCGTTAATACAGCGTCTGTAAGTGGAGGAAACATTTATGGAAATGAATGATATGGTGCTTATTAGCGTTGATGATCACATCAGCGAGCCACCAGACATGTATGACAATCATCTCTCCGGCGAGGACCTTGCAACAGCGCCGAAGCTGCGAACAACAGAAGCGGGTACCAATTATTGGGAGTACCAAGGCATGAAGATGCCCTCTGTTGGCCTCAATGCCGTGGTGGGTCGCCCCCTCGAGGAATACGGCATGGAGCCTACGCAACTTGAACAGTTGCGCAAGGGCGTCTATGACGTGCATGCGCGTATCGACGATATGAACGCCAATGGGATAGCGGCGTCACTCAATTTTGGTACTTGTGTGGGCTTTGATGGCGGTAAGTTCCATCAAGCGCCCGACAAGGCGCTAGCGATAAAACACCTGCGTGCTTATAACGATTGGCATGTCGACGAGTGGTGTGGTGCTTACCCAGGGCGCTTTATACCCTGCGGTTTGTTGCCAACCTGGGACATGGACGCGACGGTACAAGAGATCAAGCGGCTGGCGGCCAAGGGCGTGACCGCGGTTTCTCTTAATGAGAATCCCACGAAACAAGGCCTTCCCAGCGTACATAACGAGTATTGGGAACCCATGTGGAAGGCTATTGTCGATGCCAATATGGTGATGTGTTTGCACATTGGTGCTGGCAACCCGATTCCCCATGCTTCTAATGAAACACCCATTGAGGCCTGGATTGCGACGATGCCTATGTCGTCTGCTGTCGGTGCAGCCGACTGGGTGAATCTTGAAGCATTACATCGCTATCCTGATATGCGCATCTGCCTGTCGGAATGTGGGTTGGGATGGATTCCTTATTTCATGGAACGCGCTGACTTCAGTCACACTCGTCACCAGTTCTGGACCAACTCGCGTATGACTTTTGGTGATTTGAAGCCCAGTGATGTGTTTAAGAAGCACTTTATGGTGTGCTTTATTGATGACGCGTTCGGATTGCAGAACCTGCAGTTCGTCAATGAAGACCTCGTGGCCTATGAGTGTGATTACCCGCACTCGGATACACTGTGGCCTGAGTGTCCTGAACGCCTTTGGGATACCATTAATCACCTTGATGCTACGCGTATAGACAAGATTACCCATTTAAATGCCATGAATTGGTATAGCTTCGATCCTTTCAAGCATCACTCGCGAGAGTCGCTGACGGTGGGTGCGCTTAGGGCAAAAGCGGCTGCTGATGGTGTGGATGTTGCGCCGACGTCGGCGGGAGGACTAAACCCCTTAGAAGGCACCAAGCGCGTTATTACTTCCGGTGATCTGTTTAAAATGTTTGCGCATCACGCGGAAGCCCGATAACGGCAGCCTAATAACATTCATGTCGGATCGATGGCAGGGGTGAGTTCTGCCCTCGATGCGCGCTGAATGGGGCTTAATTACTGTTTCGTAGAAAAGGCGTAAGCCATAAACAAGGCGTAAGATCATGTCAAAACAACAGTTCTCACCGGAGACGCTGCTCAATATCTACCGGACAGCGCTCTATATTCGCTGTGCCGATGAGGGCATTCGTGGGCAGATACGTTCGGGTAACCTCATGCTGGGTATGCACCCGCCAACCGGGCAAGAGATTATCGCGGCCGCGACGGGCGCGTTGCTCGATGCAGATGATTATGTGGTGACAATTTATCGTGGTCTGCATGATCAGATTGCGAAGGGCATGCCGCTAAAAAAGATCATTGCCGAATATTTTGGTCGCGATACCGGTGCGTGTAAGGGTAAAGGAGGTCCTATGCACCTCACCTACCCAGAGGCCGGTGTCATGGTGACCACAGGGGTTGTTGGCAGCGGAATGCCCATTGCCAATGGCCTTGGTTGGGCCTCTCAAATTAAGGGGGATAAGCGTGTCACCGTTACCAGTTTTGGCGATGGCGCATCGAACATCGGTGCGTTTCATGAGGCCCTAAACATGGCTGCGGTGTGGAAGTTACCGGTTATTTTCTTGTGTCAAAACAATCGTTACGGTGAGGCTACTACCTATGAAGATGCGACAGCTTCGAAAACAGTTGCCGAGCGTGCAGCGGCCTATGGTGACAATATGGTGGGTGTAACGGTCAATGGCAATGATCCTGAAGAGATGTGGACAGCAATGCGCGATGCTATTGAGCGTGCACGAGTAGGTGATGGGCCGACGTTGCTTGAGGCCAACACTTATCGGTTTAGCGGCCATTATTTTGGTGACCCATGTACTTATATGCCCAAGGAAGAAGTAGCGGAAGCATTGGCTAATGATCCAATTGTGCGGGTGAGGGAACAGATAATAGCTGCTGGCATTGTGACGGATGCTGATATCGATGCCATGAAAGAGGCCTTTGAGGCAGAGGTAGAGGAAGCGATTCAATTCGCAAAAGACAGCCCAATGACGGATGTGTCTGAAGTTACAACCGATGTTTACGGGGACGCAAAATGAGTGACGTGGAAACCATTACTTTTACTCAGGCTTATGGTCGCGCCCTCGACGAGGCGTTGGCGGCAGATCCTACCGTTTTATTACTCGGCGAAGATATCGGTGATAAAGAGGGCGGCGGCGTTTTCAAGGTCACGGGTGGCTTGTCTACTAAATACGGCACGGACCGAGTTCGTACGACGCCAATTTCTGAGCAGGCCATTATTGGTGCCGCTATTGGCGCGTCTTTGGCAGGAATGCGCCCGGTTGCCGAAATCATGTTTATGAACTTTGTCACGGTTGCGATGGATCAAATCGTCAACCATGCAGCAAAGCTACGATACATGTCTGGCGGTAAAACAACCGTGCCAATTACTATTCGCACGCGCACGGGTGCGGGAACGAGTAATGGTGGCCAGCATTCCGATATGCTCGAGGCGTGGTTTGCGCACGTTCCAGGTATAAAGGTGGTTGTGCCCTCAACGCCTGCCGATGCAGTTGGGTTGCTACGCGCCTGCATTGAAGATGATGACCCCTGTTTGTTTATCGAAGATGGTCTGACCCGGGTGATGAAGGGGCCAGCGCCGCCCGCTGATTATCGGCTACCTTTGGGTAAGGCCCATGTCGAACGTGAGGGAAGTGACGTCAGTGTTATCAGCTATGGTCGTCCCATGCATGACATTAGAAAACTCGCGGACAGTTTCGCCGCCGAAGGAATTTCATTAGAGGTTATAGATCTTCGTACCGTTTCTCCGCTCGACGTGGACACAATTATTCAGTCGGTGTGTAAAACCGGACGTGCTGTGATTGCTCACGAGGCGGTACGAAGTTTTGGTGTGGGTGCCGAGATTGCTGCACAGATTCAGGAACACGCTTTTGGTAATCTCAAGGCGCCAGTGAAGCGTATTGCTTCCAAAGATACGACGGTGCCATTTGCGCGTGCATTAGAGCAGGCGTTTTTATACCAGGCGAGCGATATTGAAATAGCAATTCGTCAAACGCTTGACGGGAAATAAGGAGTCAATCGATGGAAGTGCGTATTCCCGCAATTGGAATGGGTACCACAGAAGGAACTGTAACTGAGTGGTTGGTAGAAGATGGCGCTAACGTTGAAAAGGGGCAAATGCTCTACAACCTCGAGCTCGATAAGTCTGTTCAAGAGATTGAAGCGCCAGCAAGCGGTACATTAAAGATTCATGTGCAGGCGGGCACCACGCTGGAAGTGGGCGAGCTAGTGGCCGAAATTCTCTGAACGTAAGGTTGAAACGTCATGGATCTCAATGACAAGGTTATTGTTGTTACCGGAGGCTTGGGTACGCTTGGGAGAGCGGTTATTTCTACCGCTGTTGAAGCCGGTGCCACTGTCGTCGCGGTCGACTGTGTGAGTGGTGAGGCACCCAGCGGTGCCGAATGCGCACCGGCAGTGGACTTAGGTGATGTTGCGGCTACTAACGCGGCGTTCGCAGCGATTGCTGAGCGGCACGGTCGTATCGACGGTTTGGTTAACGTTGCCGGTGGTTTTCGCTGGGAAATGGTTGAGCAGGGATCAATAGATACCTGGGATTTTCTCTATCAAATCAATGTTCGTACCGCGGTTAATGCCAGCAAAGCTTCATTGCCGCACATACCCGAGAGGGGTGGCCGCATCGTGAATATTAGTGCGGCGGGTGCTGTTAAGGCGGCAGGTGGACTGGCGGCTTATGCGGCGTCTAAGTCGGGCGTATCACGGCTGACAGAGGCCCTCGCCGAAGAGCTGAAGCCTAAAAACATCACAGTGAATGCTGTCATGCCAAGCATTATTGACACCGGCCCTAACCGGAGCGATATGCCCGATGCAGACTATTCGACTTGGGTCTCTCCACAAGCACTTGCTGGTGTGATTACGTTTTTGCTGAGCGAGCAGGCCGAGGCGATCACCGGAGCACTGATTCCCGTCACCGGTCGTGTCTAACTAGCCACCACCATAACCAAAATGGCTGTTCAGCACTCGAGCCTTGGCGTCCAGTGTCTTTCCAAGGCGCTGGGTATCACGCGGTTTCAAAGCCGAACCAATGCCCAGCGCGACGATGGCATGGCTGGGTTGCCCGGGGGCATTCCAGACGGGCGAGGCTACAACAGTAACGCCATTGATATAATGCCCCTCGTCTACCGCAAAGCCCTGTTTGCGTGCCACTTCAACTTGTTTCAGCCACTCGTTAAATTCCGGTGGATTATCCCATCTCAAATGTTTAAATCGTTCGCGTAGTTCCGAATCGTCGCAGTTCGCCCATGCCGCTATACACCGTCCTGTTGCGCTGATGAGCGCTGGAAAGCGGCTTCCCACGCGGGCGCTGATTTGAAAGTTGTTGCCGGCCGTAGAACTTGCAACAACGATAATGTGGTCTAAGCCGAAGATTTGGACCCCCAGCGAAGTGACGCCAAATTCATGGCTAATTTGATCAAGCTGGGATTGGACCACTGATGCGAAGCTATCTTGCTCCAGCCATCGCTGAGCGAGCACCAGTACGCCAGCGCCGAGTGCATAACGTTTTGTATCGCTATCAAATGCCACCAGTTCCTCGTCGGCCAGTGCGCGCAATACATACAAACAGGTACTAGGTACCAAGCCGGTATCACGTGCAATGACTTGCAGTGGCAACGGACTTGCCGACTTTGCCAGTAACTTAAGCACCGCCGATGCGCGAGTAATGGCTGGTGCTTTGCTACGCCCATCCGCCGATTGTTTCGAAGTTTGCTGTTTAGTCATAAACACCACCGGCTTAAAAATTCAATATACAGAATTATATTCTGTATTTACAACTATTTTTATTTGTGTCATTGTCGCACCGTAATTAAACAAAGCTGTTGATTAGTCGAGGAGTCGCGTAATGACTTTGCTAACTGAGTACACGGGATATGCCGATGCGCAAACCCACGCCAACTCAGATGCGCTGTGGCGTTTGTTCGATGGAAACCGTGAAGCGCTGAATATTGCGCACGAGTGTATGGTGCGTCATGCCACCGGCGATGGTCGAACAGCGGTTCGTATTGCTCACGCTGATGGCAGCGATGAAATTCTTAGTTTTGACGAAATAGCAGCGGGTTCTGCGCGATTTGCCCATTGGTTGGTTGCCAATGGTGTTGGAAGCGGCGACCGAATTGCTTTTATGCTTGAGCCATCTCTACAGTTTTACGTCTGTTTGTTTGGGGCAATGATGACCGGCGCTATTAGTGTGCCGCTTTTTACGCTGTTTGGTCTTGATGGCCTACGTCTTAGGATCGATGACTGCACCCCGACTTTGTTAATTACCAATACTGAAAAAGCGGAATTGGCCAGCCAAATTGATGGCGTGCGAGTAGTTATTGCTGATCAAGGTTTAATGGAGACTATCGCAACGTACCCGGCTAAGTTTGAAACGCGTACGACGGGTAGTGATTTAGCGGTATTTCAATACACGTCGGGCACCACTCGAGAACTTCCAGAGGCGGTCAAGCACACCCATCGGTCGATCGTTACTCTGATGTTTGCCGCGCTTTATGGAACGGGTGTTCGACCCGGAGACCAATTTTTCTGCCCGTCCTCACCCGCTTGGGGACACGGATTGTGGCATGGCACGCTAGCTCCCCTCGCTTTGGGCGTTACTACCGGCACATTTGCGGGTCGTTTCGATGCGACACGACTCATGGCCGCCTTGCAAAATTTCGGCATCACTAACTTGTCTGCTGCCGCAACGCACTATCGCATGATGAATAACGCCGGCACAGCCAATGACTTCAAATTTGTCATTGAGAAACTGTCATTTACCGGTGAGCCGATCGATCCGAACACGCTTGAATTCATTGATCGTACCTTCTCAGTACCGGCATGTAGCATGTATGGAACGACAGAGATTGGTGTTGTATTAGTGAATTATCCCGGAGCCCCCGATTTTGATGTGCGCCCAGGTTCGCTCGGTAAGCCGGTCCCAGGGCTTAAGCTACAGATTCAGCGGTCGGATGGCAGTGAAACCGATGCGAATGAGGTGGGCGAGCTCATGTTATGGCGCCGTGATCACTGGGAAACTACAAAGGACTTGGCGCGCCGTGATGAGGACGGTTATCTGTACCACTGCGGCCGGGCAGACGATGTCATTATTTCAGCGGGCTGGACCATGAGTGCCGTTGAAATCGAGAATACACTGCTCAAACATGGGGATGTTGACGAAGCTGCGGTTATTGGTGTGCCTGATGAAACACGCGGGCAAATTGTAAAAGCATTTGTAGTTAGTAAGCGCCAAGGCAGTGTCGCTTTCAGCGACGAATTAAAAGCATTCACACGTGAGCGACTCAGCCAGCACGAGTTTCCTCGTCTTATAGACTTTGTTTCTGAATTACCTAAGACCCCCGCCGGTAAGGTTCATCGTAAAGTCTTGCGTGATCGAGAGGCCGCCGCTCAGTCCACAAACTAACAGAATTTAATCAAACTATATCGCGTCAACAAGGAGAATCCTGATGTCAGAAAACCGTTTTCCCAAAATTACCGAAGAGGGTCTCGCGGAGCTTCGTGAGCGTATTGGTATAAAAATTACCAATACCATCGAGCCATGGAATTACGAGGCGACACGAGATGCCATCCGTCACTACGCTCATGGCATTGGGGATGATAACCCGCTGTGGTGTGACCCTGAGTATGCACAAAAGACTCGCTATGGTGGGATAGTCGCTCTACCAAGCTTCCTTTTTACCACCAGTCGTATCGTTTCAGGGTACTGTGGTGGCATGTCAGGTGTTCATGCTATGTGGGCGGGCGCTGACTGGTCTTGGCATAAGCCAGTATTGCGTAACGATACTATCACCACTGAGGCCTACCTGAAGGACCTCGTTGAGCATCAAACGCGTTTCGCTGGTCGAGCTGTTCAGCAGATTTATCACGTTGATTTCTTTAATCAGGAAGGTGACAAGGTAGCTGACTGTGACTCCTATGTATTCCGTACTGACCGTGATGAAGCGCGTGAGAAGGGCACCAAGTACACGGATGCGCGCGGGCGTGTAGAACCTTTTTCACAAGAACAGCTCGATGAGTTTTATAAGCTCTACGAAGCCGAGGAAATCCGCGGCGCGAATACTCGCTACTGGGAGGATGTCCAGGAGGGAGAGGAATTACCAAAGATGCTCAAAGGTCCAATGACGGTAACCGGTTTTATTTGTTACGCCCAGGGCTGGGGTGGCTTGTATATTCGTGCCAATAAACTGGCTTGGGCAATGCAGCAAAAGCATCCGGGTCTTGGGATTAAAAACCGATTCGGCGTTCCTGATTGCCCCGAGCGTGTGCATTGGGACGAAGACTTTGCCCTTAAGGTGGGCGCACCCGGTGCCTATGATTACGGTCCAGAGCGCTGCTCTTGGCTCACGCACCACCTCACTAATTGGATGGGCGATGATGGCTTCTTAGCTAAAAGCAAATGTCAAATTCGTCGCCACAACCCCGATGGCGATATCATTGTTATTAACGGTACGGTGACGCGCAAGTTTGTCGATGGCGATCGCCATATGGTTGAGATCAGTCAGGTAGCAGAGACTCACCGAGGAGAGTTATCTGCTAGGGGTACGGCGCTTGTTGAGCTACCTAGCCGTACGACTTGAGTAATGAACCACCTTGCTGACGACAATCATGGCAGGGTGGTTGCAATGAAGCTAAAGGTGCCAACGTTATGACGGATAGTACATCGAGCTGGAAAGGTCCGTTGCAGGGCTTGCGTGTACTTGATTTCACGCGAGTGCTGGCCGGTCCGTCAGCCACGTTGGCGCTGGCCGATCTCGGTGCCGAGATCATCAAGGTTGAGCCCCCGGGTGGTGGTGATGAAACGCGATCTTTCCCGCCACTTCGAGAGGGAGAGAGTCACTATTTCATCAGTATTAATCGCGGCAAAAAAAGCATAGTTATTGACTTAAAGTCTGAGCAAGGGGTCGAGCTCGTTAAGCAGTTGGTGGCCGACTGTGACATCCTTGTTGAGAATTATCGACCGGGTGTTATGGCGCGTTTAGGCTTGGGTTACGACGCGATGAGTAAGATTAATCCCCGCCTGATTTACTGTGCTATCTCGGGGTTTGGAATGGATGGACCACTCCGAGATCGGCCATCATTTGATATCGTCATGCAAGCCCTCTCGGGCGCGCTAAGTGTAAATGGAGAGAAGGGTGCTTCCCCCACTAAGCTGGGTATTCCACTGGGCGATCTCGTTGGTGGTATCAACGGGCCAATCGCTATACTGGCCGCCTTGCATGAGCGACATCAAACCGGTAGGGGGCGTCTGATTGATGTCAGCCTATTTGACGGTATGTTGGGTATGCTCGGTTATTTGGCGCAGCTGGCATTCTTTAATGACGAAAATCCTCAGCCCCAAGGTGGACAGCACCCAAACCTTGTTCCCTATGGTATTTTTCCGGCGGCGGATGGCGCAATTGTCATTGCATGCCTTACCAATAATTTCTGGGGGCGAATTTGCACTGCGCTGGGAATGCCTGAGTACACTGAGGACGAGCGATATTCCACTATACAGAAACGTCGCGATGCAAGAGATGCCGTGAATGACCTTATCACTTCACGCACCAGCGTTATGTCTATGGATGGTCTGGTTGATTTGTTTGTCAAGCATGAGGTACCTCATGCACCCATCCTTGGTATAACGGAGGCGCTTGCACAGCCCCACGCTAAAGCACGCGAAATGGTTGTGGATGTGGAGCACCAAACCTTGGGCACCATCCCTATTGTTAATCGACCTTTTAAGTTTCCCGGCGACACCCTGCCACCGCCTGATGCGCCGCCAGTCTTGGGTCAGCATACCGATAAGATCTTGTCTGAAATTGTCGGCTTGGATGCGGAGCAAATCGCTAGACTCAAGGCTTTGAATATTATTGGTTAGTGCAATGTCTGAGAGCGCTTCACAGATTTCTGCGTCAACGTTATCGAATTATTGAAAACTCCAACTTCTGCGCAAATTATTCAAGCATCCTTTCAGAAAATCAGTGCCTGATTTGAATGGCTATGTCTCAACAAAAAGTGCTACAGAGGCGTCGACGATATCCTTGATGGACTGGTAGAGCGATTCTCGCGTCTGTTGCGCTGGAAGAGTTGGTATCTCTAGGCCGATCGTTCGTTCCGGGGGTAAAGCACTTAAGCATTTTTTAAGCGGTAACTCACCAAGGCCAGGAGCACAGCGGGCGAAGCAGGCTTCTTGATAGTAGTTGTCGCTGGTTGGAAGCAAGGGTACATCGCTTAATTGAATATGTCCGATAAGCGAAGCTGGCATGATAGTAAGTTGTTCAAGCGTGCCACCGGAGCGAAAAAAATGCATTGTGTCTAGTGTGATCAGAATCCGACTGTTTTGAAGCTGCCGAATAAGCGCGAGAGCGTCTTCAAGCGTACTAACGAGATGCGGGGGAGCAAATTCTAGCGTTAGGGTGAGGCCACGCTCATGACTTAGCTCGGCTAGTTGCCCTAGCTGATCCATCGTACGGCCATAGTCAGGGTCTAGAGTCACCGTATTCACAAAGCTTGCGCCCAGCTCTGCAAAGTGGTCAAGATTATCACGGTGATCGGTTGCTTCGACGCCCGGTCTGATCGCAAAGCCTTCGCCAAGCAAAACCTCAACCCCCAACTCTTGCGTTGCAGCGTTGATGTTACGGCGGATTCGTGCATCTGCTAATGACCAATCGTCAAAACCCTCCCAGCGCCAAGGTAGCGGCTTTGGGCCGAGTGTAATAAAAGACAGACCAAGTTCGGCTGCCCATTGCAAATGTTCTATCGGGGGAAGTCCAAATACGGTTTGCATTTCGAGACCGAGTTTTTGTGGCATGACGATTCCCTGAAGCGACGGCGCTACTTGAAAGTCGGCGCGTTTTGCAGAGAGTGGATTGCGAGCAAAAACCGCGCTACTCATCTATTATTACATGGTGACCGCAAATTGTGACCGAGCCACACGGCAACGCCAAACCGCGTACGTGTGCGATCGCTAGGGGGCGAGATGTATTCATTAGAAGCTAAACGTGTCCTATTGATGGGCGGCGGACAAAATATTGGTCGAGAAATAGCGTTTGCACTTGCGAGAGCTGGAGCTGATGTCGTTGTCGCTGACATTAATGTCAAGGGAGCTGAGCAAACCGCTAGATCAGTAAGAGAGATGAGGTCATCTGCCCGAGGGTTGGGTATCTATTGTGATGTAGGTGACGATGCATCGGTAACACAAACAGTGGAGGCAGCGCGCGATTTTCTTGGAGCCATCGATGTATTGGTTAACAACGTTGGGATTATTCATTTAGGCAACCCCGAAGACTTCCCCATTGATGAGTGGTTGCGCATGTTTAATGTCAATTTGATGGGTGGAGTCCGTGCTAATGCGCTAGTGCTCCCCGAAATGATTGGTCGAGGAGAAGGCTACATTGTGCACACTGCATCATTTGCCGGATTATTTCCATATGCGACTAATCGGATTCCCTATGCTGCGTCCAAAGCTGCTGTTATTTCTATGTCTGAGAATTTGGCCATTTATCTAAGGCCCTTGGGTGTTCGCGTTGCATGTTTGTGCCCAGGCCCGACAATGACTACATCCACGCAGGGTTTGACGCCTTGGTCAGAACAGGTTGTGCATCGTGGGCCGGGTAGTGATTTGGTGGTACTTTCTCAGGCTGAAGTGGCGGATATATTGATTCGCGGGATTGAAGCGGAGCAGACCATTATTTACACCCATGAAGATGGATTTAAAGACACAGCGTTGCGAGGCGCAAATCCCAATGCCTACATTGAGGCCAAGTTGGCGGCCTTCTCGGCTGGAGACAACGGCTTGCCCTCTCGCGTTAGTGATAAAATTACACGCGCATGATGTCTAGAAAGGAAAATCATGCTGCGATTGAAGAGTGGCGTAGTCACTGGCCCCTGGTGCTCGCAGCATCGATAGGCTTTTCCTTTCACTCGCTCATGACAACTTTTTCAGGCCTTTATCTCGAGCCCATTGCGAATGAATTTGCCTGGAGCCGAGCCCAGGTCGCCAGTGGTATGTCCCTCTCTGCGGTTATATCCACTCTTGCATCGCCGTTTTTTGGCATTTTGATCGATCGCTGGGGAACGCGTCGTTTGGCACTGCCTGGCTTGGTTTCCACTGCGCTTGTGATCGCTGCCTTTGGTTTGATGAGCCAAAGTCTGTTGCATTGGATACTCATGTGGATGCTTTACGCAGTGGTGGGGTTGGCGGTGAAATCTACCATTTGGACAGCGGCTATCTCCGGTGTCTTCGACCATGGTCGCGGTCTTGCATTGGGTGTCGTATTGTCGGGCAATGCGCTAACGCAGGTTATTGTTCCGCCCTTGGGTAATTTGCTTATTGAAATATGGGGTTGGCGTGCCGCGTTTGTGATACTTGGAATCGGCTGGGGCGGGACGGCCTTTCTGCTCAGTCGGTTTTTTCTATTTGATCTCCATGATCATTTTCAACAGGCTTCAAAGCGAACAGCTGCAGGGGGTAGTCTTGCGGTGCCAGGCCTCACGCCGTGGGAAGCATTTCATCAGATGGCTATCTGGCGAATTGGAGCCTCGACGCTAATTACCATGTTTTTTACGGTCGCACTGGCGGTTCACCTCTTCCCTATAATGACCGCAGCGGGCATCGCTCGAAGCGAAGCCGCGTGGATGATGAGTCTGGCGGGTGTGGCCGCCATTTTTGGTAAAACAACAACCGGTGCTCTCATGGATCGCTTTCCCCCCGGCCGAGTCGGTGGATTGGTGTTAATGGTCGGCGGTGCAGCCTTCGCGATCTTGTTATGGGGAGCGCATAGCTCCGGGCTGATTGTTCTGGCAATTATTGTCAATGGCTTTACCGCGGGGACCAAGCTCCAAATTTGTAGCTACCTCACCTCTCGCTATGCAGGCTTCCGCCACTTTGGAGTTATTTTTGGGGTGATGGCTAGTTTGATTGCACTGGGTTCCGGCCTTGGGCCTGTGGTTGGCGGTCTATTTTTTGATGCTTTTGGTAACTATGAGTGGTTTTTAGTTGCCGGCATAGCGGGTTCGTTGTTGAGCGGCGTGATTATATTTGGACTGCCGGTAGCCATGCCATTCGCGCGCGCTGGCCATGCTAGCTAAATATTTATGAATTTATAATCTAAGTTGTCAGACGATCGATTCTCGAGGTGGCATCCTTAAAAGGTCTGAGTTATCGGTCTGTAACAGCCGGACAGGCCAGTAAAGAGATTGCATCTTGTCTGAAATTGTCGGCTTGGATGCAGAGCAAATCGCTAGACTCAAGGCTTTGAAGATTATTGCTTAAAGGAGTCGCCGAGGATGCTTGAAGGCCTTCATTATCAAAATGGTTATATCACTCGCGATATTGATGCAGCGCTTGCCCAAATTAAAGAACGCAGCGGGCTTGAAGCGAGTAGCTTTGAAGTAACAGTCCCGGTAGTGACACTCCAAGGAGCGGGTGAGGGAACGTACAAGCTCGCTTTTGTGCAAGTCAATAATTTGCAGTATGAAATTATTCAACCAGTAGCGGGATTGGTGAGTGTTTATAGCGATCACTTGCCAGTAGATAATTCGATTCGATTTCACCACAGTTGCATGCGCGTTGACGACTGGTCAACCTTTCGAAGTAAGGTTGCGGAGCGTGGGTATCGCGTTGTACTTGAAGGGGGTAGCGACCACTTAAAGTATGTCTATCTCGATGCCACCGATTACCTTGGACACTATCTTGAATACGTGTGGGCAACGCCAGAGCGCTGGGCACAAATGGGGCTGGCCCACCTTAACGACTAACCGGGGATAGCGGTATTTCACTATGGATGAATTGAGATTTGATGGCAGGTCAGTAGTGGTCACTGGCGCTGGACGTGGCTTGGGTCGTGCTTACGCACTCTTGTTGGCATCGCGGGGCGCGCGGGTAGTCGTCAATGACCTGGGTAGCTCATTGGTAGGCGAGGGGGTTGATGCGGGTCCGGCTCACGATGTCGTCGCGGAAATCCAAGCGGCTGGTGGCGAAGCCGTAGCAAATACTGATTCGGTTGCCAGCGTGGATGGGGGGCGCGCGATTGTAGAGTGTGCCCTCGATCATTTTGGCACCGTTGATGTGCTTATTCACAATGCTGGCAATACCCATGGCGTGCCCCTTAAAGAGATGAGTCGAGAGGATTTTGATCGAGTTGTCGACGTTCACCTTGGTGGCGGGTTCAATGTGTTGCAACCCGCCTTCGCTCGCATGTGTGACGCGGGCTACGGGCGCATCGTGATGACAGCGTCGATCAATGCACTGTATGCCAACTATAAGCAGGCAAACTATACGGCGGCAAAAGCCGGGCTTTGGGGGCTTGCTAATGTGGCGGCTGTCGAGGGCGCAGAATTTGGCGTCAAGGCCAACACCATCATACCCACAGCTGTTACTCGTATGGCGGCGGGTGTTGATACTAGCCAGTTTCCACCCATGACTCCCGAGATGGTGGCACCCTTAGTGGCATGGATGGCCCATGAAAAATGTTCTATCAGTGGTGAAGCTTTGATTTCAGTTGCCGGACGAGTGGCGCGTGGCTTTGCTGGTGAGACCTTGGGTGTGTACCACGATGAGTGGACCATGGAACAGATAATGTCCGACATCGACGCTATTCGCGATACCAGCAATACTCGTATTGGCTCGGTCATACCTGCTGGTCAGGCAGAGCATCTGAAATTCAGTTTTGCAATGGCAGCTGAAGCTCGGTCAGCGAAGTGAGGAAAATTGCATGATTAATGACAGTAACGATAAGGATGTGGCGTCGCAGGTGGTCGCACGAGAAGCAGAGATCTTAGGGAAACCGCCACGTATTGAGCCATTACCCGAAGACCAGGTGCGCGCTGAAGCGCACGCAAGTTGGACTGAATTGCGCAGTAATTATGCAGGCATGCCCGTTGAGCCTGGACCCATAGAAAACACCCCTAAAATATTTTTTACCATGCTGAGACGGGAAGAGCTGTGGCGAGCTGTATCGAATATGACCATTGCGCTTACGGGTAAGGCAGCCTTGCCGGTGCGATTGCGGGAGCTCGTTATCTTGCGGACGGGTTGGCTGTGCCAAGCGCCTTTCGAATGGGGTGAGCATGTAAAGAAAGGCAAGGATGCGGGTATTAGTTCGGCTGAAATTGAGCAACTTATTGTTGGCTCAACGGCGGCAGAGTGGGACGATCTAGAGCGTGCACTGTTGGCGGCAGTGGAGCAATTGCACGAGAACGCGATGATTGATGATGCAACGTGGCATGTACTCGAGCAGTCGCTTTCGCCCGAAGAGCTCATCGAACTGCCGATCTTGGTGGGGCAGTTCACGACCGTCGGTTATTTTCAGAATGCGCTGAGATTGCCGTTGGGCGTGAATAATGACGGATTAGCAGCGCGCTAATTACGTATCGCAAAACTGAGGCTGGGTTAGACAAGGGCTAGATAATCCCGTCTCGGTTTTTCTTCTGCCCTTTTGTGTGTTGATATGACGGCTAGCTATCCGCTAACGGCTTTCCCTAGTCTCTGTTGGATCAGGCTTAGGGCATCATTTATGACTTGATCCAACAATGCTTGGCAGCTTGGCACGTCCGTAATCAATCCCTGAACCATGCCGGCCCAAACCAAACCAGCATTTGGGTCTCCACTCTCTAACGCCACCTTCCCACGGGCACCGGCAACCAAGTCAGCTACATTCTCGAAGCTTGCTCCCGGTTGAGCGAGACGATTTACCACTTCATCGGATAGTTCGGTTTTTGCAACTCGGGCGGTGTTTTTGAGTGAGCGGAAGATCAAGTTGGTCGCCCGTTCATCATTAGCTACGAGAAACTGCTTAATATTGTCGTGAATGGGCGCCTCGGTAGTTGCACAGAAACGTGTGCCCATGTTGATACCATCAGCACCCAAGGCAAGTGCGGCTACTAAGCCGCGTCCATCTGCAAATCCTCCCGAGGCTAACAACGGTATGCGTACTTTGTCTGCCGCGGCCGGGATTAGAATCAAGCCGGGGATATCATCCTCTCCAGGATGACCCGCACATTCAAACCCATCAATAGAAATGGCGGACACGCCGTAACGCTCGGCCGACAAGGCATGCCGGACGCTGGTGCACTTGTGAATAATCGTTATATTGGCGGCCAGTAGTTGATCCCAAATTGGTCTCACCGCCGGAGTGCCGGCGGTTTCAACAATGCGTACACCACAATCGATAATCGCCTGCGCGTAGGCGTGGTAATCCGGCGCATTCGTCGTTGGAAATATGGTGATGTTTACGCCGAAAGGTTTACTGGTCATGCTCTGGCAGCGTTTAATTTCGTTTGTCAGTGCCTCTGGTGAAGGCTGGGTGAGTGCAGTGATAATACCCAAGCCGCCTGCTTGTGATACCGCAGCGGCTAGTTCTGCGCGTCCAACATGCATCATTCCACCTTGGACTATAGGACGCTCGATGCCTAATAACTGCGTGATCCGTGTTTGGATAGTTTGCATGATCAACTCTCCTGCTCAAGTGTATCCGGGCGGGCTAAGAAATCGGCAAAGGTTCGGCAAAATGCCGCAGCGTCAGCGCCATTAATCACCCTGTGGTCATAGGATAAAGATAGGGGCAAGGTGGTTTGCCATACGATGTCGTTGTCGCGACGAATGGGTTTTTCAGTGGCAGTGCAAATACCCATAATGGCTACCTCGGGCGCATTAATGATGGGGGTGAATGACGTGCCCCCTATACTGCCGAGCGAGCTGATGGTGAAGCACCCTCCAACCATTTTGCTCATGGGCAACCCCTTGGTCCGTGCGTTCTCGGCATCTTCTGCAATCTCGTCAGCGATTGTCGGTATCGACTTCTGATCGGCATTGGCAATGACAGGAACCATCAACCCGTTGGGCGTATTAACTGCAACACCAATGTTGTAGTACTGCTTAAAAATCAGGCTGCCGCTATCGGTATCAAGGGATGCGTTAAATACTGGATGTGCTTTGAGTGCCTGCACCGCCGCTTTAACCAGATAAGGCAAGGGTGTGATTTTTTTATCGATTCGCTCACTGAGCGCCCGGCGAGCTTGATTGAGCATATCGATAACGGCATCGTCATTGTGAGTGACGTGGGGGATCGTAGACCATGACTCGTGCATCCGGTGAGCTACTACCTTTTGAATTTTTGATAGCGCAGTCAGGTTTACCGCGCCAAATTGCGCGCAGTGTTGCTCAAGTTGACTCTGGTTCTCGTTGCTCATTCGTGCTCCTCGTTCTCAAATAAATCGGTAGGCTGCCAAGCTAGCGCCAAGGTGTTTGCTCGCGTTGCTTGGTGACTGTAGTGGTTCAGTGTCGCGCAGGCGGGAGTGTACGTAGGGTAATCTTGTTAATGGATCCGGTGAAATACCCCTCGTTTTGATACTCAAAGGTCACGGGGTCATTGGTATCGCGGCCACTGTCTAGCGACTCACCATTGCCAGCCATCATCAGAGGTCGATCTTTAATAGCACCTGATATGACGGTAGTGCCATCAACACTGAGGGTCAGCGTTCCTCCTGTGCCTGATGGGGTAAATTCGTATCGTAGGCTGTGGTTGCCCGCGCTGAGTGGTCTGCTGGCAGCTAGTCGTGTAGCGCCTCCTGGGAGTGGTGACAGTGATGCAGTGACTACGGGTAAGCCATCCACAAGGTAAAAACTCCAACCACCAAAGGCGCTACCTGCCGCAAAAATGACACCATTCGCGGTTGTATCTACGTCGATATCAGCTTCTAAAATGAAAGGCAGATGGAACATAGGCGGGGCATTTGCCATATCCACACTGATATTTGGGCCCCATAGCACGGTCTGCATTCGGGTATTGCGAAGACTCCGCGCCTTTACTGCGCCACGGGTATGGGCGCCACTATCCTGAATTGGGTAGACCTTGTTGGCACGGGCTTCGTTATCAAATATTGCTTTAAGCTCTGCCAGTTTCTCCGGATATTCCTGTGCGACATCATGTGACTGAGTGAAATCGTTGGCAAGGTGATAAAGCTCCCAGTTATAACTTTCGGTATCGCTATTTTCGCGAGTGGTGATCATTTCCCAAGGGAAAAATCGCGGACTCGTCGAGGCAAGCCAGCCCTCATGATAGATGGCTCGATTGCCATAAAGCTCGTAGTACTGCGTGGTTCTCTGGGATGGACTGTCAGCACTTTTAAAGCTGTATGCCATACTCACACCATTAAGCGGCTGTTGTTCAAACCCATCAACAGTATCAGGTGCGGGTATGCCGGTGATATCCAAAACAGTGGGCATGACATCAATGACGTGGTGGTACTGCTGGCGGATTGCACCGAAATCGCGGATGCCATCTGGCCAGCTGATAACCATCCCGTTTCTAACACCACCCAGGTGCGAGGCGGTCTGCTTAAACCATGAAAACGGGGTGTTCATGGCCCATGTCCAGCCTAAAGGGTAGCTCTGGTAGGTCTTATCACTACCGAGAACGTCGAGGTTCTCGGCCAGCCAGTCTATCGATACTTCGTGTTCGCGCCCGGTGGACAATAGTGCCATTTCATTGAGTGTTCCTGGGGCACCAGATTCTGCAGACGCACCGTTGTCGCCCTCGATAAATATGATGACAGTATTGTCACGCAGTCCTAAGCGTTCGAGCTCATCGATCAAGCGCCCGGTCTGTGCATCCTGAAAGGCAAGTTGGGCCGCGAATACCTCCATGTAGCGCGCATACACACGTTGTGTCTTTGCTGGTAGCGCGTTCCAAGCCGTAATCATATCTGGTCGCGGTGTCAGCTCGGCGTCAGCCGGTATGACACCTGCAGCTTTTTGCTGCTCGAAAAGCTGAGCTCGGAACTTGTCCCAACCTTGATCAAATTGCCCTTTAAAGCGATCAATCCAAGCCTGTGGCGCTTGGTGAGGCGCGTGAGGTGATCCATAAGCGTAGTACATAAAGAACGGGCGTTGTGGCGCGGTAGCCTGCTTTTGGTGGAGCCAATGAATTGCCTTATCGGCAAGTTCCTCGTCGACGAGAAGTGTGTTGTCACGTCCACGGGCATCAATGCGTCGGGTGTTTTCATAAAGCGATGGTCGCCACTGGTTGGTATCCCCGGAAATGAAGCCGTAAAAGTAATCAAAGCCTCGAAGACGTCCGGTGGGCCAGCTATCAAAGGGACCGACCGCTGTGCGCTCTGCGTGGTGAATATTGTGGTCTTTGCCAAACATCGCTGTGGCATAACCGTTATCGCGGAGCACCCGCGCAATTGTTGCGGCGCTAGGTGGTATGGATGTGGCATACCCCTCATAGGGGGAATCTAGCTCCACAAGGCTACCCGAGCTGACGGCGTGATGATTACGCCCCGTCAGTAGAGCCGCACGTGTGGGAGAGCACACGCCCGTTGTATGAAATTGGGTATATCTGAGCCCTTCGTTAGCGAGTCGCTCAAGCGTAGGTGTTGCCACTGCCCCTCCAAATGCACTTGATGCCGCAAAACCGGCGTCATCAGTCATGATGAGCAGAACATTGGGCGCGCCTGCCGGCGCCTTCGGTGGCAATACGTAGTGTCCAGCCGTCGATGCGCTCTCGGTGGGTTCAACCGTATTGGTGAATAGTCTGGGTGCAATAGGCAAATTTAATCGCTCGCTCGTTACTGTGTCAGCAAAGGTAGGTAGCGTTACCCATAGCATTAAGAGTAGTAGGCTTGCAGGTCTTTTTTTGATCATTTTTTATTCCCTGTTAAGCATTTTTTAGCTTTACGTATGTAGGCGCGGCACGTTGGAATTGGCAGGATACTGGATTCTTATTAGACAGCATAGTTGTATAGTTATGCCTATGTTATGTTGGTGTGGTTTAGCTTAAGGATGCGCTTATTAGCGTGTCAGTAATGTTGTCTCACTGACAGTCGCCTATGCAGAGGGGCATCCAAAGCTCTCACAGGGAGATAATAAAATGCGCGTTGCGATTCCCACTCCATTTTTAGTTTTCATCCTAGTGGTCATGATGTTTACGCATCAAGTTCGTGCCACAGATATCAGCGCGAGTCGACCGAATGTTTTGGTTTGGATGATGGACGATGTGGGCTATGCGCAAGTATCTGCCTACGGCGGCTTGGTTCACACACCCAATATTGACCGAGTTGCAGCCCAGGGGCTTACGTTTAGCAACTACCATACGGCACCTATATGCTCGGCGGCGCGCGCTTCATTTCTCACCGGTCGGATGCCACATAGCGTGCATGTGGGCGGTCACGCTACGGCTGCGCGAGATTTCCCAGGGTACGACGGTAAGATTCCAGCCAGTGCCGGTACAATTGCCGAGAACTTGCGCCAGCAGGGGTACGCCACTATGGCAGTGGGTAAGTGGGATCACTTACCGAGCGAGCATGCCTCACCTGCAGGTCCCTTTTCCTACTGGCCGTCAGGGCAGGGTTTTGATCGCTTTTATGGATTCTTGGCCGCAGATACCGATAACTGGAATCCAACGCTGATTCAGGATCACTCGCCGGTCACTATCCCTCCCGGAAAGGATTACCACCTCAGTGCTGATATGGCGAGTCAGGCTATTGGGCTGATCGATGGACTGCGCGGTCGCGATCCAGCCAGTCCGTTTTTTATGTATTGGGCAACGGGAGCCGCTCATGCACCGCACCATGCGCCCAAGCACTGGATTGAAGATTATCGTGGTGATTTTGACGATGGCTGGGACGCCGCCCGCGACCGCATTTTTGCACATCAAAAACGACTGGGCCTAATGCCTCAGGATGCCACTTTGGCACCGCGCCCCGAAGGTATGCCAGCGTGGAACACCTTGGATGCTGATGCACGGCGGTTGTATGCCGTGCAGATGGAAGCGTTCGCCGCATCGCTCTCTTATGCGGATGCGCAATTTGGTCGGCTACTAGATCACTTGGCGGCGATTGGCGAGTTAGATAATACGTTCGTTATCGTGGTGTCCGATAATGGTGCAAGTGCAGAGGGCGGCCCAGATGGCCTCTATAACGAGGCTGAGGTAACAAGCGCTAGTAGACCGGATGTGGCGGCAAATTTTCCCTTCCTCGATCAGTGGGGTGGCCCCGAGACCTATCCGCATTACAGCTATGGTTGGGCGGTCGCGGGAGACACGCCGTTTCGATATTACAAGCAAACCACCCATGAGGGAGGCACGCGGGTGCCATTGGTTATGGCATGGCCTGAGGGTATTTCAGCCCGTGGTGAGCTCCGATCTCAGTTTGTCCATGTTAGTGATCTAACGCCGACCATTCTCGATGCCGTGGGTGTAGAGCCAGCCGAGACTGTTAACAACGTTGTTCAGAGTCCCATGGAAGGCGTGAGTGTCACCGATTCGTTTACACAAAGCGGCGATCCACGAAAAGGGCGTGCGCAATATGTAGAGCTCTATGGGAACCGTGGCCTTTGGCAGGATGGCTGGTCGCTGGTGACTTCGCATCGCTATAAAACTTGGGACTGGAATACGGCTACTACGTTCGATGAGCCATGGGAGCTTTATGATCTGATCACTGACCCTGGGCAGACACGCAATGTAGCTAGTGACCATCCAGATCGTGTTGCGTCGATGAGTGATGAGTTTTGGCGACAAGCCAAAAGATACAACGTTGAGCCGATTCATAATCTGAGCGACACCGCGGCTGATAATTACCGGCGAGCTGCTGCCGACTTTAAACGCCGCAAAGGTCGATGGGCTTATAGTGGGCCACTGGCTGGGGTTGCGTTTGCATTAGCGCCACCTGTAAATAATTTAGGTTTTCACTTTAGCGCTAATGTTGAGGTAGAGCGAGACGATGTCACAGGTAGCATTTTCGCGCTAGGTGGGCGCCTGGGGGGCGTTGGCTTACAGTTAGTTGATGGCTATCTGGATCTGACGTTGCGCACCTTAGCAGGCGATGCTGTGTCGGTTACCAGCCAAGAAAAACTTGCCTCGGGCGACCATGTACTCGCATTAACCATGGCTAAACGTGGCGAGAGTACCTACAACGTAAGCATCGCGATCGATGAAAAGATTGTAGTAGAGGAACAATTACAATTTGTGATGCCGCGTTATTTTGGTCTCGCTGAAACTTTTGGTATTGGTATTGATAGTGGCTCAGCGATTCATCCTTCCGTGGTGCCTAACCGTTATATCGAAGCTAACATTAGCAATATTGTGTTTGATTTTTCCAAGACCGGTCAGCTTAAGCCTACCGTTCACTAGTTGAGGTGTAGAACACCATGGAGCTAAAACCTGCGGCATTTCTGCGCACGACTTTACCGCTTGCACTCGATCAGCTTGATGATTTTGACAGCGGTCGCTACCACTCGCTTTGGCTACCCGATCATATGGTCAGTTTCTGGCCAGACTCTATCTGGACGCCGGAGTTTACTGATCTAGCAAAGACATCACCGTCACCGCATCGGCATTTGGATGCAATGGCGATTGCCGCGGCAGCGGCAGCTAAGACCCACCGCGTACCAATTGCTACCAGCGTGGTGGATACCGTTCGTCGACATCCAGCCATGCTTGCCCAGACTGCACTGACAATCAGTCATTTGTCTGAAGGTCGGTTTATTTTGGGATTAGGTAGTGGCGAGGCTGAGAACAATATTCCTTATGGCTTTGACTTTGATAAGCCGGTAAGTCGGTTCGAGGAGGCGATAAAGGTTATTCGTCTACTTTGGGATAGCGAGGGACCGGTTGATTTTGATGGGCGTTTTTATCGGCTAGCGGCGGCGCGCCTGGATACCGAACCTTTCGCGGGTGAATTGCCGCCCATTTGGCTCGCAGGAGCTGGGCCCCGAACATTACGAATTGTTGGTCAGTACGCCGATGGTTGGTGGCCTGCCGGTGCTTGGACACCCGAGGATTATGCCGACAAGTTAGCGGTTATTCGGGAGTCGGCCGAGCGACATGATCGAGATCCTTTGGCAATTACGCCTGCATTCATCATCACGTGTCTTATTGGTGAGGAAGAAGAAATTGATGCCATGTTACAGGCACCATTAGTTCGGGCCTGGGTGTTGCAGGCATCGGCGACCGTGCTCGCCCAGTTTGGGTTTGAGCACCCAATGGGGCCTGATTGGCGTGGGTTTCTCGACATTAACCCATCAGAACTCAGTCGTGAGCGTATGGTCGATTTTCTCGAGCGGGTAGATCCCGCATCGATTCGTGCAGCACTGCCCCATGGGACGCCGAAGCAGGTGGCGCGAACGGTGAAAGGCTTTGTTGACGCTGGGCTTCAGGTGCCCAAAATTTTAGATTACGGAGGTATGGCCGGCCTTGAGTACGCGGCGCGATCGCCCGCCAAGGTGCGAGCTGTGGAAGATGAGTTAATGCGTCTATGTGGAGTTGAGGTGCCCGCGTGAAACTCAGGCTAGATGCGCGCACGTTGATGAGGGCAGCACAACAGACGACAGCCCTTAATGATTATGGAGATCCAACGCTGCCGGCTCGTTTTGCGCAGGTGGTTGAGCGTCTTCAAACCGCTAATATGGACGCGGAAGGTTGCGATGCGGCGGCGAAGGTATGCTATCAGCTACTCCACAGCCGACTGCAGTTTTTTGATGATCATAAGCATTATTCGGGGGTGGCCGACGAAGTGATTGAGAAGCCGGTATTTGTTACCGGCGAGCCACGCTCGGGCACGACATTGATGCACGCGCTACTGGCGCAAGACCCGGACGCACGCACACTTCGCTTTTGGCAGTTGATGTATTCATCACCCCCTCCGGGTGTCGCAAATGATATCGCTAGTCGACGCCAGAAAGCAGACGAGGATTGGCGCGATATCAATCGCCGCATACCCAAATGGCTGATATGCCACCCTTACAACGACATGCTGGGTGACGGACTTCCTGAATGTGAGCGTACCTGGGCTTTCGACTTTAGGGTGCTAACGCCAACAGCTTGGTGGCGAGTTCCCATGGGTATGACAATCGGAGGTCTGCCCGCTGACTTTGAGGCCCAGTATCGAATCCATCGGATGACCTTGCAGCAGGGCCAATTTCGGTTGCCTCCGCGACGGTGGGTGTTGAAGGGGTTTCATGGCCCACGCCTGAAGGCATTTTTCGAGACTTACCCAGACGCGCGTATGATCTGGATGCACCGCGATCCTGTGCAAGTAATTGCATCGCGCATTGCTATGGCGATGGCCCTGACCGAGGGATTAATGGGCCATGCCGAACTCGAGGAGCAGGCGTTAATTCACCTAGCTGCGGCACGTGCCAGCTTCGCCGATACCATGGCGAACCCGCTCGTGGATGATGCTCGGATTATGCATTGTCGCTACCAAGATTTTGTCGCTGACCCTATTACCACAGTGCGTCAGTTCTGTCATTTTTGCGAACGCCCTTTCACTCCTGCTGCCGAGCAGGCTATGCAGTGCTACTTACAGACCAATCGCAGTGATCGTCATGGTCGCTTCCATTATTCAACAGAGTTGATTGGTCAGGATGTGACGCAATTACATGCTGAATTTGCGTCTTACAGAGAGCGGTTTGGAATTGATATCGAACACCGAAGAGGGTGATGCTTATGGCCTTAGGTGATGGTGCCGACGATGCGCGTCTTTATGCGGCTTGGCAGGTATTTTGCACGCAACTCGAACAAGCCGGTCGCGCGATATTTAAGGACGAAAATCCTCATGATGGCATGTGTAGAGTCGATGCACTCCGTTTTCTGACCCAAAACCTTGGGCAAGCCTTCGATTTGGCGCTGGAGACACGGGATGCGCGGTATCCCCAGTTACATCCTCTGTGTTTGCCAACGCGCAAACTAGGGAGTGATTGTGCAGATTTTATCTATCAGCAGGCGTGGATTGATGGTGAGCATGAGTATGTAGTGCGCGGTAATGTAGGTAGTGTGCGCTTTCTCAACTTCACAGTACAGGCTGAGTTAACTGACAAAAACGCCACGGGTACACTGCATGAGCCTTTCTGTGATGTACCCGAAGTCAATCTATTTGGCCATCAGCTAATTACCGATAACAACGGTGACTTCGAGTTGTATATTGGTGGACCAGAGCGCTCGAATAATTGGCTGCCCAGCACTTCGCGCACGCGCAAGTTGTTTGTGCGTCAGGGCTTTGATCGTTGGGATGAAAATCCGGCAACACTGTACATAGAAAAGGTAGGGGAGTTTTCGTCTAAGCCTTTGCCCACTGTTGACTCTTTTCTCGAAGCAATCGACTGGGCTGGCGGTTTTCTGCTGGGAACGATGGCTGACTGGCCCGATTTTCCCTATCAGCATAGTCCCTTTGTGGATCCTAGTCGCCCTAATTGCTTTCCCGAGCCGCCTGACTGGGAGGAAGATGCTGATCGCAAGCGTGGACGCACTGTTGCCCATATGTGTTGGTCGCTGCCAGCCGATGAGGCGCTGATTATCCAATTTGATGCACACGATGGCTTCTGGAATATCACCAATATGGGTGTCTTCTTTAACAGTATGGACTTTCGCTCCCGTCCGGTGAGTTATACCCCATCACGAGTAGCCATTGATGGTGATGGCAAGTTGCGATTAGTGCTAGCGCACCGAGATCCGGGTGTTCATAACTGGATCGATACGCAGGGCTTTACGCAGGGTAATCTCACCTACCGTAACTTACTGGGTAATCAGGCGACGCGTTTTTCAACGCGCGTGATAAAGCATTCCAAGCTGGGGGAATCTTTACCACCAGATACAACCTTCGTGAGTGCAGAGCAACGACAAGCACAACTGCAAGAGCGTTTTCGTGCCATACAGCGTCGTTACGGGATTTTGGGGTAACTGGGCTGTTATAAGCTCATACGGCTGTCTCATACGACTATGGAGGGCCTTGCGATCTTAGCTTCGGCTAATGGTGATGACGCTGCCTTCTGCATCGCCGGCTAAGTAAAGGGTGCCACTGGCTGCAACGGCAAGGCCGGTAAAGGCATGCATTGGCCCAGATAAATTACCCACGGCGCCAAGCTGACGGCGGTCAGTCCCCGGTGGTCCTCCAATAGGGAGTCGTTGTGCAATCACCGCTTGCTTTCCACTGCACAGGTTGATTTCAACCAACTCTCGCGTGCCAACATCGGCGACATAAAGGTAGTCGCCATTGCAGGCAATTCCCTCCGGTTGCCTTAATCCGTCGATAACGACGTCGGTATGACCCTGTCGAATTTTGAGTACCGAGCCGGTGCCAGCATCCGATACATAGCACTCATCGTCATCAGAGAAAGCGACACCTACAGGTTTCTGTAGGCCGCTGGCCAGTCGTTCAGTTGAGCCTTTATCGCAGATGTGCACCTCACCTGTCCCATACTCAGCAAACACGACTGCCCCATGATGAGAAACACCAATATCCATAAGGCGATCAAACCCGCTGGCGAGCAACTCGCTTGAGCCCCCTGCGGGGTTGTAGCGCGCGACATCACCGTTTGCCGTTGTAATTAGCCAACCGCCAGTCGAGTCAGCGCAAACCCCTCTGTTGAAACCGGGATACCCGGGTGTGAATAGCATGCCTGCGAGACTGCGTGATTCATGGGGTTTAAGCGTATAAGCAAATGCGCCATCAGCGATGTAAAGTTCATCCTGGGCATTCAACGCAAGGCCCATGGGCCACTGCAAACCGTTGGTAGCAATGTCTCGCAGACTGCCGTCAGAACTTATTTCGGTCAGTTGACCGCTGATATTAGATACAAATATCCGTCCGTTGTGCACGGCACAATTATCGAGTCCCGGCGTCAGCTGCGCGATTATGGTCTTTTGCCCATTGGCTGGGTTGATACGCAGTACCTGACCGCTGGCTACTTGTGTAGAAATAATAAAGCCAGCGCTGTCAAATTTAACCGAGTCAGGGACACCGAGCTCGGTAGCCACCACCTCTGGCGCGCCGCCTGCAGGGTTGACTCGCCAGATCTCGTTGGCACCCATTACGGGGAAATAAAGCAGTCCATCGGGGCCTACTTCAAATGCGTTGGGCATAGGTACACTGTCTAGAATGATCCGTATCGCGCCCGTATTGCGGTCCAATTCCATAATGCGACCGTCGGGTCGACATTCGCCGGCAAACAGCTTTCCTTGATGCAGCGTGATGGGGTTGGCACACGGCATATTGTCTGTGAGCACTCGGTAGCTGCCATTGGGCGCTCTCACACTCACGCGGCCAAGCGTAATTTCAGTGGAATATAAATTGCCTTCATCGTCAAAAGCCAGGTCGTCTGGCGCAACAATATTGCCATCCATTGGACTGATGATTTCAATGCTGCCACTGTCTGGATCTACCGCGCTCACAGCACTGCCCGCCACCTGAGCAACATAAATGCGCCCATCCGGACCTATGCGCAGGCCATTGGCGCCATACAGACGACTGGGGCCCGTGACACGTTCTAGTTGCCAGCCTTCTGCTGCCTTGGCGTCAACGATAATTCGGGGGCTATTGTCGGTAAGTGTCATAGCATTGCCTTTATCTATACAGCGTTGTTGACCAATGACTGCCATAATACATTAGACTGACAACCTGTCATGTCGCGCCTTTAATGCGACTGAAAAAAATAATTGTCTAAAGGACTGTCAATCCATGGCTGATGCTGAAAATATATTCCCTCATTACACGGCAATAGCACTTCAGCGCGAGGGACGATTGCTTAGGATTACCCTCAATCGGCCCGAAAACCTGAATGCTGTGGATCGAGTGTTGCATGAGGAACTCGCTGAGGTTTTTACCTTCGCGGCACAAGATACGGCGTCAGATGTCGTTGTCTTAACCGGGGCTGGCAAAGCGTTTTCAGCCGGCGGTAATCTTGAACACATTGAAAACAACGCGGCTAACCCCGAGTTATTTGATGAGGAAGTTCGGCTCGCGAAGCGCATTGTTTTTTCTATTCTCGATCTCGATAAACCCCTCATCTGCAGAATGAATGGCCATGCCATTGGGCTGGGTGCGACGATAGCGCTCTTGTGCGATGTGATTTTTGCTGCCGATCACGCCAAGATAGGTGATCCACATGTCGCTTTGGGTCTGGTTGCTGGTGATGGTGGCGCGGTTATTTGGCCGCAACTTGTGGGTTTAGCAAGAGCCAAAGAGTTTCTACTTGCCGGCACGTTACTAGGGGCAAAGTATGCTGAGTCCATAGGTTTGATCAATCATTGCCTGCCTGCAGCCGATCTCGATGATGCGGTTGAGGCTTATTGTAGTCAGCTTCTCAATGGGGCCACTCAAGCCGTTCGGTTAACCAAAGTGTTGTTAAACATGGAGCTAAAACGGGTTGCGACATCGGTTTTAGAGGCAGGGTTAGCTTATGAGGCAGTCACAGTTCGGTCAGCGGAGCATCGCGAAGGTGTGAGGGCCTTGCGCGAAAAACGTGCAGCTGATTTTAGATCCGCTCGTGACAGTGAATAACACGCATCACTTTATTGGGAGATTATTGTTATGCCAAGGTTCTTAATGATAGCCCAGAGCACACCTCTGGAGGGGCGCGATCAGGCGTTTAATGATTGGTACCAAAACACGCACTTGCCGGATGTTCTTGCTATAGAGGGTTTTATACGAGCGCAGCGATATCAGGTAGGTGCGCACATATCCGGAACCGAGCCGCAGCCCTATCTCACCATTTATGAAATTGAAGCCGAAAGTGCTGAGGCTGCGCGCCAGTCGCTGATTGATGCCGCAATGGCGGGAAAAACACCAGTAGCCGACGTGTTTGATCGGTCATTAATGACCACGACTATCTTTTCACCATGCGGCGAAGCTGTGTCGAAAAATGTCTAGACAGTTAAACAGCAGTGTTGAACAATAGCAGCCTGCTTGTAAGGACGGGGGCGGTGTCGTGACAGAGTCCAATATTATCAGCGAGGATGAATTAGTCGAACCGGTTATTGTACCAGTAGAAGCCTATGTATCTCGTGATTACGCCAGCGCTGAGCAAAGTCGTTTATGGCAGAAGGTTTGGCAGGTTGCTTGTCGGGTGGAGGACATTCCCGAGGTTGGTAATTTTATCAGCTATGAAATTGGCAGCGACTCCGTTGTGGTCGTTCGAAGTGCTGAGCAGGAAATACAGGCATTTCATAACGTTTGTGCGCATCGCGGCCGGCGACTGGTCGAGCCCAAGCGTGGCGAGCGAAATGCGAGCGGTCGGCGCGGCCAATTTGTCTGTGGATATCACGGTTGGCGCTATGGACTTGATGGCACTAATACCCACATTCCCAAGGAGGAACACTGGCGGGGTAAATTGTCGGCGCAATGCGCTTCGCTAACCTCGGTGCGCTGCGAGCAATGGGGGGGCTGGGTCTGGATAAATCTAGACGAGAACTGTGAGTCTTTGCTCGATTATCTTGGTCCAATACCCGAGATGCTGGACCCCTTTGAGCTGCAAAACATGCGCTGTCGCTGGCGAAAATGGGGTATTTTCGACTGTAACTGGAAGGTGGCGCTAGAAGCTTTCAATGAAACCTACCACGTTGCAACAACACACCCTGAGGTGTCTCGCTACGGTGATTTTAGTGGTTGGGCACGTACTTATGGACTGCATAGCTGTATTGGTTACGACGCCCCAAAGGATATGGATAAGAATCAGCAGGCCAAGCTGCGGATAAGTGATGGACCTGACGCTAGGGTGGCCACAGCAGAAATGCAGCGGTTTATCTGGGAGAAAGCCAATACCAACACAACGCAAACGCTTGTCGATGCTGCCGAGCGTCTGAAAGACGAGCTACCAGAGGGAGCACCGCCCGATCAAGTTTTAAAGCACTGGCTGGCGTCGGCACGAGCGGCCGATGAAGCGCGGGGAGTTGTCTGGCCGACAGTCGATGCTGAGCACGTTGCCAAAAGTGGCACTTCCTGGCAGGTCTTCCCAAATTTCCAGATCGGACATGCCGTGAATAATATGCTCTGCTACGGCGCGAGACCCTACGGCGATGATCCTAACAAGTGTATTTTTGAGGGCGCCGTTTATGAGCTGTATCCCAATAATGTGGGACCTCAACCCCCTTGGGAGTTCTGCGGGCCAACAGCTGAAGAGTGGTGTTTTGTATTGGCTCAGGATTTTTCCAATATGGCTGCAGTCCAGCAAGGCATGAAGTCCGCCGGATTCAAGGGCAATAGAATAAATCCTTACATGGAACGTGCTACCGCGAATCTACATCGGAATCTAGCGCGTTTTATGGGTACCGGCTCGCCACGAATTTACTAACTAATAATTTTTTAACCGTTCAACAAACACGGAGCACATCATGGGCGTAAAAGTATACGAGCGAATTTTGGATCTTTTTGAAGCGGAGGGTGTTCGCCATTTGATTGGTATCCCAGATCCAAATTTTGTGCATATGTTTCTAGAGGCAGAAAAACGTGGTTGGACGGTCATCGCACCGCATCATGAAGAATCGGCCGGTTTTATTGCTGAAGCTATTTCGCGTATGAGTGGTAAGCCCGCACTATGTATTGCTACGTTGGGCCCCGGTCTTGCCAACGCTGCCGGATCCATGATGTGCGCACTCGTCGAAAATTCTCCCATCATTTTTCTAGGTGGTCAGCGTGCACGCATCACTGAGCAACGTGTACGTCGCGGTCGAATTCAGTTCATCAAGCAAATGGGTTTGCTAGAGAATCTGGTGAAGTACTCAGCCAGTATTGAGTACGCCAATCAAACTGATGAAATTATTCGAGAGTCTATTCGTGTATCGGTGTCAGGCGTTCCTGGTCCCTGCTACGTTGAGTATCCCTCGCACGTAATTCTTGAAGAACTTGACGTGCCCGAACCTCTTGCCCCGCCAAGCTACCGGCTCGTTGGTCAAAGTGCGGGGGCAAATGAGCTAGCCGAAGCCGTTAAGGCTATCTACGCTGCTGAGAACCCTATCATCCTCTGTGGCCATGGTGTACATACGGCACGCGGTGGAGCCCCTGTAGGTGAGTTGGCTAAATTACTGGGTTGTCCGATTATTCAAACCTCTGGTGGCACCTCGTTTATTGAAGGCGTAGAGGACCGTACCTTCCCCTACGGATTTTCATCAGCCGCAGTTGACGCAGTGGTTTCATCGGATCTGTGTATCGCCATTGGTACTGAAATGGGCGAACCAGTCCATTATGGCCGTACCCGTCATTGGGCCGAGAAAAATGCCATCCGCAAGTGGGTATACATAGAGCAAGATGCAACTGCCATTGGCGTGAACCGGCCTATCGATATTCCTCTGGTGGGTGATCTGCGCGCCATTGTGCCGCAGCTTGTGGATGCGTTTCAGGCTAATCCACGAGACGACCATCCCGATCTTGCGCGTTGGATACGTGAAGATGCAGAAAGGCTGCAGCAACTGGCCGATGAGGCTCCCCGAGATACTGAAAAAGTGCACACGGCTGCCTGGGTTGTGGAGGCGACGAAAGCGTTTCCTGCAAATGGTATTATGGTCCGCGATGGCGGTGCATCGGTGATTTTTCAGTGGACTTACAGTCAGTGTAAGCCACACGACGTGATCTGGAACCAGAACTTCGGTCATTTGGGTACCGGGTTACCCTATGCTATCGGCGCTAGCCTTGCAGACGGCGGGAAACGTCCGGTCATGCTGACCACCAGTGACTCAGCATTCTTATTCCATATTGGTGAGCTAGAGGTTGTTGCACGACTCAACATGCCCATGGTTATCGTAGTGGCTGTGGATCACCAGTGGGGTCTCGAGGTGGGTGTTTATAAGCGTACCTTTGGCAAAGGAACGTCAGAGACGGGTGTGCATTGGAGTAAAGATGTTCGCTTTGATCACATCGCCGAAGGCTTCGGTATGCAAGGTATGTACGTCGACAATATCGATGAGCTGGGCCCATCAATTGAGAAAGCCTATGCCAGTGGCCGTCCTACGGTTATTCACGTACCGGTAGATCCCGATATCAATTCAGAGGAAATGCCAAATTACTCGGAGTTCCGAACGTGGTACGCTGAAGGAACTCAGTAAGCGTTCGTGAAATAGGTATGTGTGGTTATGAATTTCTCATAGCCGCACAGGCAAAAAAACCGCCTTAACTTTTGGTTCCGGCGGTTTTTTTTGGTTATTACTCAGTAGGATTTAGGCAAATCGAACACTTTTTCGGCAAGAAAATTCAATATCATATGGGGGCTGACGGGGGCGGTTCTTGGAATTAAGACCTCTCTCAGGTAACGCTCAACATGATATTCCTGCGCATAGCCCATGCCTCCTAGGGTGAGCATTGCTGTATGGCAAGCTTCAAACCCAGCCTCTGCGGCAAGGTATTTACCCGCATTGGCCTCAACACCACAGTCCTCCCCGTTATCAAACAGCACGGCTGCCTTCATGACCATCAGGTTGGCGGCCTCAAGCTGTGCCCAACATTTGGCTAGAGGGTGTTGAATTCCTTGGTTCATACCAATCGGGCGATCAAAAACGACCCGTTCGCGCGCATATTGGCCAGCCTTTTGTAGTGCTACCCGACCCAAACCGATTGCTTCGGCGGCCAGTAGTATGCGTTCGGGGTTCAAACCATGAAGTATAATTTTGAAGCCATCTCCTTCAGCGCCGATCCTATTTTCTTCGGGCACCCAAAGATCATTGAGGAACAACATATTTGAATCAACAGCGTGTCTTCCCATCTTGTGAATAACACGAATTTCAGCGCTGTCGCGATCGAGATCGGTGAAGAATAAAGATAGACCATCGGTTTTGCGCGTTACTTCTTCGATGGGTGTGGTTCGGGCCAAAATCATCATTTTATTAGCCACTTGCGCTACCGAAATCCAGATCTTCTCGCCGCTGATGCGGTAGCCACCATTCTCTCTGATTGCCCGAGTTTTTATTTTCGTGGTGTCCAGCCCGACATTGGGCTCGGTCACTGCAAAACACATTCGATCGGTACCATCGAGTATGGGGGGGATCATGCGTTGCTTTTGTTCATTGGTGCCGAAAATGGCGACCGGTTGCATGCTAAATACCGGGCCGTGAATGCTCGAGGCCGCGGTCATACCGCCACCCGATTCGGCGACCGCCTGCATCATGATGGCTGCTTCCGTAATGCCCAGTCCTGCGCCACCGACATCTTCTCCCATTGCGATACCAAGCCATCCGGCTTCGGCCATCGATTGGTGAAATTGGTGCGGGAAGACAGCATCATGATCTCGCTCTAGCCAGTAATCGTCAGAAAATTGTGCGCAGTGCTTGAGCACGGCATCACGAATTTCCTGTTGTTCAGGAGACAAAGAAAAATTCATTCGCCAGGTCCTTATTACGGTTGATCGTTTGCATGGATGGTGGTCAGTTCGTTTAATAGGCTCTCGGTATCGGCCCCTAGACGAGGCGCCGGGCCTCGTACATGTCCTGGTGTTTCTGAGAACCAGGTGGGTACGCCGGGAAATCGTACCGGTCCGTTAGGAGAATCTACCGTCTCAAAAAAACCTACAGCATTAAGATGCTCATTGTCGAAAAGTTCATCAAGGGTGCGTAGCGGCGCGCAGGGGATATCCATTGAGCGCAACACGTCCAACCATTCCTGAGTGGTTCGTTCGCGAAAGGTTTCTCCAAGAAGACCGTAAACTCGGTCGATTTGTTGTGCTCGCTGCTCAAGCGTTGAGAACTCCGCTGACTTCGCCCAGGCCGGCTGGACCGCTTCTATGAAGCGATTCCATTGCTTGTCGTTGTATACCAGCGCAGCAATGTAACCGTCACGCGTCTTATAAGGGCGCCGATTTGGCGCAACGGCGCGGGGGTAATGCGCCTTGCCGAGTGGTGGCGAAAATAGCGCGCCGTTAGCGTGTTCGACTAGCATAAACGATGCCATAGCTTCGAACATGCCAATCTCAACCTCCTGGCCTTCGCCGGTGCGGGCATGATGAAACAGTGCCATCATTGTGGCGTACAGCGCTGTCATGCCGGCCACTTTGTCGGCCAGAATGGTGCCAACAAAGCTCGGTTCACCGGTCAGTAACTGTTGAGCAAAGGGTAATCCACACTCTCCCTGTATCGTGTCGTCGTAGGCGGTCAAATCGCGATCTGGTCCGCGCCGACTGTACCCATAACAATTGGTATAGATAATATCGGGTTTGATCTTGCGGACAGCCTCGTAGCTGAAACCAAGGTTATTAATGGCCTTTCCGCGCTGGGAGTGGATGAATACATCGGCGGTTTCAATCAATTTTTGCAGTGTTTCTTTGCCTGCTTCACTCCGTAGGTCCAATGAAATGCTGCGCTTGCCACGATTGACATTGGCAAACACGCCCGACATTCCGTGTTCAGGTGCAGCAGAGATGTAGCGGGTATTGTCACCTGCTGGCGGTTCAACTTTGATGACGTCTGCGCCCATATCCGCCATGATTTGTGTGCAGTATGGACCCATTACCATTGCAGTTAAGTCAACCACTCGAACGCCCATCAGGGGACCGTTCGACGCCGGTTTTTCTTCGTTCATTGAGATCCCTACAAGACGCTGGTTTGCGGGCTATACTAACCAATTATTGGTCAACAGTGTTGATTTGGATGTTGTGAAACAAAAGCGTATCCTGTGATAACCAATCAACACAAGATGCCTATACTGGAGTGAATACGTGGCTGGACTATACTTTGATGAGCTATCGGTTGGACAAGTGTTTCGACATGCGCTGAGTCGAACGATTACCGAGGCGGATAACGTCTTTTTTACGTCGATGACCCACAATCCGGCACTGTTACATCTCGACGAAGAGTATTGCCGCAACGAGACCGAGTACGGACAGCGTCTGGTCAATAGTTGTCTCACGCTCGGCCTGATGGTGGGCATCTCGGTAGCCGATACGACTTTGGGCACCGCCGTGGCCAATTTGGGCTGGGATGAGGTGCGGTTCCCCAAGCCACTGTTTCATGGCGATACAATCCGCGTAGAGACCGAGGTCATCGAATTACGTGAGAGCCGCTCGCGACCTGATCAGGGTATCGTGACATTCCTGCACCGCGCATTTAACCAGCACGGTGATTTGGTAGCGCACTGTAAACGCTCGGGCCTCCAACGCAAGAGACCACAGGCATGATTTTACGATCTTGGTTGTTTATCCCCGCTGACAGCGAAAAAAAGCTAGCTAAGGTTGATGCGATACCGGCGGATGCGTTTTTGTTGGATCTGGAAGACTCAGTGGCACCCTCGCGCAAGCAGTTGGCGCGCGAGATGCTTCCCGAATTTGTCGCGGCGAGGCCCAAGACTCAACGTGGTAGTCAGCTGTGGATAAGGATTAACCCCTTTGGCACACCCTATGCCCTGGATGATTTGGCCGCGGTTATGCCAGCGGCGCCAGATGGCATTATGTTGCCCAAAGCAGCTGGCCCCGACGAGGTGCTTAGACTATCGCACTATCTTGACGCTTTTGAGCTAGCCGCTGGTCTCGAGTTGGGTAGCACCTGCATCATGCCGTTGGTGACCGAGACGCCCGCCTCTGCATTGGGGATTGGCGCCTACGCCCATGCGCAATTGCCGCGGGTTCAAGGTCTTAGCTGGGGTGCCGAAGATCTCAGCTCGGCTCTGGCTGCGAGTGCGAACTGTGACGAGCGTGGTGAGTGGGATTTTACTTACAAAATGGTGCGCTCTCAGACCCTGCTAGCCGCACACGCTATGGGTGTTCAACCGGTAGACACACTGTTTGTCGATTTTCGCGATCCAGAGGGCCTCGCTTCGTCCTGTCGCGTGTCGCGTCGAGAAGGCTTCAGTGGCCGCTTGGCCATTCACCCTGCGCAAGTCGAGGTGATTAACGCCGGGTATCTGCCCAGCGAGGAAGAGGCGGCTCTGGCTGCGCGCATAGTTGAGGCTTTCGAGTCTCAGCCTGGTCTGGGCACCATTGGCATTGATGGGAAGATGTACGATATGCCCCATCTCAAGCAGGCACGTCACACCCTTGAACTTTACGAGGCGCACGTATGATAGATCGTCCGGTAGCTGTGATCACAGGGGCAAGCGCTGGAGTGGGTTTGGCCACGGCTAAGGAGTTGCTCCAAAGTGGCTGGCAAGTTATTGGCACTGGACGTGATGCGGCGCGTTGTGCTCGTGCGCAGACCGAGTTGCAGCGTCTTGCTGATAATCAAGAATTAGCAGTGGTTTTGCAGGCAGATCTTGCGGAGTTGACGGAGGTGGCAGCATTAGCCAAACACATTCTGTCGCTTACCCAACGCGTGGATACGCTGATTAATAACGCTGGTGGTGCCTGTGCGGATTATCGTCTTACCAGTGATGGAAATGAATATACGCTGGCTGCTAATCACTTTGGGCATTTTTTCTTGACCCAGCAGTTGCTGCCAACGTTACGTCAGTCAGCCAGCATTCGTGGCAAGGGTGCTGCAAGAGTGGTCAGTGTTTCATCTACAGGTCATGAGTATTGCCCAGGCATTAACTGGGACGATCTGAAATTGTCAGGTCATTACGTGTCGGGAGAAGCCTATTGCCGAGCGAAGCTAGCCAATATTTTATTCACTCGAGAACTAGCCCGCCGGATCGCTGCTGACGGTATCGTTGCCCATGCTATGCACCCGGGTGTTGTTGCCAGCAATTTTATCAGTCATCTCGATGAGACCATGCGTGCACACATGGAGACTTTGGTGGGCGACCCACCCGAGGTACCAGCAAAAACACTTATTTGGCTTGCAACGGATGTTGAGCCTGGGCTCTGCAGTGGGCTGTATTGGCATAATTTCAAAACCGTGGAACCCAGCGCGGCAGCCCAAGATGACGAACAGGCTATGCTGCTTTGGCGCGCGAGCGAAGCTGTCGTGCACAACGCTTTGGCTTAACGCCTGGCGGACTTATCGAGGAAAAGCGGCATCCACAGGTGAGTTTAGGATGAATCATGACTGAAGAAACCGTGTCACTTGAGCAACTCTGTCGCGCGGCTATTACCCGAGATGGTGACAGGCCGTTTATTGAGTTTGATGGCCAGTGGTTTTCGCAACAAGCAATCAATACCCTGGCCCATAAAATTATTGCTCAACTTGATGCAGCTGAACTGGGCGAAAACCCCCTTGTGGTGCTTGCCGCGCGCAACCGCCCCGCGATGCTGGCGGCATTTCTCGCGGTATTGGCACGTGGTTGTACTGTGCGCATGGTGTATCCGTTCCAATCTGCTGAGGCTTTAGCCACAGAACTCCAGACTATCCAGCCCGCGCTTGCGCTCATTACCGAGGAAGATATCGCGCCCCCGGTGACTCGGGCGCTAGGTAATTGTGGCTCGGCGTTACTGTCACTCTCCACTGCCGATGCGCAGCCGGTATGCGGTCTAGAGCGTAGTACTAATGACAATCATGACGCGGGAGTGCCACAGCTGATTTTGCTGACCAGTGGAACAACGGGTCGTCCCAAACCGTTTTCTCTCAATTTTGATATGGTCGCCCAGTATTACGCTGGAGATAGCCGTTGGCGTGCGACCCCCAGTACCTCAGCAGATGAGGCAGATAAGAGCGGCACTGTACCGGCGTTCCTATATTTTCCTGTTGGCAACATCTCGGGTCTATACACCACACTGCCGGCTCTTTTATCAGGACAACCCGTGGTGTTGCGTGATCGTTTCAGTCTTGATGACTGGCTCGATTTTGTTAAGCGCTTCCAACCTGTTGTTTTTGGCATGCCACCGGCAGCGCTTCGAGAATTTATGGATTTAAATATTGACCCTGCGGCCATTGGCTCAATTAAAGCGATGGGGGCGGGAGCCGCACCACTGGATCCCGATGTAAAACAAGCCTTTGAAGCGCGCTATGGCATTCCCATCTTACTGTCTTACGGTGCCACCGAGTTTGGTGGTCCGGTAACGCGCATGACGCTGCAAATGCATGCCGAGATTGGCGACAGCAAGCGCGGTACAGTTGGTCAACCCATGGATGGCATGCAGATTCGTATTGTAGATCCTGATACAGGCTTACCGGTGCCTGCGGGGGTTGAGGGTGTGGTCGAGGTAATCTCCTGTCGTATTGGCCCGGAGTGGATTCATACGTCTGATAAGGGTGTGTTGGACGAGGACGGTTACCTCTATTTGCGCGGGCGTGCTGATGGAGCCATTATCCGTGGTGGCTTTAAGTTGGTTCCTGAGGTTATCGAATCTGCGCTTATCCAGAATCCGTCAGTTGCTAGCGCGGCGGTGGTTGCTGTGGCTGATCGGCGTTTAGGACAAGTGCCCGGTGCAGTTGTCGTTCTCAGTTGTGGCGACAAGCACCCTGGCAAGGTCTTGCTGGAGGATTTGGAGGACGATTTACGCAAACGCCTACCCGCCACCCACATACCTGTGCACTGGCGTGTTGTTGACGCGCTACCCAAGACGCCGTCTTTTAAAGTTGATGTCGCTGCCTTGAGAGGAATGTTTTCCA